>Ga0335398_10003789_pt1 | contig 21721 bp, 20 predicted proteins | sample BON03_FD_205742 | JGI IMG/M metagenome (GOLD analysis project Ga0335398, IMG submission 205742) | Freshwater microbial communities from Lake Bonney liftoff mats and glacier meltwater in Antarctica - BON-03 (spades assembly) (version 2) | ecosystem: Environmental > Aquatic > Freshwater > Ice >... | reverse complement strand
CGACGGCCATGCAAAAAAGGCAGTGGATGCAGGGCCTGTGGGACCAGGCAAAGCAGTTCGATTTACCCGTCAAATTCGCGGTAAATCACTCACCGTGAATTCCTAATGGAAAATCTGGGATAAAACGCCTCTGATAACAGCCACAAAGCAAAAAGCCAGATCGAATGATCTGGCTTTTTGCTTTTGATTCTGGTGGGCGATGCAAGTTTCGAACTTGCGACCCCTGCAGTGTGAATGCAGTGCTCTACCCCTGAGCTAATCGCCCTGAACTTAACGAGCCGTTTGGCTCGTTAAGTCAGCCTCAGATTATATGGTGTTTCTGTTCACCGTCCGGCATTGGCTCTCACACGCTGGCATCAAGCCACCGCTACAGCAGTTCGCCAAACGGTTTTTCCCTTGCTCGACTTGTCGATGTCAAGCAGCACCTTCTCATGCTCCGCAAGCTCCTGTTGGTTGGCGGCAATCAGGGGCAAATCAAACTGGCCGAGGTCTATCAAAGGTGCGCTATCACCGTTCTGGGCGCTGCCGCCCACGTCCATCATCAGGCTGTTCTGCCCACGCGTGAGGTTGATGTACACATCGGCCAGCAACTCCGCATCCAGCAGCGCGCCGTGCAGCGTGCGGTTCGAGTTGTCAACCTCCAGCCTGGAGCACAGCGCATCGAGCGAGTTGCGCTTGCCGGGAAATATCTCTTTAGCCATCATCAGGCTGTCAGTCACTTTGGCCACGCAATGCTTGATCGGCTGCAGCCCAATCAGCTCAAGCTCCTTGTTCAAAAAGCTCACGTCAAACGGCGCGTTGTGAATGATGACCTCAGCGCCTTGCAGGTAGTCCAGCAGCTCCTGCGCAATCACACCAAAGCGCGGCTTGTCTTTCAAAAACTCATTGCTGATGCCATGCACCTTGAGCGCGTCCTCGTGACTGTCGCGCTCGGGATTCAGGTAGAAATGCTTGTTGTTGCCGGTGAGCTTGCGGCTCACCAGTTCCACACAGCCGATTTCAATGATGCGGTCGCCGCTTTCAGCAGAGAGGCCGGTGGTTTCGGTGTCTAAAACTATTTGGCGCATGGGCTGACTATAGCGCTGCGGTTAACAGCAAATCACGCCGCTTGTAGCTGCGCGTGCATCTCCTGCAACGAGATCACGCCCAGACTGTCAAGGTGCTTCATGCCCTCTACCGCTGCTTCGGCACCGGCAATCGTCGTGTAGGTCGTTACTCGTGCAAGGAGTGCAGAGGTGCGAATTTGCCGGGAATCAGCTATCGCATTACGGCGCTCTTCAACGGTATTGATAACCAGCGCAATCTCTTTGTTTTTGATCATGTCCACAACGTGCGGCCTGCCTTCGGTGACCTTGTTGACCACCGCGCAAGCAATGCCTGCCGCCGCAATCGCCGCTGCTGTGCCTTTGGTGGCCACGATCTCAAACTTCATTTCAGCCAGGGCTCTTGCCACTTCAACGGCGCGCGGCTTGTCATTGTTTTTGACCGTCAAAAACACTTTCCCCGAGGTCGGCAGCTTTGTGCCGGCACCAAGCTGCGACTTCACAAATGCCTCGCCGAAGGTCTTGCCCACACCCATCACTTCGCCGGTGGACTTCATCTCGGGCCCGAGAATCGTGTCAACACCAGGGAACTTGACGAACGGGAAGACGGCTTCTTTCACACTGAAATAAGGCGGCGTGACTTCCTTGCCAATGCCTTGTGAAGCCAGCGACTGACCCACCATGCAACGCGCTGCTACCTTGGCCAGTTGGATGCCGGTGGCCTTGCTGACAAACGGCACGGTGCGTGACGCACGTGGATTGACTTCCAGCACGTAGATCACATCCTTGCCGTCAATATTCTGAATCGCAAACTGAACGTTCATTAACCCGACAACGTTTAGCGCTGCTGCCATCGCCGCCGTTTGGCGTTTGATCTCATTGACGGTCTCTAGACTCAATGAATACGGCGGCAATGAGCAGGCCGAGTCGCCGCTGTGTACGCCCGCCTGCTCGATATGCTCCATCACGCCGCCGATAAAGGTAGCACCGCCAGAGTCACGAATGCAGTCCACATCGCATTCAATCGCGTCATTCAAAAAACGGTCCAGCAGCACCGGCGAGTCATGGCTGACCTTGACCGCCTCGCGCATATAGCGCTCCAGGTCGCGCTGCTCATGCACGATTTCCATGGCGCGGCCACCCAGCACGTAGCTGGGGCGAACCACCAGCGGATAACCCAGCGTAGCGGCTTTCTCTAAGGCCTCGGGTTCGGTACGGGCAGTGGCATTAGGCGGTTGCCTCAAGGCCAGCTCACGCAACAGAGCAGAGAAACGCTCGCGGTCTTCTGCAGCGTCAATCATGTCGGGCGAGGTGCCGATGATGGGTACGCCGTTGCGTTCAAGATCCAGCGCCAGCTTCAAGGGCGTCTGGCCACCGTACTGGACGATCACGCCAAACGGTTTTTCCTTGTCAACAATCTCGAGCACGTCTTCAAGCGTCAGCGGCTCAAAGTACAGGCGGTCTGAGGTGTCGTAATCGGTTGATACCGTTTCAGGGTTGCAGTTGACCATGATGGTCTCGTAACCATCCTCACGCATGGCGAGCGCGGCGTGTACGCAGCAGTAATCAAACTCAATGCCTTGACCGATGCGATTCGGCCCGCCGCCCAGCACCATGATTTTTTTCTTGCTAGTAGGCAGCGCTTCACACTCGCTTCCCTCAGCCTCGTAGGTCGAGTACATATAGGCCGTGTTGGTGGCAAATTCTGCCGCGCAGGTGTCCACGCGTTTGTACACAGGCCGCACGCCTAGCTCTTTTCGCTTTTCCCGGATGGCGGTGTCAGTGGTCTTGAGCTGCCGGGCAAGGCGGCGGTCTGAAAAGCCTTTTTGCTTGAGCGTGCGCAGCGTGACGGCATCAATCGAGTCCAGCGTCGTGGTTTCAAGTTCAAGCTCTATCTTGACGATTTGCTCGATCTGCACCAGAAACCACGGGTCAATTTTGGTCAGTGCAAAGACTTCAGCAACGCTCATACCGAGTGCAAACGCATCGCCTACATACCAGATGCGGTCTGGTCCTGGTGCGCCCAACTCTTTCTCAAGCACTTCGCGATCCTGGGTTTTTTCGTTCATACCATCTACGCCAACCTCAAGTCCGCGTAATGCTTTCTGGAACGACTCTTGAAAAGTCCGACCCATGGCCATGACTTCACCGACCGACTTCATCTGCGTCGTCAGGCGGGGATCGGCTGTCGGAAATTTTTCGAATGCAAACCTCGGAATTTTCGTGACGACGTAGTCAATGCTGGGCTCAAAACTCGCGGGGGTAGCGCCACCGGTAATGTCGTTACGCAACTCGTCGAGCGTGTAGCCAACCGCCAGCTTGGCTGCAACCTTGGCAATCGGAAAGCCGGTGGCTTTTGATGCCAGCGCCGATGACCGCGAGACACGCGGATTCATCTCTATCACCACCATGCGGCCATCTGCCGGGTTGATGGCGAACTGGACGTTGGAGCCACCGGTATCAACGCCAATCTCGCGGAGCACTGCTAGCGATGCGTTGCGCAGAATCTGGTATTCCTTGTCGGTCAAGGTCTGGGCTGGCGCTACCGTGATGGAGTCGCCGGTATGCACGCCCATAGGGTCGAGGTTTTCAATCGAGCAGACGATGATGCAGTTGTCAGCGGTGTCGCGCACGACTTCCATCTCGTACTCTTTCCAGCCCAACAGCGACTCTTCAATCAGCAGCTCATTGGTCGGTGAGGCCTCCAGACCGCGCTTGCAAATCGTCTCAAATTCTTCAGAGTTATAGGCAATGCCACCGCCGGTTCCGCCCAGCGTGAAGCTGGGGCGAATCACCGTTGGGAAACCCAATGTTTTTTGCACCACCCACGCTTCTTCCATGCTGTGGGCAATGCCCGATCGGGCCGAAGCCAGACCGATCTTGGTCATCGCGTCCTTGAACTTCAGCCGGTCTTCGGCCTTGTCGATAGCCTCCGGGCTGGCGCCAATCAGCTCAACCTTGTACTTTTCCAAGATGCCGTGGTGCCACAGGTCGAGAGCGCAGTTCAGCGCGGTCTGGCCACCCATGGTCGGCAAAATTGCGTCGGGCCGCTCCTTGACAATGATCTTTTCGACCGTCTGCCAAGTGATCGGCTCGATATAGATCACGTCAGCCGTGGCTGGGTCGGTCATGATCGTTGCAGGGTTACTGTTAATCAAAATGACTTTGTAGCCCTCTTCACGCAAAGCCTTGCAGGCCTGCACGCCTGAATAGTCAAACTCGCAAGCCTGCCCAATGATGATGGGGCCTGCGCCTATGATGAGGACGCTTTTGATGTCTGTGCGTTTTGGCATTATTTTTTGCCTCCATGTTGATCCATGAGGGCGGTAAACCGATCAAACAAATATGAAATATCATGCGGCCCCGGCGACGCTTCGGGATGGCCCTGAAAGCAAAACGCCGGCTTGTCGGTACGCACCAGGCCTTGCAGCGTGCCGTCAAACAGGCTGATGTGAGTGGGACGCAAATTGGCAGGCAGTGATTTCTCATCCACCGCAAAACCATGGTTCTGGCTGGTGATACTGACACGCCCGTTATCAAGGTCTTTGACTGGATGATTGGCACCGTGATGGCCGAATTTCATCTTGAAAGTTTTGGCACCACTGGCCAGCGCCATGATCTGGTGGCCCAGGCAAATACCAAAAGTGGGAATGCCGGTTTCGATCAACTCCGCCACGGCGGCGATGGCGTAGTCGCACGGTTGCGGGTCGCCCGGGCCGTTGCTCAGGAAGATGCCATCTGGTTTGAGCTTGAGTACGTCGACGGCAAGGGTTTGCGCTGGCACGACCGTGATGCGCGCACCGCGCTCGGCCATCATGCACAGGATGTTTTTCTTGATACCAAAGTCGAACGCGACAACGTGGAATTTCGGTGTGATCTGCACACCATAACCCGAGCCGAGCCTCCATTCGGTTTGCGTCCACTCATAGGTTTGCTTGACGGACACGACTTTGGCCAGATCAAGCCCTGCCATGCTGGGTGCGCTGCGAGCCGCCACTATGGCTTTGTCTTTTGCTACCTGGGTGACTTTTTCGCCTTTAGCCAAGGCCATGATACAGCCATTTTGAGCCCCCTTACTGCGCAGCACGCGGGTCAGTTGCCGCGTGTCAATGCCGGCAATCGCAACCGTGCCTTCCTTGACCAGATATTCAGACAAGGTCATGGTTGAGCGGAAGTTCGATGCCAGCAACGACAAGTCTTTGATGATGAGACCGGCGGCATGCACTTTGCCAGCTTCAACGTCTTCGTCATTGATGCCGTAGTTGCCGATATGCGGGTAGGTCAGCGTGACAATTTGCTGGCAATAGCTCGGGTCGGTAAGGATTTCCTGATAGCCGGTCATGGCGGTATTGAAAACCACCTCACCAATCGTTGCGCCTTGCGCACCTATGGACTGGCCGATAAAGACCGTGCCGTCTGCGAGCGCCAATATAGCGTTGGGATGGTTTCCCTGTAGAGACAAAAGCACTGGGTTCTCCGGATTGGTTACGGTTCGCCCAAGCATGCACAAGTGTTGTCTCGTTCAAGACTGTTGTGGCTGCTTTTGTGAGGGATTTGGCTTGTGTGGCGCTTGGGCGAAGCTGTGTTTTGAAAAGCTCTTGATTATAGCTTGCTTGCGTATAGGCAAATCGCTGCCGCAGCCGCCACATTGAGCGACTCTTCGCCGCCGGGCTGGGCTATCCGTACTTTCAGGCTGGCGCGAGCCATCAAATCATCGCTGACACCCTGCCCTTCATGGCCCATGACCCAGGCGCAAGGCAGGGGTAACTTCTGCTCGTGCAAAAAACGGCCTTGATGCGAGCTGGTGACAAGCATCGGGATTTCGAGTTCATCCAGCGCGACAGGATCAACCCCCTCAAGCAGACGCAGCGCAAAGTGCGCGCCCATGCCAGCGCGCAAAACCTTGGGCGACCACAGCGCGGCGGTTCCTTTGAGCGCGATGATCTGGCCAAAGCCAAATGCGGCCGCGCTGCGCAAAATAGAACCGACATTACCGGCATCCTGCACGCGGTCAAGGATGACAGAGGCCGCACCGGGTAAAAGCGCTGGTACAACGGGCAAGTCAAGCACAAAACCCATGCGTGCCGGCGACTCAAGCCCGCTGATTTCTGGCAGCAACGCATCGGCGATTACTATGTTTTTAATAGCTGATTGCGACCATTCTGATTGGGCTTGGGCTTGAGGCCAAAAAGACTCTGCAAACAAGGCTATTGCCGGCTGCAAACCTTTGGCAAGTGCGGCCCGACACAAATGATCGCCCTCCAGCCAGATACGCCCCTGCTTGCGGTAGGCGGTGCTGTCTTGAGAGAGTTTGCGCAGCTCTTTGATGAGCGGGTTGTCTCTTGATGTGATGCGCATAACATCACTCATAGCAGCACCTCAGCCACAGGCGCAAACGAGCGGCGGTGCTGCGGGCAAGCACCATGCTGGCGCAATGCAGCCAGATGCGCTGCGGTGCCGTAACCCTTGTGCCCCGCAAAGCCGTACTGTGGGTATTGAAGATCAAACTCGGCGCACCAGCGGTCACGGTGTACCTTGGCCAAAATAGATGCCGCCGAAATAGCCGGTACCAGCGCATCGCCCTTGACAATCGCCTCTGCCAACATGCGCAGGACCGGCAAACGGTTGCCATCGACCAGTACCTTGTGCGGTTTCAGGCGCAAGCCCTCCACAGCGCGCTGCATTGCCAGCATGGTGGCTTGCAGTATGTTGAGCCTGTCGATTTCCTCAACCGTGGCCAGTGCGATGGAAAAGCACAGTGCCTTGGCACGGATTTCGTCGTAAAGCTTCTCGCGTTTGAGTGGCGACAGTTTTTTGGAATCTGCCAGCCCCTTGATCGGGTTCAACTCGTCAAGAATCACGGCTGCAGCCACGACAGGGCCCATCAGTGGCCCGCGCCCGGCCTCGTCCACACCGGCCATCAAAAAACCGGGAATATCCCAGGACAGCGCGGTCTGTTCAGCCTTCAAAGAGAATTTTTTGGATCGCATCAGTTGCCAGTTGAAAGGTATCGCGCTGCAGCTCTGCGTGCAGCCGGGTAAAGCGCTGCTCTAGCGCCACTATTTTCTCAAGAGTTGCAGATTTTGCATCTATCCATTGCAGCACCGCTGCCGCCAGCGCTTCGGGCGTCGCTGCATCTTGCAACAGCTCAGGCACTACAAAATCCTGGCACAAAATATTTGGCAGACCAACCCAGGGTTGTAATTTTTTACGCTGCATGATTTGCCATGACAGCCAGTTCATGGTGTAAGCAATCACCATGGGCCGCTTGAACAGCGCGGCCTCCAGCGTGGCTGTGCCGCTAGCGATCAGCGTTACATCGCAGGCAGCCAGCGCCGTATGCGACTGGCCTTGCATGATGTGCAGCTTGCCCGAAATGCCTACCTGGGCTGCGATACGCTCAATCTCTTGCATGAGTACTGGGATCGCAGGCACTATGAATTTAATAGCTGGCCGTGCACGTGAAATAAGGGCTACAGCCTCAAAGAAGCGTCTGGCGAGGTATTGAATTTCTGATTTCCGGCTGCCTGGCAGTATGGCGACAACTAGTTCCTCATCGTCTAGACCCAGCTTGCGCCGTGCAGCAGCGCGGTCTGGCTGCATCGGGATGACATTGGCCAGCGGGTGACCAACGTAGGTCGCAGCAATACCATGCGCGGCCAGCAAGGCGGGCTCGAACGGAAAGATGCAAAGGACATGATCGACGCTGCGACGGATTTTCTCCAGACGATCAGCACGCCAGGCCCAGATAGCGGGACTGATGAAATGGATAGTCTTGATGCCTGCCGCCTTTAACGAGGCTTCCAGATCAAGATTGAAATCAGGCGCATCAACGCCAACGAAAACATCTGGTTTTTGATCGAGCAAGCGGTCTTTAAGTTGCTGGCGAATGCCGACGATTTCTCGGTAATGGCGCAGCACCTCAACATAGCCGCGCACCGCCAGCTTGTCGCTCGGCCACCAAGCGCTAAAACCACGCGCCTGCATTTGGGGCCCGCCGATGCCAAAGGTGTCTACAGCAGGCCAGCGGGCTTTCAGTCCATCGATTAAAAGCCCAGCCAGCAAATCGCCGGAAGTTTCGCCAGCGACCATAGCCATGCGCATAAATACCCTAACGAACAATGCCGCGCTGCGGCGAGGTGTGCTCTAAAAAGCCCAGCATCATCTGAACATCGGGCAGCGCTTCGGGATATTTATCGGTCAAGGCAGCGATCTGCGCTTGCGCCTGCGCCAGAGTCAGGTCTTCACGGTACAAGGCCTTGTGCATAGCCTTGACTGCCGCAATCCGTTCAGCTGAAAACCCGCGCCGGCGCAAGCCTTCAAAGTTCATGGTACGGGCTTCTGCCGGCTGGCCTTGCGACATGACGAAGGGCGGTAAATCTGCAAACAGCAGCGAGCACATTGCCGTCATGCTGTGCGCACCGACACGTACAAACTGATGCACCACCGTAAAGCCGCCGAGAATAACCCAGTCACCAATATGCACATGCCCGGCCAGCTGCGTGTTGTTGGCGAAAATCGTCTGGTTGCCGACCTGGCAGTCATGCGCCAGATGTACGTAGGCCATGATCCAATTGTCATCGCCAACGCGGGTAACGCCAACATCACCGGGAGAGCCAATATTGAAGGTACAGAATTCGCGAATGGTATTGCGGTCGCCAATAACCAGCTCACAGGGTTCACCGGCATATTTTTTGTCTTGCGGAATGGCACCCAGCGAGTTGAACTGGAAGATGCGGTTGTCCCGCCCTATGCTGGTGTGGCCTTCAATCACGCAGTGCGGGCCAACCGTGGTGCCAGCCTTGATGCTGACATACGGCCCGATAACGGTGTACGGACCCACGCTGACGGATGGGTCGAGTTGGGCCCTGGGGTCAATGATGGCGGTCGGGTGAATACCTGTTGGCGTAGCCGCTATGCCTGTTATGGCTGTAGCAGCAGAGCTCTGCGTCATGTCTTGCACGCCGGACACTTTAAGCAATGACTCGCATCGTACACATCAGCTCTGCCTCGCAAGCGATGTGCTCACCCACGCGTGTCACGCCCTTGAACTTGAAAATGCCCGCCTTCATGCGCTCCAGCGTCACGTCCATGATGAGTTGATCGCCAGGTTCCACGGGGCGCTTGAAGCGGGCAGCATCAATGCCTGCGAAGTAGTAAACGGTTTTGTCATCAGGTGCTTGTCCGAGCATGTCAAACGCCAATAAAGCAGCGGCTTGCGCCATAGCTTCCAGCATCAAGACACCAGGCATCACCGGACGATGTGGAAAGTGCCCGACGAAGAAGGGCTCATTGATGGTGACGTTTTTAAGCGCCTTGATGCGTTTACCTTTTTCAATTTCGAGCACGCGGTCAACCATCAAAAACGGGTAGCGATGCGGTAGCTGCTTGAGAATCTGGTGAATGTCCATCATGATTTTTCTTCTATAGATGCAGGGAAATTTTTAAGCTGGATTTCAAGCTGTTTAAGTCGCTCGCGAAAGGTCGAGAGTTGCTTGAGGCTGGCTGCGTTTTTTTCCCACTTCGCATTGTCGTCGATAGGAAACAGGCCCGTGTAGTTTCCGGGCTTCAGGATTGAACGCGTCACGACGGATGCCGCAGAAATATGAACATGGTCTGCCAGCGTCAAATGTCCGAGTACGACAGCGCCGCCACCTACCGTACAGTGCGCACCAATTCGCGCGCTGCCCGCAACGCCAACGCATCCGGCCAAGGCTGAATGCGCGCCAATATGTACGTTGTGGCCGATCTGGATCAGGTTGTCAAGCTTGACACCATTTTCAATCACCGTGTCCTGCATGGCACCGCGGTCAATACAGGTATTGGCACCGATCTCGACATCGTTGCCGATACGCACAGCACCCAGCTGTTCGATCTTTTCCCAGCGTCCCTGATGCGGTGCAAAGCCGAAGCCGTCAGCACCCACGACCACGCCAGGGTGAATGATGCAACGCTCACCCACGCTACAACTGTCACCCAGCGTGACACGGACAGAAAGGCAACTGCTCTCGCCTACCCGTGCATTTTTCCCAATCACACAGTGCTCCCCGATGCGTGCGCCAGAGCCGATCACGGCACCAGCGCCTATGCAGGCAAACGCGCCCACAAACACGCCTGGCGCAACCTGGGCCAGCGGATCAATGAACGCTGCGGGATGGATGGCAGGGGCAGACTCCACGCTGTGATGACGCTTCCATATCTGCGTGATACGCGCAAAATAATAATAAGGGTCATCCACCACGATACAGCTGCCACGTTCCATGGCAGCCGACTCGAATGAAGGCGCGACGACAACGCATGCTGCAGATGAATGCGCGAGGTGCGCTATATATTTGGGGTGGCTCAGGAAAGTCAGTTGCCGGCTTGTAGCCTGCTCCAGCGAGGACAGGCCTTCAATCAGCAGATTGGCATCACCTACCAGGCGTGCGTCGAACTCGGCTGCCAGTGCATCAACGATGGCAGCGATTTTTATAGCCATGCGGCACCTGCGCCGTGGCGTGGTTTTTTGCTGCTACGCCGCCGATTATCTGCCGGTAGTGGCATTCAGCGACTTGAGCACTTTATCGGTGATGTCGTGCTTGGGGTTGACGTAGACCACTTCCTGAAGAATCAGGTCGTATTTTTCAGCCTCTGCGAGTGCCTTGACGACCTTGTTAGCGCGCTCTATGACCTGTTGGAGTTCTTCATTTTTACGTGCATTGAGGTCTTCCTGGAACTCACGGCGTTTGCGCTGAAAATCCCTGTCCTGATCCATAATCTGCTTTTGCCGCGTATTACGCTGGGTTTCAGACAGGGTAGGTACTTCACGCTCAAATTTGTCAGACAGCGTTTTGATCAGTGTCGCGACATCGTTCAGGTCTTTCTCGCGCTTGCCGAATTCAGTCTCCAGCTTGGTCTGCGCAGCCTTTGCCGAATTCGCTTCACGGAAAATACGATCCAGATTGACAATCCCGACCTTGAACTCCTGGGCACTGGCAGAAAAGCCAGCCAGCGCAATCACGGAGCCCAACAATAGTTTGCGTGAAATGTTCTTCATTAGAAAGATGTACCAATCTGGAACTGAAAGCGCTCTATTCTATCGCCATCTTTTTGACGCAACGGGTTGGCAATACCAAAGCGTAAAGGACCTACAGGCGATAGCCAGCTGACACCGACACCGTAGGATGCACGAATTTCACTGAAGCTGTATTTCTGGTCTGGCCCAAATACGTTACCCGCATCCACAAATACAAACATGCGCAGAGTACGGTCATTGCCCGTGCCCGGGAATGGGGCTATTAGCTCTGCATTGAGCGTGATCTTTTTAGGGCCACCCGTAGCAACATCGTTGGGCGCCACACCCTCACGCGGGCCGAGCGATCCCTGCTGGAATCCCCTGACAGAGCCAAGGCCGCCCGATGAGAAATTCTTAAAAATCGGGAAAGGCCGATTGCTCAGGCCCTTACCCCATCCGAGTTCTCCATTGAGGGCAACGGTAAACTGCTTGCTGAGCGGAATGTACTGCTGGATTTGGTAATTTGCACGTGCGTAACGGGCATCACCCGCCAAACTCAGATCGCCAAAAACCCGCTGGAAGCGCCCTTTGGTTGGTACCAAGGCGCTGTCGCGGTTATCATGCGTCCAGCCGACCGTGAGCGGTATGGCCGTACTCGACAAACCAAACAGATCGGCGTAATTCTGGTGCAACGGTGGTAAGGGATTGATGCCCGGTTCGATCGTGAGGCGCTCGTAGCCAGCACCAAAATAAACCGTATCGGTCTCGGTAAACGGCACACCAAAGCGTATGCTGGTACCGGTTGTGTTCAATCCATAGTCGCCACCCTGGCCATCCAGGGGACGGCTGGTACGGTGGTAGAGATCCAGCGAGCGCGAAATACCGTCTGCCGTGAAATAGGGGTCAACCGTACTCAGAACCAACTGGCGGTTGATTTTGCTTGTGTTGAATTCAACACCCAGATATTGACCGGATCCAAACACGTTTTCCTGTTTAATACCAAAGCTCAAGGACAATTTTTCAGCGCTTGAAAACCCTGCCCCCAGCGTCAGGTTACCGGTTGGTTTTTCAAGCACATTGACTGTCACGTCCACCTGGTCGGAGGTTCCGCTGACATCCCGGGTATCGACATTAACTTCGGTAAAAAAGCCGAGGCGGTCAACACGGTCACGGGAAAGTTTGATCTTGTCACCGTCGTACCACGACGACTCGAATTGTCTGAACTCACGGCGCACCACCTCATCACGGGTGCGGTTGTTACCCACCACATTGATGCGTCGGACATAGGCGCGACGCGAGGGGTCGCCCTGCAGGACAAAAGCGACGCGATTATTGACGCGGTCAATTTCCGGTATGACATCGACCCTTGCAAATGCGAAACCGAAAGTGCCAAAGTAATCGGTGAAAGCCTTGGTTGTCTCGGTAACCGTGTCTGCGTTATAGGCTTGCCCCGGCTTGATGGTCACCAGTGATTTGAATTCATCTTCCTTGCCAATGTAGTTGCCGTCCAGCTTGATACTCGACACCAGAAAGCGCTCACCCTCGGTTACATTGATGGTGATACTGACATCCTGCTTGTCAGGGGAGATCGCCACCTGCGTGGAGTCAATCTTGAATTCAAGATAGCCGCGCGCCAAATAGTAGGAACGCAGGCTTTCGATATCGGCATTGAGCTTGGCACGTGAATAGCGGTTTGACTTGGTGTACCAGCTCATCCAGCCACCAGTGTCCAGATCAAACAGGTTGCGCAGGGTGGACTCGCTGAACGCCTTGTTGCCGACGATGTGTATTTCCTTGATTTTTGCGGTGTCGCCTTCGGTCACATTGAAGGTGAGGTTGACGCGGTTGCGCTCGATCGGCGTGACGGTGGTGACGATTTCGACACCATACATGCTGCGGTTGATGTACTGGCGCTTGAGCTCCTGCTCGGCCTTGTCAGCCAGCGATTTGTCGAAAGGCTGCCCGTCGTTGAGGCCGATTTCCCTCAGCACTTTTTTAAGCACATCCTTATCAAACTCCTTGCTGCCAACAAAGTTGACGTCTGCAATCGTTGGGCGCTCCTCGACAATCACCACCAGCACATCCCCGCTGACTTCCAGCCGCACATCCTTGAACAGGCCCAACCCAAACAAGGCACGAATGGCCGTGGAGCCTTTGTCATCGTTATAGGTTTCGCCGACCCTGAAGGGAAGCGACGCAAATATCGTTCCCGGCTCCACACGCTGCAAGCCCTCAACCCGGATGTCCCGCAGCGTAAAGGGATCAACTGCCCACGCCGAGTGGGCCATCAACAGGCTGACCGCAATGGCGAACACGGTTCGAAATTTGAATCGATTGAATTTTTTTTGCATGAACTTTAGGTGTTAGCCTAGCTCCTAGCCAAGGAGCCGGGTAATGTCATTAAACAGGGCCACCGACATCAGGCACAGCAGAATCGCAACGCCGCCGCGCTGCAATCTGCCCATCCACGCATCAGACACGCTTTTTCCAGTGACTGCCTCCCAAAGATAATACATCAGGTGACCGCCATCCAGAACCGGCAGAGGCAGCAAATTAAGCACGCCGAGACTCACGCTGATCAGCGCCAGAAACACCAAATAGGACGTCCAGCCCAGGCTGGCAGACTTGCCGGCGTAGTCTGCAATCGTCAGCGGCCCGCTGAGATTTTTCAGGGAGGCCTCTCCGGTCAGCATCTTCCCCATCATTTTCAGGGTCAACAAAGAGACATCCCAGGTCCGAACAGCACCCTGCCACAGACCCTCCAAGATGCCGTAGCTAACATTGACAAATTGGGGTGGCGCACCCACGTAGGCACCGATGCGGCCAACGACGATCTTGCCGTCCTGGCGCGCTTCGGGCGTAACCAGTAACTCGATGGTTTGCCCAGCACGCAGGATTTTCCAGTTTTGCGTCAGGGCTACAGGCGGGTTGACACCAAGCTGCAGGGAGCTGCGTATGGTTTCCCGCAATTGCTGACCGTCCACGATAGTGGTGCTGCCTACTTTCTGAACAACATCACCCGCACGCAGACCGGCTTTGTCTGCAACACTGCCAGCCATCACATCGCCTATGACCGGCTGCGTCCAGGGGCCCAGAATGCCGATCTTTCGGAACATCTGCGGGTCCGCATCGCTGGCATTCATCTCGCTCAGCTTAAGCAGCACTTCACGAGTTGGCAGATCCACAGCCTGCGCAGCCTTCGAGGCAGACGAGTCCCGACTGATCGCCAGCCGCACGTCACGGCCATTGAGCGCGCCTTGCGTCAAACGCCAGCGCAAATCCTCAAAAGAACGTACCGACTCCAGTTGCTCGCCATCAAACGCAGCTCGGACCACCAGCTCTTGTCCGCGCAAGCCTGCGCGATCAGCTATCGAGCCTGCCACCGGGCTGGCCAGTATGGCCATGGGCGCCTGTTGGCCGCTCCAGTTGACGATGCTGTACAGCACAATGGCCAGCAACAAATTGGCTGCTGGGCCAGCCGCAACCACCGCAGTCCGCGACCTCAAGGGCTGGGTATTGAAAGCCAGATGGCGTTCAGACGCATCGACCGGAGCCTCGCGCTCGTCCAGCATCTTCACGTAGCCGCCCAGCGGCAGCATGCCGATGGAAAATTCGCAAGAATTGCCTTTTAGCCGCCAGGTGTAAATCGGCTTTCCAAAACCAATGGAAAACTTCAGTACCTTGATGCCGCACGCCACCGCGACCCGGTAATGGCCGTATTAATGTACCGCAATCAGCACCCCAATGGCAACCACAAAAGCAAGCAGGGTCAACACGTCAAACCTTCAGATATTCAGCGAAAAGTGCTGGCAATATCACCAGCAATGGCACGCGCCTGGGCATCAAGCGCCAGCAAATCGTCCAGGCCGCGTATTTCAGATACCGCAAGCCGATCCAAAGTTGCACGGTTTACGTGGTGAATCTGGTCAAAGCGTATACGTTTTCCCAGAAATGCCGCAACCGCAATCTCATTGGCTGCGTTCAGTATTGCCGTACTGCCCGTGGGGGCGGCCAGCACTTCCCATGCAAGTTGCAGCCCCGGAAAGCGCTGATGGTCGGGTACTTCAAACGTCATGGTTGCCAGCGCCTTGAAGTCCAGCGCCTGCGCACCCGAGGCGATTCTGCCCGGCCAGGCCAGGCCATAGGCTATCGGCACCCGCATGTCGGGTGTACCCAGCTGTGCAAGCACCGAGGTGTCACGGTACTGCACCATCGAGTGAATGATGCTTTGCGGATGGATGACCACTTCAATTTGCGCAGGGATGAGGCCAAACAGGTATTTGGCCTCAATGACTTCCAGCGCCTTGTTCATCATGGTCGCCGAATCAACGGAAATTTTGCGCCCCATCACCCAGTTAGGGTGCGCACAAGCCTCGTCCGGTGTGACATGGCGCAAGGTAGCCGGATCGCGCGTGCGAAACGGCCCGCCAGAGGCTGTCAGGATGATTTTTTCAACCCGCGCGGCCCATGTTGAAGGATCTTCGGGCAATGACTGGAAAATGGCGGAATGCTCGCTGTCGATCGGCAGCAACTGCGCAGCCCCGGCGGCTACCGCCTGCATGAAAACATCGCCGCCAACCACCAGCGCCTCCTTGTTGGCCAGCAACAGGCGCTTGCCAGCTTTGGCAGCCGCCATACAAGGGCTCAAACCTGCTGCACCGACGATGGCCGCCATCACGGCATCAACATGATCGTGCGACGCTATCATTTCAAGAGCCGCTTGATCCCACAAAACAATGGTTTCAAGCCCATTGGCCTTTACTTTTTCAGCCAGATCGCGGGCATGCGGCTGGCTGACCATGACGGCGTAACGCGGTTTGAAGCGCGCGCACTGCGCCAGCATTAAATCGGTTTGCGAGGCGGCGCTGAGTGCGAACACCTCAAAAAGGCCGGGATGCGCCGCGATCACATCGAGCGTGTTGACCCCCACTGATCCGGTAGAACCAAGAATCGTGATGCGCTGCTTTTTGTCGAGCATAGAAACCTAAAAACTGACCAGCATCATGGCCAGCGGCAGGGTCGGCAGCAAGGCATCGACCCGGTCCAGCACACCACCGTGGCCAGGTAACAGGCCACTCGAATCCTTGGCTCCAGCACTGCGTTTGATGAGCGACTCAACCAGGTCACCCACCACGCTCATGGCAGCCAGAAAAACCACCGCCAGCAGCATCACGATGGCTCCGTGCTGGGCCCAAAGGCGCGCATAGAGGCTGCCACCAAAACCGGCCGTCTGGTGATCCAGCGCAAGCCATGCAAATGCAAGCACGACGACCCCGGCCATACCACCCCAAACACCCTCCCAGCTTTTACCGGGGCTGATGCCGGGAGCCAGCTTGCTTTTGCTAAACCGGCCACCAAAAGTGCGGCCTGCAAAGTAGGCAAAAATATCAGCCACCCACACCAGCAGCAATACCGATAGCAGGAAGTTGATGCCTATCACTCGGGCCTGCGCAATCGCCAGCCAGGCCAAAAACAGCACCACCACGCCGCCCAACAAACGCAGCGCTTTGGGCAAGCGCGCCCAACCAGAAACACCTAGCCGTAAAAGTCCGGCACCCGCCATAACCCATGCTGCACCCGCAAAGACCCAGAGCATTTGCAGCGGCTTTTCAAGCAGCCCGAAGTACCACGCCAGCACGCATAGCGCCGCAGTAGCGGAGGCTAAAAATATTGAAAAAATCTGACCACATCCGTTCAGGCGACCCCATTCCCATCCGCCAGCAGCAATCAGTACCAGAGCAACCAGACAAAAGGGAAATGGCGTTGGATAAAAAAGAGCGGGTAACAACACCGCAAGCAAGGCCATCGCCGTGATGACGCGCTGCTTAAGCATTCGGAGACCCCATCAAGCGACCCTGACTTTCTGATCCAGCGTGTGGCTTTTTACCGCAGCACCAAGCTGCGCCGATGTCTGCCCCAAGCGCCCGAATCGCCGCTCTCGGCCATTGAACACGGCAATAGCCTCATCAAGCGCCACGCCATCAAAGTCTGGCCACAACTTGTCTGTAAAAACCAACTCTGAATAAGCCGCCTGCCACAGCAAAAAGTTGCTGATGCGACAATCGCCACCCGTGCGTATCAACAGGTCAGGGTCGGGCACATGCGCCAAAGCCATGGCACGATCCAGCGACAATTCAGTGATGGCCTCACCACTGCTGACCAGTTTTTGAGCAGCCTGGGCAATGTCCCAACGGCCACCGTAGTTAAAACAAACGTTCAGGACAAGGCGCTGGTTGTCAGCTGTGTCAGCTTCAGCCTGAGCCAGCCCCGCCTGCACCTTGGCTGAAAGCCGCTGCCTGTCGCCAACAAAATACAGCCGCACACCGTTGGCTTTCAAACGCGGTACTTCACGCGACAAAGAAAACGCCAAAAGCTCCATCAAACCAGAGACCTCATCGGTGGGACGGTTCCAGTTTTCCGACGAAAAAGCAAACACCGTGAGAACAGCAACGCCACGCTCGGTACAGTTTTCAACACAGCGCCGCAGCACGTCAACACCTTGCTTGTGCCCTGCAATGCGCGGCAAAAAGCGCTTGTTCGCCCAGCGGCCATTGCCATCCATAACGATGGCAATGTGATGTGGGGGCAACACGTTAGACGGCCATGATGTCTTGTTCCTTGCCAGTGACCAGCTTGTCAACTTCGGCAATGAAACGGTCTGTCGATTTTTGAATTTCGTCCTGCGAACGGCGCTCATCGTCTTCGGAGGCCAGCTTATCCTTGAGCAGCTTTTTGATGCCGTCGTTCGCGTCGCGGCGCAGGTTGCGAATCGCCACTTTGGCGTGCTCACCCTCACCGCGCACAATCTTGGTGAGCTCTTTGCGGCGCTCCTCGGTCATGGCTGGCATGGGAACCCGAATCAGGTCACCCTGGGCTGCCGGGTTGAGGCCCAAGTCTGAGTCACGAATGGCTTTTTCAATCTTCGCGCCCATGCCTTTTTCCCAGGGCGACACGCTGATGGTTCGGGCATCTAACAGCGACACATTAGCCACCTGACTGATGGGCACCATAGAGCCGTAATAGTCCACCTGTACGGTGTCTAGCAGGCCCGGGTTGGCGCGACCCGTGCGGATTTTAGTCAGCCCGCCCTTGAACGAGTCAATCGACTGCTGCATTTTTTGTTCTGCATTCTGCTTGATTTCAACGATGCTCATACTTGAAACTCCGAGTTTTCTGACTTGGCAAAAACCAAGCTCTTATTCCATTTCTAAATCATTTCTAGATTAGGCGCGAAACCGCAGGCAGTGCTGTAGCACGGCAAGGCGAAGCAACAACATATAGGAATGATTTAGAAGTGGAATTAGACATGCACCAGCGTACCTTCATCTTCGCCCTCTACGACGCGTTTGAGTGCGCCATTCTTAAAAATACTAAAAACCTTGATAGGCAGCTTTTGGTCGCGGCAAAGGGCAAACGCCGTGGCATCCATCACCTCTAGTTTTTTACCAATTGCTTCGTCAAAAGTGATGGTCGCATAGCGCGTAGCCTTAGGGTCTTTTTTAGGATCTGCACTGTAAACGCCATCGACCTTGGAGGCCTTGAGTACAATTTCCGCGCCAATTTCAGCGCCGCGAAGAGCTGCAGCGGTATCAGTAGTAAAAAAGGGATTACCGGTTCCGGCGGCAAAAATGACAACCTTGCCTTCTTCCAGATATTGCAGCGCCTTGGGTCGAACATAAGGCTCGACCACACGCTCAATGCTGATAGCCGACATCACACGCGGCGTGAGTCCCGCTTTGTCCATGGTGTCGCCAAGGGCCAACGCATTCATCACGGTGGCCAGCATACCCATGTAATCGGCGGTGGCGCGGTCCATGCCGACCGAGCCGCCCGCCACACCGCGAAAGATGTTACCGCCACCAATGACGACCGCTACCTGCACACCCATGCGCGTAATTTCAGCGATTTCTTCGACTATGCGCACAATCGTGGCACGGTTGATGCCGAAGGCATCGTCGCCCATCAAGGCCTCACCTGACAGTTTTAACAAGATTCGCTTGTAGGCTGGCATGCGGGGACTTTCGTAAATTGGGTTGTGGTGAAGTTTAGGGGTTATTGGGGTCAGACGCCAATTTTAGAGTTTTTGGGGTCAGAGCCCAAATTCGCCGAGCCTACGGTTCACCCGGAGGGCGCGGTGCGATGCACCGCAGCGAAATTGGTGTCTGACCCCAATAACTCCACCGAAGGGCGTGCCAAGGGCACAATGAATTTGGACTCTGACCCCAAAAACCCTGAAAAAAATCAGGCAGCTTTGGCAGCAGCGATCTGTGCAGCCACTTCAGCCGCAAAGTCATCTACCTTTTTCTCAATGCCCTCGCCCACCACGTACAGGGTGAAGGATTTCACTGCGGTGGCTTTTTCTTTCAGCATTTGCTCAACCGTCTGCTTGTCGTTTTTGACAAAGCTCTGGTTGTGCAGACTGACTTCTTTCAGGTACTTCTGTACACCGCCTTCGATGCGCTTGGCAACGATTTCAGCCGATTGCACGGGCTTGCCGGCTGCCGTGGCCACAGACGCATCTTCCGCCGCCTTGGCTGCGGCAACGGAACGCTCTTTGGCGACCAGTTCGGCAGGCACGTCGCTACTTGCCAGCGACACCGGCTTCATAGCGGCAACGTGCATGGCAACGTCTTTGGCGGCGGCCTCATCCCCGTCAAATTCAACCACCACGCCAATCCGCGTGCCGTGCAGGTAAGAAGCCAGCTTGCCGCCTGCAAAACGTTTGAAGCGGCGCACCGACATGTTCTCACCTATCTTGCCGATCAGGCCCTTGCGCACGTCTTCAACCGTCGGGCCAAAGCCGTCCATTGAAAGCGCCATGACACCAATCGCGACCATGTCTGCCGGATTGTTTTTAACGATGCCAACGGCTACCGCATCGGTGAAGGCTAAAAAGCTGTCGTTTTTGGTGACAAAGTCGGTTTCGCAGTTGATCTCGACCAGTGCGCCTACTTTAGCGTCACCTTCGCCTTCGGCGTGATACGCAATCACACCTTCAGCGGTGATGCGAGAGGCAGCCTTGCCGGCCTTGTTGCCGAGCTTGACGCGCAGGATTTCTTCTGCTTTTTCGAAGTTGCCATCAGCCTCGGTGAGTGCTTTTTTGCACTCCATCATGGGGGCATCAGTTTTGGCGCGCAGTTCTGCGACCATGCTTGCGGTAATAGCCATTTTCAATTCTCTCCGTTTGTTTTTTGCGGGTTATTGGGGTCAGACGCCAATTTCTGAGTTTTTGGGGTCAGAGCCCAAATTCGCCGAGCCTACGGCTCGCCCGGAGGGCGCGGTGCGATGCACCGCAGCGAAATTGGTGTCTGACCCCAATAACTCCCCCGAAGGGCGTGCCGGAGGCACGATGAATTTGGACTCTGACCCCAAAAACCCGAAATTATCTTTAACTTGTAAAAAAGGGGCTACGCGAGCCCCTATTACAAACTTTCCGCGTCTGGTTCAGATCCAGTGCTGCCGAAATCAATCAGGCAGCAGCAGGCACTTCAACAAATTCATCCGCGCTTTCAGGCTGAACCATCTTGACCACTTCGCTTGATGCGTTGGCGCGGCCTTCAATGATGGCATCGGCAATGCCGCGTGCGTACAGCGCCACAGCCTTGGACGAGTCATCGTTGCCGGGGATCACATAGTCAATGCCGATAGGAGAATGGTTGGTGTCAACCACACCGATCAGTGGAATACCGAGCTTTTTGGCTTCGAGAATCGCGATTTTGTGAAAGCCCACGTCGATCACGAAAATCGCATCCGGCAAGGCCGCCATGTCTTGAATGCCGCCTATGTCTTTTTCAAGCTTTTCCATTTCGCGCTTGAAAGTGAGTTGTTCTTTTTTGCTGACGGTGTCAAGGCCGGCTTCTTGCTGGGCTTTCATTTCCTTCAGGCGCTTGATGGATGTTTTGACCGTTTTGAAGTTGGTCAACATGCCGCCCAGCCAGCGCTGGTCAACATAAGGCACGCCAGCGCGCTTGGCCTCTAGCGCCACAATTTCGCGCGCTTGGCGCTTGGTGCCGACCATCAGGATGGTGCCACGGTTGGCCGACAGCTGCTTGGCGAACTTCATCGCGTCCTGGTACATCGGCAGCGATTTTTCCAGGTTGATGATGTGGATACGGTTGCGATGACCGAAAATATACGGGGCCATCTTGGGGTCCCAGAAGCGGGTTTGGTGTCCGAAATGAACGCCGGCTTCCAGCATTTCACGCATGGTGGTTGACATATGAATAATCCAAAAGGTTGTGTCTAAAATCAGCGCTTATCACCTGCAAGCCAGAAGTTCTTCTGAAAATTCCAAAAATTCCGAGAAGTGTCCTCTAGCCAACCGGCAACACCTTGTGTGGCTGATTTGCGATTTACTCTACAGTAGGCAAAATCGCCATCTGCAAAGCCATTCGAGTATAACACCCCCACCCAATGAACCAGCTCCTCCTGACCGCCAACATCCACAGTACCCGTCAGGCCATCCAGGCCGACAAGATCTGCCTGACCGACATTCTTGAACAAGCCCGTGCGGTAGCCCAAAGCGATGCCTGTCGCCATGTTTTCATGCCTGGCCAGCTAGTGTAGTGTTTCACTCTGTTTGAACCGTTTTGAGTTTTTCCCTGGCACGTATGACCTTTCGCAAGATGTCACGAGCACTCTTGGTCCAGATGAAGGGTTTGGGGTTCTCGTTATGCATGCCCAC
>Ga0335398_10003788_pt1 | contig 21721 bp, 22 predicted proteins | sample BON03_FD_205742 | JGI IMG/M metagenome (GOLD analysis project Ga0335398, IMG submission 205742) | Freshwater microbial communities from Lake Bonney liftoff mats and glacier meltwater in Antarctica - BON-03 (spades assembly) (version 2) | ecosystem: Environmental > Aquatic > Freshwater > Ice >... | reverse complement strand
CACGATGCACTTGGAGGTATACCTCCAATTTTATACGCCAAAAATCATCTAGGGGTACCCCTAGATGATTTTTGAATAACTTTGTTATTCAATTAATAAAAGGTACTAAACAAGGGAAGCCTACACTATAATAAGATGATAAAATTTATAATTTCACTAATGCTTGCAGCCAACCTCATTGGCTGCAAGCCTAATGAATGTCCGCCAGAACTACAACCACCAACTTCGACTTCTCCAATAGTATGGAAAAAGGGATTAGAAAAAAGTGGTTTGACTAGTACCTCGCATTATTATAATGGCAATATTATATTTGGTCATAAAGCCAAAGAGACAAATAATTACCTAGTTTACTGCCTAAATGCAGAAACGGGTGACAGTATTTGGGAAACAAGAATTATAACTCCGTTTGAATTTAACCCTTTTGATGGTCAGATGTCTGTGTTATATAAGGACAAATTAGTTTTATCTACATCAAAAAGAATGTTTATTCTAAACGTTGGGGACGGTGAAATTTTATGGAATTATACTGACCCTAATAATTATGGTGGAGTATGTATCATTGATAATTATATATATATAGCAGATGGAGTACTTAGAGAAACTAGTACGATGTATCGTTTTGATATCAATACAGGTACAAAAGAAGAATTGTACACTATCAGACACGGCATTAATGAACCGGGAAAAGATTTTACGCCATATCTGATGCTGCCTGTAAAATGGATTCATCCTAGCGGTGACGAAATACTGGTATTACAAAATGGCTCCTATGGTCATGACAAGATTGGGCCTGATGGTATGAATGGCTACAGTAAGATGGATCTGATGGCGTTTAACCTTACCGCAGATAGTATTCTTTGGTATAGGTACGAAGTAGACAATTTTAGTAGTGGTGCTCGCCCGGCTATAGATGGAGACAAGGTATATTTTTTCGGAGATAGACATGCTTACTGCATCAACCCGTTGAATGGCGAAACACGTTGGAAGTACTTTATAGGTGACGGCCCAGAAGATGATTTCAATACGGCAAACATACTTATCATAGGAGATAAACTCATTGTAAAGCCTGACAATGATGCGATGCACGCAGTAAATAAAGAGACTGGTGAAAGAATCTGGCTAAATGAAAATACTGCATCTATGCCAGGCTTACTTACCGTACGAAACGACACTATCTGGTTTAGTAGTGGAGGTGTATTGGCTATTGATGCCAACACAGGTAAAACGATAATAGACCAGTACAAAGCATCAGAGGGTTCTTGGATATTTCCTGTTGCTTTTCACCCCACCAATGGTCATATCTATACTAGCGATGCAACGAGCTTTTATTGCCTTGATCCAAAGTACATGAAATAAGAAAGGCTAATCACCAACACTATGTATAACGTAATGCCGCTTTTGTACACGCCAGAAGGGCGGCACTTACGCATACACTCATCGTTATGCGGTATGCTAGGACGACCAACAACTAAACAATGACAAGGACAATAATTGCAATCGGACTTTTAATTTTAGCTGGACTGAGCCTTATGTTTTATATGGTTGGCAGTCACGGACGACTTATGTTCAGGCCTCATATGACCGAGGACTGGGTTATTTGGGGCATTGCAGTTTTATCAGCGACATGTGGACTTTACCTGTTGACTAAAAAAATTAGGAAATAGTATGAAAGTTGTTTCTAAATTTAGAACAGGTTATTGGATAAGACAGTTTATCAATTACGTTGGTGGACTTTTTTTAATTGGACTTTGTATTTACTTTTCATTCGACAATGGACAACTTGACTATCGTAATGCACTATTTTGGGTAGCTACCCTTGGGACTTTAAGTTTTATATTTTATATTTTGTTTTTCCTCTTTAGTGAACTCAAACAATTAACTATTACCGACAACGGAATTGAAATAAAATATTCCTTGACTAAAAAAACTGACTTTATTCCATATAATGAAATCTTGAATTTTACGACAAGGCGAATAACTCATAGACAAGGAGCAGGAAGGACAGCAGGTTATCACGAATTAGAAATCCAGTTGACAAAAGACAGAGTAATAACTTTTAACGAAGACCAATTTGACAACTACAACGAAATTAAAAATTGTATTTATCTTAACCGACAAAACAACTTATGACAGAAAGAAGCACACCGCATAACACGGGTTTGGCAAAAGTGGCGGTTCAGTGCTCCGCAGACACATTTGTGGTTAATCAAACATTGGTTCTCCGCATCAACATTTGTGGTGAAAATCGCCAACTTCTTGTAGCTGCAAAACGTCAGACTGTCTAAAAGCCCCAGCTAGAAAAGAGGGTAAATCTCATGGAGATACTATCATAAATCTGTATCTTAGTAGCAATGAACTTCATCACAGGATTCAACCGCAATCAGACCGTATAGGTATCTCAAAGCTATGACCAGCTTACTGCCAAAGCTAAGTGGCCTGCAAACTGATTGGAATGGTATGGAGCATTAGCATTTGCTCACTATTATGGCATGAGCTTACCTGCTGAAGCACAGTGGACATAGGCAGCAAGAGGCGGATAACAATTAGATACCCCACGGATGATGAAACATTCTGCCCAAAATTAACTTGCTTTGCTAGTATGAGATTAATTACTGCCTTATACATCCTTTCGTTTCTATGGGGCTGCACTCCTACTGATACTGCTGTCTCGTCTTCTTACCACGATACTGCAGGACGCACGGATATACTAAGCGGAGGCGTGCGTATGATACCCATCAGTACTCCAAAGGGGGAGTTTAAGGTATGGACCAAACGAACAGGTAATAATCCTACCATAAAAGTACTGCTACTTCACGGAGGTCCTGGTATCACGCACGAGTATTTTGAAGCGTGTGACAGCTACTTCCCGGGTGCGGAGATAGAATATTACTATTACGACCAACTAGAAAGTCACTACAGCGATCATCCGAATGATACGAGTCTATGGAATATTCCTCACTTTGTAGAGGAGGTAGAGCAAGTACGCATAGCACTCGGACTAGATACGTCTAACTTTTATCTCTACGGTAACTCGTGGGGTGGTATCCTTGGCATAGAGTACGCTTTGAAATATCAGCAAAACTTAAAAGGACTGATAGTCGCTAATATGGTAAGTTCTATACCACATTATAATCAATATGCGAATGAGGTTTTAGCACCTCAATTACCCGCTGAAGTACTAGAGGAAATAAAGCAACTAGAAGCAGCTCAAGACTATCTGAATCCCAGATATAGTCAATTGCTCAATGAACACTACTATACCGCTCATATACTTAGAATGCCACTAGACGAATGGCCAGACGGAGTGAATAGAGCTTTTGAGCATATAAACTATCCGCTGTATCTCGATATACAAGGACCTAGCGAGTTTGGTATAGTGGGTGATGCTAAGCTGCAAGGCTGGGATCGTAGCGGAGATCTTCCAAAAATAAAAGTACCTACTCTAGTGATAGGGGCCAAGTATGATACTATGGATCCAGAGCATATGGAGTGGATGAGTACCCAGTTTCCTGCTGGTGAGTACCTTTACTGTCCTAATGGTAGCCACTTAGCTATGTATGATGATCAAGAAATATTCTTTAACGGTCTCATAAAATGGATCAAAGAAGTAGATAAATCTTAGAAAATGAATTTCAAACCGTCTATAAAGACCCATATCCTATTATTATTCCGCTAGGTAACGAATCTTCTGCTGTCAAAAATAAACCGTCACGGGCTGACTAAAGTCCAACATACCATAACACATCACCTCGTGATATAATAATCTGTCAGCCCTACAATTACACTCGTTTATATTTGCACTTATGAGATACCACTTAATTATACTTACTATTATTTCGCTAGCTGCTTGTACTTCTGAATCCAAAGACTCAGCAGATAGAACTACTAAAAAGACTATGACTAAAGACACTACTTCACTTCAAGACATTCTTAATGAGAAAAAATATGGATTTAACGCCCAAGCGGACTCTATCAAGAAGCAAGTATATGCTGAGGGTATACAAGCCGTAATAGATGCTAACATCACTAAAAACGCTCTACAGGTAGGGAGTAAAGCTCCAGCTTTTATGCTGAAAAATGCTACCGGGGACCGAGTATCACTTTATGATGAGCTGAAAAATGGACCGGTCATCCTGATGTGGTACCGAGGGGGATGGTGCCCTTACTGTAATCTTACACTTAGGGCTATGGAAGATATGCTGCCCCAGTTTAGAGCCGGTGGAGCACAGCTACTTGCACTCACTCCAGAGTCTCCAGATAATAGTATGACTACTATAGAAAAAAACAAGTTATCCTTTGAAGTACTTACGGATAATGATAATGCTGTGGCTAAAACATATGGAGTAGTTTTCCAACTCACAGAAGAGGTGAAAGCCTATTATGAAAATGGATTTGGACTTAGTGCTTATAATGGAAACGATAAAGGAGAGTTGCCACTGGGTGCCACCTACGTGATAGGTACTGACGGCATCATTACTTACGCTTTCTTAGATGCTGACTACCGCAATAGAGCTGAGCCTATAAAAGTACTTAATGCCCTTACACAGACCAAGTAACTTGACTTTATTATACCTAAGTAAAAACCAATAGCATCCTATAAACGTACTATCTACGTGCGATTTGGTATATTTCTGATAATCTTAGGTGCAGGAATGGCTTTTTACAGCTATTCACTGCCTATTTATAACGATGAAGCATCCTTCATTAAAGGTATAAGTCAAATAGGAGATATAGACGCTGCTCAGCACTTTTATACTATCCAAGACCAATACCTTACGGCTAAGTATGTACTGCAGGACTACAGCATCTGTTCATTCCTAGCAGGAGTGATAAGCATATTCATAGCGGCTATCGGTTTCCGTAACCTAAAAAGCCCCTCAAATATTAGCTCTCTCTTAGCCATAGGAATAGTAGCTCTTGGTTCATCTATATTAGCCTACTACTGCGATAGCATATTAAATATGTCTCGAAACCTATCGCCGCCGTGGTCACCCCTAGAAGTGTTGGGAACTGATACGCTGAAAAAACCGCTTTACTTTCTGATCGCCTGGCTCGTACTGCACTGTATAGTTTTAAGAAAAGATTTTCAACTTGGCAAAAGATTTAGAGATTTCTCGCTGGATTACATAGCAATAGGGCTCTTGAGTTCCACACTTTTAGCTGGTGGATTTACGGTGATTACTATTATAGGTGGCCAGCCTATATATGTGGTGCCTGCATTACTGTGGTTTTACTTTCACTTGAGCCTTTTGGCAGGTAAACAGAGTGCACTTCGTATGGAGTAATTTACTTCTCTTACTCCTTCTCCTATTTAAGCTACTTTTGCACTACACGTTACTCTAATGGCATACGAAATAGAACGCAAATTCCTACTTATAAATGAGCAATGGAGAGATGAAATAGAAAACTCTTTTACGCTACGGCAAGGATATTTAAGCACTAATCCTGACGCTACGGTGCGTATCAGGATAAAAAATAAGCAAGCCACACTTACTATTAAAAGTAAAAATATAGGCATCCGCCGAAATGAGTTTGAATACCAAATCCCTACCGAAGAAGCTCAACAGCTGCTCGCCCTATGCGAAGGACCACTGATAGAAAAGATAAGATACACCATATACAGTGGCAGTCATACTTGGGAAATAGACGAATTTAGTGGAGATAATACTGGTCTCATACTTGCTGAAATAGAGCTTACCCACGAAGACGACGCTTTCGAAAAACCAACATGGGTAGGTGATGAAGTCTCAGGTGATGTGCGGTATTATAATTCTAATCTAGTAGCACACCCATTTAATAACTGGTAAAAAAGCAAAGCAGCTTAGAACCTAAGCAGACTACATCTCAACCACTAACCGATCGTATGCTAAATTCATGCCCGCTGGCAGTTGAGCATCTACTTCTGAGTGCAGTCCTATCTGATGACTCATATGTGTAAAATAGGTTTGCTCTGCTCCTATTTCTCGAGCTACCTCGATAGCTTGCTCGAGGCTGTAATGCGAGATATGGTCACTCTGTCTCAGCGCACTTAGCACTAGCACCTTACTCCCTTTGAGTTTGCACTTCTCTTCTTCAGATATAAAATTAACATCTGTAACGTAAGAAAAATCACCTACTCGATACCCAAAAACAGGCAACTTATAATGAAGTACTTCTATAGGTGTAAGTTCTAAGTCTCCTATTGAAAACGGTGTATTATCTAAAACGTGTAAATTTAGACTTGGGACTCCGGGATAACGCTTCTCTGCGAATGCATAGTGAAAATCTCGTTTTAAGGCTACCTCTACATTGGGAGTAGCATATACTTCCATTGGCAGTTTAGTCTTCCAGTTAAAACCACGTATATCGTCAAAACCAGCTATATGATCCTTATGTTCATGCGTGAAAACTACAGCATCCAATTTCCTGACACCTTCACGAAGCATCTGATAGCGAAAATCAGGTCCTGTATCAATGATAAAATTAGTATTTTCAGTCTCTACTAGTACACTACTTCTCAGGCGTTTATCTTTAGTATCAGCAGAGATACATACTTCACACTCGCAGGCTATTATAGGCACGCCTTGTGAGGTTCCAGTTCCTAAGAAGGTGACTTTCATTGTTTACAAAGGTATGCTAGACATAGATAACAATGCAGCAGTATTAGTCTAATTTAGTTAGCTTCTTTTTAATATCTGCAGTTTGCTCTGATAGCTGCTCCTGCATACGAGTAGTAGCTTGTTCAGATAGATACCACCCCAGTGGTATTATTCCATCTTCACTTCTATCCAGATTGACAAATAGAGCTTCGTCGCCAGTGTATAAATTATTAAGTTTCGTATTATGTTCATCATAGTACCCACTATTCACCCATACTTTGCTGAAGGTATTCAGCGGGCCCAATACTTCATGCATTCCTGTCAGTTCTGTGCTATATTCTACCTTAGTATTTTTGATAAAAAGAAGTTGAAATTTGGCAGTATACCCCATTAGATTGCATCTATTACGCAAGTAGTCATAAAGCTCTAACATAGCGGTAGCTCCCATATTTTCTATATATCCGCCATCTACTAAATGTCCCCACTTCTCCCCATTTTTATCATAGACTAGTCCGGGTGGAGTTAGAAATGGGAAGCGTGAACTAAGAGATACTGCTGTACTAATGGGAATATCAATATTAGTTACTTCAAAAAAGTCCTCTGATAGCGAGAAAATACTCTTGGGTGTTTTGACATTACTAATGAGGGTTCTAAATCCATTTTCTACGCGAGTACTGTTAAATAAATATACGCACTCATCCTCTCCCATAGTCTGAATAAACCCCTCACTAAGTAGGGATTTGCCATTTACTTGTGCAGCTTTCTCCCAAGAATATTCTAATGCTTTTGCCCTGTCTAATCTATTGATAGGAAAAGGTAAAAACTTCTGCAGCAAATCAGGAACTACTAGCCAAGAAGACACCGGAGCAAAAAAATCTTGATTAAGAATAGCGTGCGACAATTGTCGTTTATTATCTAACTCATTATTTTTCAGTTGCTTATAAGTAGCTACGCCTAGTGTTCCGCCTGACACTGCACTATAAGCATACGTATTTTTATCAAACTCTGGATTAGTCTCATCTAACTCTGACAGCACCTGTGCTGTCCAATATGCTGACCGTACACCGCCGCCTTGAGCTGCCACTAAAATGATAGATACAGTATCCTTAGTAAGATGTCGCTTAGCATACCATTTGTCAAAATGAGTAGCTATACTGGGTCTCTCCACTAACAAATCTCCTAAAGTACGAATAGAGTGGTTATTATTTAAAAAACTAAAACCTATTACTATTACTATCACTGTAAAAGTGAATGGAAAGCGAAATCGCTTCTCGGCATAATCTAGTAGTGTAGCTAAAACTAACCAAGCACCCAGTGCGAACAGTATAATAGCAGAGGAGCCTAAGAACTGAGGAAATGTCACTGGAGAGAGCACTACTAAAGTAAAGATAACCATAATACAGAGTACTCTAAATACAATCCATCGCCCTTGTTTAGCCCAAATAAAGCGTGGCGGATATGCTTCGTTTTTGACCTGTACATAGTCCGGTATATTTAAAAACTTTAGCTTATTTTTACTTAAAAAAAGTATAACAATGTCCCTACGGAGATAATAAAAGAAATATAACCAAGCTGCTAAGCAGAGACAAATATAGACAAGAGGGTTAGCCCAGGAACTTACCTGCAATAAGCCGTAGGCTAATATAAGAATAGGCAATACTCCAAGTACACGTGGTATCAGTACCTGAGCCCTAAGTGCATATCTGCTATTAAACTTCATAAAATCAAAAGTGGTAAAATGAAGTATGATGCGAGATGCTCGCCAGCTCTGCCAGCTCCACCAAGCCACACCAAATAGTGCTAGCCAAGTATGGACTAGAAGTGGATAATTTGCTGTAAAACTGAGGGCTTGCAAAATATCCTTGCCCTGCTCCATAACTACTAGTGCGACAACACCAAGTAATTGGAATAGTAAAACTATCCAGCAAGACTTCAGTACCGAATAGTAATTAAATATTTGTTTTATCATTTTTTCTTAATATAGCTAAACTTGATATGGGACACTGTCTCCATTCCGTGATATTACAAAGAAAGGACTTAGTACAACTTTTTCATTTGCTTCGCAAAATCTGATTTAAATAGACTTCGGCTTTTAAACATAGTAGTATTTAAGAAAAGATTAAAACCAGGCTGCTCATTCGTAACGGCACTAGTAATCTGATGCGTGTACTTAAGACCTACAAGTGTTTTCTTAAATTTAATTCCGATAGTCCCATTTAGCTGCTCTATGAAATCTGTCCTTATGTAAGCACTACTGATATTAAATCGTTTGGTAGTGATATCTAGAGATCCTTTGGCATAGATATCATCCTGAGTAGCAGAAAACAGAGCAGAAGGGAAAAGCGTAATTTTATCTCCTAAATTTACAAAACCACCTACTATCATATTAGTTGTCAGCGGTACTCTTCTCTCTTCTCCGTTTACGAATGAAATATTTTGACCTATTATATTTTTAGCACTAATCCCAAAGAGTAAATTCTTATAGTTACCGCTCAACCCTATCTCTACATCAAAACTTTCTATGGCACCTAGCAAATCCTCCCGATTCTTAACTGTATTTATCTGACCATTGATATCTGTAAACTGATAGTTAGCAGATACGCTATCAAAATCTGGGATAGTCAAGCTACGCTGATTAAACTGCAATGAACCTCCATATCTCCAGTTGAAGATTTTATTAGACTTTCGCTGCCTATTATAAGTTACATTAAACATGTTATTTAATACATCCTCATTATACAATCGCTCCACGCCTACCATATAGCTACCTAACCTGAGCGGCAATTTCCCCTCTAGCATTAGCTCATAACTCTCACCTACTTTTGCATCTGTAATTATACGGATCAAGTCTTCCTGTATTCCTGCAAATGCAGGATTAATCTTACCCGGTTGTCTAACGTCTTTATCGTTTAAAAATTCCAAGTTCTGAGCACTTCCTGAAATTACAACACTCCAAAATATCCAGAATAGTGCCTTTCTCATGCCTACGAAGATTATCTAAAAATCACGGAGAGCACAAAAATTATAATCACACCTATCCAGAAACTGACCAAAATTATGATATTTATTCATTCATTCTCTTATTCTATCATTCGATAATGAATACATTCGCCCCGTGTTACAAAAAGAGCTCACACACGCTATTTTTAATATAGTATCTGAGGAATCCAAAAAACTGGGTTTCCAAACTTTTGTAATAGGCGGTTTTGTGAGAGACATTTATCTTAAAAGAGAGTCTAAAGATGTAGATTTTGTGACGGTAGGCAGTGGTATAGCACTAGCCGAAGCTGTAAAAAAGAGAATGAAAGGTTCTCATCTCAATATTTTCAAAAACTTTGGGACTGCACAGATTAAAACCACTGATTGGGAATTTGAATTCGTAGGAGCTCGCAAAGAGTCTTATGACCGTAGCAGCCGAAAACCAAAAATAGAAGATGGTACATTTGAAGATGACATATATCGTAGAGATTTCACTATCAACACCCTAGCTATCAGCTTAAATGAGCAAAACTATGGAGAGTTGATAGATACCTTCGGTGGATTACAAGACTTAGAAGCGGGCATAATTAAAACTCCGCTAGAGCCTAAAATCACCTTTAGTGATGATCCACTCCGTATGATGCGAGCAGTTAGATTTGCAACTCAGTTAGATTTTAAAATAGAAGAGGAAACTTTCCAAGCCTTAAAATCTGAAGCTAGCAGATTAGAGATTATTTCTCAAGAGCGTATCACAGACGAACTAAATAAGATAATTCAAAGTAAAAAGCCAAGTATCGGCTTCAAAATTTTATTTGACACCAAATTATTACATCTCTTTTTTCCAGAGATGGTAAAACTTCAGGGAATAGAGTTGCGTGAAGGGAAGGGGCATAAAGATAATTTCTACCATACACTTCAGGTACTTGATCAGTGCTGCAATAGAACCATAGACTTATGGGTACGCTGGTCTGCTATACTGCACGACATAGCCAAGCCTCCAACTAAGCGATTCATAAAAGGAGAGGGTTGGACATTTCACGGTCATGAAGATAAAGGATCTCGTATGGTACGACCTATATTTAAAAGACTAAAGCTTCCATTAGGCGAGCCTATGCGAAAGGTCATAAACTTAGTGAAGCTTCACCTCCGGCCAATAGCTTTAACTAAGGATTGTATCACAGACTCTGCGATACGCCGCCTAATTTTTGATGCAGGAGAAGATTTAGAAGACCTTATTCTTCTATGCAAGAGTGACATCACTACAAAAAATAAAGATAAAGAAAAACGTTTCCAAGCTAACTTGGTTAATGTAGAACATAACATAGCCGCTGTAGAAGAACGAGATAGGATAAGAAACTGGCAACCGCCGATAGATGGCCAGCAAGTGATGGATATCTTTGGGATAGGACCAGGGCGTGAGATAGGTCAGATAAAAACAGCATTAAAAGATGCTATTCTTGATGGAGTGATTACCAATGATTATAATCAAGCATATAAATTTGTCTTAGAAAAAGGAAAACAATTAGGTTTGCAAATACAATGAGTTTAATCTTTAGATTTAGAGTAACGTTTGAAGAAGTAAGTGATGTGGAACGCATCATAGATGTAGGTGCCAAAAACACTTTCAGAGATTTTCATGACACCATACAGGAAGCAATAGGTTTTGATAAAATACGTACAGCCTCCTTTTTTAAAGCAAATGACTCGTGGAGAAGAAACGAAGAATTTTGTACGGATCCTAAACCAAATGCAAATGCTGCTGGAGCTAGTGAACTAGGGAAATTTATAGATGATCCACATCAAAAATTTCTTTATAACTACGATCCACAAGAAGGCAATTGGAATCTTAGAGCAGAAGTAGTAAAACTCTACAAAGGAGATGCAGCTGCTGATTATCCAGCTATTTTCAAATCTGAAGGAGTGGCTCCCAAACAGTTTGTAGATCCAAAAACAATAATAGACGACCCAAGTGCTAAACTATTTAAGGAGGCGGATAGCCTTATAGACGGTTTACACGATGAGATAGAGGATGACGACGAGGACGAAGATGAAGAAAGAGAAGACGACAAAGACGATTTTAACCTGTTCGGTGATCAGGTAGATGAGTCTGAAATAGACGAAAGCCAAATAAATGACGGAAAACCAACAGACTAAGCGACTCATAGTAATAGCAGGCCCTACCGCTGTAGGCAAGACAAGTTTTGCAATAAAATTAGCAAAATACTTTGATACTGAGATACTGTCCTGTGACTCTCGTCAACTATTTAAAGAAATGAAAATAGGTGTGGCAAGACCTAGCAGAGAAGAACTAGCAGAGGTAAAACACCACTTTATAGCCAGTCATAGTATACACGACCACTATGATGCCGGTATCTATGCAAAAGAAGTAAACGAAGTATTAACTAAGTTATTTAAAGGAAAAAATACAGTCATAATGACTGGTGGTACTGGTTTATATATAAAAGCAGCAACCGAAGGACTAGATGATCTCCCTCAGCAAAATAAACAGTTGCGTGAGCAACTGAGCTTTATACTTAAGGCCGAGGGTATAGAGGCAATCCAGGATATAGCCACAGGAGCAAACGTATCAAAAGAAACTGTTGACTACAGTAATCCACAGAGACTAATGAGAGCTATAGAGATAGCTCAAAGTGAAAGTCCCCATAATCTAAAACAAGAAGAAAAAATAGAATACAGTACACATTATTACTACTTGGACAGAGATAGAGATGCTCTCTATGACCGTATCAATACACGCGTAGAAATAATGCTAAAAGATGGACTGGAAGACGAAGCTAAAAACTTATATGAATACAAAGAGCTAAATGCACTCCACACCGTAGGGTACTCAGAATTTTTTAAAAACTTCAGTGGAGAATGGACCAAAGAGCACACCATAGAGAAAATAAAGCAACACTCTAGGAACTATGCTAAAAGACAACTTACGTGGTTTAGAAACCAAGGTAAATACCAAAAGATAAGTCCTGATTTTAATTCATTTATCCAACTGATAAATGAATAACATACTTACTCTATAGTAAGTATATTAAACATTTGTACACTTCTCACACGGGCGATACTATGCTGTACTTTCTATCGTCAGCCCCTCTGTCTCTAAATTGGTTGCCACATTTACAGCACGCTAAATAGCTCTATATCAAAAACCAGTACTGCATTTTCAGGAATAGATCTGCTGGGCGGCTGACTGCCATAAGCTAAATGGGACGGAACTATTAGCTTGATACTTCCACCTTCTTTTATTAGCGGAATCCCAAGTTTCCAGCCTTCTATAACTCCACCAAGACTAAAAGTAGATTTTTCTCCTCTATCATACGATGAATCAAATACATTGCCATTAAGTAAATAGCCATTATAGTGTACGGTCACTCTATTACTCACAGTAGGTCTAGTCCCTACTCCCTCCTCACCTATAACATAATATAAGCCCTCGTCTGTCTTCTTAGCTTGTAAGCCGTTAGATGCTATATAATCCTGTATTTCCGTATCATTAATCTCTACATAATCTTTTTTACATCCTGCTATACTTACGGCTACTAAACATAAACCGACTATACCGTATTTTCTTACACCATTTTTAATACACATCATTTTAATTCTCATTTTTTTTTCCTATTACGTGATTCCACCCAAAACGAGCTGACATATTTTGTACATCTCCTGTGAATACTCCTAACACATTATCACTGGCAAAGTAGAACTGCTCTACCCCTAAGTTCAGACCCACTCCTATTCCTGCATTTCTATAGTTTCCTCGCATAATTGAATAACTAGCACTAAGCACCAATACTTTCCCGAACCTAGAGTTCCAAGATAAAGTCACCGCTGGTAAAAACTGCTTATTATTAAAACTCCCATATACCAATGCTCCTATATTATGCTTATCCGTAATACGGTAATTCCCTCCTATATAAAACTCACTAAGTAATCCTGAAGTAAAAGAACTTTTAGAAGTATCTAATGCAAACACATCTAATAATGTATCTCCTAAAGCACTAAAACCGGCACTACCATTCACAGAATCACTGATATAATCTCTTACGTCTAAACCATTGTAATCAAAAGAGGCTCCGGAATTCCTAGATTTAATATTAGTTATATTATTCTCCCATTTAACCACTCCTAGATCTATCACGCTGGCACTCAGTGTTATTTTATCTGTAAGCTCATACTGAACTCCTATGTCTAGACCAAACCCATTGTTACCATTATTTATCAAAGCACTTAATCTCTGCTCTGGAGTAAGCGTAGAGTCTAAGAATGGAGTACTTGCATTTACTTCTATATCAGCACTTACGGTATATCCAAAGTTATTCTCATTGGTCGAGAATATAAGATCATTTTTAACAGTATTGATCACGTTTAGTCCTTGTACATACTTCAGCCTACCTCCTATAGTCAGCTTATCGTTTAGTAAAGTCCTGCTATATCCCACAGCAAACTCTCTAGTATGAAGCACATCAAGCCCAAAATTAAAATTAAAATCGTACCCCAAGTTATCCCCACCATTGCCTTCAAAAGCAAGTTTCAACAAATCCTTCGGGATCCCTACTCGAGTCTTTATCTTCTCTGTAGCACTGAAACTAAACATACTTTTTCGTATTTTGAGTCCAAAATTAATCAACTCTAAATTTACATCTAAGTTTACAAAAGCACCGTGATCTAAAATAGTACCTAACTGTTCTATATCGAGAGTAAACTTGCCTGGCTCTGCACTTGGCACTAATGAGTTAGATATTTCTTTCAGTGCTATAGCATTACTATTAAAATTAAAATCAATGGACGACAGACCTGGTGTACCTATATACCATCTGCAGTCAGGAGTAAGTGCAGGGTTTACAGATACTCGCTGCGGAATAAATTCCATATTATAGAGCGTAAGGTTACTCTGAGCTTTGGACATCAACGAACCTAAAAGTACCAGACTGAATAAAATTATCTTTTCCATTATTGTCCGATTTTCTGAATAATTAATACTTCAGCTTGCACCCCTAACTGGAGTAGCAAATCGTAGTCTGTATAGAATTTTACATCTGGCTGCACTCCACCATCAAAAGGTGTATTGAATGTGGCTCTCAAACGGATTCTATTTGCACTTTTTAAACGATCCATGCTTGCATTATCCATCGTAGCATCTATAGTTTTAGGATTAGGAGATGTTACTCTGCCACTAGCGTCTACATTGGCTGAGGGTAGTATGAGTATATCTGAACCGAATAACGAGTCTAATACAGTATTAGTTATGCTATCTTCAAAGTATATCTGTGTTTGTACATCTATAGGAAACCCATTTTCAGTATACAATCTTAGCAGTACCTCCTCCACTTGTTCGGCATTATCCAGTGATAAATCAAAAGGCTGGACGGCTTCTATAGCATAGCCCCTAGCCGTGCCACTTAGAGGTATCTCTACATCTATTCTTGCTTTGAGCACAGATGTATCTAACACAGATTGCCTCAATCCTGAACCTCCTCCTACTTTTACATCCATGGTATATACATTCTTAGCAGGTTTGTTATTCATATAATCTACTAGATTACTTGTATTTTTATTGACCTCAAAAGAGTCTCTTTTTACCGTACCTATTTCTGCTTTAGTCACAATAGGAATAGGGATAGGATCTGGCAATCCTACAAGATTTATAGCATTATTCGTATTGCTAAATCCTTCAAACTGTGTAAGCCTAGCTACTAAAGGTATACCAATAGAATTTTCTATGACAAACTTCAATCGTGGATCTGCCAATGTAAAACTCCCGCCACTACTGTTATCAAAAAATGGAATCTCTAGTGTATCTCCGCCAACAGAGAAGTCTAAATCTAAAAACAACCCATCTAGTCTACTATATGCCTGATTTAGCAACCCTACTTCAAAGGTTATAGTTTCTAACGGTTTTATACTGTTGCTTCCTTTTTTGGTAATCGTAAATTCTAACTCTACTTCCATCTCTGAGTACCCTTGTGCAGTCTTGGTAAAGTCTATTTCGAGACCTGCTAAACCTTCGGTACTACTTGCACTATTGGGAAGTGAGGTGTATGCTGCAGTCACAGTAGGGCTAAATGTACTCCCAGCTTTCATAGCTTCCTTTATAGTGAATGACAAGCTAATGTCGTGTTCTAGTGTACTGCTTATACTCAGATCCATAGTTCCATTTTTAAACCAAAGTTTATCTAGCTCACCCGAGCCCAAATTATATCCTAAATCTCTATTAAAAAGTACGTTTACTTCACCTTCAGTATTTAATGTAGATACCTGAGCTGGTGTAAGAACAAATGTCTCTGAAAAATTTTGATCATCTAGACGAAGTATATTCTCTGCTGCTTCTGATTCGTATTTGTCAGAGTAAACCAAGGTCATACTTCCGTCACTCTCCACTCTCAGATACTGGTCTTTATCAACCTGACCTAGGAGATCTTCCAGTTTCATCCTAGAATACACTAGAGGAGCAGCTATAGTAGGGTTCCATTGTATCCCATCTATATTCCGAATTTTATCAGCAGTCTCCGTAAGATCTTTTATGCAAGACCCAAAGAATAAAGCCAATCCAATAAGAATGGTTGATTTTCTCATATTTAATCTAATTTCGAACAAAAATAGGATGAATAAACACAAACCTACTACGCATATTTGTGTAGCTGCTCTTATCTGTGCTGTATACGTAGCATTAGGAGCATTTGGAGCACACGGTTTAGAAAGCAAACTTAGCATTGGTCAGCTGGAGACCTATAATACTGGATTAAGATATCTCATCATACATGCTCTTGGACTTTTAGCTATCAATTTGACTTTTATTGTAAAGGATACATTCGGTATACTGACTAATATCTTCATTTATGCAGGAATGGTTTTTTTTTCACTTAGTCTGGTACTACACGCTACTAAAGACTTGCTGGGAATTGAAGTTGATGTATTTGCCATGTTTGCTCCTTTAGGAGGTTTGTGCTACATCATAGCATGGATACTTTTTGCACATACCATTAAAAAATCGTGAAATACATAATACTAATGAGACACGCTAAGTCTGACTGGAAGTTAGCTGGTCTTACAGATCATCAGCGTCCGCTTAATAAGAGAGGTGTACACGACGCTCCTTTGATGGGAGCAGCTATAAAAAAAAGAGGCATTATACCTGAGCTCGTATTGGTATCTGATGCTAAACGCACGCAGGAGACTTGGAGTCTGTTATCCCCACTTTTTGAAGGAGCACAGACGAATTTTGACGCTGAACTTTACTTGGCTTCGTCAGAAACAATACTCGCTAAACTACAGGAAGTGAATCACCTGATAGACACAGTATTACTCCTAGCTCATAATCCGGGGATTACAGAAGCATTTCTCAGTTTAGCTAATATAATCACAAGTGACATTCCTACGTCGGGGGTCTGTTGTATCCGTTTACACACAGATGATTTTAAAAATACAATGACCTGTAAAAAGGAATTGGTCTACTTCACCTACCCTGCGGACCTTTAATACTCGTAGAAGAGTGTCTTCCCATTAATAGTGATGGCTACTTTATTATCACAAGCCTCATCCATCACAGGGTCAAAATCTACTGTAATCTCAGAAATACTATTGGACTGATCTATATCTAACTGACCAGCTATGATGTGCTGAGCACAGTCTAGGGTATATTTTTTCTTTAAAGGTGATATAGTGGTAAGTTTGACTTGGCCTGTCACTGTCTCTAAGAGTACCTCTCCGCTAAGTGACATCTCATCATCTATGATACCCGCCCCTGCATCATTTATTTTTTCAATTGTAAGGTCAGTTACTAAATTTATTTCTTCTTCTCCGTCATAAAACTGAAGGGAGGTACAGTACATATTTACCTTGTTATCCTCAATACGATGTACAATAATGTCTCCATCTATACGCATCATCTTATCACCAGAACCGGAGTAAAATGGATTATCTTTGGGAAAAGTAATTGAGACTTTAGCACCGGATAATCCATATGGATTATCCGCTGTAATGCGGACTTTACCTGCCCTATACTTTTTATCTTTACACAGTAAGCCGTGAGGCTCGGCCCCTAACTCTCCAAAATCTAAGATCACCTCAACACCATCACCATCTGTATAAATAGCGTCTATTACTGTCACCACTACTTCTGGAGGTAGTAGTGACTCATCTTTTTTCATAAACATATCTGCTGATGAAACAAAATCTTCTATAATATCATAAGTCGACAATAGCTCATTATAGACCTGAAGAGACTGGTCTGTAACAGCATGTGTCTCCGTCACCTCTATAATAGTTTCTTCTATGCATCCTGAAAAACAGAAAAACAGAGATAAGGCGGATAAACCTAAAATGTATTTTAACGCTTTTTTATTCACTTATACACGAAGGTAGTCGCTGTTGTTGAGTTTTAATTTAGCTTTGAGCTATTTAACACCAATATTTACACTAATTGGACACTTTCGACTTTAGACAGACATTATTTATAGAGGTTTTACTACCACTAAACATACGAAGTACATTTACGTATAGAGTTCCCTTCGAGCTTAATGAAGAGGTCATCATTGGCAAAAGGGTAAGTGTACCCTTTGGCAAGAAAAAACTGATGGCAGGTATAATATATACCATCTCAGAGACACCACCCAAAGCATACCAAGCCAGATATATAGTAGATATATTAGATAATGAGCCTATCGTAAATGAAAGTCAACTTTCTCTTTGGGCTTGGATAGCCTCCTACTATGCTACTTCTATAGGATTAGTTTTCAATGCAGCTATGCCTTCCAGTCTAAAACTAGAAGGCGAAGCTAAACTCATCATACACCCTAGCTACTGCGACGGAGATATAATCCTAGATACCAAAGAAATCATCTTAGTAGACGCTATAAGGGCAAGCCAAGAGATGACCATTACTCAAGCTGGAGCTCTCCTCCAGACCGCCAAAATTTACAAATACGTAAAATCGCTTTATCAGAAAGAAGTAATTCTAATGAAAGAGGACATACAGGAGGTCTATACACCTAAAATGGTCAACTACATCTCTGTAGCTAAGGATGTACAGGATGATAAATCACTGAACCTACTCTTCGATGAACTAGAAACTCGAGCTAAAAAGCAACTTCATGGTATTATGACCTTCATAGCTAGGTATGGTATAACAGGTGAATGCGAGAAAACTGAACTTGCAAAACAAGAAGTAAAAAATGCGACAATCAATGCATTAATAGACAAGAGTATTTTTATACAAGAGACTAGACAAAAGTCTCGCCTTAGTTTTACAGATAATATATCTAGCTTAGAGGACCTCAATGAAGATCAGCTAGCAGCTTACGAAGAAGTACAACAAGCATTCCTTCATCCTAAACCAGCATTACTATATGGAGTGACTGGTAGTGGCAAGACACATATTTATATACATCTAATCAAAGAGCAAATAGATAAGGGAAAACAAGTGCTTTTTCTACTCCCTGAAATAGCTCTTACTAGTCAGCTTATCGAACGCCTTTCTGTATTTTTCGGTGATAAGCTTCTGGTCTCTCACAGTAAGTTTAGTACGAATGAACGACTAGAAGTGTATCAAGCTATAGCCAGTGGCAAACCTTACCTTATAGTAGGAACCCGTAGTGCAGTGCTGCAGCCATTTACGAACCTAGGTCTCATAGTGGTGGATGAAGAGCACGAGAGTAGTTTTAAGCAGCACGAGCCCGCCCCACGCTTTCATGCTAGAGATACAGCACTTTACATAGCAGCTAAACATAAGATAAACATCATCCTAGGAAGTGCCACTCCTGCTGTAGAGTCATTTTATAATGCCCAACATGAAAAGTATGCTCTCATCACACTAAAATCTAGGTATAAAAATGCTAAACTACCACAGATAGAAGTCGTAGATATGCAGCTGCAGAAAAAACAAAAAAGAGTAAAAGGAATATTTAGCGACACATTACTCGCTGCTATAAGTGAAGCAAAGAATAAAGGAAAACAGACCATCTTATTTCAAAATAAAAAAGGGTATGTACCTGTTTTGGAATGTAATCTGTGTGCTTGGACTCCAAAGTGCCAAAACTGTGATATATCACTCACCTACTATAAATATCAAGAAAATCTAAGGTGTCACTATTGTGGTTATACTCAGGAAGTGATAAAACAATGTGCTACTTGCGGAAACCCTGGAATAGAACTTATAGGATACGGAACTGAGCGAATAGAGGATGAGCTTCTATTGTACTTACCAGACCTCAAAGTAAAGCGTATGGACTATAACACTACTCGGCTAAAAAATGCACACAGCAAAATCATCACGGCCTTTGCTGAAGGTAAAATAGATGTACTCATAGGTACGCAGATGGTAGCTAAAGGACTGGATTTCGAAAATGTGAGTACCGTGGGAATTTTAAATGCTGACCACCTTATTAATTTTCCTGATTTCAGGGCTAATGAGCGCGCCTATCAACTAATGACACAAGTAGCAGGAAGGGCCGGACGAAGAGAAGAACAAGGTACTGTCTATATACAAACCTCCAAACCAGATCACTACATCATACAAAAGATCGTAGATCACGACTATCTAGGTATGTATCAATCTGACATAGTGGAGCGAAAAGACTACGATTATCCACCCTTTTTTAGATTGATAAAGGTACAACTCAAACACAAGGATGCTCTAGAGTTATATAAGATAGGCAACACTGCCAAGAACCATCTTATAGCCTACTTTGGCACCAGCTTACTAGGCCCTGAAAAACCGTATGTCAGTCGCATTAGAAACTGGTACATCCTAAACTTCGTGCTTAAAGTAGAAAATAATGGTGTAAAAATACGAGAACAAAAACATAAGCTCGTAGCAGCTATTACACTACTGGAGAATCAAAAAGAATTTAGTAAAGCAAGGATAGTAATAGATGTAGATCCAGCATAAACGAACAAAACCTATAAGAAAACCGTTTTTAAAGAACTTCAATTAAACCTTAAAGTAAAAGTATATGAAACATTTCCTAATCATTTGTCTAGTAATGACAGCTCAGACGCTTACAGCACAAACCATATCAGCAAAACTAGCAGGTGACTGGACCGCACAATGCATTCCAGAGAAGATAAAAGAAAATCAAATAGAAATATGCAAAATATGTCCAGCAACACCTACTGAAGACGGAACTTCTCAGATATTCAATGTCGAAATAAACTTCGGAGAGGAAAGTATTAGCTTTAGCTATCCTTTAGAGAAAAGAACAGTCGCTATCCAATACAACGAAAAGAGTGAACACCTCACATTTAGTATGGATGGAATAGCATATGATTTTAGTGTATTGTATATAGATGTACTCTCTAAAATAATATTAAAAAATCAAAACGGTACTCTCATATATCTCGAACGTAAGAACCAAATGAGAGGGGAATAAGTGCCAAAAGCAACTATTATAAAAGGATAATGGTCTAACTTATTACAGATGAAAGAATACATTTTAGCAGCACTAATAATTACTAGCGTAGGAAGCTATGCTCAGACAAAACCTTCCATAGAGTTCGAGGCTAAGTCACAAACTTTTGATAGTATACCTGAAGGCACACAATTAAAAATAGTCTATCGCTTTAAAAATACAGGAAGTACTAACTTTCAACTGATCAGCGTAGTGCCTACTTGCGGATGTACAGTAGCTGAGTTTCCTACCTATCAGATAATACCAGGAGCACAAGACTCTGTCTTAGCTACTTTTGATACAAATCATCGCTTAGGGCAACAAGCCAAAGGAATAAACTTAGAAAGCAACAGAGGTGAAATAAACTTAGTTTTTGAGGTAAATGTAATTCCTCGAATTGGCACCAAAACCAAAAATTCAACACCCTCTATAGACACAATAGAAAACCACACTGGGCACAACCACTAAATTAATACCCTAATTGGGATGTTGACTTTTCACTACAATGGATTCTACCAATGTAGGATTACCAAAACAATACGTACAAAGTATCGTACAAGAAGGATATCCTGAGATAAACTCAAATCACCCGTTCAATATATCGACTATGATTATTTAGTTATAATAATAGTAATAACTACAAATCAGAATCCATGTAAGCTTCCCCAAAAATAGTACTGTTAAAGAGTAGAAAAAAGTAATTAAATTTAACGGCACAAAAAATGAGAAAAAGTAAGTTTACACCGCATCAGATTGCGAAGATTT
>Ga0335398_10003776_pt1 | contig 21772 bp, 17 predicted proteins | sample BON03_FD_205742 | JGI IMG/M metagenome (GOLD analysis project Ga0335398, IMG submission 205742) | Freshwater microbial communities from Lake Bonney liftoff mats and glacier meltwater in Antarctica - BON-03 (spades assembly) (version 2) | ecosystem: Environmental > Aquatic > Freshwater > Ice >... | reverse complement strand
CGGGGGGTAGGGGCGTTTCTTGTAAGCCAAGCCGGTAAGCGCCACTAATTTTAGTGCTGAATTAGTGCCTTCAGTACTCATTTTTGCGAATTGACAATAAAATCAACAAGTAGTGGCGGAGGGAACGAGACTGCAGTCTAACCTTCTCTGGGGCGTAAGATATTGATTTCATTATATCGGATGCAATTTGGAATTCCACTTGACCCAAACGCGACTGACATCCAAGCAGGGCAGCCTACCTAACTTCGCCTTCATGATCGACTGTCCGCTGAGGATAGGGCCGCCCGCCGTAGATCTTCACGAAGGCCTCATCCAAGTGCCACCGCCAGTGGCTCGACCGAACCCCCTCAGCGCGGCGCTTTGGGATCTCTGCAGCGAACATCGTGCCGAACCGGTTCCACCATGCGGCACCGTCTCGCGGCATATGTCTATGCCCCGTTCGTGCAGCAGATCCTCCACGTTGCGAAGCGAGCGCGGGGACCGGATGTACATCATCACCGCTAGGCGGATGATCTCAGGCGAGGTTTTGAAATAGCGAAGGGGACTGGGTTTTGTCATGTTCCCAAGCTAGGCGCCCGCCCTGCCACGATCAAGCCAACTTGCCCTGACAGAACCCGTGTTCGCCTTCTACAAAATTAAAGGGTGAACGCCTGCCATCTGGTCTCACCCGGAAAGGAAGGGCGGATGGTCACGGTAGTGGTCTCGGCGATTTCGATCACGATCGAACCGAAAGTGAAGCCCGGCCCCCTGTCGCCGGGCGTGACACAGATCGGGGTGTCGGGAGTGTCGAGCCAGGTGCGAACCTGTGCCGCGTGGCCCGGTCCAGCATCGAGTGTCTCAAGATATGCGAGGCGTTCAAGCGAGTTCGTGATGCTGCCGCTCGCCTCAAGCCGCGCACGCTGCGCAGGATGCTCGTCGCTGCTGGCGAGAGGGTGGTTCGTATGTCTAAGGACGGGACCGGAAAAATCGACATCAGCGCAGCCGCTGGCCGAGCATTCAAGGCTGCTTATCCCGTCGCGCCCGGCGATGGCGTAGTGTTGACCCGATGCATGCGGCACGGAGTTGAGCGCAGCCACGGCCACACTGCGGTTGGGTTGGCCCAGCGCGTGCCGCAAAGCCGCAGCTACGGGCAATCCCGCCCGATTGGAATTGAGCATCAGCAGTGCGTTGACGCATATACCCATTCCGACGGCACTTGCGCCGGTAAGACCGATCAGCCCGGCCGAGGTAAGGATGATTTGCTCGGCACCGTCCACGGGTCGCAGGTGCAGTATCACCTGGGATCCGTCCATGAACTTCGGCAGGTCCATGTTTTGACTCAGCAGTGTTCGTCCGGATTCGACAAACCCAACAACGCTGCATCCCCGATCGGTGCCGATGCTGCCAAGATCAAACCACCATTGTTCGTCCATAAGATTGTAGGCCGCAATCAGGTCGAAGGGCTGAGCTGATCCTTCAGCGATTCCTTCGATCTCTTCATGCAGGTCGGGTGTGTGTAGGGCCATTGCCTTTATGAGACATGTCTGTCCGACAAGTGCGCTCGCATAGTCAAGCGCCGAGCGGTGATGGCCTCCAGCCAACGTGGCCCCCTCCCATGCAGCGAGGGCGGCGGCGATCTGCGGCCGGGCAGCTTCCCCATGGGCTCGTCCGAGGTCGCGACCGCTGCCGCTGGCATTAACGACGAGGCTCATGTCAGATCTCCCGGCGTTTTGGTGGTTGGCGGCGGATGGCAGAGCCCGCCAATGATCAGGATGCTGTACCGCCATTAAACCTTGAAATTCGATATGATCCAATCCCGCATGCAAGTCACCGCCAACTTGTTGCGCTGACTGCGGGACTGGATCAGAAAAAAGGCCGATCTGGATCTGTATTTGGTGTCGAAGGGCGAAACGAGCAATCCCAAGTCCAGATAGTGACGGCATGTCACGTTGTCGCCCATCGCGACGCCACAGCCGCTAACAGAAGCTTCGATGGTGGCCTGGTCGTTACCCATATAGTGGCGCCGCGTCGGAATCCCGTTTACTCCTGCGGCAGCGAACCAGGATGTCCACTCGGTGTCGTCTATTGCATAAAGTAGTGGCACCGACAGCAGATCGTGCACATCCCCCAAAGATGCAGCAACCGAAGGACTGCACACCGGAAACAAATCAACTTTGCTGAGCAGAGTTGCCTGCCGGTTTCTGAGTACGCCACTGCCGTAGCGGATGCACAGATCAATGTCGGCGCTGATGACGTCGTCCCATTGCGTGGAGGATCGCAAATGCAGCCGGATACCGGCATTGTCTGACAGGAATGTGCCAATATTGCGCACCAGCCAAAGCGATGTCAGCGCGGGTGGGCAGCTGAACACCACGTCGCCGCTGATGACTTCTGCACCAAGGTTGGACACGGCATTCGCCAGCATCTCAAACCCTTCGCCAAGGGCGTTCATCGCTTGCAACCCAGCTTGGGTTAGCGTGAAACGGTTGCCGCGCCGCTCTAGCAACCGAACATTGGTGATCGCCTCAAGGTTCCTCACCTGATGGCTGATGGCACTTTGTGTCACCCCCAATTCGGCTGCGGCACGTGTCATAGAGCCCTGCCGTGCAGTCGCCTCGAATGCTCGTAGCGAGCTGAGGGGCGGAACGCGGGTGCGATTGTTCATCCTGAATATTTCTCATGCAACCTGATGAAATACTTTCGCTTGCGCTGCTTTCTTTGTCTAGGCGATAGTTGCCCTCACCATTCTTGCAACCGCACAAGTGGGCCGCCCGCACCCGCCTGAACAACCCCGGAAGACCCCACCCGATGCGTATTCTTGTGATCAACCCTAACAGCAACGCCGTATTTACCCGGCTGATGCGCGACAGCCTTGCGCCACTGCAAGCCGCCAGTGGCTGGCACATTGATTGCGAAATGCTGGATGGAACGCCAACGGGCATCGAAAGCCAGCGCGACATTGACAGCGTGATAGAGCCGTTGTGCGCGATGGTTGCCCAAGAGGCGGCCCGCACAGACGCGTTCGTGATTGGCTGCTTTGCCGATACCGGCCTGTATTCGGCGCGCGAGATGACCGACAAGCCGGTGCTGGGCATCTGCGAATCGGGCCTTGCGTCGGCCCTTTGCCTGGGCGAGCGGTTTGGCGTCATCTCCACCTCAACAGAGTCGCGCAATGCCGAACTGCGGTTGGCAAGGTCTTACGGACTGCTTGAACGCTGTGTCGGGTTTGCGCCAATTGACATTCCGGTGGCCGATATTCCCACCGACCCAACCGCGAAAGACCGCGTGTTTAGCGCGGCGGAAAGCCTGAAATCGAATGGGGCCGATGTTCTGGTGCTTGGCTGCGCTGGCATGACCCCATACCGCGAAGAGGTGCGCCGCCGGTTTGGGCTGCCGGTCATAGACCCGTGCATCAGCACGGTAGCCATGGCGATCAGCGCGCACCTGCAAAGGGGGCCGCAGCCATGAAAGATCTGGGCGCGCGGCTGATGGCCGGGTATGATGCTGGCTATGATCGCAACGGGTTTTCAGGCGCGCGGCTGGCCGAGCGGTTGGCGCAGGTTTCGCAGATTGGGCTGACCGACGCAGGCGGTTCGTACCGCTTAGGGTTTTCCGCTGCGGAGCGGGCAGCCAAGGATCTGGTGATTGGCTGGCTGAAGCAACTTGATTTCACTGTGAAGGTGGACGCGGCGGGTAACTGTTTCGGGCGGCTGGCAGGTCGGAACGGCGCAGCGCCATCGGTAATGTGCGGATCGCACATTGATACAGTGCCCAATGGCGGGCATTTCGACGGCGCTTTAGGAGTGCTGCTGGCCGTAGAGGTTGCCGAAATGTGGCGTGCTACGGGATTTACGCCAGAAAGCCCCTACGAGGTGGCCATCTTTTCAGACGAGGAAGGCACCCGCTTCAACGTGGGTTTCGTGGGCAGTACAGCCATGGTCGGGTCAGTGGATATTCCGGCTCTGGCGGCGCTTGAAGATTGCGACGGGCACTCGTTTGCCACGGCGGTAGCCGAAACCGGGCTCGTCCTTGAGCTGTTTGGCGAAGCCCGCCGCGATGCCGCCACGACCAGTGCGTTCGTGGAGGTGCATATAGAACAAGGCCGCGTATTGGAGCGCGAGAATGCCGCCGTTGGCATCGTGTCAGGCATTGCCGGGCTTTACGGGCTTGAGATCACGGTTACGGGCGTTGCGGGTCACGCCGGAACAACACCGATGACGTTGCGGCAGGATGCGCTGGTAGGCGCTGCCCGGATCGTGGCTGCAATCAGCGAAATCGCGCCTCAATGCAGCGATACCGCCGTGGCCACAGTGGGGCAGCTTATCGTCTTTCCAGGCGGGGCAAACGTTATACCCGGCAAGGTGCGTTTCACTGTGGATCTGCGCGACATTTCGCAAGACACACTCGATTTGCTGCATGACCGTATCATTGCGCGCGCCACAGAAATTGCCTCTGAGGCGGGGCTTGACCTGAGGTGCGGACTTACACTGTCGGTGTCGCCCACCGACGTGGATGAGCGGTTAAAGGCGGTGCAGCGCGCCGCTTTGCACGAAATGGGCGCGCCACTGGTGGAAATTCCCAGCGGTGCTGGCCATGACGCTATGATTATTGGCAGCCAGATACCCGTTGCGATGTTTTTTGTGCGCAGCAAGGGCGGCATCAGCCACAATCCGGCCGAATACTCGTCGCTTGACGATTGTGCAATAGCGGCGGCGGCGCTGTCGGGAATGCTGAAGAAACTGCTGACCGGTGATCCGGCACGTGAAAGGAAAAGCGATGTTTGATCTTTGTGTAAGAAATGCGCGCATCGTCACTGAAGGCGGCGTGCAAGATGGCCATGTTTATGTCAGCAAAGGTAGGTTTGCCAAAATCACCACCGAAGATCACCCCGCGCAAGAAACAGTTGATGCCGAGGGCAAATTCCTGTTTCCCGGTGCGGTTGATCCGCATGTGCATTTCAACGACCCCGGCCTGACCGACGGCGAAGATTTCCATACCGGTTCAATGGCGGCAGCAGCCGGGGGCATCACCACGGTGTTTGAGATGCCGCTGACCGTGCCACTTACGGCCGACAAGCCATCGTTCGATCTGAAAAAGCGCGAGGCCAGCCGCAAATCGGTGATCGACTTCGGCCTTTATCTGGCGCTGACACCCGACAATCTGACGGGCCTTGCGGATTTGATGGCGCTTGAGCCCATCGGGTTCAAGGCGTTCACCTCTTATTCGCCTGAAATACCCATGCTCAACGACGGGCAATTGCTGGCTGGCATGCGCGCGGTGCGTGAGGTGAACAGCCGGCTGGCAGTGCATTGCGAAAACAACGATATCATTGAGTATCTTACGGCAGAGCTGAAGGCCGCGGGCCGCGACGACCCTCGCGCCTATATGGCAAGCCGCCCCGACTATTCGGAGTGGGAGGCGGTGCAGCGCGTTGTGACGCTGGCAAAGATTTCTGGCGTGCAATGCCATATCGTGCATTCCAGCACCCCCGAGGGTGCGCTGATTGTAGAGCAAGCCCGCAAGGCGGGCCACCCTATCAGCGTGGAGACGGCGCAGCACTTCTTGTTTCTGGACGCCGACGATTTTGAACGTATTGGCCCTTTTGCCCAATGCAACCCGCCCCTGCGCGCGCCGGGCAACGCAAACCATCTGTGGGATGCCATCGCCGCCGGTCGGATCAATTGCGTCGGCACCGATCACGCGCCCTATACCTTTGCGGAAAAGCTCGATGGCAAAGGGTCGGTGTGGGAAACGCCCGCCGGGGTAAACAACATCCAAAGCGCCATTCCGCTCTTGCTGGGCGAGGGGTTGCGGCGGGGCATCGCGCCCGAAAAACTGGCGGCTCTTTTTGCCGCCACGCCTGCCCGCCTGTTCAACATCTACCCGCGCAAAGGCGCAATCAAGGTGGGCACCGACGCTGATATGTTTTTGTTTGACCCCACTGAGGCTTGGACGGTCGACCCCGAACGAACATTCTACAAGCAAAAATGGACACCTTTCGAGGGCCAGAAAGTCGCGGGCCGGGTGAAAAGCACATGGGTGCGCGGCACGTTGGTTTATGAAGATGCACATCCGCTGGGGAAAATCATGGTAGACCCTGGTTTCGGGGAATTCATCCCCGGCGCACTGGGATGCGGGGAAATATAACAGGGACGGGCGCGCCAGCTATGCGCGGATCGTTCGGGTAACGCCGACAGGGCCGTTAACAAGAGGAATTGACAAATGACACACACGTTCATCACTGCACAGTCACATGCCCCCAAAATCGTCGCGCTTACGAGGCGCGGGTTTTTGGCAACCACAGCCGGCACCCTCGCGCTGCCGTTGATGGGCGGTGCCGTTCAGGCCGCCAACGGCAATACGCTGGTCATCGGCACGGCCGCAGACGCCGTAACATTGGACCCTGGCGTTTCCTTCGATGGCCAATCGCCCCTGCTGTGGCGTAATGCCTATGAGGCGCTGATCGACTACCGTGAGGATACGCTGGAATTTGAACCCCAGCTTGCCGAAAGTTTTGAAGTATCCGACGATCAGAAAACCTACACCTTCAAAATTCGCCAAGATGTGCGCTTTGTTGACGGCGAGACGCTCGATGCGGCAGCGGTAAAGTTCAATATCGAACGGCAGATGAAGGTGCAGCAAGGCATCGCTTTTGTATTGGGGGGTATCACCTCTATCGACACGCCGGATGATCAGACCGTAATCCTGAACCTGAGCGCGCCGTTGGACGGGTTTTTGTCGGCTTTTGCGGCACTTTACACGGTTAAAATGATTTCTCCCAAGGCTATCCGCGACAATGAGGTTGACGGCGATTCAGCGCAGGCGTGGTTGCGCAATAACATGGTTGGCACCGGGCCGTACAAGCTGCGGTCTTACAGCCAATCACAACAGGCGGCGTTTGAGCGAAATGCAGATTACTGGCGTGGATGGGACGGCGACCATTTCGAGCGGGTGATCGTAAAATACATCCACGAAGCCAGCTCTCAGCGGCTTTTGCTTGAACAGGGTGACATTGACGTGGCGCTATTCATGCCCGATGACACGGTGGAATCGCTGGACGGCAAGCCGGGCATATCTGTTACCGACGACCCGTCGTTTAACATTTTCTACCTTGCCCTCAACTGCAAGAAGGGCCCGACGGCAGATGTGCAGGTCAGGCAGGCCATCGCCTATGGAATGGACACCGCCTCATACATTGATGCCTTCCTTGGGGGCAAGGCAAAACCAGCCCGAGGGCCGGTACCCAGCAATTTTGTAGGCTTTGCCGAAGATACACCCAGCTACACTTACGACCCCGAGAAAGCCAAGGCCATGTTGGCCGAGGCTGGGTATCCCGGGGGCGGCTTCACGCTGAAATATGTGTACGAAACCGGGTATTTCTGGAAACGCCCCTTGGGCGAGTTCTTTCAGTCGGCGATGCGTGATCTGGGCATCACAATCGAAATACAGGAACTGTCGCCGTCGGCGTGGGCGGGGTTGTTGTCAAACCCCGATACGGCGGATCACTGCTTTGGTTTAGTCTGGTGGCCCACACTGGCCACGCCATACGATTACATGTGGTCGATGTTTCATACCGATGCGCAGGGCAACGCGGGCTATAATTGGGGGTATTATTCAAACCCTGAATTGGACAAACTACTGAATGATGGTGTTGGCGACCCGGATGACAGCACGCGCAGGGCGCTTTACGACCGGGCGCAGGCGCTGATTGTGGCCGATTCCCCCATGCTGTTTCTTTACGAAAAAAACTACCGGATGCCAGTCGTTGACAGTCTGAAAGGGTTTGTATTCAATGGTATGCGCATGGAAACGCTCGATTTCTATGCTTTGCACCGCGGATAGGCGAGGCCGCAGCCAGATGCAGGATTGGGTTGGCGGCGAGTATCGCCTGATAGGGGCATAGGGCCACATGTTATTGTACATTGCCAAACGGCTGGTTTTTATGGTATTTGTGCTTTTTGGCATAACTGTGATTACTTTTATGTTGACTCAAATCGTGCCGGGTAATCCGGCACGATTGATGGCAGGCCAACGCGCGACTGCCGAGCAGGTGCAGGCGCTGTCAGAGCAATACGGGTTGGACAAACCTGCGCTGACCCAGTTCGGAATTTACATCAAGGGGGTTGTTCACGGCAATCTGGGCATGTCGCTTACCTACAGGCGACCCGTTCTGGATGATCTGAAGCAATTTTTGCCCGCGACCATCGAACTTACGCTTGCGTCGGTGGTGCTGATGTTGGCCGTGGGTCTGCCGCTGGGGTTGTTTTCGGCGGCACGGCGGGGAAAGCCACTAGATTTTGCGACGCGCATCCTGACGGTGGCAGGGGTGTCGATGCCGATTTTTTGGCTCGGGATCATAATGCAGGTTGTGTTTTATAAGCATCTCCAACTTTTGCCCATCGGCGGGCGCATCGGTATCTCCGAATTTGAGCCCGCACAAGTGACCGGCTTTTACCTGATTGATACCCTTATCGAGGGTGATTGGGGCGCGTTCAGGTCTGTGCTGGCGCATCTGATTCTTCCGTCTGTTACCCTTGCTGCGGGTAGTATTGCGGTGGTTACACGTATGATGCGAGCCTCGGTGCTTGAAGTGCTGGATACCGATTACGTGCGTACCGCCAGGGCAAAGGGCATGTCTGAGGGAATTGTGCTGCGCCTACACGTGTTTCGCAATGCGATGGTGCCGACCACAACGGTGATCGGGCTTCAGGTTGGCGCGTTGCTGGCGGGGAATTTTTTGGCCGAGGTGGTTTTCAACTGGCCGGGCATTGGGCTTTATGCGGTGAATGCGATCAAGAATCAGGATTTTCCGGCGATCATGGGGGTCACTTTGGTGGTGTCGGTGATCTATGTTTTCGTGAATCTGGTAGTTGATATTCTTTACACGGTGCTTGATCCGCGTATCAGCCTGAACGGCTCAGTCGGCACATGACGCACGCAGCACCCCCCCAAATAGCCGTGCAAGCGCCTGTGCGTCGTAAGCGGCGCGGGTTGATCGCGCGATTGTTCACAAACCCGCTCAGCGCGGTGGGGGCAGTCACCGTGGTGGCGATACTGGCCGTGGCGGTGTTCGGCCCGCTCATCGTGGGTTTCGACCCGATATTGATGCAGCCCGCGATCAGGCTTTCCCCGCCAGACGCCACGCATTGGTTTGGCACCGACGACAGCGGGCGTGATATTCTGTCGCGCATCGTTTATGGTACGCGCTATTCGCTGCTGTCGGCCGTGGGTATATTGGTGATGGCGTCAGTCCTCGGCACCGCCGTTGGTCTTGTTGCGGCCCTTTTCGGCGGCTGGGTCGACGAGGTGCTGATGCGGTTGACCGACATGTTCCTTGCCTTTCCCGCGCTGGTGCTGGCCATGGGGATGGCGGCGGCGCTGGGCCCCAGCCTTTTTAATGCGATGATAGCCATCGTTCTGGTCTGGTGGCCTTGGTATGCGCGGCTGGTGCGAGGGCAGGCGCTGCAACTGCGCCAAGAGGCCTTCGTCGAAAGCGCAATCATCGCCGGGGCGTCGTGGTGGCGAATTGCTGTGCAACACATCTTGCGCAATTGCATGACGCCACTGATTGTGCAGATCAGCCTTGATATTGGTTACGCCATTCTGACGCTTGCAGGGCTTTCGTTCATCGGGTTGGGGGCGCAGCCTCCAACGCCGGAATGGGGCTCGATGGTGTCAGTTGGGCGCGACTATTTCCTCGACCAGTGGTGGATGGTAACCTTTCCCGGCATGGCGATTTTCTTCTCGGTGATGGCGTTCAATCTGTTTGGTGACGGCCTTCAGGAAGTCCTGTCGCCGAGATCGGCGCAATGACGATGCTGGAGCCGACCAACCCCCCAGCAAGCCGCGCGCCACCGCCGGTTCTGTCGGTTAGCGATCTGGCCGTGTCGTTCGGCGCGCCGGGCGGCAGGGTGCCTGTTGTTCATGGTATTTCTTTCGATATTCCCGCCAAGCAAACGGTGGCACTGGTGGGCGAGTCCGGGTCTGGCAAAAGTGCGACGGCGCTTGCGATCATGCGCCTTCTGGGCAAGGGGGGCCACGTGACGGGTCGGGTGACCCTGAACGGCACGCCCCTGTTTGATTTGCCAGAGGCGCAGATGCGGAAAGTGCGCGGCAACGCGATCTCGATGATCTTTCAAGAGCCGATGACCAGCCTCAACCCCACCATGCCCGCAGGCGAACAGATCGTTGAGGCCTTGATATGGCACCGCGGCCTTGACCACAGGCAGGCTAGGCGCGAGGCGCTCGGACTTCTGAATCGTGTGCGGATACCGGCCGCTGCGGCGCGGCTGGCAGATTACCCGCATCAGATGTCGGGTGGTATGCGCCAAAGGGTGATGATCGCCATGGCGCTCGCTTGCAAGCCAAAGTTGCTGATCGCTGATGAGCCGACAACGGCGCTTGATGTAACGGTTCAGGCTCAGATTTTGCAGCTTTTACGGGACATTCAGGCCGAAGATAATCTCTCCATCCTGTTCATCACCCACGATATGGGCGTTGTGGCAGAGATTGCCGACGATACTATCGTCATGCTGCGCGGCAATCTGGTGGAATCGGGCGCGACCGCCCAAATATTTTCCCACCCCAGCCACCGCTATACGCGCCAGTTGCTGGCGCTGGTGCCCAAACCCGGCGCGCTGTCTGACAACCACGGCCCACAGCCATTCCCGCTGGTTGATGGGCAAACCGGGGATCTGATTGCGCCCGAGCAGCGGCCCGACACAGTGAAACCAGAAAGCACCGTCCTGAACGTGCGCAATCTGGTTAAGCATTTTGAGATCCGGCGGGGGCTTTTCAATAGGCTTACAGGGCGGGTTCATGCGGTTGATGATGTTTCATTCGCGATCCGCGCGGGCGAAACCCTGTCGCTTGTTGGCGAATCTGGTTGCGGGAAATCTACGGTTGCGCGGTGCATCATGGGGTTGGCCGACGCGACTGCGGGCTCAATTTCAATCGACGGGCGCGATTTTCGGGCAGAGAATCCGGCTGCCAAGCGCGACATCCTAAAAAGCGCGCAGATGATTTTTCAAGACCCATATTCCAGCCTCAACCCCAGAATTCCCATCGGCACCAGCATAGCCGAACCAATGGCGATCGACGGGCGGTACTCGTGCCACCAGATACGCGAGCGGGTGGGCGACCTGCTTCGCGAAGTCAGCCTGGAGGCAGATGCGCAAGACCGTTTTCCACACGAGTTTTCCGGAGGGCAACGGCAGCGCATCTGTATCGCGCGGGCGCTGGCGCTGAACCCCCGCCTCATCGTAGCAGACGAGGCGGTATCGGCGCTGGATGTGTCGATCAAGGCGCAGGTGGTGAACCTAATGCTGGAGCTTCAGGAAAGCATCGGCATTTCATTTCTTTTCATCAGTCACGATATGGCTGTGGTCGAAAGGGTCAGCCATCGCGTTGCGGTGATGTACCTTGGCCGCATTGTCGAGATGGGGGATCGTGCCAGCATCTTTGGCAATCCTAGCCACCCCTACACCCAACGGCTACTTTCGGCAGTGCCCGTCGCCGAACCGGGACGGTTCCGGGCATTTGAAGCGTCTCAGGACGATGCAGAGCTCAAAAGCCCCATCCGCAGCACCGATTATCGCAGTCCGCAGATCCGATACCGCCAGGTTGGACCGGATCATCTGGTGCTAGAGGATGAGTGAAAGAGACCAGATGCGAATGACCAATAATTAGGGCAAACGATTCGAGTGGGTCTTCGTCGAAGGGGAGACCGTCGGGGTTCATTAATCTGCATATGTAGCTTATCCTGATCAACAACGAAGGCAGTCTCCCAGACCGGAAATCGCTCGGCCTGTCGGCGGGCGGGCATTGGAAGCTGGGAGAAAAAAACAGAAGTCAAAAGATACATCGTCGGCGCAGGCCCGCGCTTTGACATCGCGAAAACCGGCAACAGCCCTTGCGGCGCAGATCCCGGTGAATATGCGCCCAGTCAGGCTGGGTCGCGCGGTTCGACACATCACGCGCCGTCCGGGGGTAGATTTGCCGTTCAAGGTCTGTGTCGGAATGGCCTGGCGGCAGCGGCCAGCTCAGACCCAACTCGTCGGCGCGATCAAGGTAGCCCCGAAGGGTGGTGCGCCCTATCGCCAGGCTTGCCGCCATCCGGCGCGTTGACAACCCTTCGGCTGAAAGCCGTAAAACATCTCGTATTTTCCGCATCGGCAATCTCTTCATCGGGCTTCCTTCGTGCCAAAAAGGCGGAAGGTAGCCGGTTACAGATTGCCTCGCAGCAGGACATCACAGGGGTGGGCGGATACCTCGGAATCGGTGGGCGGATGAAATCGGAACAGGTGGGCGCATCAGATCGGAATCGGTGGGCGCATTACCCCGGAATACGCAGACTGTCCACGGCAATCCCCTCGGCCAGCAGCCGGTGGCGACCCTAAATTCCGGCTCAATCAAGATACAATCAACCTGCAACAACAGCCTCGAACGATCTTTTTCGGCGAATTGATTTGCCGGGCCTAAAGGTTGAGTAGATGGTGTGGCCAGTCGTATCGGCCAGATATGCTTCGAAACCGCATCAGTTTCCACATCCCATATTTGTGGAAATCGAAATCAAGCCGTGAGACGCGCAGCTGCACCATGGACCACAGTGCCCATTTCACATCAGCAAGCGCCTTATGTACGGTAATGCGCGAGACGATCTCGCTGCGAACAGTGCCAAAATACTCTTCGATCAAGGTCAGTTCTTGGTCGGGAGTGAAAAACATCTCGCCAAACCAAATTCCCAAATCATAGCAGCGGTCGTTCATGGACGCATATTCATAGTCGATCAGCATGATCGAGCCATCCGCGCCAACCATGAAATTTCCAGGCATCGGGTCATTGAAACTTGGAACAAGGTCCAATCCCGAGGCGTGAATGGCATCCTTGGCCATTTGGACGTTCAGCGAAACCCAATCCGCATCGCGAAAACGCGGCGCGCCCAGATCAGCGACCTGCTTTGTATGCTCTTCAATCATGTCGAAGATCGTCTTGGTCAGGCCAAGTGCCGGAATCGCGTGCATTCTACGAAAGGCTGCAACTGCGGCTTTTTGCTTGGTCGGGTCCGAAAAATCACTATGTGTCGAAGCACGCCTGTCGGGAATGAAATCATTGATCTCGACCCCCTGTGTGGCAAGGTCGTCATAGACGCGCGGGCCGAGTCCGGCCGCCGCCGCCTTTTTGGATGCGTCCATCGCCGCCACGCGGTCGATGAACATTTCAGTGCCGTTGCCTGGCACTTTGACAAACCAATCGCCACCACCCGAAAGGTCTTTTACCCGCCAATTCTCGTTGGAGATTCCACCCGATACCGGGCAATACGTTACATTGGCCCCACCCTTGAACAAAGGCGCGTCGCGGATCACCTGCTCGATCGTCTCTTCCATGGGCTGACTGGCGCTTCCAAGACGTTTCATCATCATGCCCCTCCCACGGCTATTCGGACTTTTTCTTCGAACTGCGGATGTATTAGCGCCATGCGCGCCCGCATCAGACGCCATTCTCCATATTTGATCCACTCCAACGCGCTGCGTTGCGAGGTATGCGCCTTGGTCCGTGCCCACAGCGCATGCAGCAAATCATCCACATGCGACCATAGCCGCGCGCGGGCCGGATCATCGTCAACCCCGGCACGCCCGATGAACGCCAGTTGAAGCCCCTGTCGGATGGTAACATGCTGAAAAACGGCGATGTGGTGCGGATTGAAACCGGGGGGGGCGGCGGCTACGGGCACCCCTATGACCGCGACGCCGAATTGGTGGCCGAAGATGTCCGGGCGGGCATCGTCAGCGCCGCCGCCGCTGCTGCCGATTACGGCGTGGTGATGGCGGGCACCCGTGCCAATGCCACCGCCACCGCTGCGCTGCGCGCGGACCGTCCCGCCGCCAAGGAATTTCACCGCGGAGAATATCTTGATGCGCTCTGACCCCGGACTGACGATCGCCGTCGATATCGGCGGCACCTTCACCGATGTGGCCCTGATGGACCGCGCCACCGGCCAGACCTGGCGCGCCAAGACGCCCTCACGGCCTGACGATCCGTCCGAGGCGTTTCTGGCAGGGATCGCCCTTGCGCTGGCCGATGCAGGAAAACAGCCCGGCGATCTGGCGCAGGTGCTGCATGGCACAACGGTCGCCACCAACATGATCCTGGAGGGCAAGGGCGCGCGCGCGGCTTTGGTCGCCACGCGCGGTTTTCGCCATGTGCTGGCCATCGGGCGGCAGGATATTCCGCGCAAGGCCAACCTGTACAACTGGATAAAACCGGAACGCCCGGTTCCCGCATCGCGCGTGGTCGAAGTGACCGAACGCATCCTGCCCGGCGGTATCATCGAGCAAGCGCTGGATGAAGCCTCGGTCATCGCAGCCGCAGAGGCTTTGCGCGGAATGGATATTCAGGCCGTTGCCGTGTGCCTGATGCACTCTTTCGCCAATCCCGTGCATGAAACCCGGGTGGCCGAGATGCTGCGCGATTTGCTGCCCGGCGTTGCCGTTACCGCATCATGCGACGTGCTGCCGGTGGTGCGCGAATATGAACGCTCGCTGGCAGCGGTACTGAATGCCATCGTGATGCCTGGCGTCACCCGCTATGTCGGGCGGCTGGAAGACCGCCTGCGAGAGCAAGGCGTGCCCGGACCGCTGTTGCTGATGCAATCAAATGGCGGGGTGGCGGGGGCCGAAAAAATCCGCGCCGCCCCGGCATTGACCGCGCTTTCGGGTCCGGCGGCCGGCGTGGTGGGGGCAGCGGCTGTTGCCGCCGCCTGCGACATCTTTGATATCATCACGGTCGATATCGGCGGCACCAGCGCCGATATCGCCCTGATCTCGGGTGGCAAGATCGGGCTGACGCAACAAGGGCAGATCGGTGAATGGCCGTTGCCGCTGCCGATGCTGGATATGGTGACCATAGGGGCGGGCGGCGGCTCGCTTGCGCGTGTTGGCGACGGCAAGCTGTCGGTTGGCCCCCAAAGTGCCGGTGCGCGCCCCGGCCCTGCCGCCTATGGCCATGGCGGCACCGAAGCCACCGTGACCGATGCGCATGTGGTGCTGGGCCATCTGCCCGCCCGGCTTTTGGGCGGGCAGATGGGGCTTGATGCCGATGCCGCGCGGCAAGCGGTGCGCAAGGGGGTGGCCGACCCTCTGGGATTGATGCCCGAACAAGCCGCCCGTGGCATTCTGGCGATCGTCGACAATCATATGGTGGGCGCCTTGCGGGTGGTGTCGGTGGAACGCGGCCATGATCCGCGCGCCTTTACGCTGGTGCCGTTCGGGGGTGCCGGGCCGCTGCATGGCTGCGCGCTGGCCGATCTGTTGGGGATCCGCCGTGTTCTGGTGCCGCCTGCACCGGGTATCTTATGCGCCGATGGCCTGCTGTCCGCCGATCTAAAGGCTGAATTCAGCCAGGCCCTGCCGCGCGCCGGGGCCGCCGATGTGGCTCAGGCAGGCACTTGGCTGGACACGCTGGAAGGTCAGGCCGCCGCCTGGTTCGAAGCCGAGGGCGTGCCGCCCGAAGACCGCCGCACTGCACGCGTGGCACTTATGCGCTATCGCGGGCAAGGCGCTGAAATGGCGATTGGCTGGACTGACAGCCGTGACGGGCTTGAGCAAGGCTTTGCCGCCGCCCACAAGGCGCTTTATGGCTTTGTGCTGAACGCGCCCATTGAACTTGTGACGTTGCGGGTCGAGGCGACGGGGGCCAGCCACCCGACCCCGCCCGTGATCCTGTCCGAAGGGGCGATGCCTGCGGTGGGGGCCACCGTGACTGTGGCCTTTGCGGACGGCCCCGCCGATGTTCCGGTATATGAGCGCGCGGCACTTGGCGCCGGGGCCACCTTCACCGGCCCCGCGATCATCACCCAATTGGACACCACAACGCTGGTGGCGCCGGGCTGGACTGGCGTTGTCCATCTGTCCGGGGCGATCCTTCTGCACAAGGGGGATGCCGCATGACTGATGCTGAAATGACCGATCTTGACCGCGTTCTGGCCTATATCGACGCCCATCAGGACAGCCACCTGACCCGGCTGATGGATTATGTCCGCCACCCGTCGATCAGCGCCCATGATATCGGTATCCGCGAGGTTGCGGCCTTGCTGGTCGATCATCTGACGGCACTTGGAATGCAGGGCAAGGCAATCCCCACCCAAGGCCACCCCTTCGTGATCGGACGACGCGATGATGCGCCCGGCAAGCCCACGGTGCTGCTGTATGGGCACTATGACGTTCAGCCGCCTGATCCGCTGGATCTTTGGGACAGCCCGCCGTTCGAGCCCACAATCCGCGACGGTAAAATCTATGCGCGCGGCATTGGTGACAATAAAGGCCAGCATTTCGCCCAGCTTCTGGCGATAGAGGCCCATCTGGCGGTGCATGGAACCTTGCCGTGCAACGTCATCTTCCTGCTGGAAGGTGAGGAGGAAATCGGCAGTCCGCGAATTGCGAAATTCGTGCGCGATCATCGCGATCTGCTGAATGCCGATCTGGTGGTAACGGCGGATGGGCCGCTGCATGCCTCGGGCACGCCGATCATCACCTTCGGGGTGCGGGGGGTGTTCAGCTTTGATCTGGTGGTGCGCACCGGCCGCACCGATGCCCATTCCGGCAACCATGGCGGCACCATGCCGAACGCGATCTGGACACTGGTGCATCTGCTGGCAACGATGAAAACCCCCGACGGACGCATTACCATCGACGGGCTGCATGATCCCATCTTGCCGCCGGGAAATGCCGAACGGGCAGCAGCCGATGCGTTGCCCGCCGACATTCCCGGCTATTTGCGCGATATGGGCCTGTCGCGGCTGGACGAACCAGCCGACCGGCCGTTCAACGACCGGCTGATGTTCCACCCCACGCTTACGATCAACGGCTTGCACGGCGGATATGGTGGCCCCGGCAACAAGACCGTGCTGCCCTGTTCGGCCATTGCCAAATGTGACATCAGGCTGGTCGAAGGCATGACACCGGATCAGGCGCTGGCGTGTGTGCGCGCGCATGTGGCCGAGCACGCCCCCGAGGTTGAGGTGGTGTCACATGGCGGAATGTTGCCGTCGCGCACGCCGCTAGACACTCCCTTTGCCCCAGCAATCATCGACGCCATCCGGACCGCGCGCGGGGTGGATCCTTATCTGTACCCTTCGGTCGGCGGCAGCCTGCCGGATTATGTCTGGACCAAGATTCTGGGTCTTCCGGCGTTCGTGACCCCCTATGCCAACGCGGATGAGGCCAATCACGCCCCCAACGAAAATCTGGAAATCACGCTGTTCCATGCGGGTATCCGCACGGGGGCGGCACTTCTGGACCGGCTGGGCCGGGTGGAGTTATCAAAATGACCCTGACCGTCCTGCACAACGCCCGAATGTTCGATGGCCATTCGGAGCAGATCATTGAAAAAGCCACGGTTGTCGTTGAAGGCAACACCATCCGGGCCATCGGCGAAGATGTTGCGAACGCGGATCGCCGCATCGACTGTGGCGGCCGCTTTTTGATGCCCGGCCTGATCGACGCGCATTATCACGCCAACACGCCCAGCTATGATTTCTTCGGCACCGACAGGATGCACCCGGCCTTGCTGGCAAGCCATGCAAACCGCCTGCTGACCGGGGCGCTGGACCGGGGCTATACCACGGTGCGCGACGCAGGCGGCGGCGATGTCGGTCTGGCGCAGGCGCTGGCGTCGGGTCTGATCGACGGGCCACGGTTCTTCTATCCCGGCCGCGCGCTGACCCAGACCGGCGGGCATGGCGACATGCGCCGTCGCGGCGAGATCGACCTGTGCGGTTGCGGGGCCTATTCGGGGGTGATCGCCCGCGCCGTCGATGGCCCTGACGAGATGCGCAAGGCGGTGCGCGAGGAATTGCGCAATGGCGCGACCCAGATCAAGGTTTTCCTGTCAGGCGGCGTGTCCACCGATCTGGCACCGCTGGATATGCCGCATTTCACCGATGCCGAGTTGCTTGTCGCCGTCGAGGAAGCCGCGCGCCGGAAAAGATATGTCATGGCGCATTGCCACACCGATGAGGGTGCTGTGCGTTGTGTCGATCTTGGCATCCGCACCATCGAACACGGCAGCCTGATCGGTGCTGCGACCGCCGCAAAAATCGCCGCCGCCGGTGTGTTTGTGGTGCCCACCCTGTCGGCGGGCGAGTTGATCGGTGCCAATGCCACAGCGCTTGGCCTGCCATTGTCGGCGGCCGAGAAAATCATGGCCGTCAACCGCCGCACGCTGGAAGCCGTCGAGGCTTGCGCTGCGGCAGGCGTCAAGCTGGGCCTTGGGTGTGACCTGCATGGCGACAAATTTCTGCAAACCCAAGGTCGCGAGTTGATGCTGCGCGGGCAGGTGCAGGCCCCGATAGACGTGCTGCGCTCGGCTACCTCGATCAACGCGGAAATTGTCCAGATGCAGGGCAAGCTGGGCGTGATCGCGCCGGGCGCACTTGCGGACATTATCGTGGTGGACGGCGACCCGATGACCGATCTGTCGATCTTTGAACACTCGGCGGTCACGGTTCGTCTGGTGATGAAGGACGGTCGCATCGCGCGCGACAGGATGCGCTGACCGACTGGCAGTCGACCATCCGAGATTTGATGGGTTCTGCTAATGACATAACGGGTATTTCACCCAGAATGAAGATACCCGAGCCAGTTCGCGGACGCGTGGGATTACAGGCCCGTTGCCGAATTACATCATCGCATTAAGCGCCTAGCATTACAGTTGCATATTTTTCCAACATCTGAATCTATGAGTTTCGATGAATCGGAGGTCATGGATGACAGGTGCATCAATCGAGGCGACGCTTGAACTTTGGGCGTCTTCGTTGCGGGAAGTGAAGGCGCGGATGCGGCCGTTGTTCACGCAGGAGCGTGTGGCGGCGTCAGCGGGCCATTTTTTGGACGGCTTGCTGGGGGAAGAAAGACGCAAAACGGGATGGATGCGTGCGGAAGCGGCTGGCGATCTCGGCCCCTGGCGGCAACAGGCGATCTTGGGTCGCGGATGCTGGGACGCGGATGCCCTGCGCGACATCGTGCGCGATTACGCGCTTGAGACATTGGCGGATCCCGATGCCGTTCTCGTGCTTGATGAGACCGGTTTTCTCAAGCAGGGCAAGGCGTCCTGCGGTGTCGCTCGGCAATATACAGGTTCGGCTGGCAAGATCACCAATTGCCAGATCGGTGTGTTCGCATCCTATGTCTCCCGGCATGGTCATGCCTTCATAGACCCCGCCGAACCTGTATGGGGCGCTCTATCTGCCAAAGGGCTGGGCGGATGACCGGGATCACCTGGCGGCAGCCCATGTGCCAGAAAGCGTTCGCTTTGCCACCAAGCCAGCACTGGCGCGCACGATGATCGAGCGGGCGATTGCTCAAAACGTGCCGTTTTCCTGGGTGGCAGCCGACAGCGTTTATGGCGTGGGAGACATCGAGATGGCGCTCAAACGCGCAGCCAAAGGCTATGTGCTGGGTGTGAACGCCAACCATTCGTTCCGCTCATGGGGCAAGCCGCTGGCCGTAAACGGAACTGCGAAGGACATCGCTGAAGCTTTGCCCGAGAATGCTTGGCGGCGGCTGTCAGCAGGCGAGGGAACCAAGGGCGCGAGACTGCATGCCCCCCCTCTGTCAGGGACTGGGCCTATCTCGATCTCGCTGATCTTGACGCCGATGATTTCGGCGCGACTTTCGCAGGCATCTGGACACGCGGGCTACTGATCCGCCGCAATATCGCCGACGGCGACCTCGCCTACTTCTCGACATGGTGTCCGGTTGGCACACCTCTGGAAAAACTGGTGACGGTGGAGGGGCATCGTTGGGCGATCGAAGATAGTTTTGAGACCGCCAAAAATGAGTTCGGCCTCGACCACAACGAAACCCGCTCCTGGCATGGCTGGCATCGCCACGTCTCGCTGGTGATGCTCGCTTTCGCGATGATGGCCGTTATTCGCGTATCCGCCAACACACCTCCTTCGGATCCCCCAAAAACAATGCGGTCAGCAAGGCGCAAGACCGCAAACTGATCCGGTGCTCGATGCAGGAAATCCGCCGCATCGCCACCAGCCTCGCACGGCAACAGATTCATCCCGCCCATGTCTTTGCATGGTCACTCTGGCGACGCGCTCATCAGGCCGTAGCCCAACAGGCACACTTCAAATCAAGAATGCAACTGTAATGCTAGGGCCAAGACTCATTCTGAGTTCATAGCCAGAACATCACGGTTGCGGCGAGAGCGACTGCGGAGAGGAAGACTTTTGGGCACCTGTCGTATCGGGTGGCAACCCGACGCCAGTTCTTCAATCTTCCAAACATGATCTCGATCCTATTGCGGCGCTTGTCGTATTTGATTGGCTTGCTACGAGACTTCCGACCCGGGATGCAGGTCATCTCTTCAATCTCAGTCCACGTCGCATGCGAGATACGGTTCCGCTGAATTTGTGACTGGCGTGCGCAAGCCAGGCGATGCGCCTGCTTTGGTCGATATCCGCGCAGACCTGTGTTGCGCTTAAACTCCCGAGAAATCGTCGATTTGTTGACGCCGATCTGATCCGCAATCGCGCATTGCGTCAAACCCGCTTTCTTCAATGCATAAACTTGGTTACGTGTCGCGTCCCGTATGATTGCGCGGTGATTTAACGAAGAGATGTGGGTGTGACTTGTGCCAGTTCTTCATGGCCTGCATTGGCGTTTTGCTCCCCAAGGCTGACTGCGGCAGCTGAGTGTTGTAGAGATGAACATAGCGCATCAGGGTCTGCTCCAGGTCAAGGGCGCTGTCGAAGCGGTTGGTCTTCAGCACGTCGCTGATGCGGCCGTTGAAGCGCTCAACCATGCCGTTGGTTTGGGGCGACTTTGGTGGTGTCAGGCGGCTTTCGATGCCCAATTCGGTGCAGAGCAGGTCGAACTCATGATCCCCGGATGGCGCCCGTGCCCGTGAGGCGAAGAGCCGGTCGGTGAACTCTTTTCCATTATCGGTTAATATCTTGGCGATCCTGATCGGGCAGGCCCGGTGCAGATCCCGCAGGAACCTGCGCGCATTCGCGGCGGTTTTGGTGGGCATGATGCGTACAAAGACCCAACGTGTTGCGCGATCAATTGCCACGAACAGATAACGCCGGCTTGCCTCATCCGCCATTTGCGGCAGGTATTTCACGTCGACATGCAGAAATCCCGGCTCATAGGTTTTGAACGCCTTATGCGGTTCTGCGGGCGCCTTTGGCCGCAGGGCATTGAGATTGCTCACGCCATGGCGGCGCAAGCAGCGATCCAGACCAGAACGCGAAACATCGGGGTTGAGAAACTCGCGCGTCACCGCCAGCAGGTCATCCAGAGGCAACAGCAGCATCCGGCGCAACTCGACCACCACGGTTTCCTGCGCTGGGGTCAACGTCGTAGCCAACTGATGCGCTGTATGCGAGCGATCCTCAAAGCTGGTCCTCACCCGCCAGCGATAAATAGTGTCGAGCGTCACGCTATAGCGGGCAGCCGGCACAGAAGCTGGTTCGTCGCTGGCTGCAATCTTCGCCCGTATTGCCGGGGTCGTCGTCGCGTTCTTGTGTAAAGATAACATCATCGTCCAGCATCCCCCGTTGCGCGCGATTTCAGCCCCGTGATCAACTCGCGCAGTGTCGCCCGTGCAATGAAGAGTGGCAGACGGCGCTCGTCAATGTAAACATCCGGGATGGAACAGCTACGCTGCCCCTCAGTGAGGCGGTGATAGGCTCGCATTCGTGTTCCTTTACTTTCGACGGTGAGAAGCACTTGGGCATCGCTGCCTCACGCTTCATATCGTGGGTAAAGTTGCACTGGCGAGT
>Ga0335398_10003766_pt1 | contig 21798 bp, 17 predicted proteins | sample BON03_FD_205742 | JGI IMG/M metagenome (GOLD analysis project Ga0335398, IMG submission 205742) | Freshwater microbial communities from Lake Bonney liftoff mats and glacier meltwater in Antarctica - BON-03 (spades assembly) (version 2) | ecosystem: Environmental > Aquatic > Freshwater > Ice >... | reverse complement strand
CACGGGCGGCCTCAATCAGGATACCGTAATTGGTGATAATGGTGAGGCAATCTTCAATCTTTCCGGCATTCTCACTTACATCACGACCACCAGTCCGGGTATCGGCGGGGTGGATATCATCAACGTATTCGACGGCGATAACACCATTCTCGGTGGCTTCGGCGGTGACCTGATCACCGGCGGCAGTGACCGTGACGTGGTAGTCGGCGACAATGGTAATGCGACCTTCACCGATGCCGGTATCCTTACTTACATCACCACTTCGGACCCCACCATCGGTGGAGTCGACATCATCCAGGTTGGCAACGGTGACAATATCATTCTTGGTGGTATCGGCGGCGACCTGATCACCGGCGGCAGTGACCGCGACGTGGTGGTTGGTGACAACGGCAACGCGACATTCGATACCACAGGAATCCTCACGGCGGTTCAGACGACGGATGCAGGCGAGCCTGGTGCCTACAACGATGTGATCCTCACCGGTAACGGCTTCAATACCATCCTCGGTGGCAACGGTGTGGATACGATCACGGGTGGCAGCGGCACGGATGTGATCCTTGGCGATAACGGCTCGGCTACCTTTGTCAATTCCTCTGGAACCAGCCTTCTGACTCGGATTGTGAGCACCGATGACAACATCGGCGGTGACGATGTCATCTCAGTAGGTGACGGCCGCAACACGGTGATTGGAGGCTTTGGTGCCGACGAGATCACCGGCGGCCTCAATCAGGATACCGTGATTGGTGACAATGGTGAGGCAATCTTCAATCTTTCCGGCATTCTCACTTACATCACGACCACCAGTCCGGGTATCGGCGGGGTGGACATCATCAACGTATCCGACGGTGATAACACCATTCTCGGTGGCTTCGGTGGCGACCTGATCACCGGCGGCAGTGACCGTGACGTGGTAGTCGGCGACAATGGTAATGCGACCTTCACCGATGCCGGTATCCTTACTTACATCACCACTTCGGACCCCACCATCGGTGGAGTTGATATCATCCAGGTCGCCGGCGGTGACAACACCGTGCTTGGTGGTATCGGCGGTGACCAGATTACCGGTGGTGACGGCCGCGACGTGGTGGTTGGTGACAACGGCAATGCAACCTTCGATGTGGACGGTGTGCTGATACTGGTGCAGACCTCGGATGCGACCGAACTCGGTGCCTATAGCGACGTCATCGTGACCGGCAACGGTTTCAATACCGTCATCGGCGGCAATGGAGCCGACTCCATCAATGGTGGTGCCGACCGTGATGTTGTAATCGGTGACAATGGCTCGGCCACCTTCATCAACTCGTCTGGCCAGAGCCTCCTGCAATTGATCGTGAGCACCGATGATGCGATCGGTGGCGACGATCTGATTGATGTCGACAATGGCCGCAATACGGTGATCGGCGGATTTGGTGCCGATGAGATTACGGGTGGTGTGGATGAAGACGTGGTGGTCGGCGACAATGGACGGGCTGAATTCAATACGGCCGGAATCCTGACCTACATCACCACCACCAGCCCGGCGATCGGTGGAGTCGATGTAATCCTGGTTTCCGATGGCAACAATACCGTTCTTGGTGGATTTGGTGGTGACCAGATCACGGGCGGTGGTAATGGTGATGTCGTGGTCGGTGACAACGGCAACGCCACCTTCACTGATGCAGGAGTGCTGACCTATATCACCACCAGCGATCCAGCGATCGGCGGCGATGACGTGATCTTCACAGGTGCCGGTGATAATGCGGTTCTGGGTGGCTTGGGTGCCGATGAAATCACTGGCGGTGACGGCCGCGACATCGTGGTCGGTGACAACGGCAACGCGCTTTTCGATGCCGATGGCGTGCTGATCAAGGTGCAGACTTCGGATGCGGCGGTGGTAGGCTCCTACAACGATGTGATCTTCACTGGCAACGGATTCAATACCGTTCTGGCAGGCAATGGTGAGGATCAGGTGACCGGTGGTGATGACCGTGATGTGGTGCTCGGTGACAACGGGGTTGCAGACTTTATCAACTCCTCCGGCCAGAGTCTGCTTCAGCTCATCGTGAGCACCGAAGATGCGATCGGCGGGGACGATGTCATTGAAGTCGCAAGTGGCCGCAATACTGTGATCGCCGGTTTCGGGGCGGATCAGGTGACCGGTGGCTCCAACGAGGATGTTGTTGTCGGTGACAACGGACGGGCGGTTTTCAATACGGCTGGCATTCTGGTCTACATCACCACCCAGAGCCCCGCTATCGGTGGCAATGATGTTATCTTTACCGGTGCTGGAGAAAATACGGTTTTCGGTGGATTCGGAGCTGATGAGATCACTGGTGGTGATGATCGTGATGTGGTCACCGGTGACAACGGCAATGCGACCTTCACCGATGTCGGCGTGCTGACCTACATTACCACCACCGATCCTGCAATCGGCGGTGACGACACCATCTTCACCGGCGGCGGCGATAATACGGTTCTGGGTGGTTACGGAGCCGATGAGATTACAGGTGGAAATGGCCGTGACGTGGTGATTGGTGACAACGGCAATGCGACATTCGATACAAGCGGTGTCCTACTCCTGGCGCAAACCAGTGATGCCACCGTTCCTGGTTCATACGATGATGTCATCCTCACTGGAGATGGATTCAGTACGGTTCTTGCTGGTAATGGAATCGACCGTGTCACAGGTGGCAGCGGCCGTGACGTGGTGCTCGGTGACAATGGGGTTGCGACCTTCAGTAGTGTCTCCGGCATCAGCCTGCTGCTCGAAGTCGTTAGCACCGATACCGCGATCGGTGGTGATGACATTATCGACGCGGGCGATGGTAACAATCTGATGATCGGTGGCTTCGGCAAGGATCTTATAACGTCGGGTATCGGCGATGATGTGGCAGTGGGCGACAATGGGCACGCATTCTTCACCCTCAACGGTGTCCTGACCTACATCACCAGTATTAGTCCGGAGATTGGTGATATCGACATAATCCATGTGTCTGATGGCGATAATACCGTGATCGGTGGATTAGAGGCTGACCGGATCACATCCGAAACCGGCAGGGACGTAGTGCTAGGTGATAATGGCAATGTCACCTTCACCGATACTGCGATCCTGATTTATATCACCACCAGTGAACCCGAGATTGGCGGAGACGATATAATCGACGCAGGAGACGGCAAAAATATCGTGCTCGGTGGCTTTGGTGCGGACCAAATCACCAGTGGCACGGGTGACGATGTAGTGCTCGGCGATAACGGCAATGTGACCTTCAATGGCGCCGGTATTCTCACCTACATCACCATGACCAGTCCTGAGATTGGTGGAGACGATATGATTGATGCAGGAGACGGCAACAACATCGTGCTCGGCGGTTTCGGTGTGGACCAGATCCTCAGTGGTTCTGGTGACGATATAGTGGTTGGCGACAACGGAAACGCGACTTTCACCGATGCGGGAGTGCTCATCTATATCACCACAACCAGCCCCGAGATTGGCGGTGACGATGTGATCAATACTGGTGACGGAGATAACATCGTATTTGGTGGCTTTGGCGCGGACCAAATCAATAGTGGCACTCATGACGACGTCGTGTTGGGCGACAATGGCAACGCGACCTTCACCACTTCTGGCGTCCTTACCTATGTGACCACGACTGAGCCAGAGATAGGCGGAGACGATGTGATTGATGCGGGTGACGGCTATAACATTGTGCTCGGTGGCTTCGGTGGAGATAGGATCACTTCTGGCCTCGGTAACGATTTAATTCTCGGAGACAATGGCAACGCCACGTTTAACAGCATCGGCCTTCTTATATTCTTCACGACCAGCGATTTCGACTATGGCGGTAAAGACAGAATCTTTAGTGGCGCAGGCGATGATATGGTTTTCGCTGGAACGGATGATGATTACATCGATGGAGGTGCTGGTGACGATACCCTGATTGGTGACCAGGTCTATTATGATATTACCAGCGAGAATCCTCGCCAAGTGACACTTCTCATTGAGACCGTGGGAGGTGAAGATCGGATCTTTGGTGATGATGGAGATGATCTCATTCTCGCTGGTGGCGGGAATGACTGGATTGAAGCCGGCAATGGGTGGGACACTGTCTTCACGGGCTCCGGTAACAACTTTGCCTACGGGGGCGATGGCAATGATATCCTTGTGGGTGGACCTATCGGGGACTTCCTCGATGGCGGCTTTGGTAGGGACTACCTCTATGTCGATGTGTTCGATACTTGGGCGGGTGGGATGATGGAAGATACCATCGTCGGCGGCCCGTTCTTCAGCACTGGCCTCACCACGATCGGTGATGAACTCCATCAATTCGGTAACTTCACCTTTGCGGAGATTGCTGCGGATACCTCTATCCGTGCATTTGCCAAGCTGTATCAAGGTAATGGCTATCAATTGGCGCAGTCGGCTAGCGTTACATTCCGCCCAACCTATTCAATTACTTTCGACTCCACGACCTTTGAAACTCTTTTAAACCACGGATACGACAACGTCCGCTGGGGTGGTAATGGAACCAATATTCTGGCGATTTCCAAAAAGGAACTTGATGTGCCATACCTGATCGGCATCGGCGACTTTATTGAACAGCATTGGAGCGAGATGCTGTTCTTGGCAAATTAAGCTGAATGTTTCCTGAGTTTTTCGTAATCATGCAAGTATCGAAGAGCAGTTTCTCGGCTTCGACTGGGTCGGCGAAGAGTTTCTGCAGGACTGCGGAGACATCGTAAGCGTAAGCGTCCTAAAATTGACTTAGTTGAATTGTAAGCGTCCTAAATTCATCGTAAGCGTCCCATTCGCGTCAGCCTAAGGTGTAACTCTTTTATTTCCAGTGAGATAAATCTCGGATTGCGTGAAAAATGACTTGACCTGCCGGATGGGCAGTCAAAATCGACATGTTCAAAAGAACATGTCCCACACGTTCGTTTCTCTCTTTGCCTGATCTGGATACCACCGCCCACAAGACCGATCTGGTGATCCGCAAAACCGCCAAGTTCACCCCCGCCGGTTTCCTCCAATCTCTTCTCGGCTGCGTGGTGACGGGGCTGGCTTCCTTCAACCAACTCGCCGGTTCCCTCAAGGATTTTACGCGTTCGGCCATGTCTCGCCAGTCCCTCCACGACCGCTTTAGCACCCGTTCCACCGCCTTCCTGATGACAGTGCTTCACGATCTGATGGGGCAGCGTTTTCAGAAGAGCGCCGACGCCCTCGGGACCAGCCCCATCAGGCGTATCCTCATTGAGGACGCGTCGAGGCAGGTCATGCCGAAAAGCAACGCGGGCACCTTTCCCGCCCATGGCAACCATCACGGTCCTACCGCCGGGGTGAAAATCGATTTCGCCTTCGACCTGCTTGCCGGAAACGCCCTCTCCCACTCGTTGCACCAGGCTACTGCGCAGGACAAGACTATATGTAAGGACTTCCTTAAACGCAACAAACATGATATCATCGATACCGAAGTCCTGGTAGGTGCGGATGGAGAAAAATGCCGCCTTGTCGCGGTGCGTGCGGCTTCCGATGTGGCCAAGGCTCGCCGTGCGCAAGGACGCGAAGAAAAGCGGCAAAACCGCCTGTCCCAAGGGCTTGATCAGGGACGGCTGGCACCTCATGTTGACTAATTTAACTGCGGCGCAGGCGGGGGTCAGCCAGCTCGCGGCGGTTTATCGGGCGCGCTGGGCGGTGGAAATCCAGTTCCGCACATGGAAGCAGGCGTTGAACATTGGCAAGGCACTCAACCGCAGAAGTAACCAACACCACATGCAGGCGCTGGTGTTGACGGCGATGATAGCCCACCAGCTCGGGATGAAAGCGCCGGTGCGGATCGGTGCGATCGTGGGACGCGCGATGGTAAGTTATGAGAGATTGTATGCCTCGCTGGCATCGCATCTCGTCAAGGCAAGGGATCTTGCCGGACTGTGCGGATACTCACCCGAACTCCGGCACATCAAACGAGACAAACGCAGCCGCCTATCCCCCGTGGAATCAGGGATTCTCGCCTTAGGCTGACGCGAATGGCTAGAAGGAGAAAGTTTTGGATTATACAATTTCATTAGGTTTAGAGGGATGAAGAACCGCAGTAATACGAAAAGTTAGGACTGGTTTCAATCTTCCTGCAATCAAACTTGCCGGTCTCCCAGTGGATGATGGAGGAGATCTTCGGTTTGAGGGAATCGCCGACGGCGTTGAGGAGATTCGCGAGGGCGGGGTAGCCGGAGGTTTCCGGGACGCCGACCCTTAGGGAGGCGTGGAGTTGGTCGAAGTAGGCGGCGGCGGGTTCGGACACGCTGGTTTTCTAGCGGCGCAGGGGCGGGTGTTTGAGCTTTTTTTGCGGGGGGAGCCGCGTTCTCTGGAACGCGGGTGGTGCGCGGCGGATGGCCTCGCGTTCTGGAGAACGCGGCTCCGAGAAAATGGGGTCAGAGAAAATGGGGTCAGGGTGCAAAAATTGACAGAAATTGTTTGAGGTCAGATGTCACATTTCAATATTTAACCGCATACTGACAATTGCAGGGGGCAGGAGCTGCATTGCAACATTACGATGGTTCATGCAGGCTTCTCGATCTGGGTTTGCATCTCTGGCGGTAACCCATCTTAAAGCTCGAGGTGGAATTCGACGAGTCGCGAGATGTCGCCGAGATGTTGGATGCGTTTGCTCTACCTGCGTTCGACTGCGCCCTAGGCTTTGATTTTCCCCGCGAGTATCTTGGGGTCAGGTGCAGTATTTCAACATTTTGCCTAGATCCGCCTGTCGGAGAGGTGGGCAAAACCCTAACTTTCAGACCAAACCCCGCTTTTGATGCCCGCTGTCTCACGACTAGAGCGTTTGCCAAAAGCCCGTGCGTGTATGTGAATTCTTGCGGCAGGTTGCCCCAAGAATGATCTGCCGCAAGATGCTCCAGTCACGGTTGAATGGGAACGGATGTTTGGTAATCGGTCTAGCACCCTCGGGCACGAACGGTAAGTTCCCTGTCCATGATCACCTTGGCTATCGGTCCGCTTTGAAGTTTGGATCTGGACTGGAGGGGCTTATTCGCTGGGAGCGGCATCGTCACCGTAGAAGCTCTTGATGTAGCCGAATTCGACCAAAGTGTCTTGCCAAGGGGCAATGATGTTTGGATCGCGGAAGATTCTGTTTGCGCGCGCTAACCACTCTTCGGCTTCTAAGAGGTTCCCGTCCTCGTAAGCGAGCGCGGCTTGGGCGTAATAATAATATGGTGAATCGTCCTGATAGTCGTATTTTTCAGCGAGCATCACGACTTCATCATTCTGACCGATTTTCTTTTTACAGAGCAGAATCTTGAATTCGACTAATCTGCCAAGGGAGAGATTTTTTTCAGGGATCTCCCTGAGGACTTGTACGAACCTGTCGTGTGCCTGTTGCCACTGTTTGGTGACGAAAAGCACTTCTGCTACGTTGAATTGGATACTGACATTTGTTGGATTGATTTCCAACGCCTCGTTGAAGGCTTCCATAGCCTTTTCGAAGGCACGCATTTCGACGTAACAAGAACCCCTCAGATTGAGGAGCTCGGCGCTATTTTCAAAAACTTTTTCGGCTTCGCTGAGTGCTTCGAGACACTCAAAGACCCGCTTTTGCTGAAAGTAGCGAGCGGCATTGCCGAAATTTTCGGCGAAATTTTCGCGCTGTTCTGCCGGCAGATTCAAGAATTCTCTTTGGCTTGGAAGGAGCTCTTGGACACTCGGGTCTTCCGCAACTGGTTCCTGAGCGTGAATTGGAGCTGATAGAATCAAAAGAGGCAGGAAAAATCGTTTCATATTCGTGGACGGGATTGAAATATATTTAGACGGTGAATCGAGAGGCGGCAAGGGTAAGATTACTTGGGCCCTGTAGTTTTTACGGAGAGCAGAAGAAACGGAGAGACGGTGATGGTGGAGAACACCACGTATTTGGCGACCCTGAGGTGAGTTTGTTTTTTCAAAAAGGTCTCAACCGCTTCGGATTCACGGTCGCCTCCGTCGTGGCCGGGGTAGCAGATTACCGCGAGAATCCCTCCCAATTTCAGGAGGTGGATGGATAATGACAGCGCCTGCAATGTATTTTCTTGCTCTGTGATTAGGGTGCGATCGGCTCCGGGCAGATAACCAAGGTTAAAAACGATAGTGGAAACTGAATCTTCCGATGCGAGTTCGTCTAGATGAGTGTGCGATATCTGGTGGGTTTCGACACGGTTCAGTAAATTCAGGTTTTCGAGTCGTTGTTTGGTCGATTGGATCGCCTTTTCTTGGATGTCCACAGCGATGACCCGGCCATTTGGGCCTACTGCTTCAGTTAGGAATGCCGTGTCATGGCCGTTACCTGCTGTCGCGTCGATAGCCAGATCTCCGGGCTGGATGATTCCTTTGAGAATGAGATGGAGTAATTCGGTCGGGTGGGGTAGGGGCATCAGCTTTCTGGGTTGTCGGAATTCAGAATGAAATCTACGTTCGGTTTTTTTCCGTCGCTGATCCAGTCGGCGAGCATTTCAGCCATTCTTGGGGCGTAGAGTGTGCCTTTCGAGCCGAGGCCGTTGAAAACCCAATTTCCAGATTGGGTTTTTCCGATGAGCGGTTGACTACGGCGCAGGATGGGTCGGATACCAGCTACGTGATCGATGATTTCAAAAAGCGTTCCACCGAGTTTTTGAACGATACCGGAGATCCGTTCGGTCCCGGTATTTGTGGGTTTTTCGTCGAGATGATTCCATTCATAGGTGGAGCCAGCGCGAAAAAGGTTTCTGCCGATCGGGATTAGCCATCCACCTGCCCCGATTCTGATGTGAGTTTCCGGCCAATTCGCTCTGACGGTCAGGATTTCCCCCTTCGCGCAGCGGTGATTGCCAAGTTGGTTTTCAACAAGGCCTAGGGCACCTTCGCAGAAAATGGTTCTGAGCTCCTGGGACTTATGTTTGTGGCGCCGTGTTTCAAGAATACCGAGTTGGTCGAAATATTTGCGAGTCAGGGCGAGGAAACGGGAGGTATCGACCCATCCGCTTCCTTTAAGGATGACGCTGCCATGGAAGCCGATGGGGGTCGGTAGTTGCTCCGGGTGAAGCCATCTCCGGGACTGCGGGAGATCCAGTTTCGAGGAGATTTTTGACCATTCCTTTTGGGAAGAAGCGAGGCGGATGATCGGGAGCGGGTTCCAGAGTTTTTCTCCGAGTTTGCTTCCGAGGGCTTCGAAAAACGCGATTGCCTGCGGATGGAAATCTTCGATCAGCCAGCTGGGTTCGAAATTTTTTCCGGTGATTGGGTTGATCAGGCCGGCTGCGACCCGGGTGCTGCCGCCGTGGCCGGTGTCGACGATACGGAAAGAAACCCCGCGTTCAATGAATTCGAGTGCGAGGCAGGTCCCAGCCAAGCCTTGGCCAACGATGAGCCAAGGTTCCGTACGATTCATTTTGAGCAAGGTGTTGACTTCGATTCCTGTCAGCGGTGTGCCGTTAGGCTTTTTCTTTAGGGGAGAGGGAGCGGATCATTTCTTCGTTCGGATCGGGTTTTTCCGGGTTGAAATCCTTGGCGTAGGAAAAAATATCCTTGTGAAGGTATTCGACGAAGGTCTCTTTATTTGTTTTGGATAGACGATTCCAGACGGCGATATTGAGTGATCTCGCGATTTTCATCATCATCTTCAAAGAGAGGCGGCGTCCTGCCTTTGCGCGTTGGATCTGTTTGTGATTAAGTTGTTCGGGAGAGTCCTCGACAATCTGGTGGTTAGACAGCTGCCAGCGGCGCATGATTCCTTCAAGTGGTTGTGGGCCGAGATCGCGGAGTTCTTCTTCCATGGCTGGAGCTTGGAGTGACCGAGGGCCGGGAGCAACATTGAACATGGTAGAAAATGGGATTTTCATTACGAGGTTCGATCTTCGCAGAGCGCCTCTGTGGTCCGCAGGGCTGCGAGGTTTGCTTCCACGTTGTGAACGCGATGGAGCATCACGTTTTGACTACGGGCAAGTGCTGTTACTGCCACGGTGGCCGAGTCCCGATCGGCAGGGTTCTCAATTCCGCATACTTTTGCGAGAAAGGATTTTCGCGATGCGCCGAGCAGGAGCGGTCTGCCGCCAGGAGAGAGGAGGCGGAGGTTTCGAAGTAGCGTGAGATTGTGATCGAGAGTTTTTCCGAAGCCGATCCCGGGATCGAAACAGATCCGCTTAGGGTCGATCCCGAGTTTGGAGAGGGTCGCGAGGCGTTCTTCGAAGAATTCGCGGATCTCCCTGACGACGTCATGATATTCCGGATTCTTCTGCATATCGGCGGGCGTGCCGCGCATGTGCATTATGACGATTCCGCATTGGGAAGCTGAGCAGACGGTAGCCATCTGTGGGTCTGCGGTTAGTCCGGAGACGTCGTTGATGATATCGGCTCCAGCAGCGAGCGCGGCCAGGGCGACATCGGCCTTCTTTGTATCGATAGAGATCAGCCCGTTCCATTCCTTTCGGAGGCTTTCAATTATGGGCGCAGTGCGGGCGATTTCCTCATTCATCGAGACTTCCGCTGCGCCCGGACGGGTGGATTCACCGCCGATATCAATGATGTTGGCACCCTGAGAGATCATTTTTCGGGCATGGGCCATGGCTGGTGCAAGTTGGTCGAAACGTCCACCATCCGAAAATGAATCGGGTGTGACGTTGAGGATGCCCATTACTTGGGCGCTGCGGGATAGGTCGAGTTCTTGGCCGTTGGTTTTCCAAATCATATTTCATGCGTAAGTTATCCGAGAAAAGGGCACCGGTAAGAGTAAAAATTTCTAGCGTAACTCGGCGAGCAGTTCCAATGTGGGATTATGACATGGAATGACACTTTTACGGCACTCTTCACTCGCTGCGTTGCAGACTACAAGGCAGGAAATTTTGACTATGAGAAAGACTACAGCGGGGAGGATCTTGAGTTTCTTGCAAGCATCGGTTATAAAGAACGCGAATTTTTTGATTTCATCGAGGACTACGTTGATGAAGGGGTTCCGTCCCAGGGCACCGCATTGCTGATTGCTGCTGTGCGCCGTGATTATTTGCTGGTCGAGCAGGAAGGTGAATCGAGTAAAAAGCTCATTACCAAGGATGATCTTCCATCGTTCGGGGATGAGTTCGAGGGGATGAGTTACCTGCCTAGAATTCTAGCAAAGGCGCGTGGGAAACTGCGAGGTGAGTTGGATCCGGACGTGATGTACGGATGTGGAGGCGACCGGAATTTCTTCTCGAAAAATGGCGATATCCCAGCTGCGGATTTCCTGCGCCACGTGTGGGCGGCAGGTGACGATGACGGAAAGGTGGCCGGGTGGGTGAAGAAGTGCCGCAGTTAGGGCTTTGAAGCGGGGATTCCTGCTGTCTTTCGTTTATTTGAAGTCTTTCGAAAAAGCAGAAAGTCCCTGCTTTACAAGCTGGGGTGTCCCACCCATATTCCGCCGCCCATGATTTTCGCCGCAATTAACTGGCTCAGCATCAGCATTAACCTGCTGTTGGTTGTCTTCGTCATCGTATGCCTTCTGATGGCACTTCTTATCCTCATGCAACGTCCCAAACAGGAGGGCCTCGGTGCCGCATTTGGTGGCGGTGTGACCGATCAGGTCTTCGGTGCCAGGACGACTAACGTGCTACAGAAAGGCACAGTCTATCTTGGTTCGATGTTTTTTATTATCAGTTTGACTCTCGCGATTCTGATCGGAAAGCAAAGCCAGAAGCAGACGTTGCTCGACCCAAAAAAGGCTGATGCCGAACAGGCTTCTAGTGAAGGTGCTGTGGAAGATGAGATCGTAGAACAAGAGCTTCCGGCTGAATCAACTTCGCTCGCTGAAGAACTCCCGACTGAAGCGATTCCAGAACCAACCACGAGCATCCCTGCTGAAGCCGCGGCGGATACGGTCGAGGAAATCGTCGAAGATGTCGTTGAAGAGCCCGCAGTTGAGGAAAACGAGACGAACCAACCCGAGTAAGCCTGACGCTTGCAAGGTGTGAAAAGTCAGGTCCAAGAGGGAAGCGAAGAGCTGGGATTGCCTGTTTGGGCACGCGTGGAAGCCTTTCCACCCGCTGCCGAGGGATTCGGCTGGATCGATAGGAAAGGGGGGCAACATGGGTGCAACTCGCTCGATGATCTCGCGAAAACCATTCGCGAAGACAGCAAAAGTATCGTTGATCTGGTTTGGACTCCGGAATCGAAATACTGCCGCGTTCCGGAGGAAATCGAAGCTTTTGCCGAACCGATTGCCGAGGTCAGGAAACGCTGGGCAGAAGATGATTTTGCAACCGCCAAGCACCGGATGAAGACCCTGGGCGGGGGACTTGCCGTGCTACTTGCCTACATGGCTTTCCTCGCTTGGAGCCAATCCTCGAAGAACCCGGATTCGGAATCTCATGACCATCTGGCGGTAATTCTCAAAACATTCCTGCAATCCACGTCGGTGGGGATGGGTATGCTCGGGTTCCTGATTTTCGCATTCATCCCTTGGTATCAGGCGCAGAAGAGGATGCGTGAAATTAAGAAGTTGGGAGGGCGGAGCCTGCCGGTCATTCCTTTGATTCGCTTTGAGACATGGCTTGATTTACAAAAGGCACCGGTGACCCGGATCTTACTGGTAATGGTGATCTTCGCAGCACTGGGTCAGATGTTTTTTGACAAGGCCATTGTCGGGTTCAGCCAATCAGTTCAAAGCGCAGGGCTGGTCAAAACCGAATATTTTGGCGGACAGTGGTGGCGCCTTTTCACCGCCCCGATGCTCCACGGAGGTATCATCCACATCGCCATGAACGCGATGGCGCTGATCTACCTGGGGAAACGTGTGGAAGTGTTTGCAAGGTGGCCGCACGTGCCAATGGTTTTCCTCTTTTCCTCACTCGTCGGCGGTTTGGCATCCGCACATTTTTATCCCGTTAAAACTTCCGTGGGTGCCTCTGGCGGATTGATGGGGTGGTTGGGGTTTCTGATTATTTTTGAGACTCTGCATTTGAGGTTGGTGCCGAAGGACGCAAGGCGACGTTTGTTAGCGGGAGTATTGATGACCGGCTTGATCGGTTTCATAGGTTACAATTTCATCGACAATGCGGCTCACTCTGGTGGCCTGGTTGCAGGTATGGTTTACGCGGGAATCGTATTTCCAAAATCGGGATCGGTCCTGCGCCCGAAACCAAATACCACCGATCTAGTGATCGGATCGGCCAGCCTGATCGTGATTGCGGCTTCGGCGATTTATGCGTTGCTGCGCGTCGCGGGCGGATAGGTCTGAAACAGGCGTTTTCAATGGACTGTTTCTAGTGCTTGCACGCTGCTTGGTTCGGGGTCTAGGATCGCTTAACAATATGAGCGAGAGACGGGTTGTGATTACTGGTATCGGGTGTTTGTCCCCTTTGGGAAACGACCTAGAGAGTACATGGGATGGGTTGAAAAACGGCAGGAGCGGAATCCGCAGGATCGAGTCGATTGATGCCAGTAACTTTGATTGCAAGATTGCCGGTGAAATCCGTGATTTTGACGCAGACGGATATTTCCGTGTTCCCAAGGACGCCCGCCGCTCGGATCGATACGTGCAGTATGCGGTAGCAGCTTCTAAAATGGCGATGGCGGACTCCGGTCTCGATACCGAGAAAATCGATGCGCGCCGATACGGGGTGATGGTTGGAAGCGGGATAGGCGGACTTTCCACACTGGAGCGCGAACATAAAAGCTATTTGGAGAAGGGGCCACGCCGCGTTTCTCCGTTCACGATTCCGATGATGATTTCCAACATCGCCTCAGGAATCATTTCCATGGAGCACGGCTTGCTCGGGCCGAACATGGTGATCGTCACTGCCTGCGCGACCTCGAACCACAACATTGGTGAGGCATGGCGGATGATTAAATTTGGCGATGCCGATGGTTTCCTCTGCGGGGGTGCTGAAGCTGCGGTTCTGCCCATGGGGCTTTGCGGGTTTGCCAACATGAAAGCGCTCAGCACCCGTAACGATGATCCGGAAGGAGCATCACGGCCCTTCGATAAAAACCGTGATGGTTTCGTGATGGGAGAGGGTGCCGGAGTGGTGATGATCGAAGAGCTTGAAACCGCGAAAGCGCGTGGCGCGAAAATTTATGCGGAACTGATCGGATACGGTGTCAGTGCGGATGCCTACCATCTCAGTGCACCTTCGCCCGACGGAAGTGGACCGGCGTATGCGATTGGCATGGCTTTGAAGCATGGAAAGGCCAATCCGGAGGACGTGGATTATCTCAACGCCCATGCGACCTCCACCGGACTCGGTGACGTCGCGGAAACCAAAGCGATCAAGCTTGCGTTTGGCGATCACGCGAAGAACGGACTGATGGTTAGCTCGACGAAATCCATGACCGGACACATGCTCGGCGCTGCGGGCGGCATCGAATTGATCGCGAGCGTGATGGGAATCATCGAAGGTGTGGTTCCCCCGACGATCAACATTGAGGAACAGGATCCCGAATGTGATCTCGACGTGGTGCCTAACGTAGCCCGAGAAGTGCCAATCAAGGTCGCGCTGAGCAACAGCTTCGGCTTCGGTGGTCATAACGCCTCGGTGCTGATCAAAAAATTCGAAGAATAGAGCCTTTGGAAAACGTCTGCCATCGTTACTCATGCGAGGTCGCTTTCGCGGATACGGATGCGAGCGGCTGGGTACATTTTTCGAAGGTTCTCTGCTATGTGGAGCGTGCGGAGCATGACCTGCTGGAGTTGTCCGGGATTTCTATTTTTCAGCCTGCACAAGGAGGCTGGCCGAGAGTTAAGGTGAGTTGCGAATACTCCAGCCCACTGAACTTTCAGGACAAGATCGAAGTTCGATTGAGTATTTCGAGACTTGGAAGGAGTTCAGTTAACTGGCGGTTCGGTATTTTCAAGGATGATGGCACTCTTGCCGCCGAGGGAGAGATGGTCACTGTGAAAGTGGGAAGTGAAGGAGTAGCGATGCCGTTTTCGGATGCAGAGCGTGGGAAGTTGGAGGCGCTTTCATGAGCGCTGAAGACGCGGATGAAGGCGGACGGATCATTTTGGTGCCCACGCCTATCGGGAATCTGGGTGATATTACCTTGCGAGCGATCGAGGTATTAAAATCAGCGGACCGCATCGCATGTGAGGACACACGGCGCTCAGGGATCTTACTAGCGCATCATGGGATCACCGGGAAGCCGCTGGTATCGCTTCACGAACACAATGAGAGTCGCAAATCTACCGAGCTTGTTGCGGCTGCGAAATCCGGCGAGCGGATCGCGTTCATCAGTGATGCAGGAATGCCGGGCGTTTCTGATCCCGGTTACCGTTTGGTGCAGGCGTGTTTGGAGGAAGGAGTTCCCCTGGAGGTGCTTCCGGGGCCGTCCGCCGTGCTGACCGCCTTGATTGGTTCCGGCCTGCCGTGTCACGCGTTTCGATTCGGCGGTTTTCTGTCCGTGAAATTAGGAAAGCGCAAGAGCGCGATGATGGCCGCCTTGGAGAGCGGGGAAACCGGGATCTTTTTCGAGAGTCCTCATCGTATTGTCTCGACGCTCGAAATTCTAGTGGAGATTGCGCCCGAGGCGAAGATTTGTGTCGCGCGCGAGTTGACGAAAAAATTCGAGACCTATCACCGCGGAACTGCTTCTGAGTTATTAGAATGGTTCAAGGCCCACGGCACCAAAGGTGAAATGGTAATTTTGATGAACTCCAAGTGAGCGGTTTTTCGCCGAGGTGGATTCACCCTGATTTTATTGGAGACAATGGAGTCCCTTTGAGCGACAAGGGCGCAGATGAAAAAGTTGTTCCCACTGGAAGATCCGAAACACAAGCCCGCTCGCGTCGTTGAGTCGATCAAGGCGGAGATCCGTAAGTATCTGAAGCGTGAGCGTCGTAAGCCTTTGCCTGAAGAAGTTGATTTCTGGGATTTTGACTGCCGGGCCGGGAAGGATTCAGATTCTGCTGAAACCATACACGTTGCCGAGATTACAAAACCGGTAGATGCAGCTTCGCGTGACGGTTGGGGAGCAATCTACATTGAGATCCTCGCGAAACCCGGGTATCGGACCAAATCTGATCCAGAGGATACTCCGGAAGCCGACTGAGATTTCAGGAGGCATTTACTTTGCTGGACGAAAGCTAGAAAAGCGGCTTGAGTTGCCGCGCCTCAAATGGGGTTTACGAAAATGCCGCCGTGGTGGAATGGTAGACACTACGGATTTAAAATCCGTTGCTTTCAACGGCGTACCGGTTCGAGTCCGGTCGGCGGTATTCTAGTTTTTATTTTTCCGTGAAGTTGATCACCCCGTCCCAGTCTTTGGGCCTCGACTCACCGATGTTCTTGATGTGCTTTAGGAGGTGAGCTGCGACGTGGTCATTGGGGAATTCCACGACGTATGATTCGATGATTTCGAGTGCCCCGGCGAAGTCCCCGGACTCGAAGAGGTTGAGAGCATGTTTGTATTTTTCGGCGGACAATCCGCAGTGGGGGATCGTCCAGAGATCGACGGGTTCCTCTCGCCCTTTCACGCGCACTCTGGCGACACGGCGTAGGGCTTCCTGCTTGCCGGTGGCTTTGATGAGCTGACCGCTGGCTAGCCATTTGGCGGAAAAGGCTTTGGTCATGCCCTCGAGCCGGGAGGCGAGGTTTACGGCATCGCCGATGACCCCGAATTCGGTGCGTTGCTCGGAACCGATTTCACCTGCGAGCACTTCGCCGAGGTGCAGGCCGATGCCGATGCCGAGAACCGGCATGCCACGCGATTTCCAGTCGGCGTTGAGTCGGTCGAGTTCTGCGATCATGGCGTCGGTTGTGGCGACGGCGGAGCTGGCGAATTCCGATTCATCGCCATCTTCCAGCGCCCCCCAGTGGGCGAGAATGGCGTCTCCGATGAATTTATCCAAGGTGCCCTTGTGGATGAAAATGATCTTCACCATGGCGGTTAGATATTCGTTGAGCTGCGAGAAAAGCTGCTCTGGTGAGACCTGCTCGGAGAGCGAGGTGAAACCGCGGATGTCAGAGAAAAGCACGACCACCCTGCGGTTCCTGCCCGCAGCGGCGAGTTGGTAGATGCTCGGGTCGTTGACTAGGGAGTCCGCGACGTCCGGGGAAACGAAGCGGCGGAACTGGCCGTGGAGGCGGGAACGTTCGAGGCGCTCACGGATCAGATCGAAGGATTGACCGGAGATGGCTCCGAGGAAGATGGCGAAGGAAAACGGTCTGGGTCCTACCCACAATCCTTCAAATCCGGCGAGAAAGTTTGTTCCGATAATCGCGACTCCGATAATTAAGCCCATACTGAGCAGAGCTAATATCGGTTTCCTGAAGAAATAGACAAGCAGTGCAGAGATGATCGCACCCAGAACGGCAGTCCAGAAGATTGGACCTTCGGCGACCCTCCAGAAAACTCCGTCATCTTTCCAGTCGAAGGGTCGTTTGATGAAATTACGATCAAGCCCGGCACCAATGGCCTGGAGGTGCAGCTGTGGGCCGAGTAGAAGTCCGACTGGGGTCCTATGTTGGTCCTGGAACCTTGCAGTTGCTGGACCGATAATAACGATTTTGTCTTTGAAGAAATTGCCACTGCCGTAGCGATGTTTCCATTCGTTGGGAATGAACAGATTTCTTATGGAGATGGGCTTGTAGACGCTGGAAGCATCTTCTTTGTCGAATCCAGGAAAACGACTACCAGTATCTTCGACAGCGAATCGAATATCAGCGTATTTCCGATCGACGGGTTGCCCCACGACTTTTAAGACAGTCCCGGCTATGGAATCGAAGTTTGGTTCGCCTTTGATGGGTGGTCCCCCGTTTTCATATGTCAGGCTGCTGGAATAATAAACGGTCCTGATAAGTAGGTCTTCTGGGTTCGGGCGGAAATTCACAAATCCAGACGGGGGAGGATTTTCGATTTCCAGGAATGAATAGTGAGGCTCCAGCAGCATAAAGCCTTCTCCCTCCGTTGCAATTGGGGCAAAGGCCGAAGCCATGACCGTGCGACCCGGGTATTTGTTTAGAATTTCGATGAATGCTTGATCTTCCTCAGGTGTGGATGCTTCGGAGAGAACTAGATCGAGAACGACGACACTTGCCCCTGCTCCGAGAACTTTATCAATGGCGTCGGCATAGACGCGCCGGTCCCAAGGGAAGCGTTCCGCCATACGCGTGAGGTTTGGGTTATTATCGATCAATTCTTGGCTAAGGCCTTGAAGCGTAAGGCTGTCTTCATCGATTCCGAGAAGGACTAAATCATCGCGAGGTTCGGGCCTTCCGGACACAAATAATCCCTTGTCGCTCAATTGAAGGTCTGCGGAATGGATGCTTCGAGCAATTTTCGGAGAGAAAGTGGACAGAGCGATGATCATCCCGCCCGCCAGCGCAACCAGCGCCGCAGTCGAGCGGCCGTTGGCGTGCTTTATTCTTGTCCCCACAAGCACATTTACTTACGAATGCAAACGAACAGCAATCAAACAAGTTATGCGCTCCAAAATCATTTCATATCTGCTCGTGGGTGCCGCCGCGGCAAACGCCGATATTCTGAGTTCAACCCAACGTTTTTTCGACCAAGGCGATGAGTTCACCAACTACTCGGAGGATGAATCCGGTCGTGTTGATGGTTTTGAAGTGGGAGAGGTTCCGTATTCCCCTGCGGATTCCGATCTCGGTGTGCAGGAGGTTTTAGTCGAGAGGGAAGATGTAGCACCTGTGATATTCAGGTTCAGCAATGCTATTTTCCGGACGGACAACGCGGCGGGTAACAATTTTTTTGGGGATGAACCTTCGTGGATTTCTTCAAGCCGCGCCTCGGTCACGTGGCGTCCACATTTGATCAATGGTTGGTTCGCCGATTTCGGGGTCGCGATGGATTTCCTTAGGTTCGAAGATGATTCTGCGATCGACTACGAGAACTACAGTGGGCGGGCTGGAATCTATAAAAATTTCCCGGATCTGGATGATACGGTTTTCTTCGCGAGGTTTGAATACCAGAGTCTCAATACAGGCTCCTTGTTTGACAGCAACTACGATGCCCAACGTATCCGCTTGGGACTCCAGAAAACCCTTTACGCAGCCTCGCGGCAGAGGATGACCGCAGGACTGAGCGCTGCCTACGAGTGGGCGGCGAATCCAGATCGGCTCCAGCGTGACGAAATCGAGGTGAATCTGACCTACCGATATGCTTTCTGTGACGACGTTTATACACTCGTGACGGTCGATGTCTCACGCTTTGACTATCAGGATTTCGGTAGGGAGGACTTGAGCTATGGGCTCGGGCTTGAGGTCGCTTGGGAAATGACTAAGAACTTACGTGTCAGCGCATCAGTTACCTACGATAAGAACGACTCGAACAGTCCGTTGGGCGCAAATGATTTTCAGAGCTGGACAGGTGGAGTCGGCCTCGGGTGTCAGGTGGCATTTTAAATTTTTTCCACGAAAGCAAAGAATCAAACGATCATGAAAAAGTATTTTCTTACCTTATCGCTGGCTGCGACTGCGGGAATGGCGACAGCGGCGCCACTTAAAACGGCAAATCTCTCCACAGTTGTGAACGACGTGAAAGTGAGCAAAAGTTCGGCGGCGGCGGTTCCTGCCAGCACCGGCCAGACCGTGGATAACTCCACGACGGTGCTCACCGGGCGCAAATCGCGTGCGGAACTAAGTTTTCCGGATCAGACAGTGACCCGCATTGGAGCGAATTCGGTTTTTCGTTTTGGAAAGACCTCACGTGACCTTGCGATCGACAAAGGATCATTTCTGCTTCAGGTGCCGAAAAACGCGGGAGGAGCCAAGATCAGGACAGCAACGGTAACGGCGGCTATTACTGGAACGACCACGATGATCGAGTCGAGCCCTAGTAAGTGGTTCAAGTTCATCGTGATCGAAGGTGAGGCGAAGCTAATTAACCAGAAAGGCGATGAGGTGGTTGTTTTCCCCGGAGAAATGATTGTAATGGAACCGAACGCCAAGAACTTCCCCCGCAAGATTAAAATCAATCTTAAGAAGTTGGTGGCGACATCTAAGCTTATGGATGAAGGAACCTTCGGGCCGCTCAACCAACCAGCGATCGCCTTGATCAACGAAGCCATCAGCAAACAGATGGACGAAAGGCGTGGAGGCGAACTTCTCCCGAGTAGTGTCATTATCCGCGGCCCTGACGCGCCGAGGTTGAATCCTGACGGCGGTGGCGAAGGTGGAAATAAAAGTATCTTGGAAAGTATCACCGGCTCCAAGGGCTTCCCAGACTCTTCAGACGCCCCCAAAACCTAGCCCATCTTTAACATTTGGAGATGCAAAATCGCCGAAAAATCAATTTTTTTGCCACTCTGATATCCGCAAATCCTTATGTAATATAGGGTGGGTTTTTCAGAAACGTAAATGTAGTGCCATAATTTTAATTTAGGGCTTGCGTAGCATCCGGTAGCCGGTAATCTTCCGGTTCATGTTCATTCGCCAGACCCAAACAAGATCAAGTAGCACCGGCGGTTCCTACTTCACCCACCGCCTTGTCCAATCCAAAAGAGTCGGCAGAAAGGTCAGCCAGTACACCCTGCTTAATCTGGGTACGAATTTCGATCTCCCCAGGGAGGCATGGCCGGAACTCTGCACCCGCATCGAACAAATCCTCAATTCCGAGCAGCCGCTCTTCGCCGTCGATGCCGCCATTGAGCGGAGTGCCCAGCACCTTTATACCCAGATCATCGCCCGCAGGGGCGAAATCCAAGCATTAACCACCGAGAACCGGAACGAGCAAACCGAGCATTTTGAAGAAGTCGATGTCAACTCGCTCCAGCAAATCAAACCCAGATCCGTCGGTGCCGAACACGTCTCCCTGGAGGCTCTCAAGGAACTCCAACTCCCACAAATCCTCGAACAAGCCGGCTTCAACCGACGGCAACAGGCCGAAGCACTAGCCAACATCATCGGGCGGATGTGCGCTCCCCGCAGCGAACGCGCCACCGCCCGGTGGTTGAAGGAAAAAAGTGCCTTGGGCGAGCTTCTCAAGCATGACTTCACTCTCATGCCACTGATGCAACTCTACCGGGCATCGGACAGGCTTTTTAAGAAAAAAGACCTGATCGAAGGGAAGATATTCGAGCGCGTGCAGGACATTTTCAACTTTACGCCCACCGTCACCCTTTACGATCTGACCAACACCTATATGGAGGGCAATGCCGCGATGAACCCGAAAGCCAAAAGAGGTCGCTCCAAAGAAAAACGCACCGACTGCCCACTGCTCACCCTCGGCCTGACCCTTGATGCCAGCGGTTTTATCAGGCACTCAAAAGTGTTTGAAGGAAATGTTAGCGAAGGCGGCACTTTGAAAGAAATGCTAGCCCAACTCCAAGCTCCCGACGGTGCCCTGGTCATCATGGACGCAGGAATCGCCAGCGAGGAAAACCTGCAATGGCTTACTACAAACAACTACAACTACCTGGTGGTGAGCCGCGAAAGAAAACGCGATATGGACATGTCGCAAGCCAGTATTATCGAGTCCGCATGCGGTCACCAGATCCACCTTCAGCGGCAGCCCGGACCACACCAAGGAGAAATCAAAATCGCCTGTTGGTCTGAGCAGCGGGCCATGAAGGATGAGAGCATCAACGAGAATTTTCGCAAAAAATACGAACAGGAACTCAGGAAAATCAGCGAGGGACTGCGCCAGCCCCGCACCACCAAGAAACGCGATGCGCTCAGCCAGCGCATCGGTCGGCTTAAGGAAAAGTGCAAACGCGTCTCCGCCCATTACCAAATCGACCTGAAAGTGGACAAAACCACCGGTCTGGTGAGCGAACTGACATGGGAATACCAGCCCCAGCCCGCCAGCAAACAAACCCATCCCGGCGTTTACAAACTGCGGACAACCCTCACCGACTGGGACGATGAGGCCCTCTGGCG
>Ga0335398_10003754_pt1 | contig 21832 bp, 7 predicted proteins | sample BON03_FD_205742 | JGI IMG/M metagenome (GOLD analysis project Ga0335398, IMG submission 205742) | Freshwater microbial communities from Lake Bonney liftoff mats and glacier meltwater in Antarctica - BON-03 (spades assembly) (version 2) | ecosystem: Environmental > Aquatic > Freshwater > Ice >... | reverse complement strand
CTGGACCTCCTTGACGATGACCGCGCGCACGTTGTCCTGGAGCTTGATGCGCCTGGCCTTGGTGTTGGCGGCGCTGGCGGATCTCAGCGCAAGTTCTTGAGCTGGCGCTGTGCCAGGTGCACCGCCAGGTCAGCGAACCGCTGCTGGAGCTGCGCGCGCCGCTGGTCCGCCAGCTGCCAGCTGCTGCAGGTAGCTGAGCCGGCGCCGCCTCGTCCCTTTGAACCTGCTGCTCGAGCTCCGCGTGCAGCTCGTCCTCCTTGACCGGACGCCGCTCTGAAGCTGCTTACTGGGCTTTTGCTCGAGCAGAAAAATTATTTCGGTCTCGGATAATAATTCCGACGAGACCAAACCCCGGCGGTATTTTTTCAAGTCGCTGAGGTGGGTGCCTCCTCCAAATTATGGCATGTGTGTTGTGTGCGTGTGACCTGTTGATTGTTTAAATTATGGCATCTGAGGGCTGGGTACCCAGCTTCTAATCTTAAAAGATTTTTGAAGCAGGGTGCCACCAGGATATATATATATAATATGTGTATATTAGATATAGACTGTACTATTATAAAATTATTTAATATAGATATAGACTAATATTATAGAGCCTACTACAAGAAGGAGATCAAGGCCGCTCGCAAGATCGGCGAGTCAGGCTGGGCCGTCATCAATGACCGGCTCCGCTACGAGCGCCACGTCTCGGCTGTCATCTGCCTTGAGAATTCTCGCATGCTCGGCTTGATGCTCGACGCCCGCTGACGAGCCAGGGCAATCCAACGCTCTGCACCGCAGCGGTCTCCGGTAGCGGATACTGATACCGACCCATAAACTGGGTCGGTTCTTTTTGTGCGTGTGCTGTGTGCTAGTTCGGTGCGTGTGGGTGTTTGCGGGGTGTGTGTGTGTTTAGGAGCTATAAAAAAGGGAATATTATAGAGTATAGAGATAGAGCGCTATAGCTATAACTATAACAACTATTATATATGTATATGCATTACTAATGCTAATGCTACTGCTTCTGCTAGCATACTAATAACATAGGAAACACTTAATTATTGGCTTACAACCGCCCCCCACACGCACACCGTGTGACACACACGGCAAAACAAACGCAAAACCCAGGGCCAGGGCAAGGGTCTACAAAAAACAAAAGCAAAGGCGCTTACAGTTGATAACTTATAACAAAGAGGGGGGCCGATTGCAGCGGCAATCGGCCTCCTTACTACTGAACCAGGTGGCTACGAAACAGCGGTACGGGACAAAACGGAGAGGCGGAGAGCGGCTCCGTTCCCACGCAGACGCGCGGTGCATACAGGCGCACATCGGACGCAAAGGGGAAACGAAAGTCAGAGCAGCAGCAGCAAGAGAGCGAGGGCGCTCACCGACCAAAGTCGGAAGCTTGCGAGCCGCGCGGCTGCTCGCTCGTACAAAACCGCCGCAGGCGATACCTATCAAAACATACAGAACACCAGGACGAGGAACAAGAAGAGGAAGCCATGAGCTGGGCGCAGGCGGCGGTCCGCGGACCCCGCATCCACACCCGATGCCACTGTCGCCTCGGGTCAGCCCCAAAAGGAAGCGGCGGGTACCGGGCTTGGCGGCGCAGCACGGGCTTCTTCTGGTTGGAACCGGCGAGACATCGTGGAAAGTGAAACACGTCTAGACGAAGGCCTCCTCACGAGACGAGCGAGAGAGCGCCTCCTCCGTACTAAACATCCGGACACCGTCGAGGGGCGCAAGCGGACCGTGAGGGCCGGGCTGAGGGCCGGGACCACGGAGCCCGCCCCCCCTCAGGCGGCGGCGGCGGCGGCGAGGATGGCGCGCCCAAAGTTGTCGTCCGAGACGTGGCGCTCGACCTGCGCGAGCGCAAGCGCGCGCTTTGCGTCCTTTAGCTTGCGCAGCAGCGCCTGGAGCACGTAGTTTCCAAAGGGGCTCGACATGAGCACGCGCAGCTGCGGCAACTCGGCGAGCGGCGAGTCGCCGAAGACTGCGACGCGCACCTTCTCGAGCTGCGGCTCCGAGGCGAGGCCCAGCACCATCTCGGCCACGTTGGAGCCGTGCTTGGAGCCCGAGAGGTGGAGGATGTTGGGGAGCAGCCCGTCGAGCATTTTCTGGAGCAGCTCGGGCTGCGCGTGGCGAAGCGCTGCCTGGACGGCGTAGTTGCCGTATTGGTTTCCGGCGAGGTAGGAGAGCTCGCCCTCGAGCAGCGCGCAGACAGCGGCCGAGATGTCCATCTGCGAGGCGGCGGCCTCGTGCAGCACCTGCTGCACCACGCGCACGCCGTGCTGCTGCGTGCAGAGCGCGTTTATGTGCTTGGCGGTCTGCGCGACGATGAAGGGCGCGTGGGTGTTCTTGAAGGCGACGCAGATGCCCCACGAGCCGTGCGTGTCGAGCGCGCACTCAAGCACGTGGCGGTCGAGCTCGCCGACGAGCGCGCGCGCCTCGGCCGTCGGCAGCTCGGCGATGGCCGCCTGCACGACGCGCGAGCCCTGCGGGTGCTTGAGCAGCTCCACCACGTGGCCGCGCAGCGAGCCGAAGACGGCCGCGTGCGCCTGTGCTCGCGAGGCGAGCTTCGAGACGACGTAGTTGCCGAAGGCGTGCGTCGAGAGCTCGAAGAGGTGCGGCGCGAGCTCGTCGCACGCGGCCGCGAGCTGCGTGTCGGACATGCGCATGAGCTCCTGCTGCAGCAGCCGCGACTGCTTCTGCTCCGTAGCGCGCACAGCCAGCCCCATCCGCGCGCCGCGAGAGCGCTCCACCGCCGCCGAGCGCGCCACGCCGCGCCGGTTGCCGCCCGCAGGGTCGGCGCTGGCGCCTGCGCCGCCGCCGCCGCGGCTGGCCTGCGGCGGGCCCCCGGCGGCGGCAGCCTGCTGGCCACGGTTTCCGGCGGCGCGGTTGTTGGCCGGCGGCGGCGGCAGCGGCGGGCCCGCGGAGCGTGCGGCGGCGGGGGCCGGCGCCCAGCCAGCGAGCAGCGCCTGGTGCTGCTGCTGGAGCTGCTGCTGCGGCGTCGGCAGACCCGGCTGCTGCTGCTGGCGCTGCTGCATCATGGGCATGGTGAGGGGCGGCGGCAGCTGCATCGCGGTGAGCAGGTGCTCCCCAAAGGGCTGCTGGCTCAGCATGGGCGGCGAGTGCCGTAACTGCGCCTGCGCCGGCGGCGGCCCACCCACGCGCTGCTGGAGCGGCGGGCCGCCCACCTGGCGCGTCTGCCACGGGGCGTGCTGCGCGGGCATGCCCGGCATCCCAGCCGGCATCCGAGGCATCCCGTTTGGCATCATCATGCCAGAGGGCATCGGCGGCGGCGCCAGGCCGGGGCCCATGGGCGGGCTCGCCATCTGGGGCGGCGAGTGGGGAAAGAAGCTGGGGCCCTGGGCATGCTGCGCCGCGAGGCCCTGGTCGTAGAAGTTGGGCTCGGCGGGCACCACGTAGACGTAGCCGTAGCCCGGGTCGTTGGGGTCGATCATCATGCCCTGCGACGCGTCGATCATCATCCCCGCCGGAACGCCCGTCGGGATGAGCTGCGAGAAGGGGTCGGGCGCGCCCCACTGCGGCGCTGGCGGCGCGGCGTAGCCGAGCCGCCCGCCACCCGCCCAGGTCTGCTCCTGCCGCGGGAGGTAGCCGCTGGACGGCTGTAGCGGCTGCGCGAAGTCCCAACAGGCGGGCGGCGCCGGCGCGCTGTGGTGCAGCTCCCTCTGCGCGTGCTGGCGCGGCGAGGTGCGCAGTTTGGACGCGGGCTTGGGCTGCGGCGGTGCCGCCGGCGCGGGGGTCGACGAGATGGGTGGCGGCTGCGGGCTCGCGTGGGCGGGCGAGGAGGCGAGCTTCTTGGGCGCGAGCGGCGAGACGGCGGCGGCGGGCGCGTCTGGCGCGTCGAGGGCCGAGAGGTGGGTGCCAGAGAGCGCGTGCTGGAGGGCGCAGACGCGCGCAGGCGAGTCGGCGTCCTCGGGCTGGGAGAACGAGACGCAGCGCAAGCCGTCGCCCGCCAGCTTCTTGCTGACCTGCGACGCCTCGTTGGTGCCGAGCGGCGAGCGCGTGGCCTGGTTGAGCTCGCGCAGTTTGAAGCGCACGGCGATGCCGCTGCTCGGGCGCCAGAGCGGCCGGCCGTCGGGGTCGACGGGGCCGATGTAGCCCTCGGAGCGCGAGCGGGCGATGGGCGGCACGAGGCGCGGGCCGGGATCGGTCTGCGAGCCAAGCCGCACGCCTTGCAGCATGCTCCCCTCGGAGCCCTGGCGCGTCGAGCCACCGATGTGCGGGATGGCGAAGCGGATGGCCGAGGCGCGCGTCGTCCAGAGCGACTTGATCTGCTCGAAGCCGGCGGGCTTGCGCTGCAGCGGCGTCGAACCACCGCGGTGTGAGTCATCGTCGTCCTCGTCGTCGACGAAGAGGCTCTCTGCCATGTCCGTCGCCGAAGAGCGGATCGTCTTGAGAGACTCCTCCTCCAAGTCGCCCTCCGAGCGCCCGTTGCTCGTGCGCAGCGGACACACAGGCGCCCGGATGTCAGTCATCAATCTCGAGGGCGCGTAGGCGCCGCCGAAGCTAGAGTTTCGGCAGGCGGCACGCCACTTTACCATATAAATAGATTTTATTGCTCCTTCTACGACAAGTAGCAAGATATATACTCTAGAGCCATATATAACCAAGAACGTTACGTGACGATTACGATTACGTGTACTTATATCTTGGCCTACAGTATCTATGTGGAAACCAGGCACACATATATTAAGGCGTGGTTACGTGGTTACCTACGCAGTAATTTCCAGTTTCCAGTGGAAACTACTGCGTACAGTAGGTAACACGTTAGTAACACCGCCACCCCGCCTTGCCCCGCGCCGCCTAGCTACTCATAGCTCATAGAGCTATGCCGGACCACTTCCACTTTCCACTTGCCTTTTATTTAGTTCCCCTAATTAGTAATAATGATAATACTCGTATGTACATATAATATACACAATATTTTTTTATTTTTTTTAGATGAACGATATCCATCCATCCATCCTCCATCCACCATCCATCATCATTGATCATTGATCATCATCACTCACATCTCACATAATAATTATACCGTACGTATACGTACAACTTACAATCTCATGGCTCATGGCATGACCCATGACGCATGACGCACGCATGATGACGCATGACGATCTGCCTGCCCAAAGACCAAAAAGACAATGACACAAAGAACAAGAACAAAAACAATAATAAAACACAAAGGCCTACTCTACACTCTACGGTAGTTAGACTCTACGCCTACGAATATGAATATGCGACCTATGCTGGCTGGTACTGGTACTTTTGGACGGCACACACGGCACACACCCCAGCTTGAATCAATCCAACACCAACACTTCCTTTTTGATTGCCCCACCTATGCCTATGCCTATGCAGCCCGACCCAGCCCAGGCCTGATGAATGCACACCCACACCCACACCCACGACCGCCGCGCTTTATTTTTCTAGCGACCTGCTCACTTGCTTGCACTACACTTGCTTGCGCTTGCGAAAAAACACTGAGCATCTTGGGCGTGGCATGGGCATGGGCAAGGGCAAGGGGCCAATTGCAGCATAAGGCATAGCCACTTTCACCGGCCGCACGGTGTTTGGAAGCACCGTTACCGTTGACCGTTACCGTTGCGGAAATAAAATGACATTTAAAATACATTTACAGCGGCCCCCCGGAAATAATTGACCAATTTTCCATGGCCGTACTCGATGCAATCTATACATATTGATGAAGGGGCGTGTCCAGGCCCAGGCGCGTACTCGTACTCACCGTACTCGAAAGCAACAGCATCGCTATACCCCGGGACCACACTCACACTCCCCACACGTCTTTCCTTTGTGAGTTCGGGTTAACCCGAGCGGCCCCATGTACCACGCAAACCATCTGGGATTGTATAACAGAGTGGCTCGAAGCGCGGCCCGCCGTCGCCATCTCGCATGAGCCAGAGCCGAACGCACTCCTGGACGAACTCATGTCCCTCATCTCCAGCGCGCGCGCCCCCCCCAACTCAAGTTCGGCACGAGCACGCGCCCCTGCTCTCGACAGACAGCGCACACTACCTGTTGAGTGGCAGCCACAAGCAGACGTGCTCGCAGGCACTGGCGACGAGCTGCCGGGTGGGGTTGCACCGGATGGCCGCGACGGGGCCGCTATGGCCGGTGAGGGGCGCCGAGAGTGGCTGCGCGTCGCGCGTGCGCCACCGCCAGACCGTGCCGTCCTCCGAGCCGCAGAGCACCTGCGCGCCGTCGGCGCTGAAGCACGCCTCGAGCGGCACGCCGCGCGCGTTGGCGTGGCCCGTGTAGTGCTGGAGCAGCTCACCCGTGTAGGCGTCCATGTTGAAGACGACCCCCTGCGCGGTGCCTAGCAGCATCAGCTTGCCGTCGCGCGAGAAGCAGACGGAGGCAAAGTCTTTGGAGTCGCCGAGCGCGGGCGCGAAGGTGGTGAAGGGGCCGGTGGCGGTCTTGCGCACGTCGAAGAGCTTGATGAGGCCGCCGCTGAGCGCTGCGGCGAGCACAACTCCATCCGGGTCGTACGAGAGGGCCGAGCGGCGCCGGCCGGGGTCGAAGCGGAGGACGCCGGCGCAGTTGGGCGAGCGAAGGTCCCAGGTGCGCAGCGTCCCATCCTCTGACGCCGTGGCAAAGAGGTCCTCCTTGGGAGAGAGCTCCAGCGCCACCACGGGCGCCGTGTGGCCGCGGAAAAAGCGGAGGAAGCAATTGTCATGCAACGAGTGGTAGCGGAGTGCGTGCGCTTCTGGGTCCGCGGCGGCCGCGCCGCCGCGGCGCGAGGCGCAGATCACCGACAGCGGGTCGTGCGTAAAGCGCGCGATGGAGATGCCGTGGCGCGGGCTCTGCACCACACGCTGCAGCGCCCCGCTCTGGCACGAGTAGACGCAGAGACGGTCGTCCTCGCCCGCGCTGAGCAGGAGCTCGCCGTCCGCCGTGAAGTCGAGCGAAGTGATCTGTGCTGTGTGCTCCGTTAGCACGCGACCCACCGCAATGCCAATGGGCTGGCGCTGGCCGACCATGGATAAAACGTGGGGGCCTATTTTAGGGACGTATTCACAGAAACAAATTCACGCTGTGAATTCACACACTGGTCAAAGGCTCGGTAACAGATTCCGCTGTCTATTTTTTTTTTTTTTTTTTAATATAAATGGTTTAATATAAGAAGCGACACCGACTTAGGCAACACGGCGGCTTTGTTGTGGCGGCATGTGTCCGCAGGCTGCGCCCAAACGCAACAGTTTGGGCCTGTCGCAGCAGGGCTTAGCCACCACGGACCCACCGGTGTCGTCCAGAGGCAGCACTGTGGCCTGCGCGGCGAGCCTGGTGGGAACGGCGCCACCGCTGCTCCCTGCCACGGGTTCCGAGCAGTGGTCCGGGAAAGACTGGCGTCGGATGATTGGCGGACCGCCGGGGAGCATACAGTTCGAGGACCGCAACTCGGCAGCCTCGAGGGATCGTGTCTCGCGGGAGCGCGACCTGAAGAATCCGGCGCTCGGCGCGATGCTGCGGAGCGTCACTCGGGCCAACAAGTGCGTCGGCTCGCTCAGCGAAGGGGCGGAGGACCGCCGGACGGTGCCGCGCGAGCCGATCGGCCTCAACTTTCCGAGCTCGGGTCCGTCGGTCCGAGCCACGGCGCCCTCCATGCCATGGGTGCGCCTGCAGCGGCAAGAGGGCGCCGAGGCGGCAGGCACCCCGGTGCAGCAGCAGGAGCTGCCGCCGAGCAAGGCCGCGCCGCCGCGCCAGCAGGCGTCGAAGCTGGTCAAGTTCTATGGTGAGACGGTCCTCTGTGTGGCCTTCTCGGAGGACGAGCAGCTATTCGCCGTCGCGGGCCAGCTCGGCCACGTGATTCTCTACTGCATTACGACCGGCGACGAGGTTTTCCGCCACCGGCTGCCGAGGAAGGTCGGCGTGACGGCGCTGGTGCTCTCGGGACCGAGCGACGACCTCAAGGTGCTCTTCGGGACCTTCATGGGCGAGTTTCACGCCTTTCGCTTCTGCCTCTCCACCGCCTCGCTCTACGTGCCGCAGCCCGCCAGTGTGCCCGAGCCGAAGACGTCTCCGCCCGCGTCAGTGGTGGGATCAGAGGCTTCCCCCCGCTCGGCGCGCTGGTCGGGCCGCCACTCGCGTGCCTCGGTCGCCGGCGGCCGCTCGCCCCTGGTCCCGCGTGTATACAGGCGCGCAGAGGCTGAGCAGGGTCGGCTCGACGAGCCGGCGAGCACAGAGGGGTCGCCCGCGCGGCCCTCGCCCCCCGCGAGCCCCCTCTCGCGCCGGCGCCTTTTGAGTCTCGTCAGCGGCAAGGCCTTGCTCGGGGGCGCCGCGCCCTGCGCCAGCGACGCGTCTCGGGAGCCCTCGCTAGGCCCGTCGTCGCGCGAGACGCCCTTCTCTTGGAACGAGACGCTGGGCAACTGCGCGCTCGAGTGCTTGGCGCTCTCGTCCGAGCTGGGCCTCATCTTCATGGCGGGCAAGACCGAGTGGATCGCCGTCTACGAGGCGGCGGTCGACAAGGAGCGCGACGTACTGGGCTTCACCAAGCGGCCGCAGGGCGTGACCCACTGCGCCAAGGTGAGCTCGATCGGCATCGGCGCGCAGGGCGAGCTGCTCGCCGTCGGCGGCGAGAGCGCCACCGTGGAGCTCTACGCGGCGCGCACCGGCCAGCTGCTGCGCACACTCGTGCTGCAGGCGCAGACGGCCTCGCTCGCCATCTCGCGCGACGGCGCCGCGCTGGCGGTAGGCACCGCCGCCTCGGTCAAGCTCTTTGCGGTGCGGTGGGCCGGGCCCAAGAGCGCCGACGGTCCGCACGCCTCAAAGACGCTCGAGCTTCCGCAGGGAGTCTCGGCGGGCATGGTGGCCTTCTCCGAGGACGGATCCAACCTGGCCATCGCGGGCGAGATCGGCCAGGAGCGCGTCGTCTCGATTGTCTCCACCTCAACGGGCGCCACCATGCGCCAGGCGCGCTTCGACGAGCGCGTGCGCTGCTGCGCGCTCGACACGAACGGCGGCCGGCTGCTCATCGGCACCTTCGCGCGGACCGCCGAGCTCTACTACGGCGGCTCGGGCGCCACCATGCGCCACTTCGGTGCGGCCAACGACACAATCCGCTGCGTCTTCATGCTTCCCTCGCGCTCGCTGCTGGCCGTGGCGGGCGACGCGCACGGCAACGGCACCGTCTACGTCTACCACGTCAAGGCGGCCAAGCAACGCGGCAACGCGCCCCTCTTCCGCCTGCCGCGGCGCAAGCCTGCCTGGTCGGTCAACATCAGCCCCGACGGGCTCTGGCTCACCGTCGGCGGCTACGACGCGCGCGTCGCCGTCTACTCGCTGCGCTCCCTGCTCTCTCGCGCGGTGCAGTACGGCGGCGACGTGTCCGAGGTGCCGCCCGTGCAGGAGCTCTCCTTCACGCAGGAGAAGGGCGGGCCGGGCTTCGTATGGTCGAGCGCCTTCTCGGCCGACGGATCCACCTTCGTCGTCGGATCCTGGTCGGGCGCCGCCTACGTCTACGACGTCTCGCCAGAGGCCACCGCCGCCGAGAGGGCGCTGGCCGAGGAGGACGCCGCAGTCGTGTCGGAGCGCACCGCCTCGAGCGCAGCCGCGCGCGTCTCGGCAGTCCACGCGTCGCAGGCGGCCGCCGACGCCGTCGAGCGCGCAGCGGCGCTGCCCGCCACCGGCGGCGGCATCGACTGGTCGAGCGGCGCCGACATGCCCGTGCTGGTCGAGCGCTGCCGCGTGCCCTTCACGCGGGGCGAGCGCGTCTACGCGGTGGCGGTCTCCGCCACGGGAGACCGGATGGCGGTCGCCGGGCGAGACGCGTCCGTCCTCATGTACCACATCCCGCCGCGCCGCGCAGGCGGCGGGACGGCCGACGGGCCGGCCGCGCTATCGGGCGCCGACGCCGCTATGCGGCTGAGCCGCGTGAGCTCGGCAGCGAGCTTGGCGGAGGGTGCGGCGCCGCAGCCGCGACGGCTCTGGACGGCCGAGGGGCGCGACTTCGTCTACACGGTGGCGCTGACCAACCAGTACTGCGCCTTCGCAGGCACGGGCCGGATGGTGTACGTGGTCTCTGCCACGACAGGCGACCTGCTTGTCTCACTCCCGGTCTCGGGCACGGTCCAGTCGCTCCACCTGCACCGCAACTCGCTCGCTGTGGGCGTGCAGGAGGCGGGCATCGTAGTGGTCTACGACATCGCGACGGGCGTAGAGCTCATTTGCCTCCCCTCCGTCTTCGGCGCAGTGCACTCAGTGCGGCTCGATGACGAGGCGCTCTCGTTCGCCTCTGGCCACCAGGCGACCATGTACGGCGGCGGCGGCGACTTCGCCTGGTCGCAGGTGCCCGACTACTACGTGGCGGCCGCACTCATCCACGGCGAGAAGAGCATGTCGCTGCGCTGCCTCTCGTCCATCCTGCGCCGCCACCCCGAGATTGTCAACTGCCGCCACCCGCGCGACCGGCACACGTTTCTGCAGTACGCGACCATGGTGGTGACGGAGCCCGCCGTGATGCGGCTGCTGGTCGAGGGGCTCGGCCGCTCGGGCGCGGCCACTTCGACCAAGATCGGGCTGCTGCAGGACTTGCACGGCAACACGGCGCTCGACACGGCGCTGCGGATGGGCGGCCGCACCTGGATCCGGTTGCTGGTGGACGCCGTTATCTCTGGCCGCGTCCTCTCGCTTCCCTCATCGCTCGAGCCCGTGGTGCACTGCTTCCCGCAGCTGGCGCGCGAGCACCCGAAGGACTTCATCCGGCTCATCTGCCGCATGCCGCTCTCGGCGCAACACGAGATGTTCTGGCCCTGGATCGCCGGACCCATCGACAGCTTCCTCACGCGCGGCTCGCCGGAGCCCATCCTCGCCCGCCGCTGGCGCCTCGCGCGCTCGCCCACGCTCGAGGCGCTCGAGGGCTTCCTCTCTGGCCGATGGCTCGCACGATGGCTCTGCTGGGTCTCTGACCGCGGCGGCGCGCACCACGCCCCACGCGCCAGGCGAGGCGGAAGGCGACGCACCGCCGGCCAAGCCCGCGACGCGCCCAAGCCGGCGGCCGCCGACGCGGCGCCGGCCGCCGGCCGGCCGAGCATCCTGCGCCCCTTCCGTCCGGGCATGCGCCAGCAGAGCTCCGCCTGCAACGTGCTCCTCTTCGAGGACGAGGAGCGCTCTGTCAACCTCTCGGACGAGGCGCGCAGGGCCGAGCAAGGGGGCGCGAGCGCGCAGGCCAGCGTGCCGCACGGCACCGCTGGGGGCGGCCGCCAGCACGGCGCCGACGCGGGCGGCCCGCCGACGGGCGTGGCGCACGGCGACCGGATGCGCCAGCTGCTGCTGGGGACGGCCGACGCGGCGGCGGTGCGCGGCGGCGGCCCCTACGGGTACGAGATGTACCACGGGGAGCACGACGCCGACATCTGCGGCTCCTCGTGCTCGTCCGATGGGTCGGACTTCGACTGGCTCACTGGCGGCGCGCGCGGCGGCGGCTGCGGCGCCTCCTTCTCGGCCTCCGCGCGCTCCACATCCGCGCTGCGCACGCCCATGATGCCGCAGCGCTTCATTGGTCTGCTGCGCGCCTCGGTCGCGGGCCACGGCTTGGCGCTGCCCGGCAGCCCGCTGCCGCTCTCTGCCAACAGGAACCTCACCCCGCAGCTCTCGCGCGAGAACGTCGACTCGCACGAGCTCTCCGCCGTGGGCGAGAACAGCGCCGCGGAGGGGCTCAGCATCGCAGACGTGGTGGCCAGCGCCTCGCGCCGCGCCTGGCCGCGCCGCGCAGCCACGCTGCGCCGCCGCTCCTCGTGTGGCCTGATGGGCCGCTTGAGCTCGCAGGAGAGCATCAGCGACCCCTCGGCGCTGACCAACGGTGGCGCGAGCCCCAGCCAGGTGGTCATCGACGTTGACGCGCCGCCGCCGCCGCCGCCCAGCGCGGCCGTGCCCTCGAGCTCCGCGCCGGTGGCCGAGGGCCTCCTGCGGCGCAGCTCGCTGCCCAGCGTCTTCAGCTCGGAGCCGCATACGGGGAGCGACTGCGTCGGCCTCTGCCTCTCGCCCAAGCGTCTCACCTCACGGCCGGCGTCGCCGCCGCTGCGCTCGATCTCGCCGCAGCCGCGGTCGAAGTCGCCGCCGCCGCCGCCCCTTCCGCCGCCTCCGCCTCCTCCGCCGCCGCCGCGATCGCGATCGACGTCGCCGCGGGGCGCCGCAGCCCCCGCGGGCGAGCCTAGCTCGGCCGCGCACGCCAGCTTTGCGCTGTGCAACGCGCCGGGCGCGGTGGCGGCTGCGGGCACCCGTCCGCCCGGCGACCGCGTCTCGTTGCGCCGGGTTCCCCTCTCCAACGAGACGCGGCCGCGGCTCGACCCCAGCTGCTCGCAAATGTCATGTTGGACCGAGGGCGCGCGCTCGTCCGCCTCTCGCTCGCTCTCCAGCTCGCCCTCGCTCAAGCACCGCGACCTCGCCGGCTTCCTCGAGGCGCCCGTCGCAAAGAAGACTCCACCAGCCGACGCGAGGGAGCGGCCGAGCGACACCAGCAGCCTCGACCGCGCGCGCCTCGCCATCCGGCGGCGCAACCTCGCCGCGCGCATGCTGGGCGATGTGGCTTTCAGCGGCCCCGTGGCGCGGCCCGCGGAGCCGCCCGGCGCGCCCGCGCCCAACCCCTTCGAGGGCGGCGACGCCTACCACGAACCCTCGGGGGGACTCCCCAAGGGCCGCGGCTACAAGCGCGGCGCGCGGCGGCGCGCCTCGGTGCGCGTCTACACGGTCCCGTGGCGCGGCTGGGCCTCGCGCGTGGGGGCCGAGGCGCCGCTCGCTTTGCTGGTGGACGCCGTGCGCGCGACCAACGACCGGAGCGCCTTCCAGTCGGTGGCGGTGCAGGCGCTGCTCGAGTTCAAGTGGCGCGCCTTCGGCCGACCGCTCTTCCTCTCGCTGCTCGCCACCTACCTGGTCGGGCTGGTGGCGACGCTGCTCCAGGCGGTCGGCGCGAGCAAGATGCTCGTGCTGCGCCACGGGCTCGCCGCGGGCGGCGACGCCGACGTCGAGCAGTACTGGTACGAGATGACGCTGGGCCCCGCGCAGCGCAGCGCGCATGGCCCGCCGGTCAACTCGTTCCTGCTGGGCCGCTGCTTCCCGGCGGACCTGCGCATCGAGTCGGTGGCCGACGCGTGGCGCGCCTCCAACGACTGTCAGACGGTCGGCGGGCTCCACATCTACACGCCGCTCTTCGTGCTCACCTCGGTGCGCGGCATCTTCTTCCTCTACCTCGAGAGCATCCAGCTGCGCCAGGGCGGGCTCAAGGCGCACATGCACGAGGCGTGGAACTTCTTCGACCTCCTCAACGCGCTGCTGCCGCTTGCGGTCAACGCGCTGATGCTCATGCCGGGCACCTGGACGCCCTCCAGCGACAGCTCGCAGCCCGTGCTCTGCTACACTCTGCGCGTCGGTCTGGCCGCCTCGTGCCTGCTCGGCGGGATCAAGCTGCTCTGGTACGGCCGCGCCTCGTTCCGCATCGGCCCGCTCGTCACCATGTTCGTCGAGATTTTAACCACCAACATCCTGCCCTTCCTGCTGCTGCTCACCGTGACGGTCGTCTCGTTCGCCTTCGCGCTGCACGTGCTGGTCGGCCCGCGAGACATCTTCTTCGCTGACCCCATCTCGGCCATCTTCATGACGTGGGGCCTCTCGCTCTACGTGCGCTCCGACCACAACCACATGAACTTCCGCGGCGGCGCGCCGCGCGGCTCCGACTTCTACGGCGCAAACTCGCACCTGACGCACGGGCAGGACTCGACCGTCTCGATCGAGCTGATTGTCTACGAGCTGCTCATGGTGCTGGTGCAGATCGTGCTGCTCAACCTGCTCATCGCAATCATGTCGGACACCTACACGCGCGCGCGCGAGCGCATCGCGCTCACCTCTCGCTACGAGAAGGCGCAGATCATCTGGGAGCTCGAGCTATACATGATGTGGATCCACTCCTTCGCGCCCACCTGCGCCTTCCGGCTCTTCTTCGCAGAGGGAAGCGACCTCTACGCTCGCCTCTTCCCCGACTGGCTCCACTTTTGCGTTCCCGACGACGCGCGCCTCCTCGAGCTAGACCTGCTCCCGCCATCGCACGCCACGCCGCCCTCCAGGCAGCCCGGCGCCGAGCCCGAATCCGCAGAGCCCGACTCGGCGCCGCGCCGCTCTGTCGAGGCGGCGAGCGCAATGGCGTTGGCCGAGCGGAACACGGTCGCGCTCAAGGACACGTCGACCAAGATCCTGGCGCTCAAGGCGTACCTGTTGCAGATGCTCGACGCGCTGGGGGTCGACGCGGACGCCGGCGCGCAGGGCCTCGGCGAGTCGCAGACCACGCTCAGCCTGGTGCGCGCCGAGATCGCAGAGGTGGCAGCCTCGGTCGGCGCAATCAACGGCAGGTTAGACTCGATCGACACCAGGAGGCGGGTCGACGGCAGCGCGCGCGCGCCCGGGCTCAGCCAGAGGGGGGACGCCTTCTGCGCGTGACGCGCCCTTGCTTGGGCGGCGGTGGGGGGCTTCCGCCGAGTCCTTGGGTTGAAAGCTCGCAGCCCGGACGCGGGTACCGAGTCGAGGAGCGTCGGGTCTCCAGCCCCGATGCAAGCGGAAGGGGCGCTTCAGCTTCAGCAGGCCGCGCCCGTCCTGCCAACCGGGGCGGGAGGGCGCGCCGCTCTACACCACCAGAGAACATGTCTCGTCAGCATCCGCTGCAGCAGCGGATCTATTTCCAGAGTTGGGCCGTGCGGTTCGACTCGGGTTAGCCCCTTGATCGAAGACCCTCGCCACTTGCGTGTCTGGCTTTTGTGTGTGTTTCTACTACTTCGTGTTTGTGTTTGCTTTGGGTGTGCGTGTGTGGGATGGATCACTCTCGCCACTCTCGTGTTTTTCTTTCTTGTTGTTGCTGTGGTGTTTTTGCTTGTTGCGAGAGCTCGTGCTCGTGCTGTGTGCTGTCTCGTTGTCGTTTTGTTTTTGCGCCCCCTTCGTACCCCATACCCATACCCGCCACACGTGCCACATACCACCTAGTATCTAGTAGCCACCTGTCCATTTGGCCCACACAGATCTCGCTATATCTATAACGCCGCGCCACTACCATTACCTTAACCTTAACCTTAACTTTATATATTATAATAATAACAATAACAGTTAAAGTTTATTAATTATATATATATATATATTAAATATATTAATATTAATTAGATACTAATACTATTTTAATATTATTAACTTAAAAACTGTATGTGTATATGTATACTTGTAATTATAGTTATAAATATAGAGTATATAGAGTTAGAGTTAGAGTTATATAGTTATAAGTTAGCTAAAAACTATATCTGTATACCGTATACCGCATACACCTTCGGAGTGAATAAGCGTTAAAAGCTAAAAGCTTCTCTTGTCTCTGATCACACGATTTCAAGTTTCAAGATTTCATTCATATGAATATGAGACGGTGATGGCCGCCGAAAGCCGGAGCGCAAACGGGCGGCGCGTAGGGGGGGGCGGCAGCGGCGGCGCCGGGCCCGATACCTGCCGCACCGCGCCTGGTCAGCGCGCGCCGATCGATGGCCGTGCAGCTCCTTCTGCTGTGCTGCGCGCTGGCGTCTTCTGTCAACGTGCCCGTATTTCTGTGCGACGGCTCGCACACCCGTGGCTTGGCGCTTGGCGCTCATTGGCGCTCTGGGCTGCTCTCCTCACCTCTCGTCCCATCTAGCACCGCTCCCTCCTTGCCATTCTGTGCGTGCGCTCTGCGCCACACCGCCTCCACTTCACTGGTACCATCGATAGCCGCGTCGAACATGCGCTCCTCGTCCTCCTCGTCCTGGCTCGCCAGCCGCGCCACTTCCGCCGCAGGAACAAGCGGCCCCACCCCCATCCCCGGGCACGGCGTGTCGGCCTTGGCCTCCTCCCACGCCTCGCGCGACTCGACGTTGCCCGACCAAAAGGGCCACGAGCGGCACTGCGCCGGCCGAGCCTCGTAGACGGAACAGAGGGCCCTGCCTGTCGAACGGTCTAGCAGGATGCAGTCGCGGCCCTTGCCATCAGGCGCGTCCTTCTCTTTTAACGTGATGACGTACGGCCCCCCATCTGGGTCGGCGCCTTCGGGCGCAATCCGCCGCACGTTGCGCCGATAAAACTCGTCTTCTGCCAGGCCCAGCCGCGTCGCCATCGCTCGGCCCTCCGCGCCGGTAAAGTAGACATGTCCTGGGTTTCCAGTACAGCAGTTTCCGCATGCCGTGCACGAGAAGCGGAGGCCGTCGGCGAACCAGGCGGTTTCGGGCGGAGTTTCGGGCGGAGCCCGACTCGCGAGCATGCGCAGCGAGAGCTGCCTCGCGGAGTAGCCGCGGAAGGGGAGCGTGTGGTGAGCCGTCAGCGCCGCAACGCCTCCAAGAATAAACATTCCTCCCCGCGCTTTTTTCTAGAATTTGCGAAAAAAGGTCTTCACAGCGCGCCCAGGCCTGCGCTGTGAACGTTCATCATTATGGTTTCAACCGTTCGCTCCCGGCGCTCCCGGCTCGCTCGCACCCTGCACGAAATGCTGGCACTCATACTTCTCTTCGCGGCGGTCGCAGCGGCGCAGCCCATCTTTGACGCAGTCGAGCAGGACCGCGGCTCCCTGGTCAAGGCGGCTCTAGCTGCAGACTCGTCCGCGCTCAATTCGATTGGACCCGGCGAGCAGACGCCGCTAATGAACGCGGTGCTGATGGGAAAAGTCCACGCCGTGAAGGCCCTGCTCGAGGCGGGCGCCGACACCGGCATCGGTGAAAAGGACGGATACACGCCATGCCACGGCGCTGGGTTCCAAGGGCGCGCAGACATTATGCGCCAGCTGATCGCTCACGGCCTGAACCCGTGCGCCGCCGCTAGTTTAGGAGCACCAAACCACCAGACACTAAGGCGATACTGGCAATGGTGTCACCGTGGCGTGTCCTTGCACGCGCGCTGTTGATTAGCCCCAACCCTTGCCCTGGCCCGATGTGTGTCGCCCATCGGCTCTGCCCTGGGACTGTCCAATACCCGGCCCCACCGACTAAAACTAACCGGTCCTCCCTTGCGACTCGCAGGTCGGACCGCCACGCGGACGGCTTCACGCCGCTCCACAGAGCGTGCTGGGGAGGCGAGGAGCGGCATACGGAGACGGTCCGCGTGTTGCTTGAATCGGGGGTTTCGCCCTATGAGAAGAGCGCCGACGGCCAAAAGCGGCCGCTCGAAATGGCTCGCCGTCGCGAGACGCGCGAGCTCCTGCAAGAAAAGATGGACGAGATGGGTGCGAAGGAGGAGGTATGACCAGAGCCTGCAGTCAGGCGGGGGGGGCGCCAGCTTGCAGCGGCTCCTCCGTTGGCAGTGGCGTGCGGCTGCGTGCGGTCGGGCACAGCTCTTCTGCACCTCGGCTGCCACGCGGCGTCACGTGGGTATTTCGTGTGGCGTGCAGCTCCGTGCGGTCATTTGGCCACGTCCTCTTTACGTGGCCGTGCGTCTGCTGACGGCACGACACGGCACTTTTCTACACAAAGCGCTGGCACGTCGTCAAACGTGGCGTAGCGCGCTCTTGAGATGCCCCCCGGGCTCGCTCGCTCGCTGGGGCCGCTGTGCCTTTGGACTATGGGGCGTGCGTACATATCGACCACGAGAACGGGCGCTTGCTTGCGCGCGGCTTGCGGCTGTGGGCCGGAGCGCTCGGGCCTGGGATCAATGGGGTGTGTCGTGCTGTGCTGCGGAGCTGCCCCTGGCCAGCTGGGGCGCCAGGTTTCTGCCCAGTCTGGCCCAGTCGTGCCATCCGCGCGTGGGGCGCTGCCCGCCTGCTGCCGCCCTGCCCTCTGCGGGCTAGCTGCGGACTGCGGCGTGAGCGGAGCACCATCACGACCCGGCCACGGTCATCTCGCGCGCGCGTGGCGCATCGGCATTGGCCTTGGCCTTCCTTGCTCCTTGCTCCTACTTGGCCGCCTCGCGCCTTCGCCTTTGCCTCTTAGCTTTGTGCTTTTTAATGCGTCAAGCTACAAGCTTTTAACTTACTGTCAATCATGAGACAAAAACTCATGACACTCTCGTCAGCACTCTCTCAGCCTCCGACTCAGACATCAGACACTCACATGAAAATGATTCAGCGTTCAGCATAACATGTAACATGTAACATGACACAACAATAACACATACACATAACGATAACAATAACGCGACACGTTTCATTATATTTTTATATATTATTATAAATATATAGCATGATATGCTATAATGCACCTGCTGCTACTGCTACTGCTACTGACTACTGACTACTGATCCACATACACTTACAATATACATATATATATAACGCAATGTATTGATGGTGGTACTAATATATTTAATATTATGTAAAGGCCAAGCCCCATCCCTGTCCCTGTGCTGTGTGTGTATATGTGTGGAGGTGTGTGTGTCTGCGTGTCTGTGTGTGTGGTTATTTGTGGTTTGGGTTTTGTGCTGTGTGCTGTGTGTTGTGTGCATTCGGCGGAGTGCAAATGGCCCAGGGGGTGTCACCAGGGGCATAGTCATTGATGCCCTGCAGCCAGGTGTGGGAGGTGGGGTCTGGGGTGAGGTGTGTGAGGGCTAGATTCTAGTTGCGCAGTTGCATCAGGCATCAGGCGCGGGAGATTGGCCACAGACAACAGACACAGAGTAGCAGCGTGTGTATGTGTATGTGCGCGGGTATGATGATTGAGAGGGTAGAGGGTAGCTGTTGATGCTGATGCGCGTCTGTGTCTGCGTCTGCACAAGCAAGCAAGTAACAAGCAAGGAGGGTGTGGGTCGCGGTGGGGTCTCCCACTCCCATCTCCCACATCCCATCCCCATATATCCCATATCCCCATCCCCATCCCATCCGCCCCATCTCCATAGCTAGATAGGAATATAGGAATAGGAAGCAGCTCTTATTATATTATTATTTACGGTCGGTTGGCAGGCCGGGCGGGGGGTCCCGCGTATGTATTTATTATTGTGTATTGTGTTTGTGTAGCACCTATTGGAACGTGCCGTACCGGTACCGGTATCGGTACCGGAGTCCGGGGTGAAGGCTCTTTGGTGCCTTGGCTGGGTCCGAGCGCACAATCAATTAATTAGCCATTATAGTTATTATAGGCATTAATTATAGATAGCTGTTTGGTTTAGGTGTTTAGCGTTAGGTGGAGAGGAGGCTGATTGCGTGCGGTGGTTTATTGTGTATTGTGACGTCGAATGCCCCCTTCGAGTAAGGGGATGGGGATGTCTTTACTTCGGGGGCGCTGCCGCTGGCCGCTGGGTTAGGGTTACAAGTAGGGCGTCGTTGGAGGTGTAGGTGTAGGTGGGCCCTGTATAGGGGACTTATCACTTACTTATGACACACGTACCGCGCCATGTGCCATGTGCAACAAAACACCTTACTTATAGGCTTAGGGTTAGGGCTGGGAAGGAAGGCTCCCTTCATGTGTTCAATTTGTTTGGGGAGCCGGCAATGAGAGCTAGCGTGAAGCGTGAGGCGCGGCAGAAGTGCCCGTGTTCTGGAAGGCACCGCTCGACTAATAAGGGGATGTCGTGGGAGTCGACCCAAAAGCTGCACTTTTTCGTCCCATCGTGCCCCGACCCGACCCGGATGGCGACCACTAATTATAGGCACACTATGCACACTAGGCTCTGTATCCGTAACGGTTCCCATTGCGGTTCCGAGTAGTTTCTAAGGGAAACGAATCGCGGCGGTGAAACAACATCAGACCCGTCGCCATGGGCGTCTCGGGATGCGTCGCATCCTTCATCGTCCGCCGCCACTGCCTCGTGTTCTGGGGCGCGATCGTCATCTCGCTGGGCCTTGGCACCGGCGGCGTGCTGCTCATGACTACGCCCGGCTTTGGGCAGGGGAAGATATTCGCCGACGCTGGCGAGTACGACTGGCTCGTGACGGGCGCGGTCACTGTGGATCAGATGGACATAGTCCGCCTCGCCACCGAGGCTACTGATACCGGCGACCGCCGTGCGCGCCGTTTGAGCGTGATCCAGCCACTCACCGAGCAGGCAGAGGCCAACTACACGACCACCTTTATGTTCTACTGGAAGGACACGGAGAGCACTGACGATATGTTCACGCCGGCGGCGCTCCAGCAGATCTGCCAGGTGGAGAACGTGCTGCTCAGCGCGCATGGCTATGGCGACGTCTGCTTCAACGACCCGGATGCGAGCTTCAAGACGGAGGCCGCCGGCCAGCGGTGCGCGCTTCCGCGGCTCTCGGCGGCGTCGCTCTTCTACGTGCCATGGGAGAGCACCGTCACGGCGGCGTCCGAGGCCGGCGCGATGTCCGCGTCGGGCCGGCGCATGGCCGAGCTCTACGGCGGCATGCCCCTGTCGGGCGGGTACACCAACATGCCGCTGGCGTCGAGCACGTCCTTCTGGTCCAACGGCTCGCACACGCGCGACTGCGTGCTGCTCGACGCGCAGTACGTGGCCGAGCGAGCGCAGTGGCTGTACGAGGTGGCGCAGTTGGGCGACGTGGCGGTGCGCTCGGCTGTTGGCTTCTACGTCGCCCCCGGCGCGCTCTCGCTCAACCAGACCAAGAACACGCGCTCCATGATCCCGCTCGGCAGCCCAATCCTCGACAAGGACGGCGTCCTGGTCGAGCCGTACAAGACGGGAAAGCACGAGGCCTTCGCCTACGCGGTGCGCGAGCTGCTCTTCGACTACTTCGGCATGGAGACGGGTTTCATGTCGTCGCCGTGGCGCAAGAAGGCCGAGACGGCCGACCTGGAGGTGCGCTTCCTCTCTACGGTGATGGTGAGCAACGAGTTCAACGAGCTCATGAACAGCGACTTCACGATGGTCATTGGCTCGCTCTTCTTTGTGCTCCTCTACATGTGCTTCCACACAGGCTCCCTGAGCCTCGGGCTGCTCGGCATGGTGATGATCCTGCTCTCATTACCGCTCGCCATCTTTTTCTACATCCTGCTTCGCGTGCAGTACTTCGCGATGATCCACGTGCTCGCCGTCTTCATCGTCCTCGGCATCGGCGCCGATGATATTTTCGTCTTCGCCGACGCCTGGCGTCAGTCCGCCTCGATGGACCGCGAGATATCTGCCTCCCTCACCCGCCGGATGAACTTCGCCTACTCACGCACCGCACAGGCCGTCTTCAACACCTCCTTCACCACGGCGGTGGCCTTCATCGCGACGGGCGTCTCGCCGGTCATGCCCGTCGCCGCCTTCGGCTACTACGCCGCCATCGCCATCCTGATGAACTACGTGCTCGCCGTCACCTTCCTGCCCGCCTCGTTCATCATCTGGGAGATCTACTTCCGCAAGGCGCGCCTCGTCGGCTGCTGCTTCCCTTGCGTGCCCCGCTGCGCGCTCCGGCCGCCAGAGACACCGCTCGGCCTCGCCGTCGACGCCCCCGCGGCGGCCGAGGAGGGAAAGGTCGGTATGGAGGAGGGCAAGGTCGGTGCGGAGGGCAAGCCGCCCGCGCTCACGCCTGGCGCGCCGGACCAGTTTGCCAAGCTGGGGCGCGTCGAGCGCTTCTTCCACAAGGTCTACGCGCCCGCGCTCTCCTACTCGATGCCTCGGCAGTCGAGCAACAAGTGGTTCAAGCCGCTCTCGGTGTTTCTCGTGCTGGGCCTCGCCGTCCTCGGCGCCGTGCTCGCCGCGCAGGCGATGCAGCTCACCTCGCCGACCGTCGAGGTATAATTATCTCTATTGGTATATACATACATATACATATATATACATATAAATATATACATCGTATATATATTCGCCGCGCAGGCGATGCAGCTCACCTCGCCGACCATCGAGGTAAATTCATATCTAATGTATTGGTGTATAGGTATATATATATATATATATATATATATATATATATATATATATATATATTTTATTAATA
>Ga0335398_10003748_pt1 | contig 21859 bp, 14 predicted proteins | sample BON03_FD_205742 | JGI IMG/M metagenome (GOLD analysis project Ga0335398, IMG submission 205742) | Freshwater microbial communities from Lake Bonney liftoff mats and glacier meltwater in Antarctica - BON-03 (spades assembly) (version 2) | ecosystem: Environmental > Aquatic > Freshwater > Ice >... | reverse complement strand
GAATGGAGACTTGGCCGTTTTCCCAGAACTGAAGGGGGTATTTGCCCCAGTGTTCGGGATTGGTGGCGTGGTGTTTCCACATGTCGTTGGAGTAGAGCAGGCCGGCGTGTTCATCGAATCCGCGGACCTGGGGGCGGGTCTCGGGGGTGTCGCCGATGTGCCATTTGCCGTAGTGGGCCGTGGCGTAGTGGTTGGCCTGAAACATCTCGCCCATGGTAGCGAACGAAGGGTCGAGGCCTTTGCCAAAGGGACCGTGGGCACCGAAGACTTTGGTGCGGCCGGGGTAGGCGCCGCTGAGCAGGGCGGCCCGGGAGGCGGAGCAGACGGCTTGGGGCACGTAGAAGTTTTTGAACTGGGTGCCTTGGTTGGCGAGCCGATTGACGTGGGGCGTGGGATAGGCGGTCGCGCCGAAGGGACGGAAGTCGGCATAGCCCGCGTCATCGAGGAAGATGATGACGACGTTGGGCGGGGACTTAGCGGTCGTGAGCGAGGCGGTGAGGCAGAGCGCGAGGACGTAGAGGAGGGCGATGAGCGGGGAGCGGCGTTTAAGGAGGGGCATTGAGGTAACGGTTGAGGCAGGAATCGAATTTTGGCGAATAGGAATCTGTTTGGGGCGTAAGGGAACGGCGCGCGGAGAGGCAAGGAGTTTTAACCACGAATGGACCCGAAAGGGCTTCGTCGACCGACTATGCACGGGGGGCTGACGCGCTGGCGTTGTTTTTTAGGCCGAGAGGTCATTGCGACGGGCCTAGTGGTTCCGCCCTTGCTTTTGGCTTTGGGCAGAAGGTTTTTTTAGTGAAAGTCGTGGGAGGCTTGGGCGGGGACCGCGGCGAGGCGGAGGGCGGCGATGGTATCGGCTTTGATGTGGATGATGCCGTCTTGGATTTGGAGTTGGCCGGTGATGCGGAGGGCCGGCTCGAGGTTGATGATGAGGCGGTAAGCTTCGAACTTGGTTGGCGTAACGATGCAGTTGGCGACGCCGGTCTCGTCTTCGAGCGAGATGAATACAAAGCCTTTGGCGGTGCCGGGGCGTTGGCGGCAGATCACACTGCCGGCGACGGTGACTTTGGCGCGGTCTTGGGCGAGGGGGAGATCGCCGGCGCGCCAGACGTCGGGGAGGGCGGCGCGCACGTGAGCCATGGGGTGCACGCCGGCGGTGAGGCCCATGAGGGAAAAGTCGGCTTGGACGCGCTCGCCGAGGGACATGGGTTTTAGAATTTTGGATTTCGGATTTTGGATTTCGGATGACGGAGAGGCAGAGGGGGGAGCGGGCGTTTTCTCTTCGGCGACCGCGAGGGTGTTGAATTCCGATTGTGAATACGTGCGTTGGAGGAGGGGTTCGTCGGCGGACCAGGCGGCTTCGATTTGCCAGAGCGCGGCGCGGCGGTGGGTGGCGAAGATGTTGAGGGCGCCGATGGCCGCGAGGGCGCGGCGGTGGGCGGGGGAGAATTTGGTGCGGACGAGCCAGTCGTCGATGTCGGTGAAGGGGGTTTCGGCGCGAGCCGAGAGCATGGCTTGCACGGGTTTTTCGGAGAGGCCTTTGATGTAGCAGAGGCCGAGGCGGACGGCTGGGATTTTGGATTTTGGATTTTGAATTTCGGATTGAGGGGGGGGAACCCCGTCCTCAAGTTTCGAGGACTGAGGGGCAGGGGGGGGAGGGGCAGGATTTATGTCGGGCGTAAAGCCCGACCCACGTGGTGGTGATTCGTATTCGAGGGTGCAGAGCCAGGCGGATTTTTGGACGCAGACGGGGAGGAATTTTACGCCGTGGCGGCGGGAGTCTTGGACGAGGGTGGCGGGGCCGTAGAAGCCCATGGGTTGGTTGTTGAGGAGGCTGGCCACGAATTCGGCGGGGCGGTGGGCTTTGAGCCAGGTGCTGGCGTAGGCGAGGAGCGCGAAGCTCATGGAGTGGGACTCGGGGAAACCGTAGAGGGCGAAGTTGGAGGCGGACTCGATGAGTATTTCGGTGATGCGGTCCGACCAGCCTTGTTTGCGCATGGCGGTGCGCAGGGTGGTGAGGCTGCGTTCGAGGCGTTCGGTGCCGCGGGTGAAGCCCATGGCGCGGCGCAACTCTTCGGCTTGGGTGCCGTTGTAGTTGGCGAGCTCCATGGCGCAGGAGAGCATCTGTTCCTGGAAGAGCACGACGCCGTAGGTGCGTTCGAGGATGGGGAGCAGGCGTTCGTGGACTTCGGGGTCGAGGCAGACGATGGGTTCGCCGCCGTGGCGGCGGGCGATAATGGGGTGGACAAGTTGGCCGACGATGGGGCCGGGGCGCACGATGGCGACTTGCATGGCGACGTCGTAGAAGCAGGCGGGTTTGAAGCGACGGAGGCTGGCCATCTGGGCGCGGCTTTCGATTTGGAAGACGCCAATGGTATCGGCTTCCTGCATCATTTTATACGTCTTCGGATCGTCGGCCGGGAGGGTGTAGAGGGAGAGTTCTTCGCCGCGGTGGGCGCAGAGTTCGAAGCAGTCTTGGAGGGTGGCCATCATGCCGAGGCCGAGCAGGTCGACTTTGACGATGCCGAGGTCTTCGCAGTCGTCTTTGTCCCATTGCAGGACGACGCGGTGGGGCATGGCGGCGGGCTCGAGGGGGACGACTTGATTGAGGCGACCGCCGCAGATGACCATACCGCCGGAGTGTTGTCCGAGGTGGCGGGGGAGGCCGTGGAGTTGTTGGTGAAGTTTGGCGAGGGTGGCGGCGCGAGGGTGAGCGCGAGGGAGGCCGGATTTGGCAAGTTGTTCTTCGAGTTCGAGGGTATGAGGAAAGTCGCCGCCGTGGAAGAGGCTGGAGAAGCGGTCCATGATGTCGTCGGAGAGACCGAGGACTTTGCCGAGTTCGCGGGTGGCGCCGCGGCCGCGGTAGGTGATGACGTTGGCGGTCATGGCGGCGCCGTGGGGGGCGTAGCGGCGGTAAACTTCTTGGATGACGGATTCGCGGAGTTCGCCGCTGGGGAGGTCGAGATCGATGTCGGGCCAGGAGGGGCGGCCGTCGGCGTCGACGCGACCTTCGCTGAGGAAGCGTTCAAAGAGGAGGCGATTTTTTACCGGATCGATGGCGGTGATACGGAGGGCGTAGCAGACGACGCTATTGGCGGCGGAGCCTCGGCCCTGCGCGAGGATGCCGTGGGAGCGGGCCCATTTGCAGAGGTCGGCGACGATGAGGAAGTAGCCGCAGAAACCGAGTTTCTCGATGAGGGCGAGTTCGGTGTCGATCTGGCGGCGGTAGTGGGTGGTGACGCGGGGGATGAGATCGCGGATGCCGGCGTAGACGAGTCGGTGCAGGAGCGAGGGCATGGTGTCCCAGGGCGGCACGGGAAATTCGGGGAATTGGTAGCCGAGGTCTTGGAGGGTGAAGTCGAGGCGGTCGGCGAGGCGGGCGGTGTTGGCGATGGCGTCGGGGAGGTCGGCGAATTTCCCGGTCATGAGCCGGCCGGAGCGGACTTGGCGTTCGGCGTTGGCGGAGAGGAGGCGGCCGGCGCCGTCGAGGGTGGTGTGGTGTCGTAGGCAAGTGAATACGTCGGCGATGGCGCGGGCGGAGGGATCGGCGTGGGTGATCCCGCCGGTGGCGAGGAGGGGGAGGTTTTTGGCGGCGGCGAGGTCGCGGAGGAAACGCACGTTGCGTTCTTCGCCGCGGACGCGGTGGCGCTGGACTTCGACGTAGAGGCGGTCGGGGCCGAAGATGCGTTGGAGGTGATCGAGGGGGGCGGCGACGGCGGCGGTGCCGCCGGTCTGCCAGGCGGAGAGGAGGGGGCCTTCGGCGTCGCCAGTGAGGGCGATCAGACCGTCGGCGTAGAAGGCGAGCTCGTCCCAGGTGGCGTAGCAGGGGCGTTTGCGTTCGTTGAGATCGGCGGGCGAATTTTTGGAGTTTGGATTTTGGATTCCGAATTTTTGAGAACCAAGGGGCGGCAAGGCAGGATTTATGTCGGTCGTAAAGCCCGATCCATCGGGGGACGTGGAGCGGGGGGTCTGCTTGGTGTGGGAGATGAGTTGGCAGAGGTTTTGGTAGCCGGTGCGGTTGGTCGCGAGGAGGGGGAGCGCGGTGCCGTCGCGGAGGGTGATCTCGGCCCCGACGAGGGGGCGCACGCCGGCGGCGTTGGCGGCGTGGTAAAAACGAGGCGTGCCGTAGAATCCGTCGCGGTCGCAGAGGGCCATGGCGGGGAGTTCGAGGCGCGCGGCGGCCCGCGCGAGATCGGCGGGCAGGGAGGCACCGCGCAGAAAACTGAAAGCGCTGTTGGCGTGAAGTTCGACGTAGGGGGACGACGGAGAGGCAGGTTGGGTTTTTTTAACCACGAATGGACACGAATGGCTTCGCCTAACGGCTACGCCCTGGAGTTGTTTTTTGATTCCGAGAGGCCGGGAGGGGCGGGAAAGGAGGGAGCAAGATAGAGCATAAGGATAAGGAGGAAGAGGGGGAGTGAGCTGATTACGGATGGTGGGCTAGTCGTATTCGCCGTCTAGATACCAGCCGGTAGGGGTTTCGGTGAGGCGGTAGAGGCCGGATTTTGGCGGGGCGAGGGCGATGTCCCATTCTTCGCGGGCCCAGGTTTGATTGGGTTGCCACCAGTCGCCGCTAGCGCGCCACGGGCCGTGGTGGGCTTGGACTTCGCCGCTGACGCGATCGCTCCACACGTAGGCGGGGGCGCGGGAGTGGGGACTGAGTTCGACGCGAGCGGGTAGAGGGGGGCGATAGCGGCGGAGGGGGATGCCGAGGGCGGGAAGCGCGGAGGTTGCGATGGGCGGAATGGCTTCGCCGGTGGAGGGGACCACGAGGGTGGCGGAATCGGGGCGGTGGGAATCGACGAGTTGCGGGGTGCCCACGCGGTCGGAGCCGAGGAGGGCGGCGGCGCGGGCGAGGGTTTCGGCGAAGCCGTGGGGATCGCGGAGGCCGGAGTCGAAGAGTCCTTGTTGGCGGTGGAGGGGACGGGTGGGGAAGAGTTCAAGACGGATAGCGACGATAGCGGCATCGGTCTGCACGGTTTCGAGGTGGGACTGGAGCGTGTTAAACAGGATGTCGGGGGAGGCGGTGGGCTCCGGTAGGCGGATGGAGCGTTGGTGGAATTTGTCGTCGTCGAGCCGGAGGCAGAGGTCGAGTTCGGCCGCGGCGAGGGCCACGCTTTGGAGGTCGAGGCAGAGGCGGTCGACGAAGCGGCGGAGGAGAAAGAGCAGCGGTTCGAGGGATTCGATCACGTGTTCGAGTTCCATCTCGGCGGCGAAGCTGCGAGGCGGGGGGAGGGGCTGGATGGGGCGGGTGCTTTCGCCGGCGGCGCGTTCCCAGAGGGCGAGACCGCCGGGGCCGAGTCGTTGGGCGACATCGGCTTTGGCGAGGGCGGTGAGTTGGCCGAGAGTGGAGATGCCCCATAAGCGCAGGATGGCGACGTGCGCGGGGTCGGGATCGGCGGCGCTAAGGGGAAGCGGCGCGAGGAAGGCGCGGGCGTTGGAGACGGTCTGGATCTTGGATGCGGGAGCGGTCGGGGGAAAGCAGGGGGAGGAAGTGAGAGAATGAGCAAGATTACGGGCGGCGTAGAGGGCGAGGAGAGGGGTGGGAGCGAGTCCGGCAGTGGCGGTGAGGCCGAGGGTGGCGAGGCGCGTGAGGGCGGCTTGGAGGCGGGGTTGGCGTTCAGCGGTGGGCAGGGAGGTGACGTCGGCGGTGGCGATGCCGAGAGCGGTGTCTTCGACGAGGGGCGAGAGGGTCGACGCGGCCGCGAGGAGGGAGGCGCTCGCTTCGTCGTCGGCGCTGGGCTGGATTTGTTCCAGAAGCAGGTCGCTGCAACGGGAGAGGGCTTGAGGCACGGTGAGTCCGGGGACGACGCCGGCGGCGTGGGCGCGAGGAGTGAGCGCGGTGATCACGGCGCGGCGATGATCGCCGTCGAGGAGGCCGACGGGTTTGGTGGTGAGGTCGGGGCGGAGGCGCAGGAGCGCCTGTAACGAAAAATCAGATACAAGAATGACGGCGAAACTGTAGGTGGGATTTGGCATGAAGGAGCGCGCGCTTTACGCGCGAATGACGAATGATGAGTGACGAGAGGCAGGATTTTTTAACCACGAAGGGACCCGAAAGGCTTTGCCTACCGGCTACGCGCTGAAGTGGTTTTTGGTCCGGAGGGACGGATGCGGGAGAACGGGAACGAGAACGAGAAGGAACATGGTCAGGCGGTGTGGGCGTGGGTTTGGCGTTGGCGGTGGAGGGTGGGATTGAGTTGGGGGAGGAGTTGAGGACGGTCTTGGTGGAGGGCGGAGAGCGGGGAAGCGGTCGTGAGTTGGAGGCGGAGGGTCGCGCTGGGAACGAGGGGACGGGGGGTGATGACGAGGAGAGCGAGTTCGGTGCCTTCGACGGCGCGTTGGAGGCGATACCAGAGGGGGGCGGGCACGCGGCGGAGTTCGTGCGCGGGGGCGTCGCGGAGGTCGAGGACGACGAGACTGAGGTTGGCATCGCGAGCGAAGAGGTCGGTAACGCTTAGGGCGGTGGCGGTGTCTCCGCCGCGGGCCCAGATGAGATGCGCGAGGTGAGCCGCCGGGTGGGACTCGGGATCGAATCGGTTGGCGGGATCGATCAGGGCGGCGCGGTGTCCGTTAGCCCGGGTGACGGCGAGGAGTTGACCGAGGAGGAGGTGGCTTCCGCAACTGGGGCCGCTGCAGGTGAGTTCGGTGAGGGCGGCGGCGGGGAGTCCGCCGTGGGTGGGGTCGTCGATGGCGGCTATGCCAGTGGCCAGCCGCGAGCCTTCCCGCCGGATGGCGGTGGGATAGCGTTCGGCGATGAGGTGCCGAAGCGCAGCCAGTTTTTCGGATGCAGCAGACAAGGAGAGAGAGGATTTGGTTTAACCACGGAGGGCGCGCGCGTTCGCGCGAATGACGGAAGGGCCGAGAGGCGAATAACGAATGATCGAGGGGCAATGGCCGAGAGGACAGGAGCGGCGGGCCCAGTGGTCCTGCCCTACCCCTGATTTCGGTGCTGGGAGGAAAGGTGAATGAGTAAGGGTGAGGTCGGGTTAGGTTGAGGGGCGGCCTTGACCGCGGCGGAGGAGGCCGACCATAACGCCCTGGATGATGAGTTCGGTGGCGGGGAGGAGATCGGGATAGCGCGGGTTTTCCGCGCGAAGGAAGGGGCGTCCACGTTTTTGGAGGAAGCGTTTAAGGGTGGACTCGCCGTCGATGAGGGCGGCGACGATCTGGCCGGGCGTGGGTTCACGCGGGGAGAGGAAGACGATGTCGTCTTCGAGGATATTGGCGCCGATCATGGAATCGCCGCGAACGCGGAGGCCAAAGAGTCGGGCGTTGCGGGGGAGGCCGAGGGTGGCGGCATCGACGGAGACGGTTTCGTCGGGCTCGGGGTATTGGGCGTTGGCGGCAGGGAGACCCGCGGGGATGACACCGAACACGGGGATCTGGAGCAGGGTCGGGCGGCTGAGGCGCTCGGGGGAGGTGAAGGCCCGCGCTTTGCCGGGCTGGCGGGTGAGGACGCCTTTTTTCTCCAGCGCTTGGAGGTGGCGAGTCACGGCGAAGGGGCTGGCAAAGCCGAAGTGAGCTTGAATCTCACGTAGCGTGGGGAAGACGTCGTGGTGCTCGCGATGGGCGTGCACAAAATCGAGCACGGCTTGTTGGCGATCAGTTAGCATGTGTTCAAATGAACACTATATAAGGAATCTGACAACGCTGAGTTTAGGGTGTGATCGCAAGCTGTTGCAGGAGCGTGAGCTGCAATGGTATTTTTTTTGAACTCGGGTGGCGCGGGGGGCTGCAGGGTGATTTAACCCCGAATGGATCCGAAAGGCCTTGTCTACCGACGACGCACCGGTGGGCTTTGGGGCCGAGGGGCACGGCGAAGTGGGGGCCTAAAAGGAGAGGCGGAAGAACGAAGAGAAATTGGGCCGAGGGCGGAAATTTGGAACACCGGCTGGAGCTTGGGGCTTCGTCACGATTATCGGGAGTTGAGGGACCAGTCGTAGTCGAGGAAGGTGGTGGTCCAGCGGTCGGGGTCGTGGCGGAGGCTTTGGGCGACGTCGGGGGTCGCAAAGTCGGCGATGAAGTTGAGGATGTTGGCGGGGTTGCCACCAAAGTCTTCGGCGAACCAGTTGAAGAGTTGGGAGAGTTTTGCGGTGCGCCGGCGGCCGTCGAGTTGGTTACGATTGGCGAGGAACCAGCGGCCTTGGTCGTTGAGTTGGTCGTCGAGGCGGTCGGCGACGTAGGCTTCAGGGCGAAGTTTGGGGCAGGAGATGGCGGCGCAAACGAGAGCGAAGTGGATGCGGGCATCCTTGAACTGGGGCCGGATGATTTGGTGCTCGATATGCTCGAGGGTGTAGGTCTGTCCACCGACGACTGCGAAGGAGAGGTCCCAGGGCTTGCCGGCATCTTCGCTACCAGTTTGGCCGAGGGCAGTGATGGAGCGGATGGTTTTCACGGGATAAACCGTGGTGATGAGTTTGAGGGTATAGGCGTTATAGGCGTTGATCCAGAGGGCGAGTTGGGCGTCGCGGGAAGGGAGGGATTTTGGATCAGTGGCGGCGAGTTGGTCGAGATAGGTATCGAGTCGCGGATCTTTCTGGATGCGGCGGTAGTCGACTTCGTGGCCGCGCACGTGGTCGCTGAGCAACGCGGTGAACAGGGCGTCATCGGGAGCGGCGTGCAGTGGGGAGCTCAGGAGAAGAGCGGAGAGCGTGAGAAGGAAAAGGCGGTTCACGGAGGTGAGAGTCGGCGAAGGATGGATGTATTCCAGAAAGGATGATGGTCGCTAATGGGGCGAAGCACGGGAGGTGGCCTTGGGCGGATGGGATGAAGAAGCCGAGCTTGTGGACGGCGAGTGACATTTAAGCCCGAATGGGAGGACGAAATGCGGAGCAGTGCGCTTATTGGCCGAGACCGTAGCCCTGGCTACACGTGCTCATTATTCAGCGGAGTCTTCTTGGGCTGAAGCTTGTTCGCCCGTGTCTTGGTCTAGCGCGGGGAAGGGGAATTCAGCGCTGGGGGTGCGTTTTTCGCGCATGAGTTTTTCGAGGTGAGCCACCACGTCGGGGTGGTCGGCGGCGACATCGGTGCTCTCGGTGACATCAGTTTTGATATGGTAGAGTTCGGTCTTGATTACGGGCTCGGCGCCACGTGGGGGCATGAGATTTTGGCGGACGGCTTTCCAGTGTCCGACGCGAATGGACTGTTGACCATGGTAGGAAGGGAATTCGCGGTAGAGGTAAGCGCGGGGTTCTTGGCCGGCACCGGTCAGCGTAGGGGTAATGTCGATACCGTTAACGTTGGCGGGGGCGGTTACGGTGCGAGCGACGCTGGCGAAGGTGGGGAGCCAGTCTTCGAATCCGGTGACGAGATCGGAAGACGTGCCGGCGGCAACGCGAGCGGGCCAGCGAACGACGGTGGGCACACGCATGCCGCCCTCGTAAAGAGAGCCTTTGCCATCGCGGAGACCCCCATGGGAATTGAAGAACGTGGCGTCAGTGCCAGCGAGACCCTCGTGGGTGCCGTGGGTGGGACCATTGTCGCTGGTAAAAACGAAGATGGTATTTTCCTCCAGCCCGAGCTCTTTGACGAGGTCCATGGCGCGGCCGACGTCGCGATCCATGCGCGTGATCATGGCGGCGTAGGCGGCACGAGGTTTGAAGTGAGGGATGTAGCCCTTGCCGCCGGGGTAAGGCGCATCTTCCCATTCGCCGACGTATTCTGCGAGGGAGTCATCGGGGACTTGGAGGGCGACGTGAGGGACGGTGCTGGCCCAGTAGACGAAAAAGGGTTGGTCTTTGTTCTTACGGATGAACTTAAGGACCTCGTCGGAGATGAGATCGGCGGAGTATTCTTTGCCCTGAAAGCGTTTGTAGCTGGCGGGATCGAGGGGGTCTTCGTCGTCGCGGAAGGTGTCGTGGGCGGAGAAGGCAGGGTTGTTTAGCGGGATGGTTTTGTCGTCATCCCAGAGATAAGTGGGGTAGAAATTGTGGGCGACGGCCTGGCAGTTGTAGCCAAACCAGCGGTCGAACCCTTGTCGGAGCGGGGCGCCGGTGGAGTCGGGGCCGCCCAAGCCCCATTTGCCGAAACCGCCGGTGGCGTAGCCGGCATCGCGGAGGACTTCGGCGAGGGTGATTTCGGCGTCGGGAAGGGGGAATTGGCCTTCGCTTTCGGGTTGACCGACGACGGCGATGCCGCCTTTGGCCATGCCGCGATTGGTGCGGATGTAAGTGTGCCCGGGGTCTTGGCCGGTCATGAGCACGGAGCGAGATGGGGCGCACACGGCGTTGCCCGCGTAGTGCTGGGTGAACTTCATGCCCTCGGCAGCGAGGCGATCGATGTGGGGGGTGCGAATCTTGGTTTGACCGAATGCGCCGACATCGCCGTAGCCGAGGTCATCGGCTAAAATGAAAACGATGTTAGGCGGGGGAGCTGATTCGGCGGCGGAGAGCGGATGAAGGCCGAGGAGGGTGAGAGCAAGCAGGGCAAGCGCGGGTCGAACGGAAGGCATGGGAGTTTTAGAGGAGACGGATTTTCGGGGCAAAGGTCGTCGGAGTAATAGAGACGTTACAATCGCCAGCGGTGATTTTCCATCCGGTATTTTGCGGAGTTACTTTAAGGTTCGGTGCCGGGGAGTCGGGCCCAGCAGTGGTGGCCAGGACGGTGAAAATGTGATGGGTCAGGGCGACCGGGGAATGGACTTCGATGCAGGGAAAGTCTCCGGTTTCGGGTTTAACTTCAAGACGGGCGACGCGTGGTTGGGCGTTGGTGTCGGAGGCGACCAAGCCGTGAAGTTGAGCGTGCGGGCGCGAGAGGGTGAAACGAGGGCCGTTCACTTTTAACTGTGCAAGGTCGTCGTGGTTATCGGGGAAGAAGCGGGCGTCGACGGTTTGGGGGCGATAGCGGAAGCGGATTTGGTCGGCAACGATGATGATGCCTGGCTTGGCGTAGAGGACGGAGCGAAGGACCTGATGTACGTGGTTGTTCTCGATCACGTAGGCGGAGGAGGCATCGCTGGTCCACCAGACGTGGTCGCCGTGGTCTTCGTATTGCAGGATGTTGGCGTAGGCTTTGCTGTCGTTGGTGCCGTGAATGCCATCGACGTATTGATGGCCTTTACCGCCGATCAGAATGGCGTTGTGGCCGTCGGTGAGGCGCATTTTCCAGCCATCATGACGGCGATCGTAGGCGGCGCCGAAGTGATCTTGCAGGAGGCGTTCGCCGTGGGCTTTGAAGGTGATATGGTTGCGATCGGCGTGTTCGTGGTTGGCGGGCGCGCCGCTCTTGAAGGCGAGCACGGCATCATCGGCCGCCCAGCCGGTGCGACAGATGATCCAGTTGAGATCATTGCGGTGGTTGAGGAGCCGCGGTGGAGGAGGCGTGCTCGGCGCGTTGGGGCGATACCAGAGGAAATCGTAGAAGAAAAAAGGGTGACTGATGTTCTGGGCGTTCCAATGGGCGAGCGAGTTATTAGTGTATTCACCGATTCGTGACAGTGGGCCGGCCATCATGCTGCGCCGGGCATCGCTGAAATTTACGATGTCGGGATCGCCGGAGGACGTGCGGCCCATTTGCATGGTTGAGACGTAGTCGATCATGCCGTCGAAATTGGCCTTTTCGAGCCAATTGACATCACCGATATTACGGCGGTGGGCATCGATAAAGGGTAGGCAAGTACGGAGGGAGTAGTCGAGGTAGCTGAGGCCCTCGAAGTAACTGCCGTCGGGGCTAACGAGTTTAAGGAATCGTTCGGTGCTGGCGACGGCGGCGGCGAGCCATTCGTCGGCGCGGGGATCGTGGCCTTGGAGGGCAATGGCACCGAGACCGAGAGCTCCAGTGGGGGCGGCGCGAAGGTTGTTGGCGCCGAGAATCTCGGGCCACCGTTCCATCGTGATATCGTAAAACCCGGCGTGTTGCTCGTCGAAGTCCCAGCCTGTGACTGTTTCCGGGTGGTCCATGTCTTCCACGGTGCGGGCACAGGGCAGGCAGCCCTTTTCGGCGATGGCATCAAGCAGGCGACTACTGAGATCAGGAGTTATCGCATCGCCCAACACCTCGCGGGCGAAGAGTAAGCGGACGGTGGCGAACGAGGCGCGCTGAATGCCGATGACCTCAGTGCCGCCATCGCGGAAGTAGTCCCAGTGGGGGCGGGCAATGACTCGTGCGAGGGCGTCGAGGATAGAGGCTTGGCGCGGGGGAGTGGGCTCAACGAGTTGGACGATGAGACTGTGTTCGAGCTCGAAAAGAACTGCGGCGAAGTCGCGGACTATTTCACCTGACACTTCAAATTTATCGAGGGTGGCTTGGAGGGCAGAAGGAGGGCTGGCCACCCATTGTTGATAGAGGGGGCTCAGCAGGGCTGATTTGGTGTTAGCACGGATCTGGGGGATATCCTCTGGCTCGAAAAATAATCGATTGGAGCCACGGGGGAGAGGAGAGGAGGAGGCACGAAGTCCAGCCGAAGCGAGTGAAGCAAAAAGGAGGGAGGAGCCGCCGATGCGGATAAGTTCGCGTCTAGTCATGAGGAATCAGGGGGGGAGGACTCGGGGGTTAAGACTCCGATAGATAGCTTGTTGGGGCATTTCCTCCAGTGAATTGGAAATGAAAGATTCTCTTGATGGATCGAGTTTTAGAAAACGTCGCTATTAGCGTCGTAACGCCTGATGGGTTCTTGATTTGCGCAGGTTGCGCAATGGGCGGCCAACTGCGACCATCAGTCCGAGTATAATGTAAGCAATTACCGTGAAATTGCGTTTATCTGCCCGACGGGGATGGGGGGAAGGGCGCACCGTCGTCTACAATGCGCTTACCTGGAACTCGGTAGCGTGGTTGCCCGAGGCGATATGACCAGTGGTCACAGTCACCATGACTGGGAAAGTTTAATAGGGTCCGTCTCCTCCATGCAGACTTGAAGCCGCTCGGACCCGCGATTGCTCGGGGAATCGCCAGATGGTAGGATGGGCGAGGGCTACGCAGGGTCAAAGCGCTGAGGTACGGCTGAGTGATCCCGTCTTGATTTGGCGGCGATACGGTCGGCGGCTTCTCCCGAGCCTAGTTCCAAGAAACAACCACGAGATGTCTGGTCGTTTTCTAGTCCCTGGATCCGTAGTATTTAGATCCGTAGTGGCCGTAACTAGAATAGTAACCATTCGAGGCGATTCCAGAGGGCATTAGGTTTAAAACAACGCCGAGTTGGGTGATACCGGTTTTATTGATTCTGGAGACCACTCTGCGGGCGGTTGGACGGTTCACGTGGTTGTAGCGAACCACGTAGATTAATTCGTCTGCCTTTTCCGCTAGAATGAGTGCATCTGGGAATACGCCGGCCGGGGGGGTATCAAATATGATCAGGTCGTAGTGGAGGCGGAGACCCTCGAAAAGTTCGCGGAATTGCGGATTACCAAGAATCTCGGTCGACTGCCGGGTCGTTCCACCGGTGCGTAATAGATGGAGATTTGGCACAGGTTCGAGAATGCCGAGATCGAGATCGTCCTTGGGAACTTCAGGGCAGGGCCTAGCGGTTTTCAACCAGCGCAGAAGTCCGGCGCTGTTGTCCGATCTAAACGAACGATGTTGAGTGGGTCTTCTGAAATCAACGTCCACGAGCAGGGTGCGAGCTCCATGACTGGCAAAAACTTCAGCAAGATTTGATGCGATGAAACTTTTACCTTCCCCGGGGATGGTTGAGGTAACCAAGAGAGTCTTGGGAAGATCAATTCTCGAAGAAAGTTGAATTTGAGAATAGAGAGAACGAATGACCTCTGAAGCGGAATCGTCTTCGCTCAGTGACAGAATTTGAGAGAGCTTTTCTTTTCTAATTTTATGGAACGATGGTAATTCCGCGAGAAGGGGTAGTCTCAGGTAGTTCTCCACATCCGACCAACCGCGAATGCGGTTAAAGAGCAATTCAAGCGCGATGGGGTAGGTGAAGAATATTCCGATTCCCAAAGTGAATAACATAAACGCAATTTTTTTGACGTTCGGCTCGACGGGCTGCATCGGCACGGCAGCTTCGTCGATCAATCTCAGGTTTGAGTTTTCTAGTTGCGCGGTGATCGTCGTTTCGCTGAGGCGGTTTAGAAGCTGGGAATAGGTCGACCGATTGGTCTCCGCGTCTCTTCGCAGCGAATTAAACTCGATCGCCATTTGATCCAGACGAAGACTTTCATTTTCCGCGAGATTGAGTTCGTTGCGTAATTCTTCCTCCTCGCTGAAGGCCTTGGCCCGTTGGTTACGGAGGTTAGCCATTGCGATCAACACAAGTTCCTCCCGTAGCCGTTCCAAGGCTTCGCGGGTGCGTTGATTATCAACCATCGCGGGATGTTTCGCCCCATAACGCTGACTCATTTTGGCTTTCTCCGTTTGCAGTTGGTCGATTTGGGTTTGAATCGAAGCAAGACTAGAAAATTCGGCCGTCGTCGCCAATTCGAGAGGGTCACCGCTTTCGGCCAGAATCGATTCTGCCTGACGAAGTCGCGCCTCAATTTCGAGGCGGGTTACTTGCGCCCGCGTGACCGTTTCGCTCAGACTTTTCATTCGAGAAACAACGATATTTCGACTCTCGTCGAGGGAGACTAGCCCCGTTTTCTCACGATACTTTTGAAGCGCTTGTTCAGCCGCTTCCGCTTTGGCCTTTTGTAGTTTAGTTTGAGACTCTAGGAATGCTATGGCGGAGTTGTTGGAAAGGGTGTTTCGATCAAACTGATAAAGAATGAACTCTCGAGACAGGCGGGTGGCGAGAAAAGCGGCCATTTTAGCCGAACGATGCCGGGTGTTGACCGTGATGAATAGAGTCGGGCCTTGACGGCCCGCCGAGGCGCTGGAGCGGATAAGCGGGTGCAGGAGAGCGTCGAGCGCGCTGTCTGTGGGCATCGGATCTCCGTCATCTAGGTAAGGCTGCCACAGCGCATGTTTTTCGTCTCCGGAAAGACTTGCGATAACGCGATCAGCAACCGACGGACTGTTAATCTGAGCAAGGTAAGTGTTGAATATGACGTCATTCCGTCCTGTTCCCATCGTCTGATTGACGACTTGGGCCATATCAACAACCCGTTCCTTCTGTTCGTAGAGGAGGCGGGCGCGAGTTTCGAAGACTTTTGGTTGCCGGATTAAATAGGCACCCAATAGGGTGCAAATCAGGGTGGCTAAGACTAGCGCGGTGATTCCACGTTCGCGGATGCAAAGGAGTATATCGCTTGGCGTGAGGCTAATTAAACCGGGGGGCGCCGATTCCGTCGGGGCCTTGGCACGACGGGTCGCGGTGGAGGCAAATTTTCCAGAGGGTGACGTCATTGAGTGTAAAAGAATTTTAGGGATGAGCCGATCTTTTCGAGACCTATCTCACCTTGGTCTGAACAAATTTGCTCAATTCGACGATGAGCTACGTCGAAGGCAGTCTGCGGGATTCAAATTCAACGAATTCGACTGACGCGTGCTGCTTAGAATAACCGTTCCGGCACAAAAATAATGTCCCCGGGAAAGACGTAAAATACGTCCTCTTTACTTTTCCCGATAATCATGCTTTCGACATCCACGATGAAGACCTCTTCTTCGTTCGTTTCGAGATTCATTCGGGTTATCCGAACAGAATCTGCTTTAGCGATACGAGTAAATCCTCCAGCGGAACTGACGGCTTCAATGATGCTCAGGGTGGCTGTTTCAGGGGGGAGTGCGACCCGTCCCTGACCGGAAATTTGGCCTAAAATAGATATTTCTTTCGCACTATAATCCGTAACTTGAAGCGTGATCTGTGGGTCGATGAAAATTTCTTTTTCGATGTATGTTTTCGCGATTTTATCTTCGGCCTCTGCAAGAGATAAGCCACTTACTCGTAAATTACCGAGCAGGGGAATATTAATTCCTCCGTTACCGGATAGTCGTAGATTGGTGCTTATATCTGGTTCACCGTAGACAGATAACGCGATACTGTCTCGGGGAAAGAGTCGGTAGGAATCATCCGACTTTTCCTCGAGTTCAGCAGCCTGAAATGGGAGTATCGAAGCTGCGATCAGTAGAATGCTTCTGAGCATTGGTGAAGCGGTTCCCGACTTAGAATGTGCCGGTCAGACTCAAAGACACAACCGAGCGGTCGTATTCGGCCAGAGCAAGCGTTGAGGTATTGACACGATGAGTGACGCGGAGAGCGGCGGAGTAGTAATCGTTAAGTCTGTAAGTCAAGGCGGAGTTGAGTAAGAGGGCGGTATCCGTGCGGGTGACAGGACCAGGTTTTTGGTCGAGGGTGGATTCCTGGTGCCCGATACTTCCGGTGTAGCTTAATTTCGTCGTGAGTGCGTGTTGGAGCCCAAGCGTTGCGAGGAAAGTTTTGGCTGATTCAGCACCGGGTGTCGTATCGAAATTGTTCGAAGCACTAATATTGAATGAAGTTTTCTCGGAGGCACTCCACGACAGCCTTGTCGCCACTAACATGGTTTGATCAGATCCACCGATGTCGAAATTTCGAGTTGCGGTGCCCAAACTAATCGATCCGTTTACTTTTGGTCTCAAATCTCCTTCGAGTCCCAAAGAGATACGGTGATTTTTGCTGTTGGGGTTACTGAGTAAATTCGGGGAGTTGACTGACTTTTCGGGACTGTAATCGTAGGATAAGTTGGCCGTCAGTTTGGGGGAGTATTTGTAGAGTAATCCGCCGCCTATCCCTTGAGACTCAACATCACCGAATCCAGCGGAGGCGAAGTCTGAAACTCGAAACTGAGTATTAAGCCGCACCCCGGTTTTGTCGCTGTAGTAGTAGTCAATTCCGGCACTTCCGCGGAACTCGTCCGACTCGGTGCGAGTTAAGAGCTGTTCGTTCGCTTGGGTGGTTCGGGCGTAACTGAAGGCGGCGTTGACTCTACCTTTCTCCGCACGGTCCACATTTAATGTGAGGTTAACGAACGGATCGATCGAGTCCTGACCAGAGGTATCGGTGAAGGAAATCGAGCGAACTCCAAGCTTGGCACTGGTCGAAATTGTTCCGACCGAACGGGAGTAGGAGATTCCAGGGGTGAAAATCGCGGCCATATCATCGACCTTTCCCGCATTAGCGAAGATATTAGTATCATATTCAACATTCAAGGTCGCATTGACGTTGAGGGTCCCCCGACCAATTTTACCTAAGCTGTAAGCCGTGGGAACGGCGGTTAGACAGACTCCCGCGATTGCGAGAGAGGTGAGACGGAGGCGGAGTGATATCATGGATTGTCGTTGCTGACGATGATCTGGGTGTCCAAGTTAGTGTCCAAAACGGTTCCTTCGTCACCAGTGGTTGGGATAACGGTGGGAGTTGGATCTGCAGGGATTGTTGGCAGTTCTTGGATAGGAACCGTGAAGTCGGAGACAGCGGCCTGAGCCGCCGGTGGCACGTTTGCGAGTTGCAGCTTCACGTTATTGACGGTTTCGATCAAGTTAGGGACGGAGGTGGCTGGAATTCTGATGGCAGCATCTACCGCACTTCTGGCGACAGTCGTGAGGATCGTGTTCTGCACGGCAACGGTGAGGGAAGTATTTTGGATTATACTCTGAACGACAAACCCCGTTAGCGTGGCAGATTCAATGGGGAAGGTCGTAATCAATTCCGCGGTAAGCGCGGGGGCGATTTCGGGGTCATTGTTGATGGCCGCTTGAATGAGTTCTTGTTTGGCTTGGTCGGAGCGAGCAAGGCGGATTTGGGTAACCAAGGCCGCCACGGTCACGGCACGATTGTTGGCGATGGTCTGCTGCGCGGGGGTGAGTGCGGGGGGGGCTCCTTGGCCGACCATAATGTTAGCCGAAGCAAGCAGAGCCGAGATTAGTAAAAGACGGAGGATAGATTTCATGTTAAGTCTCTTGATTTTAAAGTTGTGACATTTAAGGCGCGACGAGCCAAGGAGAGGCGCCGTAGAGAGTTTGTTAGACTCGGTTATTGAAGCCCTTGCCTTTGGATGTCCATATTTTTGGAAAGTTTCTTGGGTTTTTTCGAAGCAAATCATATGCTAGGATAAGCGCGTAGGGCACGGTTATTGGCCTCATTTATCGTAGAATGATCGATTTGAGGCCTTTTAAGGGTATTGGGGAGCCATTTGCGGTGAGCTACGCTTGGGGAGGCAACGACCTATTTTGGTTTATTTTGCGGTGTTGGGGGGGGAAAAGATCTGTCTAGTCGTTTTGAGGATGATCCAGATATCCATCCAAATCGACCAGGTCCGGATATATTCCAGATCCAATTCGATTCGCCGAAACAGAGCGAAAGGCGTGTTGGTGGCACCTCGAAACCCGTTGCATTGGGCGAGACCGGTGATTCCGGGTTTGGTGAAATAGCGGAGCAAGTAGACGTCCGATTCCTGCAAGATTTCCTTGCTGTGGCTCAGCAGGTGGGGCCGAGGGCCGACGGTGCTCATTTTTCCGTGCAACACGTTGATGAATTGAGGAATCTCGTCTAAGCTGGTGCGCCTGAGGAACCGTCCAAATGCATAGGTTCTTTCGAGGCTGGGATCAAGGGGGCGATTAGAATGTTCATCACCAGTGTGCATCGTGCGAAATTTTAGAATGCAAAAGGGGGACTGGTTCAGTCCGGTGCGCAATTGGGTATGGAAAAGAGGGCCGGGGGATTGGCGACGTTGAACGAGGGCGACGACCAGAGCGAGAGGCGGGAGGATGACAAGAAGCACGCCGGTCGCGATAATGATGTCTAAACTACGTTTTAGAGTCCGATTAACGGGGTCTTCAAATGGCTCATCTTGCAGGGTAAGAAAGCTATATTTTTCGTTTTGAACGGTATGAAAAGGGTAGCCCAGCTTAGAGATGAAGTGATTGTGGATGAGCAAACGAGTGCCGTTGGCGAGACATAGACGTAACAGGGTCTCGCCATCGCTGACGTTTGACGGTAGCTCTAGTGCGATCAGTTGGCGGATTTTTTTTTCCTGAAGGATTCGGGAAATGTCTTCAAAGTTCCCCAATTTCGGAATGGAAGGAATGCGGGCATCATCCGGATGGTAGGTCACGTGGCCGACGGGGTTTACGCCCAAGTGCCGATTTACGTTCAGCCACTTAGTTAAGTGGGGGAAAGCGGCGGGGTTTCCGACCAAGAGAGTTGGAATCGTCTTACCGTCACTTTGAAAATGGCGTGAAATCCATTGGGGTTGAAAGCGGTTTAGGAGAGCGAGCACCGGCAACAGGCAGGCAATGTAATTGAACAGAAAGACGCGGCTGATCCCGGGGTCCTTGAATATAACAACGACGCTAAATATGGATCCACAAATGAAGCATAATTGGCGGAGGGCGGAGCTGATCGCATCCTGGTAGCTACTTCGAAGTTCTCCGTCGAATGCAGCATCTTTGGAGAAAACAGTTTCGGCGGGCGTCAATAGCGCGCCCAAAAGAATCGCGAGCGGGTAGCTAATTTCGGGTAAAAGGGTGGTGAAACTAAGTCCGCTCCGGCTGAGCGCGAACCACAGAATCAACGCTTCTAGTCCGATCAAGAGGCGATGTAGGTTGGCAATTCCGGTATTTCGGCGATGAAAAAGCACGGGTAAGTTTAAGAACCATTTGTAAGCAGAGGCTTCAAGCCGGAAAGCTGAAGGATCGAGCCCACAATGCTGCGAAAGGAAGTCATCATTGGGGTTATGATGCGGTAAAATTGATCTTTTTTGGGCGTCCTACAGTGGACCAAAGAACGGCCATGGTCAGAAGCACCGCTGGGTTGTGGAGGGGAAATTCCACGAGTGCATAAAAGAGTAGAATCACCATGCCTCCGGTCAACCACCGCTCCAGTACACTTTGGGAGCGAATTCCGCGTCTAATTACGACGAAAATAAATCCCGCAAACAGGAGGAGTCCGATCACGCCGGTTTCGGCCGTGATTTGAGCCCAGTCGTTATGGGAGTGAATGACCCGTGCGTTAATTTGCCCATTTTTATCGCGCAAGTAGTTGCCTTGGTAAAGCGGGAACACGATGCCCAATGATCCCACGCCCCAACCCCAGACCGGGCGGTCGGCGGCCATGCGCAGGGTATCTCTGGTGAATTGGACTCTAATATCTGACTGACCGGAACTGAGTCCGTGAATTTGTCGTTTAGTGCGCTCCCAGTGTTGTGCCCAGGAGCCTTTGGAAAGCGCTAGGCCGCTGATCAAAACCGCTGAAAAAAACGCGGAGAGGGAGAGTATTCTTACCCATTTGTTCATTCCATCGAGCGTTCCGCGGGAGCGGGCGATGACCAAAGTGAGTTTAATCAGAGCGAAAATCAATATGCCGGAGACCACGATGATTCCAGAGCGAGTCCCGGGGATCGGCAAAGTTAACGCCAACAGCAACGCGATTCCAAATCCGGCGAGGATGGCGTCGAAATGCCCTCGATTCTGGCGCCATCGCCGTAGAGCTGAAAACGAGAAACCAAGTGAGAGCGGGACCAACAAGATAACCATGGCAGCCCAGTGATTACGATAGACAAAAGAGGAAAAATGGTAGCCGTGCCGGTCGCGGATCAGGCCAAGAATCTCATAAGGAGTGGTGACATGAAAGTAGATGCCGACGAGCGCCACGAGCGCCCCGTGCGCGACCAGACCGCCCCAAAGAAGCCGGCTGCTTCGATAGGAAAAAGTCGTTATTTGAAGCGCTCCGGTCAGGAGAAAAGCGGATGCCCAGGGCAAAATTTTCTGCAGCGTGGTCGACCGGTCAACGGTCGTGGGGAGCCACTTGATCCAATCATCCCGTTCCAACCAGACCCCCGGCCGGCCGGCCGCAGGTGTGTGGGAAGGGTTTAAGAGGCTGATCGCGACAAATGCCCCAAAAATCAGGAATGGCAAAAAAGGAGCAAGCTTGAGCGTCCTTAATTCGCGGTGGGATAGGGCGAGGGCCGCCATGGCGGTAAGACATGAAAGAGTGGTGAATGTTGCTGGAGCCCAGGCGGCTCTGCCCGCGTAGCCCCAGGTCGTGACGACGACGGTGAGCAGGGACAGGGTGCCGACCACGAGTTCGCGCCCGGAAGGGGGAGTGGGGCGGTCTGGGTTACGGGAGGGCATGGAACGGGCAGGCGGTGGAATGTTACGTTGGGTCGGCCTACGCAGGCAAACCTGATGGAATTTTAGTTGGACATTTCTAGACCAAGGCTTGGCAGTTAGGAGGTGTTGTCATTGGGTTATCGTGCTGAATGACTCTAGGTTGCTGAACATCGTCGCTAGGATGGATGCCGAGAATTCGAAGATAAAGTTTTGGTTGCGCGGGACGTGATCGGGCGAAGCTTGTTCATAATTTTCTAAACTCACTGAATTAGTATGACTGTCGAGACATCTCACACCGGCCAAGCGCGCGAAGGCGGCGAGCGTGAATCCAAGGGAGTTCCCTCGGCAGGATTGTTGGCGGTGCAGGGGCAAATTTCGGAGTTATTTATTGCCGCAGCGGATGTGATCGGAATGCCGCGTTCGATCGGAGAAATTTACGGCGTCGTTTTTGCGGCGCCCGAGCCGATCACTTTTCAGGCCATCGTGGATCGATTGAAACTGAGCAAAGGTTCGGTTAGCCAAGGACTCAAAGCGCTGCGTAATTTGGGTGCGGTGAGAAAGTCTTACATTCCCGGTGATCGGAGGGACTATTTCGAGCCGGAGACTGAATTACGGCACTTGGTCGCGGGCCTGTTGCGTGATCGGATTCATCCTCATTTGGAATTGGGCAAGCTGCGATTGGAGCGGGTGCGAAATCAGGTCCTCGCGGGAAATGGGATGTTGCATGAAGAGCAGAAAGTTTTGCGCACGCGGGTCGCGAAATTAGAGAGTTGGCGTAAGCAAGGAGCTTTGATGTTACCGCTGTTAGCAAAGGTGCTAGGCTAACCCAATTAATTTGAGCAAAATGTCCGAAAAATCCCGAGAATTCAGAATTCGTCCCCAAAGCGATTGGCTTTGGATCGATTGGCGAGGTGTTTTATCCTACCGAGACTTGATCGTGCTT
>Ga0335398_10003740_pt1 | contig 21877 bp, 7 predicted proteins | sample BON03_FD_205742 | JGI IMG/M metagenome (GOLD analysis project Ga0335398, IMG submission 205742) | Freshwater microbial communities from Lake Bonney liftoff mats and glacier meltwater in Antarctica - BON-03 (spades assembly) (version 2) | ecosystem: Environmental > Aquatic > Freshwater > Ice >... | reverse complement strand
CACAGCCGCAGGGGGAAACACCAAGGGGGGGGAACAGCACAGGGGAAACCCACCCGCCAACAGGGGGGGACTGTCCCCAATGTTTCGGGTGAGGTGGTTCCCCGCAACAAAACTGGACGGGCGGCTGAAACGGCCGCAATCCACTCACGGCCAAACTGGGCTGTTTCAGTCGAATCGGATGGCCGCTAGGCGGATACCGTGGGGGGGGGAGAGTGTGCCTCACCAGTGCGACTCGTTTACAGCCCCCCAAGCCTGCATCACTTTGTGATGCAGGGTTTGCCCCCCCTGTGGTGGTGCTGGGATGTGGCTTCTCCTTTGCCCGTGTGTGGCTTTGTGAGGACCTTTGATTGATTGATGGAGTGCGTGTGTTGGGCTGAGGGGTTATAGAAGGGTTGCTCTTTACCCCGTTGGCATCCGTACTTCGTCGGGTTCAGGGTTAACCCTTCCTTAACGCTCGAGGGCGTTCGCGATTAATTCTACGCTATGCCCCCGCCTTGCGAATCTCTCGACCTTCGGTTTAACCCTTTACCCGAGGGGGTTATAGAAGGATTGCCCTTCACCCCGGCGGTACCCGCACTCCTTCGGGTTCAGGGTTAACCCTTAACCCTCGGGGCGTTTGCGATGCATGCTACGCTACCCCCCTCCCGCTTTGCGAGTGACCTCCTCAACCGACGCTCAATCCACACTGCCGTTCACAGACGGGTTGGCCTGTCTTATTATACGTGGTAACTTACTTCCTCCCTCTGTTTGGAGTGTCTAGCTGCTCGCGGCTGTAAGCCTAACAGGTGTGATGTGATGTATGTGTGCGCGCCCCACTATTCACGCCGGAGCTCGCTTACTGGTTGCTGGCGTGGTGTGGTGTATATATGCATGTATGTGTATGTAAATATTCAGACGCACCAGCACAGGTGCGTACGCCGCGGCGGGTTAATTAACCCACGCCACCCCGCGCGGGCCTGTGCGGCGTGTGTTTACTGTATCCGTCGCGCACTGGCGCTGGCGCTGACGACTGATGAATCGATATATACTGCTGTGCGTGTCGGCGCTGCGCAGGGCGTGTTGTGCTGCTGTATGTGTACTCGCGTGTGTTAGGGGTGGGAAGGGGAGGGGGTGGGGGGGAGTGGGGTTGTATCAGTTGTATCGCAGTATCGCAGTATGATGTATGATGTATGCATCATGCCATCCGTATATTACATATAGTACATTGCTGAGCTGAGCTAAGATTGCTGTGATGGTGTAGACGATGGAGATGGATGGTGTTTTTAGAAAAACTGGTTTGCGGTAAACCCAACGCGTCTGTATTGGCTGAATACGAGGAGAGAGAGAAAAAAACGAACAAGTGAACAAGACGCAATCAATGCGTGTGTGCGGCGCGTGCGGGTAATCGTGGGTGGCCTGAGTTGTGCTCGGCCTTTACTTACTAAGTTGTTCTACATATAGAAGCGTATCCATTTAATTAAGGGTTGTAACGACCGACCCACACAGAGGTTTACTTATATATAACTAAGGAGAGTAGGGAGTAGGAGTAGAAGAGTCGGTTAGTCGATTTTGGCAGCTGACCGAAAATAGGCATAGGTGTAGGCGGAAGTTTTTTTGCCGCCCCTTGGATGATGATAATAAGTTTATACCCCTACGAAACACCTAACACCCCCCCTCCCCACCACCACCACAGCAGCCGGCCCCGGCCCGCAGTGGGGCGCACACCGACACGGAGACACCCCTGCTGGACCAAAAAGAAGGGTAGGGACCGTAAACGGACCGCCCCAACCGATGTCAGGGTTAACCCGCTGGTTTTAGCTTTTAGCCCATCCACACGGCGTTGAAACAAAGTTTAAAAAATCCGCACACAAATCATCGTGCCAGAGGTGTGGGGTGGCTGCCCGCCGCAGTCCAACGGCATCGCAACGCAAGGGGGGGCGGGGGGTGGCAGAGTCAGTACCCCGAGCCCACTCAAGCCGAGCAGAGACCACCGTTGTTGCGGAAACCACGGGTAGGGAGGGATAGGCTATGGATAGGTAGTAGGTAGGGGGGGTGTTGCTGCACCAGTGCACCAGCCAGGCGGCAATCTCCTATGATGATGAGGAGGGGGGTAGTGTAGTTTTGGTGTCTGGGAGAGAGGTTGAGTCACAACGGTTGAGTAGGATGAGCTGTCCAGTTTTTTTTTTGCGTAGTACGGGTGGATGTGTTGTTGGTAATGTGTAATGTTTGTGTGGTGGTGGTGGGCGGAGGCGTGCGCCTCCTTTCCTCCACAAATTATGGTTGTTACGTATCCATATTGGGTCTCTTTTGTTACTCCATAACCAAGATATGTAACAGTGCGTAACAGGAACGTATCAGCTTGTATCAAGAGAAAAAATCATGTATCGGTCTTGTTTTTTGTTACAAAACAATATCAACACGTATCAAAATCGTGTTTGGTTTATGGATACGTATCTTATGAACATGAAGTAACACAATTCGTATCACGTCTGTATCGACACATGTCAGATACGTATTTGTATTAAAACGAAATCGGGGTTAGGCTAACCCTAACACGAATGTACTTGACTCATAACTGTATGTTCATGTTCTGTACATATTCAACATAATAAAAAGATACGTATTTTATTAGTTAACTGTATCATGTACATGTAGGTATCAAAATCGTATCTGGTTCCAAACATAATAAAAAGATACGTATTTTTAATAGTTCGGGTTTATGATAATAATTTCATGAGTATCACGTAACGTATCACAACAAGTGTCTAAAACATAAGTATACGTATCTGTATCATGTACATATCGGACGCGTAACATTAATTATATTGTTACGTATCAGTATCATGATGTGTAAACACCAATCCGTGTCAATACCGTATCAAAAATCAAAACGAATACCTTTTCGTAACAAAACAGACACGGTCTATAATCGGTTTAATACGTTCCTGTTACGCACTGTTACAAATCTTGGTTGCGGATACAATAAAAGAGTCTTATTAAGAAAGAGACCCAATATGGATACGTATCAACCTGTCGGGGCCTTTTCTCCTCTTTTAAAGCTCTTTTAGCTCTGGTGTGGCGCCGCGGGCCTGTGTGCGCGTGTACGCGCGTGTGCTGGTGCCGCCGAATCTTTACATACATACATACATTAAAGCTCTTTTGAGAGCGCGAGGGTATGTGAGTATGCGTATGCATGGTTATTGGTTGGTGAGCGATTAGCAGCGTGGTGTAAGCACTGTAAGGCATGAGGGGGGTGGCCGCCGTGGGAGGGGGGTGGGCCAGTAGTGCTTGCGATATGGTTTATGGATTATTATCTATATTTTTGAGCAGCCTTCCTGTGAGTAGTAGGGTAGTGTAGATAATCTATATTTATATTTGATTTAAGATGATAAGTTTACCCCTTCGAAACACCTAACACCCCCTCCCCACCACAGCAGCAGCCGGCCCGCAGCGGCTCACACCGCAACGGCGACACCCCTGTTGCACCAAAGAAAAAGGGTAGGGCCCGTAGACGGACCGCCCCAACCAATTTGACCCATAGTCCATAGTTGGGCCACCCAAGCTCGCCCCCGAAGGAGGGCCTGGGCCTAGGGGACAGTCCAAAGGCACGTGGACGCTGGTTTTAGCCCGTCCACACGGCGTTGAAACAAAGTTGTAAAAAATCCGCACAAATCATCGTGCCAGGTTTGGGGTGGCTGCCCGCCGCAGTCCAGCGGCATCGCGACATAAGGGGGGTCGGGGGGTGGCAGAGCCAATACCCCGAGCCCACTCAAGTCGAGACCACCGTTGTTGCGGAAACCATGGGTAGGGAGGGATAGGGGGTGTTGCCGCACCAGGTGGCAATCCCCTATGATGAGGAGGGGTAATGTAGTTTTGGTGTCTGGGAGAGGGGTTGAGTAGAGTGAGCTGTCCAGATTTAATGGTTTGAGTACGGGTGGATGTGTTGCCGGTAATAGTGGTGGTCGTGGGGGGTGTGCGCCTCCTTCTCCCTCCTTTTTTTTAGAGCGCGAGGGTATGCACTGCTATTGGTTTGTGGGTGATTAGCAGGTTGGTGTAAGGCAGGTGGGGAGTAACCTCCGTGGGTGGGGCGTGGGCCGGTAGTGATTGCAATTTGGTTTATGGGTCCTAGTGGCATAGGTATCGCTGGCCGGTAGGTATTCTTAGCAGGCGAGAGGAAAAGTGGAAATAAGGATAGGGTACGGGTTACCTGGGAAACCTCCGTGGGATGGGCGGGGCTGCATGGTAGTGGTAATGTGGTTGGTGGGTAGTGCCTGCATTGGTGCCACTGGACATGTGGTGTTGGGGGTTAGAGGGTTGAGGCGGAGGAGGAGCCGGTGGCAGTAGGGGGCGGTGCCGATGTCTATGCCGGGGCTGCCAGGAATGGAAATACTGTTGATTTGTCTGGGTGAGCTGAATGCTCCTAAGAGTTGCTGGAGTGTGCTTGGGACGAGGCAGCGGAGTGCATGCCGGGAGGAGTTTGCCCCTTCTTAAAAAACGCCACTGGCGATCCAGTCGTGTTGCCACTTATCTAAGGGTGATAATTTTGGGGTCCAGTTGTAGTACTGGATTTTAAAGCGGTTTTCTTCTCGTTCGGCGAGGAAGTGTGTGGATTTGGCGGATCTGGCAAAAAGGGCCATGCATGCTGATAGGAAGGTGTCTGGGTCAAAAGATAAGGGTGGGGCATGGGTTCCCTGGGTAGAGTTACGTTTGCGGCGTTCGATGGCAGTTTGATGAATAGCCGCAGTGAAATGGGCTAGTACTGATGGAGGGACGTGGTACATTTGGTCCTCTCCTATGGTGCCGCCAAAGACTATGCGGCGGGCAATTTTTTTAATGAAAGAGGCTCTGTCCATAGATTGTACGTTGGCTACGCCTGGTGGCGAGGCGGTGGCGAGGATGAAGGCTCGGTGAGCGTTTAGTACTGATGCAGCGTGCGGGCAGTCAAAGAGGATATGTTTGGTGGTTTCTTCCTGGTGTTGCCCACTTAAATACCAGCAGAGGTCGCACAGGCTTCTTGTGACCCCTTTTTTCCCGCACCTGGGACCTATGGGTAGTGCATCCTGTTGAACATGGTACATGGAGTCACGTAGAGTCTGGGTGATCCTGTGGGAATATATGGGTATGAGGAGGGCTTTTCTTATTTCGTGTATTTTGCGTGTAGGGTGTTTCAAAAAGCCCACCCAGGAGCTACTTGTATGTATGTATGTATGTAAAGATTCGGCGGCACCAGCACACGCGCATACACGCGCACACAGGCCCGCGGCGCCACACCAGAGCTCCGGCGTGTCACAGACACCACATCCCACAGCTTGTTCGCAGGCAGGCATTCCACACAGACCACCATAGGTAGGTGGTAGAGGGAATGTGTGTTGGGTCGAGGGTGCGTGGGATGAGCCATTGACTGCCGATTATTTGCCAGTAGCGAGCCTGTATGTCCATTTCCGCGATTGACGGGACCTGCGCCTTTCTCTGTCGATCTGTGGGTGCTGGCAGGTATTGGAAAGCGGAGGGGTCAGACCCCTGTGGGTTGGGCTGGGTGGTTTTGGTATCGTCAAGTAGCAGGCACCAGTTTGCCACGATACCGTTGGTGAGTAGTATGGTTTTGTTTTCGGCGTTTCCGCCCTCTTCTGCTGAGTGGCTTTGCTGGTTCTGGTTGTCTGGAGGGGCGTGTGATTTTCGTGTAGTCTTCCATACATGCATGGGCTTGTTCGTATTCGTGATTGGGGAGGAGGGAGCGCGGGGGTAGGGATGTGTCATGCAGGAGTTCGCCGGTGGGTGCTTTCCGGTAAAGCTCTATAATTTTTGTTTTGTCTACGATGTCAGTGCGCCCGTAGGTGTCGTCTTTGTGGAACCAGTACCATTTGTGTCCCGCGATAGGGGCAGATTTCACGCACGAGGTCACGTAGGCTGACCCGGTTGTGGTGGTTACCACATAGCCATGTAATAAGTGTTTGCCACGGTTTTTGGGATGTAATGCCCTTGAGTAGACGTTCATACTGGTTTTTGCTAAGGGGGGCATCACGAAGGCCGTGATGTACGGCTCGTTTGGTGAATTGTTCAAAGTTGATTTTCTCTCCAGCTGAAGCTTGTCTGTGAATTGAATGGTCAGATCCCTATCCAGCCAACAACGGGAAACGAACGGCGGGCCGGGTCGGACGACGACGACGACGATTCGTGCCACGTCGCGCCCATGGGGGGGGGGGGTGGACGACGACGAGCGATCTGAAATGGACTGCTGCGCGGACAGCCACGGGGGGAGCCGAGATGTGCTTCCTCACGGCTACGGTGGCGATGCCGCCGACAGATACGAGGCGCCCTTGGAGCTGGCCTCAATGCTCCCATCTAGCCACGCGATGCCGAGCGCGTCTCAGGGGCGCTTCGGCGGCGGCCTGTTGCGCGAATTCCTGGACGCAGTCGAGCCTGCTGAGCCCGAGCTGGCCGAGCGAGAAGAGTCCGTCGCACCCACCGCCGGGTGGAAGCCGTCGCCCGCCGACTGGCGTGCGCTGAACTTTGCCGCCTCGGCGCTGGAGACTGCCGAGCCCGTGTTCGGCGGCCCCCCGCACGTGAGCTGGTTCGGCGAGTACGGCTGCGTCTTGCTGGCTGACATGCCTCACGTGGACACTGTGCAGCTGCGTCTGCTCTGTCTCGATGGCTGGACCTTTTGGGAGCACTCTCACACTGGAGGCCGCACGCACACGTCCCAGCCGGCGCCAGACTCGCCTCGCCAGTTGCCCGTGGGCCAGATCCAGCTCGAGGAGTGCGACTCATCGGCCCTCAACGGTGCGTGTAGACCCGCGCCCGCGCGCACGTAATGGCCCACCGCCCCGCTTCAGTACTGACCGCGTTGCGCGCATACTGATAGGCTACACTCTGTTTCTCGGCCGCGTGTCCGCGCTCTTGAAAAAGGCGCAGAAGCGAAAGGGCGACAAGCGCAACGCCGCGGGCAACACGCAGGGCCACCAGAAGACGCCGGCGATGGTTGAGGCTATCGTGCAGGACGCGCTCGCCGGACGGGCGGATGGCGAGACGCCGGCGCGCGGTGGCTTCACTGACGTCGGGCTTCACACGGGCGGCCACGCGCGCAACACGTCGTGGCCGCTGGTGCGTGCGGTGGTTCAGGTGTTGCTCGAGCAGCAGGGCCTGCACCAACTCTACCGGATGGCGATGGCACAGTTTTCGCTCTGGGAGACGGAGCGGCGCTGCCGCGGCTCGCGCGCTGCGATGCTCGGCATGGGCCGCGCCAACGCCACTGTGGAGTTGGACTCCATCGTCGAGATGCTCACGGCGGCAGCGCTCGAGGGCGCGGCGCTCGCCGACGACGAGACGCACGCGCGGCACGGCGAGGCGACGCGGCTCTGTCTGCAGCAGTTTGAGGCGCGCTGCGCTCTGGTGCGCTTGGAACTCGAACGCACCGTGCGCGTGCGGGCGGAGAGCGCTGCGCGACAGTACGATCTTCCGCAGCTGGCATCAAGCGACGTGGACCGCCGGCTGCCGACCCTCACGCTCCCGCCGAGGAAGGTCCAGAAGCCGGCGGCCGGCGGACTGGACGCCGCAGCAATCCGCGTGTCTGAGAAGGTCGATCGTGCGGGATCCAAGGTCAAGTCTGGGTGGAAGACTCTCAGCCCTCTCGCAGCCATGAGCGCTCAATCTCAGACGATGATCGATGCAATCCCCATGGTCATCGAGAGGGCTGCTGCGACGTCCGGTGATGGCAAGGAGGGCCTAGGACGCTTGACTGACGGCGAGAAGATGGTCTGCGACGCCCTGAGCGACATTGCGAGGACGTCGGTCTCTGATTACGCCGATGCCGTGAGCAAGATCGATCACCTGCTGCGTCAGAGTGCTGCCATCAACGCGATGATTCGGATGCTCGCGTCGGCCAACCTCGGCGTGCTGGCAGCACCACTGGACGGCGACGCCGCTTGGGACCAAGTCTTGCAGTGGCTGGAAAACGCTGCTGAGCCCAATACCAAAACGAATGACGCGGCCACGATGCTGCTTCTCAGCAGCGTGGAACGCGTCTTCTACACCTGGGCCGAGAAGCTACGCCAGGGGCTCACGATGCCCCACCTCGACCACGTGGCGCTGAAGGAAGTGATCTACCACTACCGCTCCGTGGCGTCGGCATTTCGCAAGACGCCCGCTGCGCAGGTGCAGCTGGCTTCGGAGTTGCGCAGCCACGAGACGCTCCTCGCATGGATAGGCTTCTGCCTCGTCTACAAAGCTGCAGCTGCGTGGTGTGCAGAACTCGCAGGCTACGCGCCGGCGCTGGACCCCAGCGATTTGCGATACCTCGTCCTCTCCGATAAGTCGGCCGTTGACGCCGCGTTACGCGTGGCCGCCTACCTCCAGCAGATGCGTGCCACGGGTGCGCCACCCGTATTCTCGCTTCGGGCGCACGACGGGACCTTCGACTTTGGCCGGGACTACGCGCGACGACACTTGTCGTTGCAATGGGCTAAAGAAGAGGCTAGCTCGGAGAGTCGCAAAGCGCGGCACTGGGACCAGGTGCAGAGCCAGAAAAAGGCTCTGTGCAAGCTCGATTCGGAGCTGGCTGCGCTTGGTCAGCAGTTGGCCAATGCTGAAGTGGAGCTTCAGCAACTCCCCAGAATCACCGGCCAATCCACGTACGCGCAAGACGCGGCGTGGCGAGCTGCAAACTCGCTGGTGACAAGCCTTCGACGCCAAGAGCAGAGCAAAGAGTCCAAAATACGTGCGATGGAGGTTCCCCCGTCGGCCATTCTACAGCCGCTGCCCAGAGAGGAAGCAGCAGGACTCTCTATACTCTTCTTCATTGATATGCCCACACTCTTCCGTACCCTGACGTGCTTGTCCTTCTCGGCACAGCAGACGCTTCTTCCCCGCGAGGGCGTGGACGAGCACATTGAGCGCGAAAGCTACGTTACCAGCTGGCTCCAGTACTACAGCTCGACCAGCACCGCCCGAAAGTATACGCCGGCTCAAACGGACGTGCGGCTGGGCTCGCCCAGTTCGTTCCGCAAGCCTCGCAACTCCAGCCTAGCAGCGTGCGCAACTTCTCCAGCGAGGAGGACGGCGTGTGGTACCCAGACTCGCTCGTCCCTCGTTTGTATTGGAACGGCGGCGGCTCTGAGCTCGACCGCCGCAGCGGCTCTGCCTCTGGCTACTTTGACCCGTTTGCGCCCTTGTCGCCTGAGGCCGTCGTGGTCGAGTTCACGCAGCCGTTGGCTGAGAGGGACCGCGGATTTGACTGGGCGGTGCAGCAGCACGGCGCGTGCGCGCATCCAATGCGCGGCAACACGACCGAGGCGCGGCTCGACACGCAGCCCAGCTGGCTGTCAAAGGTGGAGTTCCTCTCCTTCAGCGCCTTTCGCGCGTACCCCAACAAGCAGGCGCGAAAGCTCTGCGTCGCGCTCGCCGAGCGCAGCCTACCGCTGCACGCGCCTGCGATGCGCGTCCTCCTCCAGTCGGCGGTGTACCAGCTGGGCGAGCTCGACTCGGACGTAACGGGCGCCGAGGAGCCGCGGCTCTGGCGCACCGACCTCGCCTCGCATGGTGGCTGGGCCGCGCTGCGCTGTGAGCTTGCGAGCCTCGCGGACGAGCTGCGCAACAAGCCGCGCGAGTATGGCGCGTTGCACGTCCTAGGCGAGCTCGCCGCGCACGCGTCGCAGTGGGACGAGGCGAGCCGCGCGGTGGCGCGCGCCTTTGCGGGCATCGTGCGCGTGTGGGCTGACGCTGAGCAGGAGGACCTTGCGCCGCAGGACGAGCGGCCGCTCAAGCGCGCGCGGCGCTGCCTCTTCTGCATGTACGGCATCCTCTGCCACGGCGTCGGGCCGCTGAGCGCGGCAGACGTGGCCGAGCTCTGCCAGCTCATCGTCTTGGCCGACTACAACCGTCTCTTTGGCGACCCGACGCCGATGGACGCGCAAGTGCGCGCGCTTAGCTCTATCTCGCTTGGCGTGGTGGCGCGCCGGTTGCCAGAGTTGCTCGCCCAGGCGGATCGCGACACGCAGGTTCCCACTGAGGCGGTGCGCTGCGTACTGCAGACGCAGACGCCGCCGCGGCTCGACTGGACGCGTGTTGTCCAAGCAGGCGCTCTGCAGACCTGCTGCTACGAGGCCGTCGCCTCGGAGGGCAACGGCGCGAACCTCCTCTTCAGCGTCAACCTGCTCACGGGCGTGGTGCTTCTCGACGGCCTGCCGCCCAGCCGGCTGCCCGCCTCGATCCTCGAGATGCCTCTGTACAAGCGCGTCTTTGCCGACTCCAATTTCGAGGTGACGCGCGACGGCTGTGGCGTGCTCACCACGCTGCGCCGCGTGGGCGGGTGCGAGTACACCTTCTACGTCGACGCCGAAGGCGAGCTCGAGGTGCGCGAGAGCGGTCCGGGCTTGTGCACGCTCGAGCTGCTGGATGGCCTTCCGGACAGCGAGGAGGGCTGCGCTGATGGCGAGCCGGACGGCGTGGGGCGCTGGGGCGCCGAGCTGCCGAGCAGGCTCAAGGAGATGCACTCGCACTGGTACAGCCGCGAGCTGGGCATCGTCGTGCTCCGTCCGCGGCCCTTCTCCGAGCGCGCAATTGAGTTTGTCCTTTGGCCGGACAGCGCCGGCGGTGGTGCCGGCGCTCCTGGCGCAATGGGCACGCAGGCGGTCTGCCAGCGGGTGCCGCGGCATCTACAAATAGAGATGGAAGGACGAATTCTCGGGGGCGGCGAGGACGATGACCATGACGACGACGAGGACAAAGCGGAGCAGGATGCGAGCGAGGGAGAGAAGGTCATCGGCGGCGACAACTACGAAGACGAGTCTTTTGCGACTCCCTTCGCCTGGCCCGACGGCCAAGAGGCGGACCAGCTCGTGCTGCTGTCGCCGTCGATCGTGTTGCACGTCCTCTCCAAGTTTGAGACAAACGTCAAGTTCATCCACGGCTTCGCCACGCGCAGGAAGACGCTGCTCTTCGAGCTTCCGCGCTACGGCCTGGGCTTCGAGCTTCGAGACGGCCGGCTACACTCTGAGAACTTTGTCGGCTTCGCCCTCGCGCCGCGGCAGCAGCTGCAGCACACACTCCACGGCTTCCAGCAGTACCTCCTCCTCGAGTCGGTGGCCAAGGACGCGCCCAGCCTGGTCATCGTCCCAGTCGGCGCTGAGGTTCTGACGGCCAACCTCGTCGAAGTGCAGGGTTCGTCCGCGTTCGACGCCCAGCGGCGCTACCACGCCTTCGAGGTGCACCCGCGCTTCGGCTCGATCGAGGCGCGCCGCGGCCCGACCGCCATCGAGGCGCGGCTGCAGCTGGCGGCGCTCTACGCCGCGACTGGCACGGCGCTGCCCGAGGCCGGCTTCAAAAAGACTGGCGGCGAGATTGCGCTGGAGCTGCTGCGCCACTCGTGGAAGGCGCACCCGCACACCGCCGCGGAGTTTCGGCTTCTGAGCTCGCTCGGCGGCTCGCTTTCGCGCCTCACGCCGGCGCTCTCGCTGCTCGCCAAGGAGCTCCACGCGAGTGCGACGGAGCTCTTTTTTCTGCACCCTTCCACCGACGCGCCTGGCCCGTTGGACTCGCAGCCCTGCCGAGCCGCGGCGGCAGAGTATATACTGCGCAAGCAGGCCTCGCGCAGCTGCTCGCGCGCCCTTCTGACCGCAGATGAGGAGGCGTGCGCCGTCGGCTTCAACGTGGTCGTGCGGCCTGAGCGCAGGGAGCTGCCTCACGCTGGCTCGTTGCACGTATCGCGGGGCAATGAGGAGCGGGTGGAGTCGAAGCTGTTGGCTCTTGTCGAAGCGCTGGATGCGATGGTCGTCTCTTCGTCCGAAGGCGGCGCCGGGAAGGCCGCGGGGCGCTTCCCGCTCGACGCGACGCGATTCGGCGAGACGGAGCTCGGCAGAAATATCCAGGCCGACTTGCAGCAGAGCTGGCTGGCGCACCGGTCGGCACCAGTGCTGCGCCTGGCCAGTGCGCCGGCCGCTCTCCAGAAGACGCTTGCCGAGCATCTGAACAACATTCGGGGCTCGCGCTCCGAGCTCGAGGCGAGGCTGCTCTCCGATGTCGACCGCGTGCCGAGCGAGCACCACTGGCATGCGCCCGCCTTCAACATGCGCCGCGCGGCCAACCTCGAGCCGCGCGTCACCCCGCGCGACTTGGCCAGTGCCGCCTGCGCGCCAGCGAGCCTGCGCGCCTTCAACCCGTTCCTCTTGGACGAGGCCCTATCGGTGCTCCACGCCGGCACCCTGCTGTGGTTACGGCTCTGCGTAGCCGAGGACAAGCTTAAGCGGATGCTTGCGCACGCCGCAGCGGGCAACTCGCTTGAGCTCGAGCTCGAGGTGAGTCAGACGCGCCGCGCGTGGGACGTGCGCGCGCACCCGCACTGGCTCGTCTTTGAGATGGAGCAGCGGCTACAGATCCGGCGCGAGCAGCACACGTTGGCGCGCTTGCTGCTCGACAACGAGTGGACCACATCACAACTCAACATGGGCGAAGGCAAGACGCGCGTCATCCTGCCGATGCTCGTGCTCGAGCTCGCGCGGCCGGGCAGCCCGCAGCTCGTCCGGCTCAACTTCTTGTCACAGCTCCTCAGCGAGGCCTACGACTTTCTCCACCGCAACCTCACCGCCAGCCTCGCCTGCCGCCGGCTGGTGCAGCTCCCGTTCCACCGCGACGCGCCGCTCTCCGCGCTTGACGTGCGGCGGATGCTCGCCTTCCTCGAGCGGTGTCGCGCCGCCGGCGGCAGCGTGGTCGTCGCGCCTGAGCATCGCCTCTCTCTTCAATTGAAGTGGCACGAGGCGCGGCTGCCAGGCAACGACGCGCTCGTCGCCGAGCTCACCAGGCTCGACGCGCAGCTCCACTTCCACGACATCCTCGACGAGTGCGACGCGCTGCTCTCGCACCGCTACCAGCTCATCGACGCCATCGGAAGCGCGACGTCATTGCCAGCCGGAAGCATCCGCTGGGCCGCGGCGCAGGTGCTGCTCAAGGCGCTGAGCCGGCGCGATGGTCCCATCTACGCGGTCTTGCGGCGCAAGAACGTTAGCCAGCGGCTCTCCCGGCTCGAGGCGCGGGGCGCCGGCAGCTTCGACGACATCCGGCTGCTCCCCGGCGATGAGCTCGAGCGCCACACGCCCGAGCTGCTCCGGGCCCTGGCGGGCGAGGTTGTTGATCGCTGCCCGCATCAGCTCCGCTGGCTTGGGGCGCACCGGCAGGGCCACGCTCGCGACGCCATCGTCCGCTTCGTCACCGACCCCGGCATGAGCCTCGACCAGTTCCGGGCAGAGACGGGCGGGCACGGCGACCTCGGCGGCGCGCTGCATGAGGAGACCTTGCTCGCGCTGCGCGGGCTGCTCGCGTGCGGCCTGGCGTCGCACTGCCTCTGCCGCCGGCACCGCGTCGACTACGGCGTCGACGCGCGGCGCGGCCACAAGGCGCGCGTGGCGGTGCCCTTCCGCGGGAGCGATGCGCCGTCGGAGCGCGCAGAGTACGCGCAGCCCGACACGCTCCTCGTCTACACGACACTCGCCTACTACCACTCGGGCATCTCGGTAGCCCAGGTCAAGGAGGCGCTGGCGGCGCTACACTCGCTCGGCACGTCGGCCTAGCAGGCCGAGTACAGCCTCTGGTTCGACTCTGCGGCGCCGACGCTCTCGGCTCAGCAGCGCGCGCCGCTCGACAGCGTTCACAAGCTCGACCCGTCCAACGACGCGCAGCTCAAGCTGCTGCACGCCACCTATCGGCACAACTGTGCCGCGGTCGACTTTTTTCTCAACGCATGCGTGCTGCCGCGCGAGACGATGCAGTTCGAGCGGCGCCTCGTCGCCAACGCCTTCCACCTCGCCGCGCCGAGCCACACGTCCAACGTCGTCGGCTTCTCGGGCACCAAGGACGGCCACCTGCTGCTGCCGTCGCAGGTGCCCCAGCAGGCGCCCGCCGACGGGCCCATCGCGGGCACCGACGGCAAGATGATCGAGCTCATCCTGCGCAACGAGCGCGTGGCCGTGCTCGACGCGCGCACCGTGGACCTTCGCAGCGCCACGCTCGACCTCTGCATGGCCGAGGGCGCCGTGGCGCTGGTCGACGCCGGCGCGGCGATGGCGGGCTGGTCCAACTCGGAGGTGGCCGACGAAGCGATGCAGCGGCTGCAGGCGGCCGACTCGCACCTCAAGGGCGTCGTCTTCTTCGACCAGAAGGAGAACACCTGGTACGTGCGCAGCCGGCTCTGCGCCAGCTGGCCGCACGGCAGCTCGCCCCACGAGCGCGACTGCTTCGTCTATTACGACGAGAGCCACTGCCGCGGCGCCGACATGAAGCTGCGCGCCGACGCGCTCGCGGTGCTCACGCTGGGGCCCGACATGAGCAAGGATACACTGATGCAGGCGGCGGGCCGGCTGCGCAAGCTGGACCAGGGGCAGCGGCTGCTGTTCGCGGTGCCGCCCGAGCTCGAGCCCAAGATCCGCGCGGTCCGACCGCCCCCCCCCCGCGTTCTTCCCCTCGCACGCTGCACAGCTCGGGCCGCGCGACCTGCTACACTGGGTGATGCGCAATACCGTCAGGGCGATTGGTGAGGGGCTGGTCGAGTGGGGCAAGCAGGGCAGCCACTTCTGCGCCACCGCGGCGGACCCGCGCGCGCGCCCGCTGGACGAGCAGCTCCTTTTGCACGACCTCTACAGCCACGCTGTCCACAGCGACTCGGCACACGCGGTGGTGGCGGCAACGCTCGAGCGCGACGCGCGGCGCTGCGACGCGATAGGCGCATCTCGGGGTGGTGACGCCGCCGCCGCCGCGGCCATTGAGCAGCGCGTGTGCCAGTTCGGCTCTGACGTGTTTCTGGTGGTGAGCGGCCTCGACGAGGAGTGCGAGCGCGAGCTAGAGTGCGACGAGTTGGAGCGCGAGACGGAAACGCAGGTCCCGCGGCGCGACCCCGCCACGCCGACGCCCTGGCAGTTCAAGGGCGTCTTCGACCCGCGCACGGCGTCACCCGGCTTTGTGCCTACGGCGCTCGACGCAGCTGCAGGCGTGACGCACCTTTCGCACGCTTTCGCGACGCGTTACCGCCCATCGCTCCGAGCCATCCAGTGGGACAAGTCCAGCGTCTATGTCACGCGCAACTTTGTCGAGACGGTGGTGGAGCGCGGGGGCGCGCCGCTCGACGGTCTGACGGACTACATGCGGCCAGTGGATGCGCTCGTCGTCTTTCCCGCGTCGCGGAGCTGCCTCCTAGTCTCCGAGTGGGAGGCGGACGCGTTGCTTCGGCTCGCGTGGGACCAGCAGGCGTTGGCGACCAGCGGCGCGTGCTTCGTCAACGCAGCCTACTTGCTGCGGGCGTCTAACGCTGGCTGGGACAGCGCCAGGGCCGCACTGGCGGTCCCGCAGCACGCCGCCGCCGAGTCGAATAGGCACAAAATGCCTCGGACCGCCGCCGCGCTGCTGTGCGAGTGCACGCTGGCGGCGCTGCAGCTGCTCGCCGGGGACACGATGTTTTGTACGGACGCGCGCAAGGCAGCGGTGGCGGAGCTTCTTCCATCAGACGAAGCGCGGAGCGCCGCGTGGGAGCTTGTGCAAGTGAGAGGGCGTGGTCACATTTTCGTGCGGAGCGACCTGGAGCTCCTCTGCGGCGATGTGCAGCGGGGGATGCACGCCAGCGGATAGATAGAGAGGGATGGAAAGGATGTAGATAGGGAGCAGGGATTCTAGGCGGGAACAACAGCGGTGTGTGGAAGACAGGATGCACGGTACGTCGGCGGGTTCACACGACAGCGCGGATAGCAGATACAACGCTGTGCCCGCCTGGGGCTGACAAGGGGGTCGCTGTGCTGTATGCTAGAGAGGGCTAGGATAGGATGTAGATAGGGAGCTAAGTAGGGGCGCGGTCGCGTGTCACGTCGCAGAGCACGCCTAGAGCACGCCATATGGCTAGCGCGTAGGCTAGAAAGGGCATGGCGGCTACATATGGCGGTAGGTAGGCGGCAGGGTCAAGGTACCAAGGTAGGCACGGATGTATAGCAGATACATGTCGTAGATGTAGATGTAATGCATTCTTTGTATTATCATCAGAGCTCCCTGTCCGTGCTCAGCTTGTGCATGTGCATCTCTATGCTCTATGCTCTATGGCTATGGTCCCGTGCCCGTGTCCCGTCCCGAGAGTCCACTTGCTTACTCTCACTCCAACTCCACTCCACCTATAACCTAAAGCAATACAAGTCCCATATGCTACAAGATGGCTGGCTTTAGCGTTATTATATACTGAATTTATCGATACGTGCCCCCCGCGCTGGCGGTCGGCCACGTAGAATATGGCTATACATTTGATGATCTGTGTGGTGTGCGAGTGCCGCGTGAGTGCCTAGGAAGGTTATACCCGCAACCACACACAGTATAATTTAACTGTTACACAACAGGTTTCACTTTCAACTTTTAACGTTTTTAGCAGTAGTAGTGCACATGATGGAACATGATGGTGATTGATGGCGTGCGAAAAAAATCAGAAAAATCACTGATGTATATACGCACACGACTCGCATTGCTATGCATTATTGCATTACGAATTGCGATGTGCGCGCATAAACTACTAAGCCGCGACGACGAGAGCCCCGCGCCCCGTCCATCCGCTCCGCGCCGCGCTTGCTTGAGACTCAACCCCACGACTCTGCCCCACTCCCCACATACCGCATACTGCCACATGCGAGCGCGCGAGCTACTCTCAAACTCCCCAAGTTGCCAGCAGTCCTCCTAAAAACTACTGCTACTGGCACTACTTTGCCATTGCCCGGAGGACACACGCAAATAGGTAGAAAACTAATTATAATATTAGAATTATATATACATACTCATATTGTTGCATATTATCCCCGCGCAGAAAAACCACTCACACCACACGGGCAGCAAACCCCAAACCCCGCGTTGCGAAGCGACACAGGCTTGGGGGGCCAAGAGAGCGAGGAGAGTCGCCAATAAGGGTTAGCCTGCGCGACTCGCCCAATATTCGCCTTCGCCCTCGCGTTCTCGCACACCTCGCGCGCGCATTTCAAACTACTTTTTCGTTTCCCTCCTACTAGGACTCCTACCTTTAGTATCTCCGGGATCTCCCGACCCTCGGGTTAACCCACAACTATGTAACTGCAAACTTATGCAAACTGCAAACTGCACGTCGGTTTGCTTTTATTTGGAGTAAAAAATAATGTAACGTGCGGTAAGTTACAGACTACTTTATGGAAATTCATGATTTTTTTTAATTATATGTTCTTGCTGTGTGTGTTATTTGCCTCGGTCGACCCTCTGCCTCTGTGAGGGGTCGAATCCAGCACACACAAAATCACAATATTATACTGCGGGTGGCTATGCGCGGCGGCGTGAGTGGCCCGTCGCTGGAAGACTGCTTCGGGCTAAGCCTAACCAGCATATATAGCTGCAGAGACGACAACACACACCAGGACTCCTAGAACTCGATGATGATGATAAGTTTACCTCCCTACGAAACAACTAACAGCCCCTCCCCACCACCACCACAGCAGCCGGCCCGCAGCGGCTCACACCGGCACGGAGACACCACTACAATAAAAAGGGGGCTAGGGCCTGTAGAGGGACCGCCCCAGCTGAGGATGTGACCCAAAATTGGGCCGCCCAAGCTCGCCCCCGAAACAATTCGCGGAGATCGCATGCCTGCAACGACAGTGTAGTGCGGGTGGCCATGCGGCGGCGTGAGTAGCCCCGTCGGGCTAAGCCTAACTAGCACGTATGGTTGTAGAGACGACAACACCACGACTAGAACTCTTCACGGAGACCGCATGCCTGCTACGACAGTGTAGTGCGGGTGGCCGTGCGGCAGCGTGAGTAGCCCCCCCGCGCTGAGCCTAACCAGCACGTAAAGCTGTAGAGACGACACCACACACCACTACTCGTCGAACTCTTCACGGTTCACGGAGATCGGATGCCTGCTACGACGGTGTACTGCGGATGGCCGTGCGGCGGCGTGAGTGGTCCGTCGCTCGCAAGACTCGGGCTACGCCTAACCAGCACGTATTATAGCTGTTGAGACGACAACACACACCCCAGACGGTTTATAATACAAAGGGGACACGAGCACACACGCACAGGGAACCGCTCTAGGGGGGGCTAGTCGAGCGAGTAAGGATCAGGAGGCACTGTGGCCCCCTGTGCTCAAAGCTCGTCGCCGCCGTGAGCGGCAGTAATCTGCATCGCTGCAACTCGTAGAGCTCTTCACGGAGATCGCATGCCTGCTACGACGGTATAGTGCGGGTGGCCATGCGGCGGCGTGAGTGGCCCGTCGCTAGATCGCCTCGCTGGCGGCGCTCCGCTCCGCATGAGGGATGGGCTCGCGTCGCTCAGCGTGTCGGCGCTGTCACTTCCACCTGTAGAGAAAAATAAGCGCTTACCTGGTTACTGTTCAACCTGGGTACTGTTCAACCTGGGCACTGTTCAACCTGGGCACCCGAGGGTTAAGGTTATGATTCGGGTTAGGGTTAGGGTTAAGTTAGGGTTAAGGGTTAAGGGCTAACCCTGGATACTCTTCAACCTGGGCACTGTTCAATCTGGGTACTGTTTAACCTGGGACTAGGGTACTTTTTAACCTGGGTAAAGTGGCACAACTGATACAGTACGGCACTTTTCCTCTACAAAACATCGGCTTTCTGGAAGGCGCTCACCCGATTGCCGCAGAGTTAACCACTTGCGGCCTACCGGGAGTCAAACCCCCAGATAGTCGCTGTTTTGTAGAGGACAAGTGCCATACTGTACCAGTTGTGCCACTTTTCCTTCAGGGTTAAGCCTCGATGCTAGACGCTCTGTGCATAGCTATATGTGTGTTAGGATTAGGGTTAGGGTTACCGGGTGAATCCGGGTTAACCAGTTGTGCCACTTTTCCTCTAACGCTCGGGTTAACCCGTGTGCCACTTTTCCTCCAAGCGTTAAGAGGAAAAGTGGCACACCTTGTACAGTACGGGAAACGTGCCGTACTGTACCAGTTGTGCCACTTTTCCTCTAAGCGATTAGAGGAAAGGTGGTACAGTACGGCCCATTTCCTCTACAATAGTGCCGTACTGTGCCAGTTATGACACTTTTCCGCTACTCTATCTAGCAGGCTCCCCTATGGTATGGACTAGTTACAGACGTAGAGTATTGTATGCGCGTGCGCTAGTGTTAGGGTTCGCCCGAACTTCCACCCTGGCTGCCTCCGTGTCCTACGGAGGTACACCAAAGCGCGCACTCTATCTGTAGAGGAATAGTGCCGTACTGTGCCAGTTATGCCACTTTTCCGCTAGTCTATCTAGCAGGCTCCCCTATGGGTTGGACTAGTTACACACATAGAGTATTGTATGCGCGTGCGCTAGTGCTAGGGCTTGTATGATCTTTCATGTGAAACGAGATAAAAAATACGGGCAAAAAGCGAGGTTCAGGTAAAGAGAGGCAGGCAGGTAGGTGGGTAGGTTTGTAGGTATGTAGAGAGGTAGGTAGATAGGTTGGCAGGTAGGTATGTAGATGGGTAGGTAGGTAGGTAGGTAGATAGATTGAGGTGGGAAGGCAGGTAGGTAGACAGGTAGACAGGTAGGTAGGTAGCTACGCAGGTAGGTAGGTGGGTGGGTAGATAGGTAGGTGGACAAGTAGATAGGTAGATAGGAAGGTAGGAAGGTAGGTAGATAGGTTGGTAGGTAGCTAGTTAGGTAGCTACGCAGGTAGGTAGGTGAGTAAGTTTAGATAGGTAGGAAGGTAGGTAGGTAGGTAGGTAGGTAGGTGGGTAGCTAGGTAGAAAGGTAGAAACGTAGACAGGCCGATAGATAGGTGGACAGGTATGTAGGTAGGTAGCTACACAGGTAGTTAGGTAAGTAGGTAGATCGGTAGGTAGGTAGGTATACAGGTAGCTAAGTAGGTGTAGGTAGATAGGTAGGTAAGAAGGTAGTTAGGTAGGTAAGAAGGTAGATAGGTAACACCTATCTATGTAGTAGGTAGGTGGGTGGGTAGGTAGGTAGGTAGGTGGGTGGGTAGATAGGTAGGTAGATAGGTAGGTAGGTAGGTTGGCAGGTAGATAGATAAATGGGTAGATAGACAGGTAGAAAGGTAGGTAGGTAGACAGGTAGAAAGGTAGCTAGGTAGATGGGTGGGTAGGTAGGTAGGTAAACCAGTGGCTGATGTAGTAGGTTGGTAGGTGAACCTAGTGAATGATTCCAAGGCCATCTTCAAATGTATTATCTCCCGCATGCAGAAGGCGTGTTCCTGCACGTCTTCAATAACCGGAGCCGCGTATGCGGCTAGCGGTGCGTGGCGTGCCTAAGGACGCGCTTCGCACGCACTCTGCCTAGCAGGCTTCCCCTATTTTCCCAGTTACTTGTGTAGTGTATTGTTTGCGCGTGCACCAGTGTTAGGGCTTTGTTTCGTTGTTTCTGTGAACCCGTACACAGCTGGTATGGTACCTTTGCTTTGCTTTTAGGGTCAATCCAATCCGTTGAATCTAGAATACGGCTGAAGAGGGGTTTCGGGGTATTCGCAGGTAAACTCCCAACCCTTAAGTAAAACTTACTGTTAGCCCAAAGGGGGAGGTCGCCCAGCGCGGAAATCACCCCGGATTACCCCGGAGACAAATTATGTAAAACCCCCTCGGTAGATTCGACGACTCACCTCGGCCGGGCGTCGCCTCGCCCCCCTCCTCCGACCCAGCCGCCGATAAGCCGCGCCGGCCACGCCTGCGGGGTTAGGGTTAACCCATATGTGAGTATGTATATGTGTCTATCTATCTATCTATCTCTATCTATCTTTCTCAATCTCTCTCATATCTACACATATATATATATCGGGTTAACCCTCAACCCTCCTCCGATGACCCAGCCGCCGATGAGCCGCGCCGGCCGCGCCTGCGGGGTTATAGGGTGTATGCAACCATTGGTCGTCCGTCACAGAAACAAGGAAACAACGCCCTAATACTGGCACACGCGCAAACAATACTCTGCACAAGTAACTAGGCTACCCCATAAAGGAGCTTGCTAGGCAGAGTGCGTCGGGTTCAGGGCTAAACCGCCGCTAAGCCGCGGCCGCGCCTGCGGGGTTAGGAAGGTCGGGCCCTAACTTGGCCTTTACACGATATTGTCATGACCAATATTGTATCGTGCATGACTTACTAAAGAGGGCTCGGGGAGGAGTCGTTTATTGCGCAACAGTCGTGCAATAGTATTGTCTTAGTGTGGGCAATGCAGGTGGTGGGGGGCAATATCAGGATGATTAACTCGTGCACAGCAGCCTTGGAGTGAAACATTATCTTGTGAAGGCCAAGCCCTAACCTGAAATATGGGACGCTGCATGTCAATGCAACTAACGGCCCGCGAAACGGCTTGACCATTGGTGGGAGGGTCGGTCCCTGCCCTGGAAACCGGAGACGGTGGGTGTCGCGTAGTGTTCATGTCTCTTCTCAAGCCGCTCATGCCGCAAATACATACCGTCCCAGGTTTCAGCTTAGGGCCCGACCTTCCTAGGGTGTATACGAACATGGGTCGGCCGTCGCACTGCACAACTACTATTCGGAAGTGAGCATAGGCCGTTTGAGTGGGGTTGGCGCGCTGTGGGACTATGTTCCCCGTGTCTGTGGTGGTGGGGGCGGTTGTGCCGCAGGCGGTGTGCCGCTGGGGGCTGTGCTCGTGCTGTCCTGGTGTGGGAAGGTGTTTCTCGAGGGTATAAATCTATCTATCTATCTATCTTTATCTATCTATCTATCCATCTATCTATCTATATCTATATCTATATATACACATATATATACACATATACATACATACATATCTATCTATATCTACCTATGTCTATCTATATATATATCTATATATCTACATATATCTATATATCTATCTATCTACACACACACACACACACACACACACACAAACACACACACATATATATATATATATATATATAAATATATATATATATATACATATATATA
>Ga0335398_10003736_pt1 | contig 21893 bp, 21 predicted proteins | sample BON03_FD_205742 | JGI IMG/M metagenome (GOLD analysis project Ga0335398, IMG submission 205742) | Freshwater microbial communities from Lake Bonney liftoff mats and glacier meltwater in Antarctica - BON-03 (spades assembly) (version 2) | ecosystem: Environmental > Aquatic > Freshwater > Ice >... | reverse complement strand
GCAGGCGCGAAGAGGAACCAAAAATGCTGGAGGTTTCCCTGACACCATCGGCGGTCGCGTTTTAAGCTTTCGGAAAAATTGGGTGGACCTTCCTCATACGAGCCGGATTCAAGGTATGCAAACCAGACTTGATAGCCGGCCTGCCCCATCAATGCAGCCTCCACCGTGTCGTGACTCAAGATGTGGCGTTCTTTCGCGCTTTTGCCGGGGAGTTCCGGGAGCACGCAATGCTCCATGAATGGCTGCAGCCGGATGATTGCATTGTGCCCCCAATAATTTCCCCCGCCCAAGTGCCAAAAGTTTGATCCTGCGGCAAAGATCGGGCCGACGGACCGCGTGGCAAATTGCACCAGCCGCTGTAATAGCGATGTCCCGCGAACGATCTGCGGGGCAGTTTGGACAATGCCTACGGTCGGATTCGCATCCATCACCCGGGCTAGTCGGAGGATGCACTCACCTGTCATGAGACTGTCGGCATCGAGAATGATGAGGTAGCGGTAGCGTTTTCCCCAGCGGCGACAAAAGTCCGCGATGTTCCCGCTTTTTCCGTGAAGCGAAACACGGCGTTTGCGGTAAAAAATCCTGCCAAAAGCATTGAGTCGAGAGCAGAGATTGAGCCAGGCGGATTCCTCTTCGATCCAGCGGTCCGGGTTGTTCGAGTCACTGAGGATAAAAAAGTCGAATGCGCGAGTGGCTCCCGTCGCCTCGAGCGAACGCGCCATGTTTTCCAGTCCGCTGAAGATCCGCCCTGGTTCTTCGTTGTAGATCGGCATCACCACCGCGGTGGACCCTGGCAGTTCTTCTTCGGGATTCTCAGGCAAGGTGCGCATGATCTGCCACGAATCTCCCCGGCCGAGTGAAATCACGAAACCCCAGAATGCGATGGCAAATCCAAAGGCGATCTGACCGAACAATACGACAAACATGGCAAGCAGCGTCCACTCGATCGGCGTGATCCCGTCCGTACCTAGCGAATGAAACATCAACCAAGTCCCGGCAATCATGATCCCTGCTCCTGTCGCAAGAAACAATGCCTGACGGAGAGACGTCGTTTCCGCTGACAAATCCTGAGTTGCACGAAATGGCTTCATGCGAAAAACCTCGTCCATGCACCGTAGGCGAGGAAGAAAATGACCACCCAGATCAGAAATACCCGGAAGACATGGCCCCATGAGAATTGACCCCAAGTTTCCCGTGCCAAATCCTCCATCGCGCCGTAGTTTATTTCCTTCCGGATCAGACTGCTGAATTCCATCGACGGCCCCGCCTGGACGGATGAGCGACGGACGGCGTCGAGTAATTCCAGCGGGGGATCGGGATCCAGAAATGCCTCCGGCCAGCGCCGGTGCAGGCCGCCTGCAAAATACGCAACTTTCCCGCGCGTCGCGGCTGAGTCGCCCTCGACTCCGGATTCCACCAGTCGCGAAAACCAATCTGCCGTCCGGTCAGTCGCAATCTCCATTGTCACTTCAAGCGGGGATCGCGAGTGATCCGCGCCATGGCGAGACCTCGCTTGGGCGATAATTTCCACCGTGAGGTGCAGGAGCCGCTCGCGGGAATGGATCCGGTGGGCACGCAAAAAATCCTCCAGTCGCAGACAGGCGACATTCCATGCCTCTCGGTCGTGAGATGGGGCCGTCCCTGGCATTAATTCATCCATGTGTATGTCCAGGTTTCGGATAGCGGCAGGCCGTCACATTTTAGGATGCAGCGGATCTCAATCGGTGCTGTAAGTTTCTCGGTGCTGGCCACGAAGCTTACCCGCCACGTGTTATCGTTGGCATTTTTCTGCACGATCACCTCAGAAAGCATCCCCGCCTCACCGATCCAGACGTCTGCCGTCACAGGTGCATCCGCCGGTAGTCCATCCAATTCACCCCCGCCGAAATCCAGTAGGAATTTTCGGTAGTAGGGAGCATCTTGATAGTCGATCCGGGTGGCGAAGCATCGTCCGATCGGAGGAAGCCCGGCGTCTTCCGAGAACCATCGCAACATGTAGCTGACATCAACGCGCGACCCTTTTTGCAGCGGTTGCTCCGGCTGCCACCACGCCACCACGTTGTCCATATACTCGTTGTTCGTCGCCAGTTGCAATAGATGCACTGATCCGGCGCCCCAATCACCCACCGGCTCAACCCAGACACTGGGCCGGACGTGGTAGTTTGCCTCAAGATCCTGGTAGTGGGAATAGTCGCGGTCCCGCTGAAAGAGGCCAAAGCCACGGGGATTTGTGTCCGCAAAGTTACTGATCTGGATTTGCTTTGACCACGATAGCGGACGCCAGACCCATTCGCCATTGGACCGCAGGATCTGCAATCCATCGGAGTCATGGACCTCAGGCCGGAAATCCCCAAACGTGTTACTCGTGTTTTCGCCAAACCAAAACATGCTCGTCAGTGGCGCGATTCCTAAGCCAGCGATTTCCCGCCGCGGAAACAATACCGCCCGGACGAGAACCTGCGTCTGCTCTCCAGGCCACACGGTGAACGAATATGCACCAGTGATCGACTTGCTTTCGAGAAGCGCATACATCGTCATCGAGTCCGCGCCCGGCTCCGGCTCCACAAGCCAGAACGTCGTGAAATCCGGGAACTCTTCTTTCCCCTTGCCCGCCGTGTCGATGCCAAGCCCGCGCGCCGAAAGCCCGTATTGCTGATTTTTCCCCAGCGCCCGGAAATAATTCGATCCAAGGAATACAACCACCTCGTCAAGCACATCTGGCTTATTCAGCGGGTAATGCACGCGGAGCCCGCTATAGCCGCCCTTCGCGAGATCCTCGGCGGGGATCGTATTTTTGCCGAAGTCGAAAAACTCAGGCGAAAACCGCAGCGGCCCTGCGCCGTCACGATTGACCTGATAGACCGTTACCGGCTTGTCGAAATTATATCCGGCAAAGAAAAATTCCGTTTGAAATGGCAATCCCTTGCTCCGCCAAAGATTGAACTCTTTGCGCCATCGGATGTCTCGGAAGGCATCATAGTCCAAATCCCGCAGCATGGCCGAATCTACCGCCTTCGTTGGCACGTGTTCGCTCTCAGCAAGCCGCTCCGCCTGATCAATCACCGTTTCAAACGTCAACGCATTCGTCGTGCTTTGGTTGATCACGAAGATCAACAGCAGCACCGTCATGGCTGCGAATACGAGATGGGTTTTCATTGCGCAGACTGTTGTGTCTTGAAGCCTCCGATCCGCCAACGAGAATATTCCTTTGCCGCCGACAGCCGACGCTGCAGATGCGACTATGCGGGATTTTCCTGATCCGGGTGGTTTGTTGCTTGGCGTGGAATCCGCTCCGTGACCTCGTTCCGTGTGATACTTCGCTTGTCAGCGGCTTGTTGCTGCTGCATATTCCCGCTCTCCCATGCGGTGCGCGTGCGGCTTAATTTGTACTATGAAGATCTACATTGACGGTGAATTTTATGACAAAGAACACGCGAAAATTTCGGTGTTCGATCACGGCCTGCTGTACGGCGACGGGATATTTGAGGGCATTCGCTTTTATGGCGGACGCGTCTTCCGGCTCGATGAGCACATGAATCGTCTTTACGACTCGGCAAAGGCGATTTTGCTCCAGCCCGATATTTCGAAAGCGGACCTCACCGAAGCCGTATTAGAGACGATCCGTGAGAATGGCCTCACCGATGGATACATCCGCCTTGTTATCACTCGGGGCGAGGGGACGCTGGGCTTGAGCCCGGAGCATTGCCCGAAGCCGACGACGATCATTATCGCCGCCGAGATCAAACTTTATCCGAAGGAGATGTATGAGAATGGACTCATGGTCATTACCTGCGCGACCCGTCGCATCCCGCACGGGTCGCTAAGCCCCATGGTGAAATCTCTGAATTACCTGAACAACGTAATGGCAAAAATCGAAGCCACTGCGGCAGGCGCCGGCGAGGGACTAATGCTCAACGAGCAGGGGTATGTGGCGGAGTGCACGGGCGACAATATCTTCATCCTCAAAAATGGGAAAATTTTGACGCCTCCGATTTCATCGGGTGCCTTGGCTGGAGTCACACGCGCCGTGGTATTTGAAATGGCGGAGGAGGCGGGTATTCCCATCGCCGAGCCTGACCTCACCCGTTACGATATCTTCACTGCGGACGAGTGTTTTCTTACGGGCACGGCCGCCGAGGTGATTCCGGTGATCAAGCTCGATCAACGCCCGATCGGCGACGGTAAACCGGGCGTTATAACCCGCCAGTTCATGGAGCGATTCCATCAGTTGACACAGTCTACAGGCACACCGATAAGTTAAAGTATGAAGTGTGATGTGTGCGGCGAGAAAGATGCCACTGTTTTCCTGACGCAAATTGTCGATGGAAAGATGCAAAAAGTAAACTTGTGCGAGGCATGCTCAAAAGCAAAGGGCGTGAACGACCCCACCGGGTTTGCCCTCGCTGATTTACTGCTTGGCCTCGGAGCAGCTCAGCAAATCGAAAAAGGCCCAGCCGTTTTGAAATGCGAAGTCTGTGGATTTACCCAGGCTGATTTTAAGAAAACCGGCCGCCTTGGTTGCAGTGATTGTTATGACACGTTCGCCGAAGGACTGGCCGACATGCTGAGCAACATGCACAAAGGCACTCAGCACACCGGGAAAGTACCGGCCCATCTGGCCAAACGCTTAAAATTGGACCAGCAGATCCGTTCGCTTAAGTCAGACCTCGACCAGGCTGTAGCCAGCGAGGAATACGAAGTAGCTGCAGAACTCCGGGACACGCTGAAACAGCTAGAGGCCCCCACCGCGGTATGAAACTCTCACGCATCATTGCCAACTCCGGCGAATGGCTGTCTGGAGACGGACCCAATCGGCAGATCGTCGTCAGCAGCCGGGTGCGCTTAGCCCGAAATCTTCGCAAAGCGCCGTTCCCGGGCTGGGCGAAGCGTGCAGAGCGTCAACAATCTCTGGAGCAAATCCGCCCTGCGGTGGAGTCGCTGGCCGTGATGCACGATGCCTATAGCGAAAATCTCACCGAACTCACCGCGCTCGAGCGGCAGGTTTTAGTCGAACGCCACCTCATCAGCCGCGAGCATGCTGCCAAGGGCGCCGGCAGCGCCGTGGTCATGAACGTCGAGCAGACGCTGAGTTTCATGATCAACGAGGAGGACCATCTGCGGATGCAGGCCATCCGGTGCGGGCTTCAACTCGAGAATGCCTTCGCAATGCTGGATGAGGCAGATTCGGAACTCGAGAATAAACTCGATTATGCTTTCCACCACGAGCTTGGTTACCTCACTGCCTGCCCGAGCAATGTCGGCACTGGCATGCGGGCCTCTGCCATGCTGCACCTGCCGGGGTTGGTGATGAGCGATCAGATGAATAAAATCATCAATTCGGTGAATAAAATTGGTCTTGCTGTGCGAGGACTACATGGCGAGGGAACCGAGGCCATGGGCAATTTGTTTCAGGTTTCCAATCAGACGACGCTGGGAGAAAGCGAGCTGCAGATCATTGACCGGCTAACCAAAGTGATCGAGCATGTCATCGAGCATGAGGAAAATGCGAGGCAGTTACTTGTCGAGCGCCGTCCGGCCACCGTGCTGGATCAAATCGGACGTGCTTACGGGATTCTTTGCCATGCGCACGCGATGTCATCGAAAGAGGCACTGAACCTGCTATCTTTCATTAAACTCGGGGTGGATCTTGGATTATTCCCCGACGAGGCACGAATTGACGTCGATGAATTGTTTATCGAAACCCAGCCAGCGCACCTTCAAAAAGGGGCGGGCACACAAAAAATGACGGCAGATGCAAGGGACGCCTTGCGCGCATCTCTAATCCGAACGAGGTTAACACCAATGCCGGAACCAGACCTGCAAAGGATTCAGATACCACCGGTGACATCCACGAAACCACATGATGAATAACTTCACTCCGAGAGCCCAACAGGTTTTAGCCCTAGCACGCAAAGAGGCGGACCGGTTCAATCATAATTACGTCGGTACCGAGCATCTCCTGCTCGGCCTCATCAAGCTTGGTCAGGGCGTCGCGGTCAACGTGCTTCAGAAGATGGGACTGGACCTGGAGACCGTCCGCATGGAGGTCGAAAAACAGGTGGGTTCCGGACCGGAAACCAAAATGGTCGGCAACATCCCCTATACTCCACGGGTAAAGAAAGTTCTCGCGCTTGCCGGCAAAGAAGCCAAAGCACTCCAGCATTCTTACGTAGGCACCGAACACATCTTGCTCGGGCTGCTGCGCGAAGGGGAAGGCGTTGCCGCACGAGTACTGAAAAATCTTGAAGTCGATATCGAGCGCACACGCAACGAGATCCTCAAGGAACTTGACCCGAATTTCAGCGCCGACGAGGAATCCGGAGAGTCCGCAGTTCCTGCCGAAGCGGGTAGCAAAAAAGATTCGAAGACACCCGCGCTTCGCGCCTTTGGCCGCGATCTCACCGAGATGGCTAAAAAGAACGAGCTGGATCCAGTTATTGGCCGCGCCGAAGAAATCGAGCGTGTCATCCAGATCCTTTGCCGCCGAACCAAAAATAATCCTGTCCTCATCGGCGAAGCCGGCGTTGGAAAAACAGCCATTGCCGAAGGCCTCGCCCAGGAAATCATCAGTGGTAATGTCCCTGAAATTCTCTTTGACAAACGGGTCATTACTCTGGATTTGGCGCTCATGGTCGCCGGGACGAAGTATCGCGGACAATTCGAAGAGCGCATCAAAGCCGTCATGGACGAGATTCGCCGTAGCAAAAATATCATCCTCTTCATCGATGAACTCCACACCATTGTCGGTGCGGGTTCAGCCGAAGGGGCAATGGATGCGTCGAATATCATCAAGCCTGCGCTTTCACGCGGAGAACTCCAGTGCATTGGCGCCACGACGCTGAATGAATACCGGAAATACATCGAAAAAGATTCTGCTCTGGAGCGCCGGTTTCAGCAGGTGAAGGTCGAGCCACCCACCGTGGAGCAGACGATTTTGATCCTCAAGGGCCTCCGTCCTAAATACGAGGCACATCACAAAGCCAAGATCACCGACGAAGCGCTCGAGACGGCTGCTAAGCTCTCTGACCGGTATCTTACCGGGCGTTTCCTGCCGGACAAAGCCATCGATATCATGGACGAGGCCGGTTCCCGCGCACGGATCGCGGCGATGACACGGCCACCTAACGTCAAGGACATCGAAGCCGAGATCGAGGGTATCAAGGCCGACAAGGAAGCTGCCATTAAGGCTCAGGATTTCGAGCGTGCAGCCGCGCTGCGCGATTCCGAGAAGCAGACCAAGGACAAGCTCGACACCGTGCTCGCCGAATGGCGCATCACCAAGGACGAAAAGGAAGTCTTCGTGACAGACGATGACATCATGCACGTCTTGTCGAAGTGGACCGGTGTCCCGCTCAGTCGCATGGAGCAAAAGGAAACTGCCAAGCTGCTTGCCATGGAAGAAGAGCTGAGAGGCAAAGTCATTGGCCAAGACGAAGCCGTCATCGCAATTAGTAAGGCGCTGCGTCGTTCACGTGCGGATTTGAAAGATCCCCGGCGGCCAATCGGCTCGTTCATTTTCCTCGGTCCCACCGGCGTTGGAAAAACCTTCCTCGCCCGCACGCTTGCAGAATTCATGTTCGGTGATCCGGACGCTATCATTCAGCTCGATATGAGCGAATACATGGAGAAATTCACTGCCTCCCGCCTGATCGGAGCCCCTCCGGGATACGTTGGCTACGAGGAAGGCGGACAGCTCTCTGAGGCCGTGCGGCGTCGTCCTTACTCCGTCGTCCTGTTTGACGAAATCGAAAAGGCCCATCCGGACGTGATGCACCTGTTATTGCAGATCCTCGAAGAAGGAAAGATCACGGACAGCTTGTCGCGCAAGATCGATTTCCGGAATACGGTCATCATCATGACGTCAAACGTCGGAGCGGAGCTCATCAAGAAGCAAATGAGCCTCGGGTTTGGAGCGCCAAAGCTTGATGACAACTACGACACGATGCGCGGTAAGATCATGGAGGAGACCAAGCGCGTCTTCAAACCGGAGTTTCTCAATCGTTTGGACGACATCATTGTGTTCCATACGCTCACGAAACCCGACCTCGTGCGCATCGTTGCACTCGAAGTCGAAAAAGTGGTCGCCCGGATCCGGACGAAATCGATTCACATCGAACTCGACCAGACCGCACAGGATCTCCTTATCGAAAAAGGCTACGACCCCGCCTATGGTGCTCGTCCGATGCGTCGAGCCGTCGAGCGATACCTCGAAGACCCGCTTGCCGAAGAGCTGCTTCGTGGCACGGTGAAAACCGGCGACACAGTGAAGGTGGTCCGCGATGGCGATAAACTCGCATTCGCAAGCACATCACCAACACCACCAGAGGAGCCTGCCCTCAGCGAAGTAAAACCCGAGTAAACTGGTATCCTATTCAAACGTGTGAACGCCGCGCGAACTGCAACCAGCAGGTCGCGCGGCGTTTCCTTTTTTTCGGGGCCGCCGGCGGCTCGACCCTGGGGCAATCGTGTGTATAGGTTGCCGAGGGAAAAGAAAAATGCCCGGAAGTTCTCACGGAAACTCCGCTTAATTACAGTAATTTCAGTAATTTTCCTTGCACTCGCCCTTCCGGCTTTCATCAAAGAGAGCGAAACTCCAACCGACCAGAGCCGATGTTTTGCGACCTGCTGGTCTTCTAGACGTCCGGTGCTCCAGGTATGATCATCGGTATCATCTCGTTAAACGAAAAGTCGATCATCAGCTTCGGCGAAACCGCCTGAGACAACGGTATTGCACCCTCAGAGACGATTGTGTGGCAGATCAGCGCGGTTTCCAAAGTTTTCACCAGCCGGATTCTCGCCAGCAGGGTGGCCGTCGGCGAAGTTAAGCTCACCGACCCACTTGCGAAGTTCCTGCCGGAGCACGCCAAACTCCCGGAGATCAGCAAGCATCAGATTTTCCTGCTCAACCTTGCTACGCACGCCGCCGGGTTCCCCCGTGGCATCATCCCCGACGACGAGTCAGACTCGAAGCCCTACCCTCACCAATACCACCTACTGTATCAATCTCGCCCGCACTCCAACTATCTCCCCGGTGTCATTTCATTTGAGTCAATTTGCGGCGCCGACACGATGTGTTTAATTTGCTTGCCCGCCCGCCCTGCCAGCGCGTAAGTTATGAGACTCATCGGATTGCGCTTAATGCACTCTGCGGTTTTTTTGAATGATTCTGAGTGTCCCATATGGTCTGAAAAGTTCTCCTGTTGTCCGACTTGCTCTTGAGGTGCGGGTTACTAAATGGGGTTGAAAAAAACAATCCGAGGGGTGTCAAAGAGTTTTCCAACTCGTTGATGATCAGGGTGAAAGGGTAGTTAGCTCAGCGGTAGAGCGGTAGTTTTACACACTATTGGTCGGGGGTTCGATCCCCTCACTGCCCAATCCTTTGCAAATCAACGGTTTGCGAAGTGATTTTTACGAAACGGGAACATAAGCGGGAACGCTCGCGCCAACGTCTGCCAACAACCGCAGACGCTCAAACGGGCGCAATGTAAAAAATTGCGCGTGGCAGAATGCATCATAGATTCGACCCACCTCACTGATTTTTACGACCCCCCCCCCTTGGGTCACCCTTGCTGTGATTGTTTTTTCGAATGGCATCGCTCGATCCGTCCCGATCAGGCCGTCGCCTTCATTGCCAGCTTCACCCGTTGAACCGTGCTGCCGCCCTTGCCAGTGATCTTCGCCGTGTTTCTCACGCTCTGCCCGACCTTCAACTGCCGGACAATGTCCGCATGGTTCTTCAAGAACTGCGATGCATCTACCGATCCAGCCGGACGGCCCAGCTTCACGCCATTCTTCTTCGCATGAGCGAGGCCCGACTTGATCCGCTCCCGCAAAGTCTCGACTTCCGCCCGGGCCATTTCCGAGAGGAGAGCCAGCATGATACCCGCTGCCGGATTCCGTTTGCCGGAAGGAAGTAGAGTCTCGACCCCTTGCGCGTGCCAGTAGAGGGAAACCCCGGATTCCTCCAACGTCTCAACGAACTTGTGCGCGATGCTATTTCGGCGGGCCAGCCGTGAGACTTCATGAACGAGAACCTTCTTGATCTTCCCTTCCGCTGCCAACGTCACCGCCCGATGCAGTCCGGCCCGCTCGTCTTCATCGGCCCTACCGGAAACCGTTTCCCTGCATACCTCGACCACGGTGTAACCTTTCAGCCGGGCGTATTCTTCCAACTCCGCTACCTGACGCGCCGTCTCCTGCCGCTGTGTGGATACGCGAACGAGGATTGCAACGGGAACCTGCTTGGATGGTGATGGTGTTTTCATTGTGGAGAATTGTTGCACTGTGTATTCAAACAATCAAGTGTTTTCTTGAATACATCACAAGCGGACGATTTACAACGTCATTATTGAGTGGGCGAACTGCCGAATTCCGACAACGTTTTTTTGAATACAGGTCAAGCGTGTCATCGTGACTATCAGCGAACGGGCCAATAGATTTTTTCCCCGGCCCCCTAAATCCATTTTACCTCACTAAATCAACGCATGTCGTTCCCCTAATACCAGGTCACTTAGATGAAGTGGTTCGATCAAACGCGATTTCCAAAGGATAACACAGTCGGCACGGTAGAGCGCGTTGATCAAGACCATAGGCAAACATATCTTGAGGCCGAAACAGGCATCTGTCCGCCCTCCGCTCGCCCGGACAACGCGACCGCATCTTTACTCGAACCAAGCAAGACGGCCAAAGTGCCGAAAGGCTGACTGTCCAAGGCAGTCAGCCTTTTTGCTCGCCATCATGGGCAAGCCTTGGCGCATTTCCGGTCATTGGCGTTAGTTGTCCGTCCGTCTCCCACACCTAGGACAAATGGACGGATGGACGATCAATCGTCCTCATCACCATCTTGAGAACGGCTGATTCCCTCTGCCGAAAGACGAAGAACCCCACTCATAAGGTCAGGCTCGATCAGTAGGGCGAACCGTCCTTTCTGGTAGTCGAGCGCACCGTAGGCCGCTGACCGTCCGCAGTCTGTCATTTCCATCAATTGCTTAGCTGCCACTGCCTGTGTCATTGATCGCTTACCGTAGTTGAAGAGTTTCAGAATATGCTCCTCTCGGATTTTTGTGACTGGCCCGGACTGTCCATCAAATGCTGTCCAGTCGAAGTCGTCGGCATGAGTGAAGAATCCGCCATCCGTCCGTCGCCATGCTGACCGTGGAGCCATCACCCCATCGTTGCACTTTGCCACTGTCAAGACCGTGTGTGGATCATCCTCCGCATCAGTAGCCGCTTGCAAAGTCATTACCGCCCGCGCCGAACTGGTAATCACATACGACCCTGCAAGCAGGTTTGCCATTGAGCGGCCCCTGTGTTTGTCACCCTCACGCGGTTTCCGCAGATGGTGAACGACCAGCAAGGCCGGATTCGTCCCTACTTCTCCCGCTAACTGCCGCAAGAATTTAAAAAGCTCGATGATATCCCGCTCCTGCGAATCGCTCACCATGCTGTTGAGAGGGTCGAACACGATCATATCAGGCCCAAAGGGGGTAGCCGCCGCTATCAGGTCTTGCCGGAAATCAGGATTATTCATCGCAATCATTCCATCAGGAGGAGCCGACACAAGAAGCCGTCCATCAAGTCCCGACGCATCGCCCAAGTTCTGAAAATCCTTCGACAAGCGAGGAAGTCCATTTTCCGATTGAACGACCATCGTTTTGAATCCGAAGTGAATCGGGAATCCCATCCAGCTTGATTCGCCCCGCGCCGCTGCCACCGCCAGCGAGAACACCGCCCGAGATTTTCCGACACCTCCCGGCCCTGCAAAGATCGTCATTGCTCCGCGTTGAATCAACGAGTCACCCACAAGGAAATGATTCGGCGGTGTGACATACTCCGCGATCTCCGATGGCCGGAGAAACTCGATCAGTGGTTTTCGTACTGTTTTTTCCTTTCGCTGCGCATCCGGGAAATCCGCCTCGATGCTGCGTTGAAAAGCCGGGACTGCCGCAGTATCGGCTATGCCTTCGCCCCCTGCCGTTTTCTGACTCTCCCCGCTCGCCAGTGGATCATAGAAGCCGCCACTCATGGAAGAACCTCCCGAAACTTGTCTTCCCGCTCGAAACAATCCGGCGCGATCTTGCAAACGTCAGCCAGGTCTTTTCCCACCGTGCCGTCCGCCTTCACGATCCCCGATAAATCGAACGCACGCACCCGCGCACCTGCACCGTGAAGTTGCCGCGCCCACTCCCGCGCCGCGATCAGTCCGGCATCGTCACAATGAGGATACAAGACAACATCCTTGCCAGCCAGTCGTTGCAATGCCTCGTCTGCGATTCTGTGATTTGCCGCGCCGAGCATTGCCAACGGCGCGACTGCATCAGACTTTCCCTCAAGGATAAGGAAGTTGAACACCGCGAGGAAATCCGCCGCGCCCTCCAGCCATACCACTTTAGGAAACTCTGCTGCCTCCTCGATCCCGATAGGCCATGACTTGCCAGCACCGATACAATGGGACTTTCGCACCGGAAGCCCCTTGTATGCGTCGAAGAAGTTTCCATCAAGCCGCCGAAACTCCATGAGCTGCCGCCGCTTGTCCCGGACCGCCCAGCATGTAGTTCCTGCAAACTCCGCGAATCCGAAAAAGCCGCCACTCTCCGCGAGCCGAAGTCCCTCGGTGCCGAATCCGCGAAGTTCCGCAAGTTGATTCAATTCCGCCACCGATCCCGGACGTAAATCCGGCATCCATCGCTTTTTACCGAAGGTCGGAATGTCCTCCCGCCGACTCCGATTAGGAAGGCCGAGAAAACTCCGCGCCCACGTCAAAGCCTCTGCCGCCGTGCATGACTTCGCCAATCGGATAAAGTCCACTGCATCGCCATGTTCACCACTCGCATGGTCCTTGTATCGCCACTTCCCGCCGTCCTCATAGACTGAGAACGACGGGTTTGTTTCTTCTCGGAATGGCGAGCAAACGCACCTCCCCGGCACTCCCGGAAGAGATAGAACCCGCCACACTTGGCGAATGTCCAGCCGCTCCGCGATTTCTCCAGTAGTCAGTTCACGACTCATCGTCTTCGCCCTCTTGCTTCCGTTGCTCATCGTCCCGAAGCGAATCTTGCTGCAGCTCCTCATTTTGTGCTGACCCTTCCGCAAGCCACCAACCATCAGACTTCAAATGCTCGGCCAACTTTGCGGCAGCTTTATCCGCCGCCGATGCCGACGTGTGCAAGCTTGCGATTTCCCCGCACGCGGTCGGTATTTCTCCCGTTTGTAACAACTCCTTGTTCATTTTAATTAGGCGTTGCAACGAATCCCCGGCGACTACCTTCCCGCGATGCCATAGCACAACCAGCCAGATGTTCGTTTTCATTTAGCCACCTCACCGACAAATCCATTGACCTGTCCTGCTGCCGCTTTATCCGCCGCCGATGCCGACGTGTGCAAGCTTGCGATTTCCCCGCACGCGGTCGGTATTTCTCCCGTTTGTAACGACTCCTTGTTCATTTTAATTAGGTGTTGCAACGAATCCCCGGCGACTACCTTCCCGCGATGCCATAGCACAACCAGCCAGATGTTCGTTTTCATTTAGCCACCTCACCGACAAATCCATTGACCTGTCCTGCTGCCGCTTTTGCGATGAATGCACAAAGTTTCGGCACGGACACGAATACCGTACCACGGAGGCATCCTCGACGCCTAACCCGAACAAGGAAACGTTCATCCGGGCCAACTTTTGCGTCCGTCTCGATGAGCCATGAACGGCTTGCGCCCGAGACGCTGCATCGCTCACCTGCTTTTGGGAGACGTCCAAATTCAGCTACGTTCCCAGCTGTTGCCACCTCGACCCTATGCCCGAGACGCTCCGGGACTGCCCCGGCGACTTTGGGGATTGCCCCCGTGAATTCTGATTTGTGATTTGTCATTTTTCTCTTTCCCCGGAACCTGCATTATCGCTGCATCATGCAACGAAACGTGCTCCGAGGTGAGAGAAGTGAACCACAGCAGTGATTGACGTTTTCGATTAATTAAACGCCAACCCCAAACCTCCTTCGGACTTGTTATCGTCTAGCTTCCCGAGCAGATCACTTTTTTTGTGAAGATAGAAACTCGACCAATTTTTTTGCCGAAATAGACAATACCGGAAAGTTTTCTGCGAGTTTCAAGACGATTCTTGCAACTCCAGCGGGTCCTATTCGATGTTGTGGACGCCCGCCACATTTCCGTCGGCACGGAGACCCGCGATAGATGTTCTTTTTTCCCCAGCGTCCAGCTGTTGCAATTGGCAAGAGCTGTTTTCTGGGAAGTCCGGTTAGATCTTTTAAGTCTGCTGCCGTTGGCCATCTTTCATGATCTTTCCAATCCTTTTTCCTCAACATTTCAAATACGGCCCGAAGGTCATTTGCGGTGGGTTTAGGTGGAGTCTTGTCGCGTTCTCCAGCCGCAATTTGCCTTGCTCTTAAATTGACAAGGTCTTCTCCGAGCGACGACGCTTCACGTTCTTCGCGCTCATCGCGCTCATATGCCCATCTCCAAACCTCACCCGGCCTAGCGGTTTGTTCCGGATGCGCTTGTTTCCATAGTCCAACGTCATCAGGAGACAGCCCGAATTCTTTTTCTGCCGCAGCATCATCTTGGCGAATCAACCACTCAACGTCCGACTTGATACTTCTAAGACCGTCTTCGTGAAACCCTCCCGCTTTCATAGAGTTCAAGATCAGGTAGTAAGTCTTTGTCGTATCGAAACTCCGCCTTTCGCCTTCCTCTAGCAAACTCTGGGGAAGCTTCTCACCACTTTTTGCCAGACGGACGATTTCGTCGATGAATGAAGTTTCACGACAGGGTTTTTTAGCGGCCCTGCGCACCGATCCGTCGACGACTTCAGGGGCCCTGCGCACCAATTCGACGGCTTCCTGCTCTTCCGCTTTTGCCTCCGCTTTCGCACGGTCTAATGCTGACTGTCTCTTTCGCGCCTGCTTTACCATGATTTTATCGGTTCGCGCCAATAGCGTTCATCCGGCACGTCCAGCCGGACAATCGTGTTGTCCATCCATCGCCGGGAGCCGATGGAAAGCGAGGGAAAACTTCCCCTCATAATGCCATCGCATCATCACGCCGTAAGAATTAGAGCCAAGGCGCACAGATGCCCGACACGCCTTCCGAATAGCACCGCCGCTACCACGATATTCCCGACGAGATAGAGCCGCGCCACGGGCAGCGAGTGAGCCGCTGCGATCCGTCCAGCGTCCATCCAGTCCTATAGGTGTGGGGGGACGGACGGAAATCCGTCCATGTAAAAAATCCCCCAGCGAAACAGGGCGAGCGGGTAGAAGTGAGAGAGGATAAATCTCTTTCATTTCTTCGCCTTCTTGCCTTCCGGCTTGTCACTCATCAGGGACGGAAAAGCCTTTGCCGCCCGGACCATCGCATCCTTACCACTCCGAGTGTAATGCCGGGAAATTTCGACGCTGTCATGCCCGACCCATTCCATGACGACACTCTCCGGGATTCCGGCTTCTTTGAGAAACGAAACTGCCGAATGCCGTAGCGAGTGGAACGAAATTCCCGACGCGGAATTGCCGATCCCTGAACCCTTGCCATGCGTCCTCCTGTGTGCCTGCTTCGCCCTTAGTCCCGCCTGTGCCAGTAAATCCACGAATTGAGCTGATAATCCGCCCGCGCGCCCCGTGCGCTCGATCACCCCATAAGCCCGAGGATGAATCGGCATCTCCGGGTTATCAGACACCGCAAGGGATTCGATATGCGCCAGTAGCGGCCCTGCCAGTGGGAGGATAATCCGCTTTCCGGTCTTCCGCTGCACAAGTCGCATTTCCTCGGCTTGCAAATCCAGATTCGCCCAAGTCAACCCCGCAATGTCTGCAAGCCGCTGTCCTGTAAAGAGTCCGAACTTGATAAGACTCTGCCACTCCTCATCCGCCACTGCCAGTACCGCTTTGATCTCAGAAATCGTGAGCGGCCGTCGACTCCTGGCTTCGACTCCACGCATGGACACAGGCTTAACCTTTTCTGTGGGATCATCAGCTATAACGCTGTCCAACCGAGCCGCTCGAAAAACCATCCGCATCCACTTGAGGCCATGATTTACGGACTTGGGTGCCAACCGCTTCGCCTCATGATTGCGAAAATCTACAATGTCCTGCGTCCCGATCTCTGCCATGTCTTCATCGGCTCGCTTTCCAAAGAATTCCGATGCCTTTTTCCACATACTGCGATAGAACGCGACCGTAGCGGGTGCCGTCTCCGGTTCCTTACTGGCAAGCCATGATTCAACAAACTTCCGAAAGGATTGAACAGGCAAGCCCTCGCCAGTGATCGAAGCATGAAGTCCCGCGATGACTCGGCGCGTTTGTGCCGCCGTCCGCTTCTTACGTGCCGCCTCCTCGAAAGCTCCGGCAATGTCCTCTGCCTTCTTCCGGTTGCGCTCCTTCGCCGGAATCTTCGTCGTCCTCTTCAACCTCCGCCCGTGCATGTCAGTAAAGCAGGCAATCCAGCAGGACGAGTCAGGTCTTTTAATTACGCACGACATAAGGCAAATCTCCAATTTTAAGAACAATCCGATGCATCGGACAAACACCCCGGTTTAGAGGATGGCGATCTAAGCACTTCGCCCGTCCATTGACGGGAACGAAAACGGGAACATACGATTACAAACGAGTAAAAACGTCAATAACATTTATGTTTATAATCAGCATCTTACGTCATTGGCGTTGCTTGAAATACATCCATTTCTTAATCGGGGGTTCGATCCCCTCACTGCCCACCATCCTCAACTTCTCGTGATATGCAGCCCGAGCTGAGAGATGGAGAAATCCACGAATCGGGCTGATGAATTGGGCGGATGGTCGCTGAGTTCGCGTTCGATCCTGGCGGCCGCATCTTCGTCTTTAGCGAGGATCAACAGGTATCCTCCCCCACCGGCGCCGAGGAGCTTTGCTGCCGTGGTATAATCCGAGATTCGGTGCAGAATATTTTCCACGGCGGGGGGATTGGTGTCTCGGTCAAGTCGGCAGTTGAGGTCCCAACTGCGCGAGATGCATTTTCCAAGCAAATCAAGATCATTGCGCAGCAGCGCTTCAAACGTGGAGGTTGCGTTGTGGCCTATCGCTTCCAGCGTATCGAGGTGGCGCTTGGAATTCAGGAACATTCCCCGCACGATCTCGCGGAGGATTCCCGCAGCCATGCGAGTGATCCCTGTATAATATAGGCGGGCAACGCGCAGAGAATCGCTTCGCTCGAAGAGATGCTCTGGCACCCAGCGCAGTGAGATTTGCTGATCCAGCCCGGGTTGGGATTCCGCACATTTGATGCCGCGGTAAATCCCGCCTACCTGGTCCTGCCATCCGCCTCCCGTGGTGATCATTTGTTCCATGGCAAGCGTGAGTCGAACGAGCGTGGCTTGGTCCCATCCGAGGCCACAGGCATTTGAAAGCGTCCCGAGCAGAGTGGCCGCAAGAATGCTGCTGGTTCCCAAGCCTGATCCTTTGGGCGCCGCAGCAAGAAGCGAAATCTCAATGCCTCCTCCAAAGTCCAGGAGCTGATCGCGGAGCGTGCCGTGTCGCGTCCCGCACTGGAAGTCCGGGTGAAATCCTGCCAAGCACATCGCCGCCCGGGCGAGAGCAAACCCGCTGCCTGGCCGCGCGTACTCAGCCAAGTCTTCATACGTTTCAATGATCGATTCCACGCCGAGATCAATCGATCGCAGGACGATCCGTGGCTCCTCGCAGACACGATAAAAAACCTGAATGGGAGGCTGTCCGTTGATATCGACTGCCATATTCACCACGGCCCCGCCCTTTTTAAAACAATATGGAGGAGTGTCGCTCCACCCCCCGGCAAGGTCCAGTCGCACCGGGCTACGCCCCCAAACGATCTGGTCCGGCAGCGTCGTCCGATGGGGAACTTGCAGCATGGAGTGGATCCGCCCAATGATCGCCTCGCGCAGGGTCGCGAAAGCTCGCGCTTCTGCAATTGGAGCGCGACCTGGATCGAGTCGCCGAGCTGCCCGGGCCTCCAGTTGGAGGGCATTCGCGGCGAGGACCGGGTCGTGCGACTGGGTCTCTGCGTTGTATTCTGGAATCGTCTCGAAATACGGCTCAACGGAGGTCAGATCCAGACGGAAGAACGGATTGCTACGGCTGTTGGCGTGCATCTTGGGCAAGACCCGCCTCAGCATCTCCCGGCGCTGTGCATAAATCCGGTCAATATTTGCCTGCTCGCAAACCTCCATTGCCGAAAGCCGCCGCGCAGTGCGGTATTGGTCGGCAAATTCCGGGCGCTTCGAAGGTGTCTCCCCATGCAACCAAGTGATGAAAGCAGAGGTCAGGTTCTCTCGTCGGAGAACTGGAAAAATCGCGCTCAGCTGGATGTCATGGGTTGCACTTAGACCGCAAGATTCGAGCGTCAGTCCACGCGCTTTGAACCACGAAGCGACGGGAGCATCCATCCATCGCGTAGCAGCATCCCCCAGTGCACCTTTAAACGAATCATCAAATCCATATACCCGCACGCAGTAATCCGATTCGCCTATAGGCGTCATGTCGAGGCAGACGCCCGCGCGCAGATCCAACTCAAGCCCGAGATCCGGGACTCCCGTGATGATTTGGCGGCAGGCCAATACTTGGGATGGGGCGAGGGCGGAATTTTCAACCCACAAATTCGCATTTTCCGAACTCCGCGTGCGGAAAACAAAGTCGGAATTCAATACATAAATGTCCGGATGGGGCTTTGAGTCAATTGGCCCGGTAATCGACTGATCGAGCTGACAATTCTGTAATGCGGAGATCGATTCGATCATCTGTCGGCTGGTTCCTAAATGATAAAACTCTGCTCGGGGTAATGGAATCGCAACGGCTTTCAGCGATGAAACTATCGGGTCGGGAGCGTCAGGTTGTGATCCAAGGCCCGGCCCGAAATCCGAATATAATTCGTACATTGCTGGATACTGGTTTTTGAAAACCTGATTTTCGCAATCCCAACCACATTTATCCAGCAGCGCTGTGATTGCCTTGGAGCCAAGCAACCATGCTCCGGTATCCACCATCGCGAGGTGATCTGCCGCGTGTGTGCGGATGACTTCGGCGCTGGGTTTCTGTTTGAAAAACCCGAGGGATTGGTCGCCCGTGCGGGGCGTGAAAAAGACACCAAAATGCGATGCCATTTCCGGGCTGACCCACATCCCAAGCCCGATCACGTCCGCATCGGGAAACGGAGGAAGTATTTCATCAAACCTCAGCACGACGTCGCCGCTGCAAACCATCAGCGGAAATCCGGTCCCCGCCTTATCCAGAACCCGGTGAAATCCGGGGAGCATGAAATCCAACAACGTATCGTCGATCGATTGACCCAGCGTCCAACGCAGCGCAGGCATCGGAATAAAAATTTTGCCCACAGCAGCATATGCAGGCAGCCGCCGGCTCTGGCCACCAGCGAGGATTACCAGCTTCTGGCCGGATGCGATCCACGATTCAAAAGCACCGGGTTTTCCATCTGCGACCCAGGCATTATGCAGGATCTGCACAATCCCACCGCCGGAGCCGAGCTTGGTCCCCGCGGGGTCACAGGCTGCAAACCAATCCGCTTCGGGCCGGTTGCTAACGCGGTAAAATGCATTGCTCATTGCCGGCGGCAGAGACAGTAGGTGTCGAATACTCATGACTTTCGCTTGTTGTAGCGATCCCGCTCTAAACGGACAACGGTTTTTGACTTCCTCCTGCGTGGCTGGATTTGCAAATCCAAAACATTCGCGCTCGCCCATTGGCCGTTTTCCTGTAGACAGATGATCCATGCTGACAAAGGTTTTTTCCGCAGCGTTGCGGGGGGTGGATGCGCTCGAAGTCGAGATCGAGGTGAATGGCGGGCCGGGGGACCCGCAAATTATTGTCGTCGGGCTGCCGGATGCTTCCGTTCGCGAGAGCCGTGACCGGGTCATCACAGCCATCGGGAATAGCGGCTTCCGCTGGCCGCGGTCTCGCATGACGGTCAACCTCGCCCCTGCGAATGTAAAAAAGGAAGGTCCAAGTTTTGATCTTCCGATTGCTCTCGGGATGCTGGCTGTAGAAGACGGTGTCGACATCCCCCGGTTAGCGCGATGCATGGTGGCAGGCGAACTGGGACTCACCGGCGAAGTGCGGGCAATCAAGGGCGTGCTTCCTATCGCGCTCGAAGCCCGTCGGAGGCGGAAAAAGGCGCTCATCGTTCCCTTTGCTAATGCGGCTGAAGCTGCCGTGGTGGAAGGCGTGCAGGTCTTTGGAGTTCGCTCGTTGCGCGAAGCCTACGAACTCATTTGCGACCGCAGCTCAGCAACCCCTGTGCTCCCTATGCTCGACGATGCCAAAGCGCGCCTTGCCGAAATCTCAGAGGTAGATTTTTCCGAGGTCAAAGGGCAAAACCAAGTCAAGCGAGCCATCGAGGTCGCCGTGGCCGGAAACCACAATCTCCTGCTCATTGGCCCACCCGGATCCGGGAAGTCAATGCTTTCGAAGCGTATTGCGACCATCATGCCGCCGATGTCGCTGGAGGAAGCAATCGAGACGACGAAGATTCACAGCATTTGCGGACTGCTCAGCGAAGATCGAAATTTTGTATTCAGCCGGCCGTTCCGCTCCCCGCATCACACGATTTCAGATGTCGGGTTGCTCGGGGGATCGAGCAACCCGACGCCGGGAGAGGTAAGCCTCGCGCACAACGGCGTGTTGTTTCTCGATGAACTGCCAGAGTTCAAGCGCTCAACGCTGGAAGTCATGCGACAACCGTTGGAAGATGCTCATGTCGTCGTGACTCGTGCCGCAGGAACGATGAAGTTCCCTGCCGATTTCATGCTCGTCGCCGCCATGAATCCCTGTCCATGCGGCTACTTCGGCGACCCCAAACGCGAGTGTCGATGCTCTCCGACTCAAGTCGAGCGTTACCGTCAGCGCATATCCGGGCCCTTGTTGGACCGCATCGACATCCATGTGGATGCCCCTGCCGTAGCGTATGCAGAGCTTTCCAGTGATGTGCCAGCGGAGTCATCAGCGGGCATCCGTGAGCGGGTGGAGGCTGCGCGGGCCGTGCAGACGGCGCGTTACGCGGGGAGTCGCGCCCGAAGCAATGCCAGGATGTCGCACGCTGCTCTCAAAGCCAACTGTCGGCTGGATCCGCAAAGCCAGGAAATGCTCCGCCTCGCGATGGCGGACTTGGAACTTAGTGCTCGCGCCTATGATAGAATCCTCAAAGTATCGCGCACGATCGCCGACCTTGCGGGATCGGAAACCATAAAAGCGAAGCATCTCGCCGAGGCGATCCAATACCGCACGCTGGATCGGAATCTGTGGCGGTAGAAGCCTCGCCGTTTTTTATGTTCATGGTAAAAAAGTTCTTTCGAGACAGACTTCAAATCACTCCATTCCCCAGCTAATTGGCAAAGATCAGCAAAGTTCATAGGCTCAATCCTTGAATCGAGGCAGCACCTTAACCTAAATTTCTTACGGAGTGGACTGATTTGATAAAATCGGCCAAAAAACAAGGCATTTTGACCCCTAAAAGGTTCTTCACTGTTTTCGGTGGGTGATCATGTTCAGTTAAGACCCGGAGGGTCCATTAGGAAATTAGCCGGTGGTGCCAATCCTGAGCTTTCGACACAACTTTTTGGGTATAATAGTGAAGAACGATTAACGCAAAGGGAGGAGGAAACAACAGGGCGGTTTGAGAACTCGCTGCCCGACTCGCTTGTGGGAGGACAACGAGCACGCCGGACTGAGCGGGATTTTGCGCTGTTTGCCGCCGGGTTGACTTCCGACGAGGTGAACCCGTTTTTTTTCTACCATGAAGAGCATGAAGGACATGAAGGGGGAGAAGGCTGAGTAAGATTTTTTCTGAATCTTCATGATCTTCATGGGTTTAATTCTTTTCTCCTCGGTCCAAGGTGTCCGCGTCCGCGCGGATAGCCGAAGAATACG
>Ga0335398_10003734_pt1 | contig 21904 bp, 18 predicted proteins | sample BON03_FD_205742 | JGI IMG/M metagenome (GOLD analysis project Ga0335398, IMG submission 205742) | Freshwater microbial communities from Lake Bonney liftoff mats and glacier meltwater in Antarctica - BON-03 (spades assembly) (version 2) | ecosystem: Environmental > Aquatic > Freshwater > Ice >... | reverse complement strand
CTTCAAAAACAAACGCCAAGCCACAGTTAAAGACTTCCACGATGCCATGAACAAATTCAACAACCGACTGGCCTTCGCCACCATTACCGCCCACTGACCTTCATCCCGTGCAAAAATCCGCCGTGGCATGTTGCTCCCTCTCGCGAAATATCCTTCCCACAGCAAGAACTGACAGTTAGACACTCTGAGCACGAAAAACCCAACTTTCATGAGCAAACTACCGACGGAACGAGCGAAACACGATTACTGGATAAAAAGCATCAAGTGGGTTTTTATCTTACTCTCGATCTGGTTCCTCGCCTCCTTCGGTTGCGGCATTCTGTTCCGCGCTTGGCTGGATGAGAACTTTCCGAAAATCGGCAACGCCCCCTTTGGATTCTGGATGGCTCAACAAGGCTCCATCATCATCTTCATCCTCATCCTCATCGCTTACGCCAAAATTATGGCAGGGCTCGAGAGGCAACTCGAAAAATAGATCCCAAAAATCTCAGCTTCATCAGCCTCTCTAAATTTTCAGAAGAAAAAATATGTCCCAAAACGCCTGGAACTTCCTCTTCATCGGCCTCTCATTCGCCGCCTACATCTACATTGCCATCAGAACCCGCGCGGGTTCCACCAAGGAATACTACACCGCCGGTGGCGGCGTCTCTCCTCTCACCAACGGTATGGCCACCGCCGCCGACTGGATGTCTGCCGCCACCTTTATTTCCATGGCAGGCGCCCTCTCCATTTCCGGCTATGACGGCTCCCGCTTCCTGATGGGTTGGACTGGCGGCTTCGTCCTCCTCACCGTTCTCATGGTGCCCTTCCTCCGCAAATTCGGAAAAGCCACCGTCCCGGATTTCGTGGGTGATCGCTACTACTCACAGACCGCTAGGCTCGTCGCAGTCGTCTGCGCCATCTTCATCTGCCTCACCTACATCATGGGTCAGATGCGTGGTGTGGGCATCGTCTTTGCCCAGCTCTTTGGCATAGAAATCTGGCTCGGTGTGATTATCGGAGCCGCCATCGTCTTCTTCTACGCCGGCCTCGGCGGCATGAAAGGCATCACCTACACCCAGGTCGCCCAATACATCGTCATGGCCTTCGCCTACACCCTCCCGGCGGTCTTTATTGCGATGACTCTCACCGGAAACATCATTCCCCAGCTAGGCTTTATCGGCGACTACAAGGGTGCGGAAGGATCGATCCCTTTCCTCGACAAACTCAACAACATCAACACCGAGCTCGGCTTCGCCAAATACACCGACGGCTCACTCAGCACCATCGACATGTTCTGCATCACCGCCGCGCTCATGTGCGGCACCGCCGGACTTCCCCACGTCATCGTCCGTTTCTTCACGGTCAAGGACGTCAAGGCCGTTCGGAAATCCGCCTACTGGACCCTCTCCTTCATCGCCGTCATCTACCTCACCGCCCCTACCGTCGGCGCCTTCGCCCGGGTCAACCTCATTGAAAGCCTCCACGACACCTCCTACGTCGAGGCACCTCAGTGGATGAAAGATTTCGAAACCACCGGGCAACTCGCTTGGGTCGATAAAAACGGCGATGGGAAAATCCAATACTACGGCAAAGAAAAATCCGAATCCAAAAAAGACGATGCGGTCTTTATAGGAAAAACACCGAGCTTCCAAGGCCTGGGTGATGACGCAAAACGCGGCAACCACGGCGAGCGCCTCGTGGAGAATGAAATCGTCACTAACAGCCCCAACGAGCTCTGGTTCGGAGAGGACATGATGGTCATGGCAAGCCCCTACATGGGAAATACACCCAAATGGGTCATTGGCCTCCTCATGGCTGGCTGCATCGCCGCCGCACTCTCCACCGCCGCCGGCCTTCTCCTTGTCCTCTCCACCGCGATCTCCCACGACTTGATGAAAAAAATCATCAAGCCTGACCTCAGCGACAGGGAAGAGATGAATTGGGCACGCATCGCCTCATTCGGTGCCCTCATTGTCGGATGCATCTTCGCGATCAATCCACCCTCCGCATTCGTCGCCAAAACCGTCGCCTTCGCCTTCGGACTCGCCGCATCTTCGTTCTTCCCCATCCTTCTAATGGGGATCTTCTCCAAACGCGTCAATAAATACGGCGGCATCTCCGGCATGATCTGTGGCATCAGCTTCACCCTACTTTACATCATCTACTTCCAGTTCGACCTCCCCATCCTCGGTAAAGGAACCGCCGACCAATACCTCTTCGGCATCTCACCCGAAGGCATCGGCACCATCGGCATGCTGCTTAACTTCGCCGTCGCATTTACCGTCTCCCACTTCACCCCGCCCACGCCGCAAAATATCAAGGATCTTGTCGACAGCATTCGCTACCCCAGCGCCGCCGGAGAAGCCGATTCAGCACCGAGCCATCATTGAACAACCTCCAACCTCTCAACTCCAAAAAGGCTGGGATCACACGTTCCGCTCTCTTCTTCATTGAAAGTTGAGAGTTGAAAGTTGAGAGTTAATGCGTGCTTGCTTTCTCCACCTGCTGGAACAACTCCCGCCATACCGATGGTGAGGAGATGATCGATGAGATCCTCGAACTGGGATTTTCCAACATCGAGCTCTCCCACGGGATGACTATCACCAAGCTGCCCGGAATCCGGAAAGCCTATGAGGCAGGGATGTTCACCTGCGCCGGAGTGCACAACTATTTCCCGTCTCCTGTCGAGGTGATGATCGACGCTCCAGATGCCTACGAATACACCTCCCACCGTCCTTTCGACCGCAAGCGAGCGATGGACATGACTTTAAAAACCCTTGAACTCGCCGCCGAGTTCAAGGCGCAATACCTCGTCCTCCACATGGGCTCCGCGCCGATGAGCTCCGCGAAGTTCACCAAGCCGCTCACCAAGATGGTCGCCGCCGGAGAACAACGCAATCCCGCTTACGTGAAGCGGAAAATCAAATTCATCAAAAAACGCGAAAAACTCGCTCCCCTCTACTACCAGCGGGCAATCGAAGCCCTCGAAGAAATCGCCCCCAAAGCGGAGCAATACGGCGTCAAACTCGCCGTCGAATCCCGTTCCCGCTTCGAGGACATGCCCAACGAACGCGAAATGGTCATGCTCCAAGAGCATTTCAAAGATAACCCATGGATCGGCTACTGGCACGATTTCGGCCACGTCCAGCTCAAGCACAACCTCGGCCTGCTCGATCACTTCGAATGGCTGGAAACCATCGCCCCCCACCTCATCGGCGGCCACGTCCATGACGTGGAATGGCCCGCCCGCGACCACCGCACCCCCTTCACCGGCACCCTCGATTACGAAACCATCCTGACATTTTTCCCAAAAGGCTGCCCCCTAACATGGGAACTCAGCCCCACCCGCGAGACCGCAGAAATCCGCGATTCGCTAGAAGTCTGGAACAACAAGTTCCCGGAACGGAGTTGAGGGAGAGTAGGCTTGAGCCCACTCTCCATCTTATCGATTTTCAGGGATCCCCCCGGCAGCAATCTGCTCCTCATACCAAACATGATAGGGCCTCTTTTTCGCCAGCGGCACTCCTTCGTTAACCATCATCGGCCGGGCTTCGTCCCAGAATTCTCCGTAAGCTTTGAGCATCTTCTCAGCGACCTCTGGATGCTCCGCGATCACGTTGTCCGTCTGGCCTGGATCCGCCTCCATGTCGTATAGCTGTTCTTTCCCGACGAGGCGATATTTCGCGCTCCTCACGGAAAATACCTTCCACTTGTAGTCGTCGGGATTTTCGCCCTGATTCCAGCGCGCCTTGTGATCAAAAAGCATTCGATCCGGCCATTCCGCATCCTCCCCTGAAAACAGCGGCCAGAAATCACGGCCCTCCACCTGTGAGTCTGGAAAACCGACCGACGCAAGACCGGCGAGAGTTGGTAACAGATCGATGTGCGCGACAACCTCATCCACCGATTTCCCTGGCTTAGTCTTCCCATCCCATCGCACGAAAAACGGAACCCTGGCACCTCCCTCGTCGAGGCTGCCTTTGTAGCCTTTCATCCCGGCATTGTAGCCCTTGAGCTTGTTACCTTCGGCATCCGTTCCATAGACCGTTCCCGCAGTTCCGGTCGCTGGGGTCATTCCATTATCGCTCATGAAAATAAACACCGTGTCCCCCCAAAGATCCCACTCATCCATTTTCCCCATCAGACGTCCCAAGTTCTTATCGATATTCTCGATCATCCCATAAAAGCCCGCCTGCTTTTCATCATAACCCATTTCCAGAAACCGCTTTTTCGCGGAGTCCGGCGCAAGGAAAGGACCGTGCGGTGCGTTCGTGGCGATATAGGCAAAAAACGGTTTCTCAGAATCCTTCATCGTGGAAATCCAGTTCGCCGCCTTATTGAAAAACACATCGGTGCAAAAACCCTCTGTCTTCACAAACTTCCCGTTATGACGTATCACCGGATTGAAATAGGAATTATTCGGCACATCTGCACATGATCCCGGAAATGTTTGTCCGATCCCGCCCGCTCCGTGGATAAACACCTCATCGAATCCGCGGCTTCCCGGCTGATATTCCTCTTCGTCGCCAAGATGCCATTTCCCGAAAATCCCACTCGTATATCCGGCCTTCGCTAAAACCTGCGGCAAAGTCACCGCCCCCAACGCCATCCGCTCTCGCTCGAAAATCGTGTGAGTGATCCCGTTTTTCAATGGATGCCGCCCCGTCATCAGAGCGGATCTCGTCGGCGAACAGGTTGGACTCACCAAAAACCGTTCAAACACCGTGCTTACCTCATGGAGCTTGTCCATATTCGGTGTCTTCAGCCACGGATGCCCATGCGCACCAACCGCCGCATATCCCTGATCATCCGTCAGGATCAAGATGATGTTGGGAGCTTTCCCCAAACACGCTGCCATCGAAACTAGCCAGAACATCATCCACTTCTTCATAGATCAGCATTAATCCAGCACGCAGCATGTGGCAAGAGTCAAGCGTTCCAGTAAAAAAGAGTCCCAACCCGTTTTATTGATTGATCCAAAGTCTTGATCTTCCAAGATTACCTCATAAGTTGAGAACTGATCTCAATAAGAACCATGTCACGTATCGCTGCACTGCTCTTGCTAACAATTCCCGCCATCTACGCGCAGGAAAACGATTCTGCCGTGGCCGAACTACGCGAAACCATTTCCAAAATCGTCGATGTCCAATCCATGGAGTCCAAAGAACGACTCGATTGGGAATCCCGGAAAACTGAAATCGCCGCCTTGCTCGATCTCCACCAACGCGAGCTCGAACTCCTCGATGAAGAACTCGCAAAAGCCGGCAGCTCCGCCCCCTCCCACCAGCAAGTGACCGCCGAAATGAAAGCGGAGATTCAAGACCTCAAGAAAACCCGCGGCCTCACCTCGGGAGCCGTCGCCCGAACCGTTCCCCGCACCATCGCTCTCGCCAATCGTTTCCCACTGCCACTCATCACAGAGGCCGAAGCCGAACTCGCCACGCTCCGCTCCTGGAAGTCCACCGACGAACCCCGCGAAGCCCTCCGCTCCATCCTTACACTCCTTGCAAAAGCCGAGCAATTCAACCGCCGCTTCACCCGCACCACCGAAATCCGCGACAACCGCGAAGTCCAAGTCCTCTACCTAGGCCTCGCACAAGCCTTCTACGCCGACAGCAAAGATAAAGCCGGCATCGGCCGCCCAGGGGCCGATGGATGGACCTGGGAAGCCCGCCCGGAAATCCGCCCAGAGCTCATCAACGCCTTCGATACCATCGATAAAAAACGACCACCATCGATGGTGACGCTCCCCTTGAAAATCGACTGAACACCCTCACGGATCGCCGACTTCAGTCGGCGTGTATCTCTTGCCAAACCAGATGTCCCGCACCCTCATCTCCCTGCTCCTCACCGCCACCCTCTCCGGTGCCCAAACCACCGTGCCCGAGGCTTTGGAAAAGGCGAAAATAGATCTCACCGCCGCCCTCTCGTCCTTGGGAAAAACCCGAGAAAAAATCACCTCGGAACAACCCCAACTCTCCGCCAGCTTCGAAAAAACCGAACTCGACCTCCGCCAGAAACGTCGACTCACCCGCATCGCCCACCTATCCGAACAGGACCGCGCCCAAGAACTCCGCCAACTCCGCACCGACCTCAACTCCCGAAGCCAAGACGCCTCCTACCTCGCCGGCATCCTAAAAGATCACGCCCTTAAAACCACCACCCTCGCCACGCCAGGCTCCCCGGAGCTCAATATCGCCCCGGAAATCCTCGCCACCGATGCCAACGACCCATCCGCAGCCCTGACCCAACGCCTCGCCATCCTCGACGCTTCGGTAGCTCATCTCGAAGCCCTCCTAGGCGGCTCCATCACCCCCGGAAAAGCCGCCGACCCTTCCGGAGAAATCTACGACGGCACCCTCGCCGCAATCGGCCCGGTCTCCTACTTCCTCTCCGCCGACAAAACCAGCGGTGGCGACATTGTTCCTTCGAAATCCGGCAGCGTCCCACGCTACATCCCCGTCTCTGCCGAACCAATCGCCAGCCTCATTTCAGGAAAACAGACCGCCCTGCCCCTTGACCCCACCGAAGGCAACGCCCGCGCAATGGACGAAATCGACGGCGGCCCCATTGACCTCGTCCGCAAAGGCGGACTCTGGATCTGGCCCATCATGTTTCTCGCCCTGCTCTCGCTGGTCTTCGGCCTCGTCAAGCTCGCCCAGTTCGCCCGCTTCCGCGATCCCTCCGACGCATGGGTCACCGCCATTCTCGCCACCCTGCGCAGCGGCGACCGCGAAAAAGCCTCCCAGCTCGCCAGCGAATCCAAACACCCCGCTGGTCCCGTCATGAAGAAACTGATCTCAGTTTCCGAAAACTCCGCCGATCTCGTCGAAGAAACCCTTTACGAACAACTCATGTCCGTGCAGAGCAAATCATCCACCCTTCTTCCTGTCATCGCCATCACTGCAGCCACCGCACCCCTGCTCGGCCTACTCGGCACCGTCTCCGGCATGATTACCACCTTCAACCTCATCACCCTCTTCGGCTCCGGCGATCCCAAACCCCTAGCCGGCGGCATCTCCGAAGCCCTCATCACCACCCTCTTCGGCTTGGTAGTCGCCATCCCCGCCCTCATCCTCCACGCCTTCCTCTCCCGCCGCGCCCAAGGCATCGTCCAGACCACCGAGCGCCTCGGACTATCATTCGTAAACGGACTTAGGACAAAGCATCGAGCATGAATTCGGAGATCACAAACGCTATCCAGCAGACACTGCACGAAGGCGGCGTAACCCTTTACGCACTCCTTGTTCTAGCCGTTTCGATTTACGCCATCCTCTTCAGTGTATGGCGGCACCTGACCGCTACTGGAAAAGTAGTAGCTGCCGGAAAATGGCTCGCCCCCGCCAAGGTCGCATCCTCGCTGCCATGGGAAACGAAACCTGCCTCGTTCCGGGAAGTCCAGCGCACCTACGCCGCCTTCGAACTCGACGAAATGGCATGGGTCGAGCGCCGCCTCCCCTTCCTCGCCATCCTCATCTCAACCGCCCCGCTCCTCGGACTTCTCGGCACCGTCGCAGGAATGCTAATTACCTTTTCCGGAATGGCCTCAGGAAACAACGCCCCCATCGACACCATCTCCACCGGCATCTCCCGCGCCCTAGTCACCACCCAAGCCGGGTTGGTGATCGCCATTCCCGCCGCCTTCCTCCTGGCCCTCTTGAAACGCCAAACTGAAAACACCCACCTGCAACTCCAGCAACAGCTCCACACCCATCTCTCGCAAAACCTTCAACTATCAACCTCCAACTCCCAAAATCTTCCGCCCTGAAAGGGCAAAACATCACAGCCCAGGGCAACGCCCTGGGTTCCAACCACCCATTAATCCCCGCCGCAGCCCCACACCCCTTCAGACCTTCCGACTTTCCGCTCCCCGCCCCCTAAATGAGAAGATTCCGCCACACAACAAACACCGAAAGCCAGGGAAGCATCGACATCTCCCCCCTCATCGATGTCGTCTTCCTATTGCTGATATTCTTCATCGTCACCACCGTCTTCATCAGCGAAACCGGCGTTGAAATCTCAAAACCGCGCGCCGCCACCTCCGAGGATCTCGACCGGCAAGCCATCCTCATCGCCGTAACCGCCGAGTCCCGCGTCTGGCAGGGCGGCCGGGAAATCGGCCAAGACGGAGTCCGCGCCGTTGTTGCAGCCCTTCTCGAAGAAACTCCCGAGACCCCAGTCATCATCCGCGCCGATGCCGCCACCCCCACCCAAGCCACCGTCCAAGTCATCGACTCCGCAAAACTAGCCGGTGCAGAATCCGTCTCACTAGCCACTGAAAAATAACCTCCAACCTCCAACCTCCAACCTCTTCCGCCCTGAAAGGGCAAAACACCACAGCCCAGGGCAACGCCCTGGGTTCCAACCACCCAAAAACCCGGGCAAGCAAACAACCCCACCACCCATTAAGTCCCGCCGCAGCCCCGCACTCCACCCGCCCGACCGTCTTGATTGAAAGATGAAAGTTAAGAATTGAATATTAAATCCACCATCATCGGCATCGCCGCCTCCGCCATCCTGCTGGCGGTGCTTGGAGTCGCACGCCTATTCACAGTCACCACCAAAACTCCCGATATCACCATCCGCGAGATCGAAACCGTCACCGTCACCCAACCACCGCCACCTCTGCCTGAGGAGTCACCGCCCGACGCCCCTCCTCCTCCTCCAGCTCTCACCGAAGTCAGCTTCCTCCCGGATCCAACCCGGGTCCCCATCCCCCAAGCGAAAATCCCTATGGACATCACCACCCCAGTCGAAAATTTCTTCACTGACCTCGCGCCCGCGCCCCTCCCGACTCCACCCAAACCATCCCCAGCTAAGCAGCAAGGTTCTTCGCAGCAGTTATTTAAGAAAGAGGAAAACTACCGACCCAACCCGCCTCCGGCAAAATCTCACTACGGTGCCAGCGAACTCGACAGCGCACCCCGCCTCCTTCGCCACGGCTCCGCCAACTTCCCATCTTCCCTCGCCCGCAAGGGCGTTACCCGAGGCACCGTCACCTTCGAGGTCGAGCTCTCAACCAGCGGCGCCGTCAGCATCCGCAGCGTCATTTCCACCACCCACACCGAACTTGTCGCACCCGCCCGCCGCGTCGCCTCCGGCGCACGCTTCACCCCACCCAAGCGCAGCGGCCAAGCCGTCAAAGTCATCATGCGCTGGCCTATCGTGATTGAGAAATGAATTTCAGTTAGAAGTTATTGGTTATGAGTTATTTATTAAAACACCGCTTAACGCTTCTGGTCTCTGGCCTCTGGTTTCTAGCGTCTTCACCACAGGTGTATTCCGCCGAGCCCCTGCCCCTTTCCACCTCCTACTGGAACGACCCCGCCTTCCTGAAATCTTTTAACGGCTCCTACCGCATCGAAGCCCGCATCGAGCCGAACCTCACCACCGAGGAGCGCGGCCTGCTCGTCGAAATCCAAAAACTCATGGCCGCCGGCAAACGCGACGCCGCCCTGGAAAAAATCACTTCCAGTAAACTCACCGCAGACTCCGCCGCCCTCACCTTCAACCTCGGCAACCTCCAGTTCGAAACCGGGGAAATAAAAAAAGCCATCGCCGCCTACAAAACTGCCTTGGAGAAATACCCATCCTTCCGCCGCGCGCATCGCAACCTCGCCCTCGCCTACGTCCGCGAAGAAGATCTGGGGAAAGCCCTCACCCACCTCACCGAAGCCATCCGCCTCGGCGATTCCGAAGGCTCAACCTACGGTCTGCTCGGCTATTGCCGCCTCTCCCGCAAGGAATACGCCAGTGCCCTACAAGCCTACCGCCTCGCTCAAGTCACAGAACCGGAGGTCGCCGAATGGAAAGCCGGAACCGCCCAATGCCTGCAGAACCTCAATGAGAAAACCGAAGCCATTGCGCTGCTCGAAGAAGTCGTCCGCCAACGTCCCTTGGAGGCTTCCTACTCGGTCCTCAAAGCCAACATCCACCTCGACCTCGCCCAACCGGAACTCGCAGTCAAAGCCCTAGAACTCCCCTTCCGCCTCAAGATCCTAGATCCCGATGCCACGCTCCTACTCGCCGATCTCCACCTCCGAGCCGTCCGCAAGCCCTCTGCCACAGCCACCATAGCAGCCGCATTTTCCTCAGAGGAAAACCAACCATCCACCCAATCCATCCTCCGCCTCATCACCACCGCCAGCTCCCGCACCGACTGGCCCTTGGTCAAAGACCTCCTCGAAAAAGCCGCAACCGAGAGCCCCGACCGCCAAATCAGAATCGCGAAAGCCCGCTACCTGATCGAGTCGGGGGAAGATCTTGACGCCGGAGTCGAAATCCTCAAAACCCTCACCACTGAGGATCCCGCCGAGGGCCAAGCCCTGCTCGCCCTCGCCAAACACCTCGTCCAATCCGCCCAACCGGACACCGCAGAACTCCTCTTCGAACGCGCCACCATCGACCCCGACACCGCCTACGAAGCCCAAATCGAACTCGCCCGCCTCCACGTTTCCCAATCCCGCTACACCGACGCCATGAAATCCATCGACGCCGCCCTAGCGCTCAATCCCACCGAAAGCCTCCGCACCTACCGCGAAGCTCTCCAAAAAACCCTCAACGCCGCCGAATAGTCCTCAATAAGTAGAAGGGTGTTTCCAACCCCTTTGCAGAGGACTGGCACGGAAGGCTGGGCTAGTGAAAAGGGGTTGGAAACACCCTTCTCCTTAGCGTGAAATCCGCAGCCCACATGTCTTCCACAGAAATCACACCAATCCTCAAAACCTGTCAAAATCTCTAAAATTGACATTTAGGTTGCTTACCTGATCACTTTTCTACTAATTTGACAGAAATTGATAGAAAATGAGAGTTCCTGAAAAAGCACCTACCATCTCAGAAATATTGTCCCGCCTCGGCCAAGACAGTCAGGTCAAGGCGATGACCACATTTGTGGAAGATAGCTACCGGCACTGGGATGAACTTAAACACCGTGTCCCTCCAGAGAAGCTCAGTCGCGATCAATGGTGGCTATCGCTCAAATACCAGAGATCGTTTAAAATGAGTGGGTTACCACTCAGGGATCGAATGGGGAAAGCCTTTTTATTCTCAGTTCCGGATATCATCGCCAAACAACTCCACCAAATAGACCTTGGTGCAGGTGGCCGCATCGGCATGCCCGAGCCAGTTACCAATCCGGAAACCCGCGATCAATATCTGATTCGCTCACTGATGGAAGAGGCCATCACTTCCAGCCAGTTGGAAGGAGCAGTTACCACCCGCGAAGTCGCGACTGATATGCTTCGATCAGGCCGGAAGCCTAAGGACAGAAGCGAGAAGATGATCGTCAATAACTTCCGGACAATGCGCTTCATCCGCGAAATCAAAGACCGTCCTTTGTCCACGGAGCTTGTTTTCGAGATTCACCGCATGATCACGGAAGGCAGCCTCGAAAAGCCCGATGCGGCAGGTCGCCTCCGCCGCGAGGACGAGCTGGTCACCATCGAAGACGACCAAGGAGAAATCATGCATCTTCCGCCGTCGGCCGCAGAGCTTGAGGAAAGGCTCAGGTCGATGTGCGACTTCGCCAACGCCGACTCCAAGGACTCGGAACCTTTCATCCATCCAGCGATCCGCGCGATCATCCTGCATTTCTGGCTCGCCTACGATCACCCCTTTCTTGATGGCAACGGCCGCACCGCACGCGCCCTGTTTTATTGGGCGATGCTGCATTCCGATTACTGGCTGTTTGAGTATATCTCGATCTCTGACATCCTGAAGCGAGCGCCAACCAAATATTATCAGGCGTTTCTCCATACGGAAACGGACGAAAATGACCTCACCTATTTCATACTCCACCAGTCAGATGTCATCCGCAAGGCCATCGCTAGCCTTCACGATTGCATCGCCAGAAAAACCAAAGAGACACGCGAAACCCAAGGATTGTTGAGGGGTATGCGCCACCTAAACCACCGCCAACAAGCGCTGATCGGCCACGCCCTACGCCACCCCGACACGGCCTACACCATTGAAGGCCACCAGCGCAGCCACGATACCGCCTACAACACCGCACGGACAGATCTACTCAACCTAGCGGAGCAGGGCCTGCTCCTGAAAGGCAAGAGCGGCAAGAAAATGATCTTCCGAGGCTCTTCTGATCTGGAAAAAAATCTTCGCGGGGGCCAGGATTAACCGCATGGAATCGCCGCCACCCACACTCCCCAGTGCTCCCAGCCCTCTACCGCCGAGCCAGCCAGGCGATGACAACCTCTGGATCATCCTCTCCCACCTTTCACTTCTACTGGGTGTCGGAATTCTACTTCCGCTCATCGTCTACCTGGTAAAAAAAGACGAGTCGCCGCGCGTTTCCCACCATGCGAAAGAAGCGCTCAACTTCCACATCTCCATCATCATCTATTCTTTCGCCTGCGGCATCACCTGCGTCGGTGCCCCGTTGATCCCCATAATTGTTATCGGTGGTATGGTGTTTGCGGTTATCGCCGCGGTGAAAGCATCGGATTTCATACCCTATCGCTACCCTCTGACACTGCGACTCGTGAAGTGACCATTTGCGATCTTGCATTCCCAAGACGAACATTCACTTTCCCCAAGTGACAAAAATCGCCCGCGGTAAATTCCGTTTCCTCTACCTGCTTGCTTTGGCGCAGTTGGTTGGTGGGCCGCTCGTACTCCTGCATGTCACGCTCTTCGCAACACTTACGATTCGTGAGGCTCCGCGAGTTGGCATTGTGCAAGCGGTCGCAGAGGCGTGGGCTTCCCCGGCCTTCCAAGAGTCGATCACAACTGCCGCCCTGCCTTGGAAAGACTCCATGAAGTCCGAAAAGCATGATGGCAAAGTGAAACTGAAGCCCGATTTCCCCGCCGTACCTGTTTTCCCTTGGAATACGGAATCTCCCGGATATGCCAATCCCACCGCCTTTTGCGGGGGGCAGTATCATCTCCGCACGTGGACACCGTTTTGGCCGCACGCCCCGCCCGGGCCACCGCCACGGATTGCATGAAATCGTGCGGCCTTGCGCCGCTAATTAAACGACCTCGCGATTTTTCGCCGAGTCAGATCTTACGCCCATGCCGGGCTGCTCGGCATGTTCTCAACCGTTAAAAAACCCGATTTCACCACATCCATTTCCAAAATGAAAACACACCATTTCACACCCATCTTTATCTCTATTCTAACAGCCCAGCTCTCTGCCCAAGAGCCAATTATCCCCGGCACCGAAACCATCGGTGACCTCTCCACCCTGATCGTGAAAGGCAAGGGCGACAGCCTGATCGGCGAAGCCGGCACCTCCTCTTACGGCCGCACCAATTACGAGGAACTCATGGAGCGCCCCTACCTGCGCCGTGGCGAGCTGCTCGAAGTCGTCCCGGGCGTGATCATCACCCAGCACTCCGGTGATGGAAAAGCGAACCAATACTTCGTCCGAGGCTTCAACCTCGATCACGGCACCGATTTCTCCATCAGCATGGACGGGCAGCCAGTGAACTTCGTCACCCACGCCCATGGGCAAGGCTACGCGGACCTCAACCCCTTAATCCCAGAGCTTGTCGAAAGCGTGGACTACTGGAAAGGCCCCTTCACCGGCCACCTCGGAGATCTCAGCACCGCAGGCGGCGCTAGGTTCAATTTCTTCGATACCCTGCCTCGTGGCATGGCCACTCTGGAGGTCGGCGAAAACAATTATTTCCGCGGACTGATCGCCGATACCATCGACCTCACGAACTCGGATGACGAACGCGAGGCGCTGACCTACGCGCTCGAATACAACTACTACGACGGCCCATGGGAGCGCGAAGGCAACTCTCAACGACTCAACGGATTTCTTAAATATTTCAAGGAATCCGGCCAGGACAGCTTCAACCTCACAGCGATGGCCTACGATGCGAACTGGGACTCGACCGATCAAATTCCCCAGCGCCTGATCAAAAGCGGAGGCATCGACCGGCTTGGCAACGTCGACAACACCGTGCGCGGAGAATCCAGCCGCTACAGCCTGATGGGTGAGTGGAACCGTGATGAGGCGAACGGCAGCACCCAAGCCGATTTTTATGTCGGCAGGTATGACCTCGATCTATTTTCAAACTTCAATTACTTCCTAAACGATCCGGTCAATGGCGACCAGTTCGAGCAAGAGGATGGGCGCTGGTTCCTTGGCGGCGAGGTGAATCGCTCTTGGGAGTATGGAAATAGCAGCACTTTCACCGTGGGCCTTCAGACCCGCCATGATTTCATGAACGACATAGGCCTCTACAACACTGTCGACACGGTTCGCACCACTGCGGTGAGGGTGGACGATGTCTATCAAGGCAGCATCGGCCTCTACGCCACCGTCGACAACCGGGTCAACGATTGGCTGCGCATTCAGCCATCGCTGCGTGCGGACGGCTTCCATTTCGATGTGGAAAGCGACACCCCCGCGAACTCAGGGACCGAGACAGATGGTATCATCAGTCCCAAGCTGAACCTGATCTTTGGCCCATGGGCGGATACGGAATTCTACGCCAGCGCTGGAACCGGTTTCCACTCAAACGATGCGCGCGGCACAACCATTACCCTCGACCCTGTGACCGGCCTACCAACGAATTCCGTCGATCCACTGGTCCGCACATACGGCTTCGAAATCGGTGCCCGCACCGAAGCGATCCCGGACGTGGTCAGCACCGTATCGATTTTCTATCTGCACAGCGATTCGGAGCTGCTTTATGTCGGAGACGCTGGCAGCTCGGAAGCCGGACCCGCTACGGAACGCTTCGGAATCGAATGGGCAACCTACTGGCGGCCCAATGAATGGCTGACTTTTGACAACGAGCTGACACTCAGCGAAGGCAGGTTGCTCGACGTCGGCCCCGACGACGAAATCCCCGGCTCGGTGCCCTTTACCATGAACACCGGCGTGACAATCGGCGGCCACGAAGGATTCTACGGAAGCCTCCGCTCCCGCTACTTCAGCCCACGCCCGCTGATCGAAGACGGCAGCGTCGACTCCAGGGCAAGTTGGCAGCTCAACGGCAGAATCGGCTACCGCAAAGATGATTGGCAGGTCGCGCTCGACGTCCTCAACATCCTCGGCCGCGATGACAACGACATCGAATACTTCTACACCTCCCGCCTGCCAGGAGAGCCCTTGGCGGGAGTCGATGACGTCCACCTCCACCCCGCAGAGCCACGCACCATCCGGATCTCACTTACGAAATATTTCTAAGAAGAATTCAGCGACATCCTGTTGCCATTTATTCAAAGCTGGCATCGCGTTTTCGGGCGCGGTGCCAGTTTCATTTACCCTTCACACTGCGCAGCACCAAAGGTTGTTTTACAAAACCAGACTCCCAGCCTAAACAGCTTACGTCCCATGACGCGATTTGTTCCCGCAATCATCATCATCCTAGCTTCCACAGGCGCGGTGATTCCGACTTACTTTGCGGAAGGATTCACCCACATCCTACCCCACGGGCCCGACCACATACTTTTCATTCTGGCACTATTCTTCCTGACCCGGAAACCCTCGGACCTACTCTTCCAACTCACGCTTTTCACTCTCGCGCACTCCCTCACCCTAGGTCTTTCGCTCTATGGGTTCATCGGACTTCCCGAAGTCTTGGTTGAGATTTCTATCGCCCTCAGCATCATGTTCGTCGCCGCAGAAAACCTCCGCAGAGAAGCCCTCAGCCCGTGGCGGCCTTGGGTGGTCTTTGCTTCCGGACTCGTTCACGGCCTCGGCTTCGCGCACTCATTTCCTGCCATCCCAGAAGGAAGCACGGATTTTCTAATCGCAATGTTCAGCTTCAACTTAGGCATTGAGTTCGGACAAATCGCGGTCGTCGGCCTCGCCTATGCAGCGGTCGCCGCTTGGTGGAAGCACATCAACTACCGTAATTTCATCGCCAAGCCCGCCTCAATTTTTATCGCCACTTCCGGCCTGTATTGGGCGATCAAAGCAGGGCTCTGATTGCCAAAGCTGCGGTCCTCGTTTCGGCCGCCACGCACTGAAGTTGCGGCTCATCACTTGAAACGCAGACAGGGAATTCCGAATCAGAGCCAGTTCTGGATGATCCACCAGTAGATCGGGATACCTAAGACGATATTGAGCGGAAAGGTGATTCCCATGCTCATGGTCAAGTATTTCGCCGGGTTCGCCTCTGGCAGGATGTCTTTCAGAATAGCCGGAGCAACGATGTAGGAGGAAGAGGCGCAGAGGATCACCAGCAAGAGCGAGTCACCCTGCCCCAGACCGAAGATCTTGCAAAGCAACAGGGCGATGGTGCCATTGACGATGGGCGCGATGATGGCGAAGGCAACTAGGACGGGCGGGAAGGATTCCAACTCCTTGAATTTTTTCCCGACCAGCGTACCCATGTAGAGAAGGAAAAAGACCAACATCCCGGTGAACATGTCCCCGCCGATGAAGCTGGAGAGCGGGGATTTTTCCGTCCCGAGCACCGTTAGCGTGAAGCCGATGACCATGCTGCCGACGAGCACCAGCAGAGTGCCGTCTGTGAGCGCGTCCTTGAGCACGTGCCTGGTGGATTTTGTGGCCTTCCCTTTCATGGCCATCTGGGCCATCACGACCGCGAGGATGATGGCAGGCGTTTCCATGACAACCAGCGCCACGGTCATGTAGCCCTCGTATCCCACGCCAAGCGAGGTCAGGAAACCAGCCGCCGTAATATAGGTGAGCGTGCTGTTAGATCCGTAGGTGGCACCGATGGCTGCGGCATCCGCGACCCCGATTTTCTTCTTCAGCAGGAAATACGAGTAGACGGGAACCAGCGCGCTCATCGCCAGAATGATGACGATAATGGTAATCCCGTCCCCGAACATGCTCGAGTGGTAGAGGCTGATACCGCCTTTGAAGCCGATGGAAAGCATCAGGTAGAGGCTGACGAATTTCACGATGGGATCCGGTATGCTGAGGTTGCTTTTCAGCATGACGGCGATGAAGCCTAAGATAAAAAAGAGAACCCCGGGGTTCAGAATGGCGGTGAGCATGTCCATGGTCTTAGGTGGTAGTTATTTTGTGGTTGTTGGTTCGGTTCCGTTCCGTTCTTGGGAACGCGATCAGACTACTGAAGATACAAAATTCTTTCCAATAGATGTTCTCATCAATATCGTTCACTTAAACAGAACGTCAGATGAGCTTCCTAAACTACCATCACCTCCGCTACTTCCGAGCGATCGCAAACGAAGGCACCCTGACTGGAGCGGCACGAAACCTCGGCATTTCGCAATCGGCGGTGAGCGTGCAACTCCGTCAACTCGAAGACAGCCTCGGTCATCCATTGTTTCTCAGGGAAAATAAATCACTCATTCTAACAGAGGCTGGCCGTATCGCGCTTCAGTATGCGGAAACCATATTCCGCACCGGCGAGGAGATGATGAGCGTATTGGAAAACCGACCGACCTCGAAGCGCAGCATGCTTCGAGTAGGTAGCGTTTCCACACTTTCACGAAACTTCCAACTCGCGTGTCTCCAGCCGTTCATCGCCCGGTCCGATGTCGAGCTGGTGCTGCGCTCCGGCAGCCTGAGCGAACTCCTTGCCCAGCTGAAATCCCACACCTTAGACATCGTCCTTTCAAACCTACCGGTTCGCCGCGATCTGGAAAATGACTGGCACAGCCATCTGTTAGAACAACAGCCCGTGTCATTGGTCGGGAAAAAACTCGGAGGTGGTAAAAAATTCTCATTTCCTGAGGACTTGGCCAAAACCCCGCTGCTACTTCCCTCACTAGACAGTCATCTCCGGTCGGCCTTTGATCTGATTCTCGAACGCCACCGCATCATTCCTATAGTAGCAGCGGAAGTGGATGACATGGCGATGCTCCGCCTCCTCGCCAGGGACGGCGGTGGCATGGCGTTGGTACCGCCTGTCGTGGTTTCAGGCGAACTCAAACGCGGCCAACTTGTCGAGCACCACAGGTTTAAAGAAATCCACGAGAACTTCTACGCAATTTCACCGACAAGGCGCTTCCCCAATCCGCTCGCCGAGGAACTCCTCAAGATGGCGAAAAAGGCAAACCCCACGAGAGCCTGAGATCTATTACCGCTGCGCGTATGCATCCACCGTATCGCAGGTGCAGACCAAATTCCGGTCGCCGTGGACATTGTCGATGCGAGAAACCGAAGGCCAGAATTTGTGATTCCGGAGATACGGGAGCGGGAAGCCGGCCTGCTCGCGGGTGTATGAATGCGGCCAATCGGTTGCGCAGAGCATGCCGGTGGTGTGCGGTGCGTTCTTGAGAGGGTTGTCTTCACGATCGCTTTTCCCGAGGATAACAGCTTGGATTTCACCGTAGACGGAAATCATCGCGTCGCAGAATCGATCGAGTTCGTATTTGGATTCTGATTCGGTTGGCTCGATCATCATGGTTCCACTCACTGGCCATGACATGGTTGGGGAATGGTAGCCGTAATCCATTAGGCGCTTGGCCATATCCTCAACCGTGATACCGGATTCATCGGAAAGCTTACGGCAATCGATGATGCATTCGTGAGCTACGAGACCCGTTTTCCCAGTATAGAGAATCGGGAATGATTCGCCGAGTCGCTTGGCCACGTAGTTCGCATTGAGGATGGCAATCTCAGTTGCGTTCTTCAAACCGCTAGGACCCATCATCGCGATATACATCCAAGAAATCGTGTTGATCGACGCGCTACCATAGGCCGTGGCGCTGACCGCGTGGGTTTTATCCTCCATCCCGAAGTGTCCGGGAAGGAAAGGCACGAGCTGCGCCGCAACGCCGATTGGCCCGACACCCGGACCGCCACCGCCGTGCGGGATACAGAAGGTTTTATGAAGGTTGAGGTGGCAGACATCTGCGCCGATCAAGCCGGGCGAGGTGAGTCCCACCTGCGCATTCATGTTCGCTCCGTCCATATAAACCTGACCGCCGGCATCGTGGATGATCGAGGTGATTTCGCGGATGGTTTCTTCGAAAACCCCGTGAGTGGATGGATAGGTCACCATCAGAGCGGCGAGATTATCGCGATGTTCTTCGGTCAGAGCAATCAGGTGCTCCATGTCGATGTTGCCCTTTTCATCGCATTTCACACCAACGACTTTCATCCCGCACATCACTGCGGAGGCAGGGTTCGTTCCGTGTGCTGAAACTGGAATCAGGCAGATTTTGCGATGACTGTCACCGCGCGATGCATGGTAGCGGAGAATCGCCAGCAGACCGGCGTATTCCCCCTGAGAACCGGCGTTGGGCTGGAGTGACACGGCCGCGAAGCCGGTGATCTCCGCTAGCCAATTTTCGAGCTGGGTCAGCATTTCCACATAACCCTTCGTCTGCGATGCGGGAGCGAATGGGTGGATAGAGGAAACTTCCGGCCAACTCAGAGGCAGCATCTCGGAAGTCGCGTTGAGCTTCATCGTGCAGGAGCCAAGAGCCATCATCGACTCATTGAGAGCCAGATCCTTGGATTCCAAGCGCTTGATGTAGCGCAGCATTTCAGTCTCCGAGTGATAGGCGTTGAACGCAGTAGCGGTGAGGAATTTGGAAGTGCGATCGAATTCACGACTCCATTCACTTCCGGTGATTTCTTTTTCCGTGCGGGAAACTTCGAACAAGCGGCAGAGCGCCCGGATATCCTTGGAAACCACGGTCTCATCGAGGGAAATTCCAACGTGAGATTCATCAATGAACCTGAGGTTGAATCCGTGTTCTGGAGCCGCATCGACAAGTGTTTGGGCCTTTTCGGTTTCCACCACGATCGTGTCGAAGAACGCTCCATCTTCGATCTTCAGTCCACCGGCAACCAAGGACTCTTTCAGCTCGCGGGTGCTCGAATGGATGTCCCCGGCAATCTTCTTCAGTCCCTCCGGACCGTGATAAACCGCATACATCGAAGCCATGACAGCGAGCAGAACCTGCGCGGTGCAGATGTTCGAGGTCGCTTTGTCACGGCGGATGTGTTGCTCGCGGGTTTGCAGCGCAAGGCGGTAGGCGGGCCGACCTTGTGCATCAACCGAAACCCCGATCAGGCGGCCGGGCATTTTGCGCTTCAGGGCATCCTTACAGGCAATAAATCCGGCATGCGGGCCGCCGAATCCGAGTGGCACCCCGAAGCGCTGGGAAGAACCGACGCAGATATCGGTTCCGAACTCGCCGGGCGATTTCAGGAGAGTCAGTGCCATAAGGTCCGCACAACAAATCGTCACCGCACCAGCGGCTTTCGATTTTTCAAAGAACGCGGTGAAATCGTCGATCCGACCGCGAGTATCCGGATATTGCACAATCGCTGCGAATAGGTTCTTCACTGAACTCGGATCGAAACTTTCCCAGTCAGCCACGATGACCTGCAAGCCAAGCGGCTCTGCACGTGTCTTGACGATGTCAATCGTCTGAAGATGGCAGCGATCCGAGATGAAAATCGCTTTGCCCTTAGGTTTGCCAGAGAGCGCCAGAGTCACGGCCTCGGCGGCGGCGGTTCCTTCATCGAGGAGAGAGGCGTTTGAGACATCAAGCCCGGTGAGATCGGTGATCATTGTCTGGAAGTTGAGCAGAGCTTCCAAGCGCCCTTGGGCAATCTCTGCCTGATACGGCGAGTAGGAGGTATACCAGCCCGGATTTTCCAATACATTCCGCAGAATCACACTTGGGGTCAGGGTTCCATAGTAACCTTGTCCGATGAAGCTTTTGAGAATCGTGTTTTTACCCATCTGTGCACGTAGCAAGGTTAGAGCTTCGTTTTCTGAAAGCGCGGCAGGCAGATCCATCTCTCCCTCCATCCGGATTCCGGCAGGCACAGCCTCGGAAATCAACTCATCGAGCGTGCCGTGACCGATTTTTTCAAGCATCTCTAATTGATCGGTTGTGGAAGGTCCGATATGGCGGGGCAGGAAGGAGGAAGTAGCTGACATGGTTTCGCCAGATTTCATGCAACAGGAATGCCAACCCTGCAACCAAAGAAATATTTCTCTGGTTATCTTCTGTTTGACCCTCGGGCCAAAGAGCGCGAACCTGCATTTATGTCAGAAAATAATAACTTAATCGGAGAAGACGCCATCGCGAAGCTCCAAGAACTGGTCGAGCGCTCGAACACCTGCATGTTTGCCTCGAATCTCGCCGAAGCACCCTTCCACGTCAGCCCGATGCGGGTCCAGGAGGCCGACTACGAAGGCCGCCTCTGGTTCTTTAGCGAGGCCGATAGCACTCGCAACGCCCACATCAACGCCGACCCGCGGGTGCAGCTAATTTTCACCAACACGCCGGAGATGGAATTCCTCACGGTTTTTGGAACGGCCTCCATCTCAACCGACAAGGCTCTCATCGACCGTCTCTGGAACGGTATGTTGGAAGCTTGGTTCGATGGAAAAGACGATCCAAAAGTCAGCCTGATCTGCGTCCAGCCTGCCGCCGCCCACTACTGGGACACCGAGGATGGGAACCTCGTCACGATGGCGAAAATTCTCACCCGTGCTGCCACCGGCTCCGACATTCCCGTTGGCCAGGACGGCAGTCTCAATATTTGATCTCCAATTTTCTTCCCGGGATACCCATTCAGCCGCGACCGCCGCCTTGTAGGCGGAGCGGTGGTTTACTCCCCGATTTCAGGGATCGGATCGTCAGGCAGAATTTCTTTTCCCTCCCAGAAAGGCCGGCCTTCCTTGAAAACGAGAATTCGGGCGGAGCTATTGGCGACATGGGCTTGCTGTTTTTCCGGAATCCATTGACTCAACCGCTCCATCTCTTTGGCGAACGCAGGATCTCCAGCAAGGTTCTTGAACTCTTCCGGGTCTTTCTGCAGATCATAAAACTCCTCACTCCCGTCCATGTAGCGGATGTATCTCCAGCGCTCGTCCCGCACCGAATTATTCCCCGGGTTATGATTGCTGATCGCTGGAAATTCCCTCTCGGTCGACGCGTCTTTCAGTTGAGGGATCAACGTGTGCCCCTCTAGCCCTTCCGGAAGTGGCAGCGCCGCGAGATCACAAAGCGTTGGGAAAATATCCAGTAGCTCCA
>Ga0335398_10003720_pt1 | contig 21947 bp, 10 predicted proteins | sample BON03_FD_205742 | JGI IMG/M metagenome (GOLD analysis project Ga0335398, IMG submission 205742) | Freshwater microbial communities from Lake Bonney liftoff mats and glacier meltwater in Antarctica - BON-03 (spades assembly) (version 2) | ecosystem: Environmental > Aquatic > Freshwater > Ice >... | reverse complement strand
TAGCACATAATCTGCTATAACACCTTTTTTCACAGCCCTTTTTATCATCTTAACAGAAGCGGCTATTTTACTACTGTTCAACTCTTTTCTTCTTTGAAAACCAGCACTTTGTTTACAAACCTTCTTTTTATATTGTTCTTTATAGTGTTTTGGTTTTAAACCATATAGATTTTTGCTGTTATTTCCTTTTTCCCGATGGAATGAAAAATCAATAGGAATAAACAAAACGCCATCATAATACCCCATTACCAAAAGCTGATAGCCTAAAATACTGCGACCAATAACATGATTCCAAACTCTGGATACACCTTCTATTTTATGCCCTGTTTTAGCGATAGGAGTATCATCAAAAATAAGAGCCCTCACTGTGTTTTCAGAATCACTTTGAGAAACCTTTAGTAGCATTTGCTTGACCACACCAAAAAGGAAATTACGCCAATTAATCTTTGGATTCTTTTTTAAACGATAGTAAGCATCTTTTCCATAATTTGCAAAACAATGCCATTTGCTACCTATAAAGCGATGCACATTCTGGGTATCTATAAATGGAAAACAGATTAAAATATTTAAAAGCGATAAACTAGAAATGCCTTTTTGTTTTACCGATTGGAAAATAGCATGTAATTTTCCTAATTTTAATATCGACACATAGTTGGTGAAAAATTCTGACTTTTTATGGGTATCACAAAAAGTAGCACTAAGTTCTGATAAATTTTTAATATCTTTGGTATGTAGCATTTTTAGCGTATTGGAATTACACCTTTAAGATACTGAAATTTAGCAACTTAAAGGAATAAAAATGCTACTTTTTTTATTCTTTTTCTCTTTGTTTTCAAGGGGTAGTGACCTGCGAAACTTGAGTTAAAAATAAATTGATATATTTCACTATCAATAAAATATAATTCAAAACAGTTTATTATATTGTACTCTAGATTTTATAATTGGTTGGAATACAAGCAGTTTTTAGATGAACTTACACAACAAAGAATTTATACATAATATTTTTGCTGTAAATGCAGTGCCATAAAAACTTTATAAGTGATAAAAAAAATAGCAATTTTGATAAAGCGTAAATCATTTAAGAATTTTAAAAGAGCAAAATTATGTTTGTTTTTTATACTTTTCTTGATGAATAGCAACTTCATTTTTTGTCAATTAAACAATCAACTTGGTACTCCTTTTATTAAAAATTTTACAGAAGAAGAAATAAAAAATAATTTAACTGTTTATGATATTTCCCAAAGCATAAACGGTGAAATGTACTTTGCAACACCTCGAGCATTATTGGAGTATGATGGTATTCGTTGGAGAAATTACACTTTTGGATTAGAATCAGATTTACGGTCCGTTTTATATAAAGACAATCAACATATTTATACTTCAGGTCATGGAGGATTTGGATATTGGTCAAAAAATAGCAAAGGTATTTTAGAGTACACAAGTTTATTTTTTAAAGAACCCAAAAAAAACGACCCGTTACTTCCCATTTTTTTTAGAATTAAAGAAATTAAAGAAAAAATTCTTTTTCAAACGTTTCAACAAATTTACATTTACGACCCAAAAACAAATGTCATCGATATCATTGGTGCTTATAGAGGTTTTAACGTTTTATTTTCATCAAAAGAAAGAGCATTTATTCAAGATTCAGGACTTGGCCTTTTCGAAATAAAAAATAAAGAACGCACCTTAATTATAGGAAAAGAGCTAGACCAATTCCATGTTGTTGGGGTATTTGTACAAAATCCTAAAGAGCTATTAATAGCAACAAAGAACAATGGAGTTTGGACTTGGAAAGATGAAAAATTGGTTAAGAATGATTGGGCAGTAAATAGTATTTTAGAAAAATATTTAGTAAATGATGTGCAAGCGTTTGAAAGTGATAAACTTATTATTGGTACTGTTAGAAATGGTGTGTACATCGTTTCACTTCAAGGAGAAGTGCTTTTTCATTTAGAAAAAAGTAATGGACTACTAGATAACACCGTTAGAAGAGTATTTACAGATTTAAATAGTAACTTATGGCTAGGATTGGATAACGGTTTAAGTTATGTTCAAATTAAAGGGAATACAAATTATTTAATAGATACCGAAGGTACTTTTGGGACTGTTTTTACAAGTCATTTAAAAGATTCATTATTGTATTTAGGAACAAATCAAGGGTTATTTGCAAAAAATACGCTCCTCCCGAAATCAAAGCCTACATTAGTCGACAAGAATTTAGGACAAATATGGGGAATTCAAGAGATTGACAATCAAATTTTAGTGGGGTCTCATGAAGGCGTATTTGTTATTGAGGATCAAAAATTAACTCCTATACATTTTGAAGCAGGAGCATGGTTATTTAGAAAGCATCCAAAAATTAACGGTATTTTATATGTTGGCTTTTATTCTGGTGTAGGTGTTTTTAAACGTATAAATGGTAACTGGATATTTCAAAAAAAATGGAAAGAGTTCGGAGAATCTTCACGTTTTATTGAATTTGATAATTACGGAGAGCTTTGGGTTGCGCATCCATCTAAAGGGTATTATCGTTTAGTTTTATCTGATGATGGTCTAGATCTTAAAGAATTTGAATTCTATGGGGTTAACAATAATTTTGTAGATGCTTTTGCGTATTTATGTATTGTAGATGGTAACTTGGTTTTTTACAATCCTAATGGGTTTTTTAATTATGACCCCATAGAAAATACTTTTATGAAAGATAAATATTCTTCAGAGATATTTAAAGGGATAAGAGGCATCAATAATATTTATCAAAGTGAAAATACTTTTTGGTATTCTACGCCAAAATCTATGGGCTATGTGACTAGAACAAGTACTGCTAATTTTAATACCATTAGCGAACCTTTTTATTCTATTAGAAATAAGCATTTAAGTGATTTTAATAAATTTAAAAAGCTGAATGATTCAATTTATGGTATAGGTGTAAGAAACGGAATGGTTTTCCATAATATTAAAAAATCAGAGACTTTTAGTATACCTCCCAATATTCGATCGATTCAATTAATAAGCACCACAGATACTATTTCGGCGCCAATTAATACAAATGATGTTTTAGAAATTCCTAATCACAATAATTTTTTAAAAATTAGCTTAGCGATGCCAAAAACACCCTTAGCGAATGCTAAAAAAATTCAATACAAGCTAAATGGTTTAAATAAAGATTGGTCTTCTTGGGAGTATAGGACTGAATTGAATTTCCCAGGCTTGTCTCATGGAAGTTATGTTTTAGAAGTGCGCTCTGAAGGTAAAAGCAAGGCGAGTTCAGAAATTATAAAAAGAGCATTTCGAATTAATCCACCTTGGTATTTAACAAACCTTGCCTACGGTATTTATTTTCTATTATTAGTCTTGGTTAATTTTCTTTATAGAACCTATTATAAACGAAATAACGAGAAACAAATGACGCTTTTAAAATTGGCAGAAAAAGAAAAAAGGCATCGCCAAGAAGAAAAGTTCCAATTAGATAGGCTCGAAGCAGAAAATAAAATGTCAGTTTTAAGAGAGGATAATTTAAATTTAGAGATAAAAAAGAAAAATTCTGAATTAGCATCTTCTACCCTTAATAATATTAAAAAGAATGAACTACTTACCAGTCTAGTATTAGACATTGAAAAGATTGATGAAAATGTCTTGAATAGTTCGTTGCACTCTCCCATAAAAAAGGTCGTAAAGAAAATTAACCATCATTTGGTTGATAAAGAAGATTGGCTCGCTTTTGAACTTCATTTTAGAAATGCAAATGCTGAATTTTTTGATAAACTAAGAGAAAAATACCCAGAATTATCTTCTAATGAGATCAAATTAAGTGCTTATTTAAAGCTAAACCTATCTTCTAAGGAAATAGCTTTATTAATGAATATCTCCATAAAAAGCGTTGAACAAGGACGCTGGCGACTTCGGAAAAAATTGAATTTACCCAAACAGTCTAATTTGGTAAACTACATTCAATCATTCTAAAAAAAATACTTTTTTTTATTAAACACCTTTAAAACAATACTTTGTAATTTTTTTGTAGAGTTTTTGTAGAGGTGAAAATGCGTCTTTGCCGATTTTTGTAGAGGTGATAAAGTTGGATAAGATTAAGATTAATTTAACATTTGGCGTCTAATTAAAATGAAGAACTCCAGAAAGAACAATTTTTAACCAAAATTACAAATTGTTCTATTGGTAAACATCATGATAGTTAACCAATGTATATGTTATTTTAACCTAATTAATACTTTATTATGAAACAATTATTACTTTTAGTTCTATTATTAACTTTTAGTGTTACAAGTGCACAAGAAGTTACACACATAGATTTCGATGACAACAATCCCAACATTGTTTTTAATAGTTGGAACACTTCTTCAACTTTTGCGAAAGTTACAAACCCAGTGCAAGACACCACCAACGCATCTAATTTTGTGGGTCAGTTTACAGCGGGTGCTGACAATGGTGTCGGTATCGGAGTTATTGATGCGAATGCAATATTTACATCGCCTTTTAATTTAGAGTCAAATGCTATTTTTAAAATGAAAGTATTTTCTACAGAAGAAATAGAAGTTACTTTACATTTAGAAAATTCGCCAGATTGGGGTAACAACATCGAAGTAAAAGCTTCTGTTGGTGCAGCTGATATAAACAAATGGTCAGAGTTGTCTTTCGATTTTAGTAGTTTCTCTAATATTTACATGAACAATATTGTAATTATAATTGGAGGCGCAAATACTACATCAGGAGATATTTATTTCTTTGATGACATAAAAGGTCCAGCTTTATATACAACTCCAGCACAAGTATACAACCCCGTAAATGGTTCAGTAGATTTTTCAATAGCTGCAAATTTAGAAATTGCTACAAACGGTAAATTTAGAAAGTTAGATGATGCAGAACTTACAGATTTAACATCTATAGTTGCTTTAAAAATGGGGGATGAAAATGGAGCAGATGTTGCTTTTTCGGCTTCTATAAATGGTGATAAAAATAAAATCACGATTAATCCAACAAACGATTTAAGTAATTCAACTACTTATTGGTATGGTGTTGTAGATAATTCAATTGAATATTCTAATGATACTCCTGTAACTGGTGTTTCAGCAAGTTTTACTACAAAAGTAGCTGTAACCGGTGATATAAACGAATTATTATTTGATTTTGATACTACAAATCCAGATGTAGGTTTTGTTTCTTGGGCAGGTACAGGTTTTGCTAAAATTGCGAATCCAGATGCTTCAGGAATAAATGTTTCTGCTAATGTTGGACAATATACACATGCAGGTAACGATTCTGGGTTAGAAAATGACTTAGTTGATAATGCAACACCTTTAACAGCATTAGATTTTTCTGAAACTCCTTTTATCAAAGTTAAAGTTTGGGTAAGTAAACCGGTAGCAGTTACTGTTAAACTTCAAAATTATCCAGATTATGGGCAAGGCGAAGAAAAAATAATTAATGTTACGGAAATAAATAAATGGGTAGAATTAATTTTTAATTACTCTGCTACTACAGCAACGAATTATGATAGAGCTCAAATATATTTTGACAGAGATAAATCTGGAGGTTCTGTAGCTGGAGATATTTATTATTTTGATGATTATTTAAAAAGTAATGTTGCACCTGCTGTAACTAATTCTATGAGTCCTGTTAATGATGCAACAGGAGTTTCATTAATTACAAATCCTACAATAACTTCTAATTTTCAATTTAGAAATATAGACAATTCATCAATAACAAATATGTCAAGTTTTGTAGAATTAAGAGAAAATGATGCTGCAGGAACATTAGTTGCTGTAAATGTTTTATTAAGTGCAGATAATTCAGTGATTACTTTACGACCTACTGAATTACTAAACGTAAACACAAAATACTGGTACGGAATTAAAGATAATGTAATTGAGTATAAAGAAAGTGATGCATTAGTTACTGGTGTTTCAGGAACATTTACAACATCTACTTCAGCTCTTAACATGGTTATGTACAATGATTTTGATGGAACTTCTTTAACTGTAGTTTCTGAAACCATGGGAGATCCAGCTGCTGCATTTACAACAGTTGCTGATCCTGCAGGAGGAAGTAATATGGTTCAAAAGTGGGAAAAAGGAAGCTCTTGGGGCGGCTGGGAAAGAATTCATATACAATTAAACGCTGCTTTTGATGCGTCTAAAGACGATATTTTTTCTTTCAAAGTGTATTCTCCAGTAAAAACAGGAGTTAGATTTAAGTTGGCTGATGCAAAAGAAGATGGAGATATTACTGCTGCGTATGAAACCGATGAAGAGGTTATTTTAGAAAATCAATGGCAAACAGTCTATTTGAATACTTCTGAATTAGCAGACGGAGTTAATTTTGATCATATTTTTATCTTCTTAGGTAGAGGTAATACTCCAGACACTGTTTTTTATATAGATGATGTAAAAGGTCCTCAATTACAAGGAACTGCATCTGTAAGTAATTTTGAGAAAGCGAGTTTTCAGTTTTTCCCAAATCCAACTAAAGATGTAATTCATTTTAGCAACATAGATGGTAGAAAAGAAATTAGAATTTATGATGTAAACTCTAAGGAAGTTCTTAGAAAGACTATTGACACGAATGATTTGTCAATTAAAAGTTTAAGAAAAGGGTTTTACTTTTTAGAAATTAATGGCCAGTTTAAAAAGTTAATTAAAGAATAATAAATTTAAAAAATCCTAACAGGCGAGAAATCTTCTGTTAGGGTTTTACAAAAAAATAAGCATGAAAAAACTAAGGGCATTATTTTTAAAATTAGTACCATTATTATTCTTCTGTATAACGGCTTTATCTTTCTCTCAAACTGTAATAATTTCAGGAGAAATTGTAGATGGTCTAGGAAATTTACTTCCAGGTGTATCTATATTGGTGGAAGGCACGTTAAATGGAACAACTACAGATTTTGATGGTAAATACGCTATCAATATAAAAACAGAAAATGCTACTTTAGTATTTGCGTATTTAGGATTTACATCCCAAAAAATCAAAGTAGGAAATCAAAAGAAAATAAATGTAATTTTAATAGAAAGTGCAGATCAATTAGACGAAATTCAAGTAGTTGCATTTTCTAAACAAAAGAAGAACAGTGTAATTGGCTCTATAACTACTATAAAAGTTTCAGATTTAAAACAACCAACTTCTAATTTAACAAATTCTTTAGCGGGTCAAATTTCAGGATTAATTTCTTACCAAAGATCTGGAGAACCAGGAGCAGATAATGCGGCTTTTTTTATACGTGGTGTTACTACATTTGGTTTTAATAACAGTCCGTTAATTTTATTAGATGGCTTGCAAATTACTTCGGATGATTTAGCACGTTTAGAACCCGATAATATTGCTTCTTTCTCTATAATGAAAGATGCAACGGCAACTTCTCTGTATGGTGCAAGAGGTGCAAATGGTGTGGTTTTAGTAACCACAAAAGAGGGTAAAAAAGGGAAAGCTAAAGTATCTGTTCGATACGAAAATTCAATTTCAAGTCCGTCTAAAGTAAATAGTTTTTTAGGTGCTGTAGATTATATGGAGTTGTTTAATAGAGCACAAAGATCTAGAGATCAATCTGCAAATTTATTGTATTCAAAACAAAAAATTGAAGGCACAAGAAACGGTTTAGATGCGAACCTATACCCAGATGTAAATTGGCACAATGAATTATTTAATGATTTTGCAATAAATAGAAGGTTGAATGTAAATATTAATGGAGGTGGAGAAGTTGCTCAATATTATTTATCTATTACCAATGCAAATGAAAAAGGATTGTTAAAAGTAGATCCTTTAAATAATTTTAATAATAATATTGATATTAATAGGTCTAATTTAAGAGCAAACATCAACATCAATTTAACAAATACAACTAAAGTATCTGCCAAATTTTACTCATTATTTGAAAGATATAATGGTCCAATAGTTAGTGCTTCTGATATATTTAGACAAGTGGCACAAGCAAACCCTGCAAACTTTCCTAAAGTTTTTGAGCCAGATGAAGCTACTACTAATTTTAATCACACATTATTTGGTAATAAAGGTAATGGAGGATTTTCAAATCCGTACGCAGAAAGTGTAAGAGGTTATAGAGATCGTTTCGCGAATACTACGTTAGCTCAATTTCAAATAAATCAAGATTTAAATTTTATTGCAGACGGCCTAAAATTAAGAGCAATGGCATCTGTTAGAACATATACAGAAAATCAAAACGAAAGAAGTTTTACACCTTTTTACTACGGATCAAATGAAGTGCAAACACCACAAGGTGTTGTAAATTCATTATATCAGATTCAAGAAGGTACTGAGTTTTTGAATAATCCAACGGTTAATAATAACGGGAATAGCAACTTTTATTATGAAGCGGTTTTAGAATATAACAGAACTTTTAAAGAAAAACACGAATTAGGTGGTTTATTGGTTACTTATTTTCAAGAAGCATTAAATACCATTGGTGGTAATACTGCTTTTTCTACACTACCATCAAGAAATACGGGGGTTTCAGGAAGAACCTCGTACAGTTATGATAGTAGATATTTTGGGGAATTTAACTTTGGTTACAATGGCTCAGAAAAATTTGCTGAAAAGAATCGATTCGGTTTTTTCCCATCTATTGGTTTGGGTTGGATAATTTCTAACGAACCTTATTTTGAAAAAAACATACCTTCAGTTAATTTATTAAAATTAAGATATACTTATGGGCTAGTAGGTAATGACGGTATTTCTAGCGCAAGTGATCGTTTCTTTTATTTATCGGATGTAAATCTAAATAATGGGGGTACAGGATATACTTTTGGAACTAATTATAATAATTTTTATAACGGATTTATCATCAACAGATATGCAAATGAAAATGTTACTTGGGAGGTTGCAACAAAAACAAATTACGGTTTAGAATTGGGGCTTTTTAATAAAGTGAAGCTTCAAGCAGATTACTTTACAGAAAACCGTAGAAATATTTATATGGAGCGTCAATACATTCCAGAAACATCTGGTTTAACAACTGTAATTAGTAGTAATATTGGAGAAGTTATGACAAAAGGGATTGATATTTCATTAGATTATAATCATGCTTTTAGTGGTGACTTTTATATTACTGCTAGAGGAAACTTTACGTATTCTACCAATAAAATACTAGTGAATGGAGAACCTGAATTTCAAAACAAAAATTTAAGTAGAATAGGGTCCCCAGTTAATCAACAATGGGGGTATATCGCAGAAAGGTTATTTGTAGATCAAGAGGATATTAACAATTCACCAGAACAATTTAATGGGTTTTCTTCTTCAAATTCTTATTTACCAGGAGATATAAAGTACAAAGATGTAAATAACGATGGTTTTATAAACGAATTAGATCAAACACCAATTGGTAGACCAAATGTACCAGAAATTGTTTATGGTTTTGGATTCTCTGCTGTGTATAAAAACTTTGATTTCTCTGTATTTATGCAAGGAGTTGCGAGATCATCTTTCTTTATAAATCCGGGAGATATCTCACCATTTGTAAACGAGAGAAATGCATTAAGCATTATTGCAGATAATCATTGGTCAGAAAACAATCCAAATCCGAATGCATTTTGGCCAAGATTATCAACTTTTCAAGTAGAAAATAATGAAAAACCATCTACGTGGTGGTTAAGAGATGGCGATTTTCTTCGATTAAAAAGTGTTGAGCTTGGGTATACAATTCCACAATCTGCTGGTAAAGTATTTTCGATGGCAAAAATCAGGTTGTATTTTACAGGATTGAATTTACTCCATTTTTCAAAGTTTGATTTATGGGATCCAGAAATGGCCGGAAACGGACTTGGTTATCCACCACAAAGAGTAATAAATCTTGGAGCACAAATAAATTTTTAAAAAGTAAAAAATGAATTTTAAGAACAAATTTATAGCAATAATCATTTGTAGCTTTTCATTATTGATGAGTTGTGAGAATTATTTAGATATTGTACCAGATGGAACGCAAGAGCTGCGTTTACTTTTTAATAGAAAAGAAACTGCTTACAATGCGTTGGCAAACTCTTATAGTTATTTGCCTCAAAATGATGGTACTTATGCAAGTTATGTATTATTAAGTGACGAGTTGGCAGTACCAGTGCCTAAAGAGCCAGATGCAATTCGATTAATGAAAGGGCAACAAAATGTATCTTCTCCATTAATGGGATATTGGTCAGGATTTGGCGCAGTAGGTAGAGGTCAAGGTTCTCTTTGGGAAGGAATACGCAGCTGTAATACATTGATTGATAATATTGACTTAGTAGTTGATATGACTCAAAAAGAGAAAAATCAGTGGAAAGCAGAAGCAAAATTTTTAAAAGCGTATTACCATTTTTTATTAGTAAGTAACTATGGACCAATACCAATTATAGATGTAAACTTATCTATTTCTGCAACCGATGACGAAGTAAGAGTAGAAAGAAAAACAGTTGATGAATGTTTTTCGTACATCGTTGAAACTATTGAGGAAGCAATTAATGATTTACCTGAAAAAGTAATTGGGAATAATGATCTTGGTAGAATAGATCAAGTAATTGCAAAAGCCATAAAAGCCAAAGTTCTACTATATAGTGCAAGTCCTTTATTTAACGGGAATTCTGAATATTATTCAAATTTTGTAAATAGCAAAGGCGAACATTTTTTTAATCAAAATTATGAAGCATCCAAATGGGATTTAGCTGTTAAGGCAGCAAAAGAAGCATTAGATGCTGCGATAGCGCAAGGAAGCAGCATGTATTATTTTAAAGGAACTGCACCTCTTTTTGATACCAATAACTTTCAATTTAAGTTAGTTAGAGATCAATATAACCATCGTTTCTCAATTACAGATCCTTGGAATTCTGAATTAATTTGGGGGAATTCAGCTCCTGTAACAAATGGGCAATATTGGCAAATTCAATCGCCAGCAATGATGAAAAACCCAAGTTCGTCTTCTGTAGAAGCTTCATGGCAATGGTTAGCGCCGAGTTTAAGAATGGCAGAAACCTATTACACAAAAAATGGTTTACCAATAAGTGAAGATTTATCTTTTGAGTACTCTGATCGATATGCAACAGCCAATGTTGGTTTTAATCAACGTTTTTATGCACAGTTTGGTAATAGAACTGCAAAATTAAATTTAAATAGAGAATCTCGTTTTTATGCCTCTTTAGGTTTTGATAGAGGTATTATAAGAACTTGGGGATCTATCTGGAATTTAAAAATGCGTAAAGGAGAACTACACGGTAGAGTTGCAAATACCGGAGATTATTTAGTAACAGGATATTCACTAAAAAAATTAGTGCATCAAGATTCGGAAGGTGACGCATATAACAAAGCGGTTACATATCCTTGGCCAATGGCAAGATTAAGCGAACTATATTTAAATTATGCAGAGGCTTTAAATGAGTTTAGTGGCCCATCCGCAGAAGTTTATAATTCTTTAAATATTATTAGAGAAAGAGCTGGGATACCTAATGTTGAGGTTGCTTGGAGCGATGCAACAAAAGCAGCAACACCAAACAAACATACTAATAAAGAAGGTTTAAGAGAAATTATTCAGCAAGAAAGAATGATAGAACTTGCTTTTGAAGGGCACCGTTATTACGATGTTAGAAGATGGAAATTAGCAGATTTATATTTTGCAACACCCGTAAGAGGTTGGTCTGTAGACGAAGATTCAGAGGCTAATTATTATCAAATTAAGGATGTGAGTCAACGATCTTTTAGCACCCCAAGAGATTATTTACAGCCTATAAGTTTTACAGAATTGTCTAGAAATCCGAATTTAAAACAAAATCCAGGTTGGTAAAAAAAGTATAATTATGAAAAAACAAGTAAAAAAAGTACTGCTTTTGTCACTCTTCATTTTAATAACAATAATTTCTTGTTCAAAAAATGAAGATATGGATACAAATCCTCCAGGAATTTTATCAAATATTTCTGTAACGCCAACAAATGGTGGTGGAATTATTAATTACGAGCTTCCTTCGGATGCTGACATATTATATGTAAAGGCGGTCTATGAAAATTCTAAAGGTGAAGAAGTTTTTAGAGTTTCTAGCAAGTACAATAATTTTGTAGAGGTAAATGGATTAAATCAATCATCAGCAGTAAAAGTGAAACTATATGTTATTGATGAAAGTGAAAACACATCCGAAGCTGTAGAAATTGATTTTATTCCTTTAGAATCATTTATTTTTTTAGTGCAAGAAAGTATACAAATTACTCCAGACCTTGGGGGTGTTAAAATTACTTGGGAAAACATAGCTTCAAAAACGGTTTTTGTCTATGTACATATTTTAGACGGTGCTACAGAAACCATTAGAATTTTATCATCAAATAATGGGCAAGAAAGTATTTTTATTCGAGGATTAGCATCCAAAGAATTTACTTTTTTAGTAAAAGTTGAAGACTTTGATGGCAATATTACAGCGTTAGAAGAAAAAGGAAAATACACACCGCTTTTTGAAGAAAAAATTGATAAATCTACATGGACTTTAGTTAGTGGGCAATCTATAAATGGTAATGCATATGAGGGTAGAACTATTAATTTTTGGGATGATGTTGTAGATACTGTTGGAACTGATGCAGATAATAGTTATTTTATTGCTACTAGAGATAATAATGGAGGAAGCTTAAACTTTCCTTTAGATATTGTCATCGATTTTAATAAGAGTGTAAAGATTCAACGATTTAAAGTATGGCAAAGAGCTTTTTGGTATAATGGAGGCGGAATTACCTATCATTATCAAGAAGAAAACATGAAATCATTTAATTTATATGCTAGTAATGATTCTCAAACATGGAATTTATTAGGGCAATTTGATATTGGAGATCCAAGAGATGGTTCTGGAAACATACCCTCACCTGCATTTCAAGCAGCCATTGATGGTCATGAGTTTAGTTTAGCGAATACTTCGGATGCATTTAGATACTTAAAGGTAGAAATAACTTCTAATTATGGAAGTACTTCGATTACTGTCGGTTCAGAAATAACGTTGTATGGTTTAGATAATTTATAAAAAAAACAAAAAATTTAAAATACTACTTATGAAAAAATATATTTTATGTTTTTCACTTGTATTCTCATGCCTATTAAATGCCCAAGGCTTAAGGACATTAGGAAAAAAAATTATAAAATCAAATGGAGATGAGGTGCTCTTAAAAGGAATTGGTTTAGGTGGTTGGATGTTGCAAGAAGGCTATATGATGAACTCTTCTGGCGCTGCAGATACACAACACGAATTTATAGAAAAACTAAATGTACTAATTGGTGAAGAGGAAACGGAAACGTTTTACACAAATTGGCGTAAGAATTTTGTTACAAAACAAGACATAGATTCAATTGCAAAATGGGGTTATAATAGTGTAAGATTGGCAATGCATTACAATCTTTTTACTCCAGCAATCGAAGAGGAACCTATTCAAGGAGAAAACACTTGGTTAACTACTGGTTTTGAAATGGTAGATGAGCTTTTAACTTGGTGTGAAGCAAATCAAATTTATTTAATTTTAGATTTACACGCGGCTCCAGGAGGACAGGGAAAAGACGCTGCGATTTCTGATTATGACGATACAAAACCTTCTTTATGGGAAAGTGAATTGAATAAAAGTAAAACAGTTGCTTTGTGGGGTAAATTGGCAGAACGTTATAAAGATAAAGAATGGATTGGCGGTTATGATTTAATAAACGAGGTTAATTGGCCTTTAGCAGACCGAGTTTTACGTGATTTATATGTAAGAATTACGTCAGAAATTAGAAAAGTAGATGCGAATCATATTATTTTCATTGAAGGAAACTGGTTTGCAAATGACTTTTCTGGCTTAACGCCTCCTTGGGATTCAAATATGGTCTATAGTTTTCATAAATATTGGACCTATAACGATACTGCCTCTATTCAGTGGGTTTTAGATTTGAGAAATCAACATAATGTGCCTTTATGGTGTGGCGAATCTGGCGAGAACTCTAATGTTTGGTACAGAGATGCTATCAACTTATTTGAAGATAATGATATTGGCTGGGCTTGGTGGCCTTGGAAAAGAATTCAAACAACGGTGAGTCCGTTTTCTGTAAAATCAAATACAAATTATGAATCAATTATTAAATATTGGAAAAGCGAAGGTCCGAAACCTTCTGTAGCAGATGCTATTCAAGGATTGTTACAATTAACAACAGATTTATTGGTAGATAATAACGTGTATTTTAAAGATGTAGTTGATGCCGTTTTAAGACAGCCGCAAGACGAAACTAATATTCCATATAACAAACACACAATTCCTGGGTTAATATATCTTTCTGATTATGATTTAGGGACAAATGGTGTAGCTTATTATGACGTTGATAATGCAAATTATTCATTATCAACAAATCAATTTGAAGCATGGAACTCTGGTTGGAATTATAGAAATGATGGTGTAGATATACAAACAAACACAGACAATACAAAAAGTAATGGGTATCATATTGGATACATACAAAACAAAGAATGGCTAAAATATACCGTTGATGTTGAGGAAACTGGTTTTTACAATCTAAATTTTAGATATGCCACAGAACAATCTGGGGGTAAAGTAAAATTCTTTATAAATGATGTTGATATTGCAGGGAATGTAACTTTAGGAAATAGTGGAGGCTGGAGTAATTTTGTAGATCACAAAGTAAATAATTTATTTCTAGAAGCGGGTAAACAAGTCTTAAAAGTGTTAATTGATGGGAATTCAGAATTTAATATGAGTAGTATTGAGTTTTTAAAATCTACAGATTCAACACCTGCTTTTCAAGTACTAAGTGCAAGCACAAATGATGATGAAAAATCAATAAAAATTGTTTTAAATCATCCAATTAATCAAGTAACATTAATAAATAACTTGTTTGAAGTAAAAATAAATAATGTTTCAAGAACTATTGAATCAGTAGAGATAGACGCATCAAATACCCGCTTAATTACTGTAAAATTAGTAGATTATTTATTTTATCAAGATGCAATTAAAGTAAATTATAGTGGCACAATTATTACATCAATATACAATGCTACATTAAATACATTTACTAATTTAATTGTAGACAATAAGCTAATAACTAGATTTTTAATTCCAGGAAAAATCCAATCAGAAGATTTTAGCAGTCAACTTGGTTTACAAACTGAAAACACATCAGATGTTGGATTAGGAAAAAATATAGGCTATACAGATGCTGGTGATTATGCTGAATATTTAATTTATATTTCTGATAGCGGCAACTACAATTTAGAGGTAAGAACGGCAGCGCAGTCCGATTCTGGAAAAATAGAATTTGAATTAATTAATGACACTACAACTCAAAGTATTTCAACAATAAACTTACCCGTAACAGGTGGTTGGCAAACATGGCAAACTTCTGCAACCCAAGCAGTTTTAAATGCGGGAGTTTATACTTTAAAAATGAAAGTTTTAAAAGCTGGGTTTAATATGAATTGGTTCGATTTTAAATTTCTAAGTAGTTTAAGTGTTGATAAAACGATAAAAAACACAGCGACAATATTTCCAAATCCTGTTTCAGAAAATTTCGAGATTAGATTAAACAACCATCAAACTATTAAAAACTTAAAAATTATAGACGTTAACGGTCGTATGGTAAATAATACAAAACCGAATTTATCAAATAATGTTTACAATTTATCAAGTTTAAAATCTGGAATCTATTTTTTAATTATAGAAACTGATATGGGGAATTTTCAAAACAAAATCATCAAAAAATAGCACGTAATTTAATTTATAAAACCTGATTATGAAAAAAACATATTACTATTTCCCGATTTTTATATTCATTGGGATTCTTGCAGTAGCTTTTAAACCAAAAGATAAAGAAGCATTAAGCACTGAAAAAAAATCTCAGATATGGAAAGTAGATTTTTTAGATAATTTTAATAGTTTTGATGCGGATAATTGGCAAGATCAACGTATTTGGGTAAATAATGAAACACATTGTTATGTTCCTGACGGTGAGTTTGGAACAAGAGAAGTTAGTGGTGGTTCCTTAAAGTTGAAAGTTATCAACATAGGTGAGAAAATTCCATGTGATAATTTAGATAAAAATGGAAAGCAACATCCAGAAACACAGTATGTAGCAGGGCGTATTGTGTCAAAAAATAAAAAAGAATTTATAAAAGGAAAATGGACTGCAAAATTAAAATTAGCTAGTAATGGGGAGGCGAGTATGTTTCCTGCTTGGTGGTTGCTTGGTGCTCAAAACAATGAATCGCCAGTGCAAGAAGCAGATGAAAATATTTGCTGGCCTTTAACAGGTTCTGGTGAAATAGATATTTTTGAACATCATGGAGATCACCAAAAAAACCATTTTACTACGGGTGCTATTAAAAGTTTAGAAGCCTGTGATAAAGGAGATTGGTGGAGTTTAAGAAAAGGATTTGATGTTACTTTAAATGAATATCATACGTATTCTGTAGAATGGGAAGGCAGTGATCTCGTTTACAGAGTGGATGATAAAGAAATATATCGTAACATTGGGCAAGGTGATAAATATCCTGAAAAGATGTTTGCTATTTTAAATTTTGCTAAAATAACAGACGCACCTATGAAAGGTGAGTGGGTAATGGAAGTAGATTGGGTAAAACATGAATTTCGACAATAAATAGTCTGCAAAGCATCTTTTTGCTTATTTTTTCACGAATATTAGATACTACTTATCCTCAAAAAGCATCATTAACTATGTTGAATTTTATAGATTCGATTAAAGCTAAATTTATTTCTTATTTCTTTTTACTATTTGGTTCTTTGGCAATATTAACCTCCTGTAGCTACAATTTAAAATTAGATGCAGATGCAATTATTGAAAAAAAAATAGATTCATTACTATCTTTAATGACTTTAGAAGAAAAAATTGGTCAAATGTCTCAAGTAAGACATTTTGCAGATATTAAGTCGGATACTGATATTGCTACAAAGTTTATCGGATCGGTTATTCATACGCAAGGGCCTACGCCTGGTGTAGATGCTTTAGGTTGGCAAAATAGATTTGTTGCTTTACAAAATAAAGCTTTGTCTACTCGTTTGGGAATTCCTTTGTTATTTGCCGTAGATGCGGTTCATGGTCAAAATACATTTCCGGGTGCTACTATTTTTCCTCATAATATAGGAATGGGAGCAACCCGAAATCTTGATTTAGTAAAACAAGCTGCAAAAATTACAGCAATAGAAACGCAAGCTACTGGTTTTAATTGGACGCTTTCTCCTTGTATTGCAATTCCGTACAATGAAAAATGGGGAAGGGTTTATGAAGCATTTTCAGAAAGTACCGAGCTCACAAGTAAAATGGCTAAAGCTTCTGTAGAAGGGTATCAAGGTAATTTAAAAGATAGGCATACTGTAATGGCAACTGCCAAACATTTTGTTGGAGACGGAGCAACAGATTTTGGTGTTGAAGGAGGTAACACTTCTTTAACGATAAAAGAAATTTCTGAACGATTACTGCCTCCTTATAAAGCCGCTATAAAAGCAAAAGTAGGGGCTGTTATGGCTTCATTTAATACGATATCTGGCAAAGCAATGCACGCTAATAAAATTTTAATCAATGATACTTTAAAAAAAAGAATAGGCTTTGATGGTATTGTCGTTACAGATTGGAAAGGATACTCTAGATTTGGTAAAAATGAAATTATTAACGCTGGTGTAGATATGGTAATGGCGGTTGATGGTGATTTAGACGTTTTTCAAAAAGGGCTACTTTTAGGTGTTTCTGAAGATTCGGTCTCTATAGAACGAGTAAATGACGCTGTTAAAAGAATTTTAAGACAGAAATTTAGACTAGGTTTGTTTAAAAATCCGTATCCAGATGCTAGCTTAATATCAAAAATTGGGAGTAAAAATCATCGTGATAAAGCAAGGCAAGCAGTGCGTGAATCATTGGTACTACTTAAAAATAAAAATACCACGCTGCCTCTTGATAAAGAATCTAAAAAAATTGTGGTGGTTGGCGAACATGCAAATAATTCAGGTTTGCAATCTGGTGGCTGGACTATTTTTTGGCAAGGTACGGGAGAAAATTATACGGGTGCAACTACAATTTTAGAAGGCATAAAATCGCAAGCAACAGGAAACGTGATTTATGATAAGGATGCAACCGGAAATCATTTTGATGCAGATGTGGCCATTATTGTTGTAGGAGAAACGCCCTATGCCGAAATGTTTGGTGATATAACAGCTGGCAATGGCGATAGAAAGCTAACTTTAAGTAAAAGTCACCAAGAATATATTGATACATACGCTAAAAAAGGGATTAAAACAGTCGTTGTTTTAATTTCAGGAAGACCATTAGTCACCACAAATCAAATAAACCAATCAGATGCTTTTGTAGCGGCATGGTTACCAGGTTCTGAAGGAGCTGGAATTGCAGAGGTTTTATTTGGAGAATACAATTTTAAAGGAAAACTACCACATTCTTGGCCCAAATCTGTAGAAGATTTCGAAGGAAAATATGGTGTTAATTTCTGGGATACTTCTATAAAACCCATGTTTAAGTTTGGATATGGTTTAAATTACAATTAAAATATAGCAACTAAAATAAAATAATTATGAAAAAAAGTATTAAACATTTCTCTTTATACGTAAGTTTTACGCTTATTTCGATTGTTTTTCAACAATGTAAAGAAGTAAAAAACACGAAAGAAAAAGAAATTATCAATGAAGAAATAGCTTTTAATTTAGAAAGTATAAATGCAAAAGTATATACAACGGCACATAATTCTGATTTAAAACTTTCTTTGACAGATACACTCAATTTTTCTGATTTTAAACAACCTTTAGAAACAGAAATTGATGTTTTCATAAATCCAAATATAGAATTCCAAGAGTTTGTAGGAATTGGAGCTGCACTAACAGATGCTTCCGCAGAAACATTTTATAAATTATCAAAAGAAAACCAAGAATTATTTTTAGAAGCTTATTACGATAAAGAAAAAGGTATTGGCTATTCTTTAGCAAGAACAATTATTCATAGTTGTGACTTTTCAACAGAAAGTTACACGTATATCGAGGAAGGTGATAAAGAATTAAATACATTTTCTATCGAAAGAGATCAAAAATATAGAATTCCGTTTACTAAAAAAGCAATAGCAGCAGCCGGTGGCGAGTTAACTATGTACGCAAGTCCTTGGAGTCCGCCAGCATTTATGAAAACGAATAACAGTATGCTTCGAGGTGGTAAACTAAAAAAGGAATTTTATCAACCTTGGGCAAATTATTATGCAAAATTTATTAAAGCTTATGAAAAAGAAGGCATTCCGATTTGGGGACTTTCTATTCAAAATGAACCAATGGCAGTGCAACGTTGGGAATCTTGTATTTATACAGCAGAAGAAGAACGCGATTTTCTGAAAAATAATTTAGGACCAACATTAGAAAAAGAAGGTTTAGGAGATAAAAAAATTATTGTTTGGGATCATAATAGAGACTTGCTGTTTCATAGAGCGAGTACAATTTTAAATGATCCCGAAGCCGCTAAATATGTTTGGGGAACTGGTTTTCATTGGTATGAAGACTGGAAAGATACCAACCCAATGCCTAATAATGTAGCGAAAGTTAATGAAGCATATCCAGACAAAAAACTTATTTTTACCGAAGGTTGTAATGAAGGATACGATTTAGAAAGATTAGAAAACGAAGATCCGAAATTAGCAGAACGTTATGGGAAATCCATGATCAATGATTTTAATAATGGTACCGTTGCTTGGACAGATTGGAATATTTTATTAGATCAAACAGGTGGCCCAAATCATGTTGGCAACCTATGTTTTGCGCCAGTGCATGGAAATACGATGACAGATAAATTAACTTTTACCAATTCATTTTATTATATTGGGCACTTTTCAAAATTTATAAGACCTGGTGCAAAAAGAATTAGTAGTGCTACAAGTTCAAATAGTATCATTTCTACAGCTTTTAAAAATCTAGACAATAGCATTATAATTATTACCATGAATAGTAGTGATATACCTTTAGAGTATTCCATTACAATGAATACTAAGACAACGAAGTTAAATTCTAAACCACATTCAATACAAACAATAGTATTAAATTAATTGATTACTTATGACTAAAAAGCTTACCCTTATTGCTTTTGTAGTATCACTCGGAGGATTCCTTTTTGGTTTTGATGCGGGTATTATATCTGGTGTAATGTCTTACGCCAGTCCTGAATTTGATTTAAATGATATTCAATCGGGTTGGGTGGTAAGTGCTCCTACATTTGCAGCAATGTTTGCAATGTTGCTTTCAGGAAGATTAAGTGATATTCTTGGTAGAAAAAAAACACTCATTTTTGTAGCTTTTTTATATGCTATTTCGGCTGTTTTATCTGCGATAGCAGGTTCTTATGAAATGCTTTATAGTGCAAGAATTATTGGAGGTGTTGCTTTTGGTGCAGCGTTAATTATAGCGCCAATTTATATTGCAGAAATTTCTACAGCAGAAAATAGAGGAAAGCTAGTTTCGTTGCAACAGCTAAACATCGTTTTTGGTTTTTTTGCTGCCTTTTTAAGTAATTATTTTTTTAACAAATATAATACAACAGAAAGTACATTTTTAACAGATGAAAATGTCTGGAGATGGATGTTAGGAGTCGAGTTAATTCCTGCCTTATGCTATTTTGTTTTCTTGTTTTTTATTCCTAAAAGTCCGCGTTGGCTGTATTTAAAAGAAAATTATGAAGAGGCGAAGCAAGTTTTAAATCAAATTCATGATTCTAAAAGGGGCGGAGAAGAGATTGCTGCTATTGAAAAAAATATAGATGCGGATAAAAATAGAACTACGGTAAAGGTTAAAGATTTATTAAAGCCATCATTGCGTTTTATTTTAGTGATTGGTCTAGTTATCGGGGTGCTGCAGCAAATTACGGGTATAAACGCTGTGTATTTTTATGCAACCTCTATCTTTGAACAGACGGGTATTGGTACAGATGCTGCTTTTTCTTCAGGCGTTTTATTGAGTACAATTTCAGTTGTTTTTACTTTTGTGGCTATTTATTTAATTGACAAAATGGGTAGGAGGCCTTTGTTATTGTACGGTACCGCTGGTATTGCAATTAGTTTATTATTGTGTGCTTATGGCTTTAACCAAGCAACTTATCAATTATCAACAGAAAAAATTAATCAATTAGAATTTGCTGAATCCCATAATTTATTGCCCTTTGCAGATAAATTATATGACAGTGACGTAGCCTTTAAAAATGATTTAAAAGCTGCCTTAGGAAATAAAATTTACAATAAAAATGATGGTGCTATTTTAGAGGTAGCAACCACTATTAACGCCAATTTAATATTAGCGGGTATTTTAGGTTTTATAGCGTGTTTTGCGTTTTCATTGGGCCCTGTAATGTGGGTGTTGCTTTCTGAGTTATATCCAATAAAATATAGAGGTTTGGCTATTGGTGCTATTGGGTTTGTGAACTCTTTTGTGAGTTGGTTTGTACAGCAAATTTTCCCGTGGGAATTATCTAATCTAGGAAGTGCCTTAAGTTTCTTCTTATTCGGATCAGTTGCTTTGGTTGGCTTTTTTGTCCTCTTAAAAATATTGCCAGAAACCAAAGGAAAATCTTTAGAAGAATTAGAAATGGAATTAATTTCAAAATAATATCTTATATTGTAAAATACTTGAAATTTGTGAAATAGCGTAAATAGGATGGTTTTAATGTTAGTGTCTGGTGTCACCAGCAATGTTCATTTTTTTTGCTTGTTGCTAGCATTGTTGTGTATTAAATGTTGCGTTTTTGTGGGCGAGGATTTTCCAACGGAAAATTAAAGTACATAAAAATGCAAATGACTTTGATTAAACACTAAATTAGCAATTTTTTATACACGGTGTTGTTATTTCGTTACTCAAGTTTCGCACCTCCAAAGAATTCAAAAACATTGAGATTTAGATTTTTTTTGAGTGCCTATAAATAGGGCTAAACAGTTGATAATCAAAAGGTTCTTTCTTTTGTTCCAAAATGGACTTTT
>Ga0335398_10003714_pt1 | contig 21976 bp, 8 predicted proteins | sample BON03_FD_205742 | JGI IMG/M metagenome (GOLD analysis project Ga0335398, IMG submission 205742) | Freshwater microbial communities from Lake Bonney liftoff mats and glacier meltwater in Antarctica - BON-03 (spades assembly) (version 2) | ecosystem: Environmental > Aquatic > Freshwater > Ice >... | reverse complement strand
TTGCCGGCACCTATACCCCTCTGCTCCTCATCGGGCTTCACAACTCCAGCAAGGGCATCAAGCTGCTGATCTGCGAATGGCTGTTTGCGGCCGTGTCTAGTATGTTCACCGTGTACGCGGACCTCAACCACCCGTTCAACAACAACGTCAAACTCGTGTCGTTCATCGTCATGGGGGGTGCGGCGCTGGCCATCTTCGGGGACTTGACGAGCTTCCTTCCCCTAGACTGCATCATCCTGTACGCCTTGGGCGCGATCGCTTATGTGGCAGGAATCCCTTTCTTCGTCTTGGCCGAGTCGCGGCAGCCCATAAACCACACCGTGTGGCACTTGTTCGTCCTGCTGGCTGCAACGATCCATTGGTTCGCCACGTACCAATATATTGTTGGCATCGACATACATTTGGCTGAGCGAATCGGAGCTGTAGTGAATTCTGTGTTCGACGAGTACACTGGCAGCGCCATTGTTTAGCGTCATTCCCTTTCATGATACATGATATTTAACCCTGTGACATCTAATGGGCGCTATCTCGAGCAGAAAACTTAAGCTTTGAGACTGCGGAATTATTTTTGTGTGTTTCTTTATAGTTATAATTCACTTGAGCTTTTCTCAATTTCTATTCTCTATCTTTAAGGGTCGTCGCGCGGCTGTGACGCTAGCTAGCGCTGGAGGATGTTGTTGCGCATAACGTCAGACACCAGCTGAAGCGCTGCGTTCATGCACATGTTGCTCTCCTGCCCCGGTGTGCCGCGATGAAACACAAGGAATGCTTCGTCCTTGTTCGATAGCACTTCGCGGTCCATCCACATGTGGCAGCGGGACATGCGCTGGATGTTGGCCAGGGTGGAGCCGTTGGGTCCGCTGATCCAATGCGGTGCGTCTTGTGGCAAGTGCAACGCATACTCTGTCCATTCTTTGTTGTCGCCAGCCCAGTGGTACATGTGCATGCCATACCTCGCTAGCCATGCGATAGCGGGAAACAGACTTTGGCATAAATCCGGACGCACGATGTCTGCATCGACACCGGCGGGGCCTTGGCCGAGGGGCTGCTTGTGCGAGTGCTGGCGCGGCGGGCTCTGAGTACTCTGCAGGCGATAGGGATCTGACGGCTGCTGTGAGAACCCTAACCCTAAAGATGAGCCGTGGTCGTCCAAAGAGTCCATCCCCAGCATACCAGACACGGAGAACACCCCACTGTCGTGATTGCCGCTGCGTAAGCCAGAAATGCCCAAGCCGTCGGAGATGCCATGAGAGCTGCCCAGGCCGCCGCTGAGATCCATGCTGCCAAACGAGTTGCCAGGCAGGTCCATGCTGCTCGAGTCCAGGGAAAGGCCTCCGAGGGCGCGCAAGATGGGGTCCGAGTCGTCCCCCATGCCGCCCAGCCCGCCGCCCAGCCCGCCGCCCAGCCCGCCGCCGGCCGTCGGGATCGCCCAGGCCGCCGACGCCTGCGCCTGCCACAAGAAGTCAGACGCCGACCCTGCCGTCCAAGCCGGGCGCAACGCGATCGCCACCTCGACCGCGGCGACCACTCGCCGGCCCGGCCCGAGCTCCCGCAGCTGGACATAGCGCGTGGTCGTCGCAACAGGGCCGCCGCCGCCGCCGCCACAACGGCCGCCGCCAAAGCCGGTCCCCCCAGCGCTGCCGCCGCTGCCGCCGCTGCCGCCGCCGCCGCTCTCGTCGCTTGGTCCTAGGTCGACGCGCACGGGGCCCGCGGCCACCAGCCGGCCGACGCTTTTGCCGCCTGGCGCCGACTGCACCACGCGCACCAGGGCCAGGCACGCCGGCTCGCGCGCCGCCAGCAGCGCCAGGTCGGCCGCCGTCGCGCGCAGGCTGCAGCGCTTGCCGGCGCCGACGCGCAGGCAGAGGGGCGCGTTTGGGGCGGCCGGGCGTGGCTTGTTGGCGGCGTTGATGACGACCGCGCCGCCCACCACGAGCGGCGGGTAGTCCAGGAACTGCAGCGCGATGGCGTAGGTGGGGGCGCTGGCAGGTGCCGCGGATGCCGCGCTCGTTGCGCCGCCATTGCCGCCAATACCGCCCCGAGCCGCCGCCGCCGCGCCCTCGAGCACCTCGACGGCGCCGACAAACACGTCGAGCGTCCACGGCCCGTGGCCGCCGCCGTGAGCGTCGTCGGTTGCGGGAGCATGCATCGAATGAAACGGCTGCGCGCGCGCCGGTCGGGGACGCGCGCGCGCTATCGCGGAGGCGGACGGTTTCTTTTTTGTTTTTGTTTTTTGGCGGCGAGTCAACAAAAAGGGCGTGCGCGGTCAAATCGCCGTGGTTTTTCCGTTGGTCTTTCTTTCCGGGTCTTTGTTCGAGGTGGGCCGATTTTGTCTCATGTATGAATGATAAATGGTCGATCCCCTCTCGATCGTTGATGTGGAGAGGAGGACCCGGCGCGAGAGAGAGAGAGAGCGAATGAGCGCTCGAGGTCGGGGAGCAGACGCGACCTCGAAACGCTTGAGATGCCGTTCGCGCAGCGTCGCCCTGCGCCGCCGCCGTTCGCGCGTTCGGCCGAGCCAAATCGCGGTTGGCCATCTCGACCTCTCGCTCCCGTCGTTCTTCCCCACTCGTCCCACGCAAATCTCTCGCCTCCTTGACTCTCTAGACCACCAGCTGAGAGGCTGTCATGCAAACACAGCATCACCACGATCCTCGCGGCATGAGCCGGGGGCGCGCGCGGGCGGCAAGCACGCCTGCAATTGGCGCTCGGTGACCGTCTGAGCGCGCGACCCTAGCCAGCAGGCCCGCATGGAAGAAGCAGAACCAAAGCCGGCGGCGGCGGCGGCGGCGGCGGCGGCGGAGGCGAAGCGCGCTGCAGACGCGCTCCCGCCGCCTTTGCCGCCGCGACTCGCGCCCTGGCGCGACTTTGCCACTGTCTTCACGAACCCCAAGGCTGGCATGGACGCCGCCGACGCCGAGCGCATCAAGCAGGTCGTCTACGAGGCCTCGGTCGGCTCGGCCTTCCACACCAACGAGCAGCGCAAGACCGAGGCGGGCGACGCGCGCACCAAGGAGACGCTCGCGCGCCTGTCGCGCCTGGCGCCGGCCGAGCTCGCGCGCCGCGCCTCGCTCGCCGGCGCGCGCCTGTCGGCGCTGGAGGCCTCGCGCGACCTGTCGCGCGCGTGGCTGGTCGTCGACATGGACGCCTTTTACGCCGCGTGCGAGGAGCAAAAAGATCCCGCCCTCAAGTCCGTGCCCATGGCGGTCGGCGGCGTCGGCATGATCTGCACAGCGAGCTACGCCGCCCGCGCCTTTGGCGTGCGCTCGGCCATGCCCGGTTTCATCGCGCTCAAGCTGTGCCCCGAGCTGGTGTTCGTGCGGCCCGATTTCCCTTCGTACCAAAAGGCGTCGGCGCTCGCGCGCGGCGCGATGGCGGCGTTCGACGCGCGCCTCGACATGGCTTCTCTCGATGAGGCCTACCTCGACGTGACGGCCTTTGTCGAGCGGGAGCGCGAGGCGTCGCGCGCAGCAGGAGGGGCGGCGGTCGCGCGCGGGCCCCCGACCTTTGCCGAGGTCTCCTCCGTGGCCGAGCGCGTGCGCAACGCGGTGCGCGAGGCGACGGGCGGCCTCACCTGCTCCGTGGGCGCGGCACCGAATCGCACGCTCGCCAAGATTTGCGCCGACCTGCGCAAGCCGGACGGGCAGTTTGTGCTGCCGTCCTTCCCCGGCGCCCCGACGGCGGCTCCCGGCGGAGGTGGCGGCGGCGGCGGCGGCGACGGCGGCGACGGGCGCGGCAGCGATCATGCGGAAGACGACGACGAAGGCCCCGCATCGGCTGCCGCTCGCGCCCACGCCAGCGACGGCTCCGACCCGCCCCCCCCTCCCTCGGCCGAGGCCGTCCGCGCGTTTGTGAGCTCCCTGCCCCTCAGAAAGGTGCCGGGCGTCGGCCGCGTCACCGAGCGCGCCCTCTCGGCGCTCGCCGTCCGCGTCTGCGCCGACGTGATCGAGCGGCGCGCCGAGCTGTCGGCCGTCTGCTCGCCCTCGCTCCTCGAGTTCCTGTTCTCCGCCGCCCTGGGCCTGGGCCCCACGCGCCACGCCCCGCCCACCCCGCCCGGGGAGGTGCGGCGCAAGGGCATCGGCTGCGAGCGCACGTTCTCCGGCGCCCGCTCGGCCGCGCGCGGCGAGCTCGAGCCCGAGCTCGAGGCCCTCGCGGCGTCGATGGCGGCGGACATGGCCGAGGAGGGGCTCGAGGCGCGCACGCTCACTTTAAAGCTCAAGCTGTCGCGCACGTTCGAGCTGCGCACGCGCACGGCCACGCTCGACGGCGGGCGGCACGCGCGCACCGCGGAGCAGATGCTGCCCGCGCTGCGGCGGCTGCTCCGGGCGGAGGGGCGCGACTTGGAGCTGCGGCTGATGGGCGTGCGGGCGTCGGGCCTGCGGGCGACGCGGGAGCGGCGGCGGCAGGAGCTGGAGGAGGCCGGCGGGGAGGCGGCCGCGGGCGGGCCGATCGAGAGGATGCTCGGAGGGGGCGCAAAGCGGCAGCGCCTGCAGGAGGAGGGAGCAGGGGGAGGAGGATCGCCGCCCGCTCTTGGTGGTGGTGCTGCTGCCGCGGCCGCTGCTGCTCCTGCTGCTGTCGCGGCTGCGGCCGCGGCTGCTGCTCCCCCTCCCGCTCCCGCCTCTTTCTCGTGTTTGCGCTGGTCATGTGGCGCCTGCACCCTGGTCAACCCGTCGCTGTCGCTGCGCTGCGAGGCTTGTGGCGAGCGCAGGGGCGGCGCGTTTTCGTCGGCAGTGACGGCGGCGGCCGGGGGAGCAGCGGCGGCGTCGGCGGCAGCGGCGGCGGCGGCGGCGGCAAGGGCGTCGGCGACTGCTGCTGACCCTCCGCCTGCGCAAGAGGAGGAGCAGCTCTCCGACGACAGCAACCCGCTCGCTCTGCTGATGCGCGGTGAGGGCGACGGCGACGACGCGGACGACGACGAGGGCGCGATCTCCGACGGGCCGGCAGACGACGGCGACGACGGGCGACGAGGAGGAGGAGGGACAGCAGGGGGCGGAGCAGGAGGCGGCGGCGGCGGCCCGCGGGAGGACGCGGGGACGCCCGGCCTGACGCCCGGCCTGACGCCCTCGGGCCGCGCCGCGCAGTTCCGGTGCGACCAGTGCGGCGTGCGGCTCGACGCGCGCGACGCGCAGGAGCACCGGGACTACCACCTGGCCGAGGCGCTGCAGCGCGAGGAGGAGGAGGAGGAGCAGCGGGGCGGGGCGGCGGGGGCGGCAGGGGCGGCGGAGGCGGCGGCGGCGGCGCGGCAGCGTGAGCGCGAGCGGGAGCAGCAGCCGGGAGGGCGCGGAGGCAAGAGGGGCAAGCCAAACTCATCCCAGCAGCAGCAGCAGCGGCGGGCCAAGAACATCGACAGCTACTTTACACCGAGGAGCGTGGCGCCGCCCAAACAGAGGGAATGAACAAACGCCAAACACGCCCGAAACTTGCCTTTATTTTATCCCGTCTTGTTTTTATGTCAGACGCATGAGAGAGAGAGAAAAGTTTACGCAGCGCCGTCGCGGCACACCCGCCTGCGCGCCTCACGCGCTACCCCCCCGGCTCCCCTCCCGCGGGCCATCTCACGCGCCCGAGCGCCTCGAGCGCCGCGCGCGCCTCGCCGAGCTCGGCCGACAGCGCGTCGATCCGCCGGGCGGCCAGCCGCGCGCCGCGCGCCGACGCCAGCAAGCCAGGCGCGGCGGCCTGCACGTGGTCCGCGACGAGCAGGAGGCCGCGGCGCGGCTCTTGCGCGAGCTCGGACACCGCGAGGGCGCACCCGTTGGCCAGGCGCGCGGCGACGACCTGGGCGGACGTGGAGGAGGAGGGGGGCGAGGCGGACAAGGGGGAAAGGCCGGCGCCGGCGCCGGCGCCGACGCCGCCGGCCGCTGTCGGCGGCACGCGGGCCGAGCCGAGCACGGCGGCGGTCAGGGCCTTCATCCAGGTTTGTTTGTCGGTCGCTCGCCCCCGATGCCGATGCTGAGCTGCCTGTGTGTGTGCGTGTGCGATGCGTGGTGAGATGCTTTGTTTTTGTGCGTGAGAGGAAACCAGCCAAGCGCCGCCGTTTTTGGGTCGCCGTTGCGCTCCGTTGGCGTCGCTCGCTCGCTCGCTCGCCCGATCCCTCGTGCCCCTGCCCCACAACCCAACAGCTAGCCTCAGAAGTTATAGTTTATTTTGTTTGAGAATCATCGCCGTGGCTCAATTCTCGTATCAGTTTGAAAAATAAGGTTCATCCCAGGCGGCGTTGGTTGTTCTTTTGGGAGGGGAGGGCGGGCGAGACGAGGACGGCCCGAGCAAGCGAGCGAGGGAGCGGCGGAGCGCGAGCGCGCGATCCGCCGCCTCCGTTGTCAGCCGGCGGCGCCAGCTCAAGGACCGACGACGACGGCGGCGGCGGCGGCCCGCCGGAGAATATCACGCGTACCTTGCTCTTACGGTGGATCAGCGCGCGGCCTGTTAGGTCAGGCGCGCGCGCACGCGCCGCACGAAGAGAGACGGGAGGAGGGCGTTCTCTTTGCACCTCCTCGCTCAAGCGTCAGAGGGGTGCATCCTTCCAATGAATGTGCCGCGAGATGGTGAGGAAGAAGAGCGATCCAAGGGTTCTTGGGCAGGGCTGTTGAGCCGGCGCGTGTATTTGTATCGAGCGCGACGACGAGCGCGCTCCGCTCTAGCGGGCGAGCGCCCGCCGCCGACGCCGCCGCCCTCCGCTTGCCACAAACGCTTCACTCGCTCAATGACCCAAAACAGGGACCCGTTAGCGCACCAGCCAGCTCATCACCCGCTCCCCACCTTTCCATCTCCCTGCCGATCGTCCCCGCCTCGGCGGCCGCCCCCTCATTCGGTGGCGATTGACAAACAGACCCAAGTGCTGCCCAAACGCCCCCCTTCCCCTCACAACCATCGATCCCTTGTTCCAGTCCCAATCCCCCCCGCCCGGCTGATGATCGCGTCGCACGCTGTGCCGGGTGCGGCGGCCCTGCCGCGCGCGCCGCGGCGGGCCAGGGCGGCGGCGGCATTGAGTGCGACCACCACCACCAGCACCACCAGCAGCAGGCCACGCACACCCTCTCCCCTTGCCCTCCGCCCGCGCCTCTCGCGGCGCACGAGCGGCATCGCGACCACCCCCGCCACTGCCAGCAGCGCCCGCGCCAGCATCCCGCGCCTCGCCTCCTCCCTGCGCGCGCGCGCATCAAAGAACAACAGCGGCGCGAGCGGTGACGCCGACGAAGCGCCCCCCGCGACCGCGCGCCTCGCCGTCGAGCGGGGGCTCGAGGCGTTCCGCGAGAAAAAGGACTATGAGCGCGCGGCCAGGCTGTTCCAGGCCGCGCTCGAGCTCAAGCCCAGCAGCGAGGAGGCGGCCGCCGCCCTGTACAACCGGGCGTGCGCCCTGGCCAAGCTGCGCCGCTGGCAGCAGGCCTCGGACGCCCTGGCGAGCGCCGTCGACGACCACGGCCTCAAGCTGTCGGTCGCCGCCTCCGACCCAGACTTTGCCGACTTTCGCGACACGCGCGAGTGGATCGACCTGCTGGCGCGCGTGCGCGGCGGACTGTCGCGCGAGGCCAAGATGTCGCTGCGCACCGAGGCGCGCGCGCCTTTCCGGCTCGCGCGCACCATCATCTTTGGGTCGCTGGCGGCGGGCGCGGGCCTCGGCCTGATCGTCATTCTGGGCCGCCTCGTCGCCTCGCTCAAGGGCGGCGAGGGCGCGCCGCCGCTCTCAGAGTCGCTGCAAAACCTTGCGATCAACTCGGCGGCGCTCGGGGGCCTGGGGTTCCTGCTGCTGCGCGACCTGGCCGGGCGCGAGCGCGACCTGCGCGTCACGCAGCGCGAGGAGGGGCTCGGGCGCCTGCTCGTCGACCTCGGGCGCGCGCGCGTGCTGCCGCTCATCCGCTTCCGCGGCGCCGTGCGCCCGCTGATCGTCGCCGGCGACCGCGCCTTTGTGGAGCGGCAGCTGCGCGAGGCCGAGCCGCGCGTCGCCGACCTGCGGGCGCGGGGGGTGAGCGTGGTGCCGGTGGTGTACGCGTCGGACCCGGACGAGCGGCTGCGGGCGCTGCGGCGCGAGTTCCAGCAGCAGGACGGAGGGGCGGCGGCCGCCGGCGTCAAGGGATTTAGCGGCGGCGGCAGCGCGGCGGCGGCGGGCAAGCGGGGCGGCGGCGGCGCGGCGGGGGACGCCGCCGGCGGCGGCGCGGCCGCAGCAGACGGCGGCGCGAGCAGCGCCGAGGGCAAGCCCCCGCCGGCGGCCGAGCCGCCCTCCCCCATCCGCGACGCCGACAAGAAGTGGCGCCTCGAGCCGTCCGCCCTCCCCGAGTGGGAGCGCTGGGTGCTCGAGCAGCGCGGGTTTGCGGGCCTGGCCGGCGACGGCGACGCGGCGCGCAACGTGTGGATCCAGGTGGCGCTGGACGGGACCGTGCGCAGCAGCGACCGCGGCACGGTGCCGTGGGCGAAGATCGTGCGGGACCTGCCGCCGCTGGACAACCTGCGCACGCTGATCACGGACGGCGTCGGCACGAGCATCTGAGAACAAGGGGGGGGGCGGGGTGGGGGGGGAGGGGGGGGGGGGGGGGGGGTCGCGCTGTTGTCCTCTGTCGCTTTTTTGCGGCGTCGATTCGTCTTTCAAAAAAACAACATTTAATCAATTTCTCTCTCTCTTTCTCTGTCTGCGTTTCAGCAAAGCGCGAGCGCGCGCTCGTGCTCCCTCCCCGCCATCTCATACGCGTCGCGTCGCGCAATGTCTAAAAAGAAAACCCGCCCCCTCAGCGGAGCACGTGCCACCAGTGCGCGCTCGTGCCGCCCCGCATGCACGTCGTGTCGCGCAGCGCCGCGCGCGCCACCGACTCGAAGCGGTTGAGGCTCTTGATCCAGGCGGCGACGAACCCCAGGAAGCGCAGGGTGTCGTCCGGCGCGCAAAACTCGGCGAATGCGGCGGCGTCCGAGGGCGCGTCGGCCAGGGCGCGCACGTGCGCGAACCGCGCGGCGACCTGGGCGTCGCGCGCGCGGGCGCGGGCGGCCTGCATGCCCGCGAGGGCGCGCACGACCATGTCGCGAGAGGGAAGGCGGGCCGCGCACCGATTGCCGCTGTTGCCCCCAGCCGCTGCCGCCGCCCCTCCCTCGAAGAGGCGGCCGCGGTCGGCGGCGGCGACCAGGTGCGCGGCCGTCGCCTCGGCCAGCTCCCGGGCGGCGGCCAGCACGCCGCGCCACGCGGGCTCCATCGGCACGAGGTAGTGCCGGAAGGCAACGCCCGTGAAGCGGCCCGTGATGGGCGCGCCCACCTGCAGCGTGACCTCGACCGCGGCGAGGCGGTCGAGCAGCGAGAGCATCGAGCGCAGCACGGCGGGGACGACGCGGGGGGTGGCGAGCACGCCGCGCTGCCACTGGGCGGCGTCGCGCGCGAGTGACAGCTGCACGGCGACCAGAGGGGCCGCCAGCCCGGACTGCAGCTCGCGCACGGCGTCGGCCGAGCGCCGGACGACGGCAGCGGCGGCCGCGGGGTCTCCTCCGTTGGCAGGAGGGGGAGCGTCGCTGTTGCCGCCGCCAACGCCGGCCGCCAACGCCGCGCCGCTCAAAGATTTCTGCAGCTGCTGCTGCCCCTCGTTTTCGGCGCCCCCGGCCGCCTGACTCGGGGGAGGCGGGCCCGCCGCGGCCGCCGCCGACGCGGCCGCCGCCCGGCGCCCCTCGTCGTAGAACGCCTCGAACTCGCGCTCCAAAAAGGGCGCCGCCGAGTCGCGCAGCGCGCGTGCCATCGTCACCATCGCCCAGTCGCTCGTGAACCAGGGCGCGACGAGCGTCGTCACCGCCTGCGACAGCAGCACGCCCGCTGCCACGGCCGTCACGCGCGCGACCAGCACCTCGGGCGCACCCGTCGGGGAGCAGGCAGGGGGGGGCGGGCCTGCGGCTGCCTGGGGAGGGGCGCCCGCCGCCGCCAGGTCGCAGCCGTGGTTGTACTGGCAGAGGACCAGCGCGTCGAGCGTCATGAGCGACAGCACGATCGCCGTGCGGAAGGCCGTCAGGCCCAGCAGCGAGACCGCGAAGGCCAAGGCCGCGAGCAGCAGCGCCAAGGCCAGGCCATCGGCGGCAAGTACAGGGGACAGCATGATCAGGTAGCCCGCGACGCCGCCCGCGGCCGAGCCCAGCACCCACGAGACGATCTTGGACGCCGTCGCCTCGACCTTTTCCGACGTGGCGATCGCGACGGCCACGAACCCGTAGACGGGCGCGAGGCGCCGCGCGTCCGGGCTGAAGGCGAGCGCGGCGAGCGTGACGGTCAGGGCGATCCAGGTCGCGAGGGCGTACTTGAGCGCGGCGACGGCCTCGCGGGGCAGGGGCGGCAGCAAGGGGGCGGCGCGCTTGGTGGGAGGGTCGCCGGCCGAGGCCGAGGCGTCGCCCGCCTTTGACGCGGCGGCAGGCGAGGGCGCCGACGGCGGCGACGCGGGGGAGGCGGCGACGACGGGGCGCCGGAGGAACGCGCTCGCGAGGTAAGCGCGGACGCGGGGGAGCGTGGCCGCAAAAAAGGTCCAGACGGGAACCATGGCCACCATGCCCGCAAGGGACTTGGCCCAGGGGGCGGGGGCCAAGAGGCGCGCGAGCCGGGCATACAGGCCGTTGCCCGACGCGCCCGCCGCCGTCTCCGCCGCTTTTGCCTCTTGCTCGGCCGCCAAGCGCAGCGGGCAAAGCGCCGCGCGCGCGGCCTCGTCGACGCGCTGCATGGCGTCCAGGACGCTGGTCGTGACGACAAACGAGAAGAAGTGGAGGCGCGCGTTGTAGGCCGAGTAGATGACGAGCTTGGGCTTGCCGCCCCCGTCGCTGTTTCCGCCGCCATCGCCGTTGCCGTCGCTGTCGCCGTTGCCGTCGCCGTCACCCTTGCCGCCGTCGCCATTGCCGCCGCCCGTCGTCGGCGTCGCAGTCGCCCCCTTGCCGTCCGCGACCGCGTCGCGCACGGCGCGCACGTACGCCTCGACCTGGAGCGTCAGCCCGGCCTTGAGCTCCTCGCGGCACGCGTCCCAGGAGCGCCCAAAAAGCTGCTCGGCGCCGCACAGGCCGCCGCCGCCGCCGCCGCCGCGGGCGCAAGCGCCACCAGCGCCCCCGGCGCCGTCGTTGTCGTTGTCCCTGCCTGGAACGCGCACCTCGCTGCTCTTGGCGGCCTCGGACAGGAGCGCGAGGCAGGCCGCCGCCTCGGCAAACGCTCGCCTCTTGGCGGCGAGCATGGGCGCCAGCCACACCTGCCGCTCCTCGTTCAGGCCGCCGCCGTCCTCCGCGACCGCCTCGAGCGCGCTCACTCGCGTGACGAGCGAGTCGACCGCGCCGATAAGCGCCACCCACCTGGCCGGGCAGAAGCGGCGGAGGGCGCGGCCGCGCAAAAAGGCCGGCTCGAGGGCGGCCGCGCCCAGGGCCATCCTGGCGGCTCCCAAGAGCGGGCGCAGGCCGGCGATGGGGGGGCCCTGCGCGCCGAGGTCGAGGTGGTGGTGCGCGGCGGGCGAGAAAGACGAGGGGTCGGGCGGCGCGAGGCGCCCGGGCGGCGCGGCCGCCTCGCGGTGCGCGAGCCGCTCCCACGCCGCGGCGCGCCGGCGCTCGTGCTCGTCGCCGCCGCCGCCGCTGGGCTGGGGCTGCGGGGGGTGCCGGCGGCGGTGGCGCGCGTCGTCCTCCTCGTCGTCGTCCTGCTGCTGCTGCTGCTGCTGCTGCTGCTGCTGCTGCTGCTGCTGCTTCTCGAGGTCGAGACCGACGTTGGCGCCAGACGCCGCCGCCGCCGCCGCCGCCGCGGCAAAGGGGCTCACGACGGCGGCCGCACCGCCGCCGCTGCCGTTGGCGGTGCCGCCCTGCCCCTGCCGCTGCTGCAGCTGATGCTGCTGCTGACGCTGCTGCTGACGCTGCTGCTGCTGCTGCTGCCGCTCCAGCGCCAGCGCCTCGGCGCGCTCGGCCACCTGCCTCCGGTGCGCCGCCCTCGCCTGCAGCGCCTGCTCGCGCCGCCGCCGCTGCTTGCGCGCCGAGGGCGGCTCGGCCACAGGGGCGGAAACCAGGTCCCACCACAGGTCAAATCCGGGGACCTGGTCCGGCTCGCGCTCGATGGCGATGGCGCCGCGGCAGCCGGGCAGGGGGACGGGGGGCAGGCGGCGCGCCTCCTGCACGAACGACATGAACGTCGGCCTCGGCGCGGGCGGCGCGGGCGGCGGCGGCGGCGCGCCGGCGGGCGGGCGGCGCCGGCGCGGTTTGTTGTCGCCGCCGCTGCCGCCGCTGGCCACGACCCACGCGTCGGACGAGCGCCGGCTGCCTGTGTCGGCGGCCTCAAGCGCTCCGGAGACGCCGCCCTTCTCGTCACCGTCGTTGTCGTCGTCCGCGTCGTCGCTGCTGTCGTCGCCGCCGCCGCTGCCGCTGCCGCTGCTGCCGATGCCGCCGCCGACCGCATTTGGCTCCTGCTGCCCGACGAAAAACGCCTGCCCGCCGCCACGCCCGCTGTTGCTGGCGTCGCGGCTGCGCTTGCGCTGCAGCGCCGCCGCCGCCACCGCCACAGCCGACGCCTCGGGCGGCGAGAACAGCCGCGCCGACGTGCGCGACAGGCTCTGCCCCGCCGCGCGCAGCGCGCGCGAGACGGCGTCCTCGACCGCCCGCGACGCCAGCGTCGGCAGCACCAGCAGCGACGCCAGCAGCGACGCGCCCACGGCCACGAGCGCCGTCGCGACCTGCGCCAGCACCGCGGCCCAGATCGCGGCGTGCGACGCGTCCGCGCCGCCGCCCAGGACGCGCAGGCCGTAGAACAGGGTCAGGCAAAGGCCGACGCCGATCATGAAGGGCGGCTGCGGGGCCATCCGCACGGCCGCGAACACGACCAGCAGGGGGGCCGACAGCAGCGAGACGGCGACCCATCGGCCGGGCTCGGGCGCCAGGCCCAGCGGCGGCGGCGGCGCCCCGGCGAGCGCGAGCGCGCGCGCGAGCGACAGGACGGCGCCGGCCAGCAGGACGCCGCCCCAGAGGGCGCCCAAGAACGCCGCCGCCGCGCCGAGCCGCGAGCCCACGTGCGACATCGGGCTCATCTGCACGGCACACACAAGAAAGAGGGTGGCGGCGACGCAGGCGCCGGGGAACCGGGCGCCGTCGAGGAACGTGAAGAGCGCGGCGACGGTCAGGCCGGCGGCGATCTGGGCCGCGAGCTGGACCTCGGGTCCAAGGAGGGCGCGGCGCAGGCGGTCGAGCCACGTGCGCCTGTAGGGGGTGAAGAGGCGCGGTGGGCATGTGATTTTTTGCGGGGGCGAGGGTGTCGGCGCGCCGACGCCAAAGGGTGACCGCGGGCGCGCGTCGTTGTCGGCCGTCGCCGCCGCCGCCACCAAAGCGTCGGTCCCGCCGAGGTCCGAGAGGGCCACGCTCGTCAGGCGCTCGAGCAGGTCGTCATCGAACCCGAGCGACCGCACGCCTTCGAGGAGAGCGGAGCCCGCGTCGAGGCCGGCTGCCGTGGCCTGCTCCCCTTCCGCAAAGGGTTCCATGCTTGATAAGCGCGCAATCCGGTAGCTCAAGTGAGTATCATTTCTATCGATAGGTCCACGATTATCTCTGAAAGGGGGGCGGGGGGCAGGGAGGCGTGACGTAGTGCTGGGGGAAAACTTCGTCGCGCGGTCGCAACACGAAGCGTCGCCGAAAAGCGCGCGCGCTCGCCACTGCGGCGACGCGTCTTTTTCTTCGGCGCCGGGCCTCAAACCTGTCCACGACTCTCCGATCAGCCTTGATCATCCGCACACACTCACATCGCTCTCCTTTGCCTCCTCCCCGTGACGCCATCCTACTCCTCGGCGGCGCATGAACCACGTGAAAGTCTCCCCCTCGTCTCTCCTCGCGCTCACGAGGAGGGGAGGCGCGCCAACCACGACGGCGGGGAGGGCGCTGGTCTGCTTGCGCGGCATCGCGCGACCGCGCGCGCCAACTCTCCTCGTGCGAGCCCGGCCTGCTCTTGCCGTCGCCGCCGCTGCCATGGCGTCGGCGGCGGCGGCCAACGACGGCGCGACCGCTCCCGCCCCCCCCGCCGACGCCGCCGCTCAGCAGCCAACCGCATCGCCGGCGGCCAAAAAGGGGGCCGACAAGCCCACGCAGGCCGCCCTCGTCCTGGCGGCCATGAGGCCTCCGGGGGCGGCGCGCGCCCCGCTGCTGGTCGACGTCGGCGCCAACATCGCCGACGCCGCCTACCACGCGGACCGACCGGACGTCCTGCGCCGCGCCAGGCGGGCGGGCGTCGCCGCGCTGGTCGTGACAGGCTGCTCGCTCGAGGGCTCGCGGGCGGCGGCGGCGCTGTGCGACGCGTACAACGGCAGCGCCGAGGCGCGCGCCGGGGAGTACCCGCTCCTGAGGTTCACGGCCGGGGTGCACCCGCACCACGCCAAGGACTGCGTCGACGGCGAGACGATCGGCGCGCTCAGGGCGCTGGCGGCGCACCCTTGCTGTGCGGCGATAGGCGAGTGCGGCCTCGACTTCTGCCGCGACCTGTCGCCGCGGGACGCGCAGGAGCGGTGGTTTGGGCTGCAGGTGCGGCTGGCCATCGAGCTGGGCAAGCCCCTGTTCATGCACTGCCGCGACGCCGGGGAGCGGTTCGCGGCCGTCCTGAACGAGGCGGCCGCAGAGGCAGAGGCGGCTGCCGGAGGAGCAAGAGCGGCGGGGTCGGGCAACGGCGACAGCGGTGGGACCCCCGAGCTTCCCGTCCCCGGCGTCCTCCACTGCTTTACGGGCAACGCGCAAGAGCTGCGCGAGTGCCTCGACCTCGGCCTGCACATCGGCATCACGGGATGGGTGTGCGACGAGCGGCCCGAGCGCGGCGGCGCCGAGCTGGCGGCCCTGCTGCCGACGATCCCCCGCGACCGCCTCATGATCGAGACGGACGCGCCCTACCTGACGCCTCGCACGATCCTCCCCTCGAAGGCGCGCCCGCACCGCAACGAGCCGGCGCTGCTCCCCTACGTGCTGGAGACGGTGGCAGGGGCGCTGGGGGAGGAGCAAGAGGCGGTCGCGCGGCGAACGTCGGCCATGGCGGCCGCGTTTTTTGGCATCGCGCCGCAGGACATCGGGCTGGTGCCAGAGACGGAGGGTGACGGGCAATTGGGTGGCGTCGGTGGCGGTAGCGAGTGACAAGCCAAGAAATTTTGAGCGACCAAATCGAAAAAAAACACTCGGGCGAATCATTGTCATAATACGACGCCGACGGGGGGGAGCAAAAGCGCGGGTTCTCGTCGGGCGTCGTCCGGCTCTCTCGTTTTATCATTCTAGTTCGCTCGCGCTCCTCTCTCCGTCGCGCTCTGTTTTCTCCCTCCCTCTCTCCCTCCCGTTCGCTCTCAGGCGCTCCCAAACTCCTTGCTCCAGGCCGCGTGGCGCGCCGCGTCGGCCGCGCTCACCGACGGCCGCACGCGCGCCAGCGCCTCTTCAAAATCGCGCAGCGAGACGGCCTCGACTACGGCGCCCGACGGGCGCGCAGAGGAGGAGGAGGAGAAAGATGAGGAGGAGGAGGAGGGCGGGGCCGACGCGAGCAGCTCGCGCACCTCGGCGGGCGTCTTGCCCGCGACGCGGCGCCGCACGCCCCCGAGCGCGGCCTCGCGCGACACGCTGCACACGTCGTCGCACGAGAAGCCCGCGAGCCGCCGCGCCAGCGCGTCCAGGTCGCCGGGCGTGAGCGTCGAGTCGAGCCCCCGCAGGCACAGCGCCAGCAGCTCGCGCCGCTCGGCGGCGTCCGGCAGCGGGACGTGCACGCGCTTCTCGAGGCGGCGGCGCAGCGCCTCGTCCAGGTCCCACGGTGTGTTGGTCGCGGCCAGGACGAGCACGTGCCGTGGGGTGGCGCCGCTGTCGACGGCCGGCTGCTGCGGCTGCTGCTGCTGCCGCTGCTGCTGCGTGTGCTGTCGCTGCTGCACATGCTGCTGCTGCTGCTGCTGCCGCACCTGCTGCACCTGCTGCACCTGCTGCTGTTGCACCTGCTGCTGCTGCTGCTGTTGCTCGGCCCACGCCGCGCACGCGTCGATCTGCACCAGCAGCTCGGCCTTGAAGCGGCGCGAGGCCTCGTGCTCTCCGTCGGCGCCGCGGCGGCCGCAGAGGGCGTCGATCTCGTCGAGGAAGATGACCGCGGGCGCGCGCGCGCGCGCGAGGGTGAACAGGGCGCGCACCAGGCGCTCGGACTCGCCGCGGTACTTGCTCGCGAGCGTGGCGGCCGAGGCGCTCAGGAAGCAGCAGCCGGCGCCGCCCATCCCGGCCTCGCACGCGACGGCGCGCGCCAGCATCGTCTTGCCCGTGCCCGGCGGGCCGTGCAGCAGGACGCCCTTTGGTGGGCGGCGGATGCCCGTGAAGACGCCCGGCGCGAGCAGCGGCAGCACGGCCGCCTCCTGAAGCACGGCCTTGGCCGCGCCCAGGCCCGCGATGTCCTCCCAGCGCGTCAGGGGGGGGCCGCAGGAGGACGGCAAGCCCGCCGACGACGCCGTCGCCGGCGCGCCCGGGAGGCAAGAGGCGCTGACGTCGCGCTCGAGGGCGGCGAGCAGAGCGGTGTCCTCGTCGACGTTGTGGGCGACGTAGCGGTTGTGTGGGGGGGGCAGGAGGGATGTAGGGAACGAGGATACGTGCGCGTGCGCTTGCGCGTGCGCGTGCGCGTGCAGGGGGGGCCGCGAGCGCAGCCGGTTGGGGTGCTGGCGGGGGGGGGGCGCGTGCGGGAAGGACGGGCACGAGGAGGAGGGCGGCGGCGGCGGCAGCGGCGGCGGCGCGGATAAGGCATCGAAGGAGAGGCGCCAGGGCGGGCGCGCGGCGGACGCCGGCGCGAGCGGTGCGTCCTGAGGCGGGAAGGCGACAGCGGCGGCGGCGAGAAAGGCAGGCAGCGGCCGCGTCTTGACCAGGGAGGAGGGGGGCAGCGGCGGCGGCGGCCACGGCATAAGCAGCGGCGCCGCTGCCCCCGCCGCCGCGAGCGCCGGCCCTCCTCCCGCTCCCGCCCCCACCCCACCTCCCGGCCCTCCCCCGCCGGGATACAACGTCACGCCGCCGCCCGGATGCGACAGCACCGCCGGCCGCCGGCCGATCGGGCCGAAGCTCCCCGGCGCGCAGGGGCTGCTGCTGCTGCTGCGGTTGCTGCCGCCGCCGCCTGTGCTGCCCGGGCCGTTGCCGTTGCCGATGCCGTTGCCGCTGCCGCCGCCCCGAGACTGCCGCTGCTGCGGCGGCGGCGGCGGTGGCGGCAACCACACGTCAGGGTCCCCATCGGTCTCGCGGCGCTCGCCGCTATGACGCTTTTCGACCACGTAGTTTTCGAGGGCGGCCTCGCTGCCGCTGGAGCGGCGGGACGTGTCGTCCTCCCCGCCGCCGCGGCCGCCGCCCTGGCGCGGCGAGCGCGCCGCCCGCTTGAGCCGCGCGAGCTGCTGCCGCAGGCGCTGCAGCTCGCGCTCCTGATCGGCGAGGAAGGAGCTGGTCGCGGGGGAGCCGTTGCCCTCGTCGCCCGCCATCTCGCAGGGCTCGCTGGCGCTAGGCCTCTGATGCTCGGCGAGCGCGTCAGTACTACTTTTTGTTTCCTGATTTATAAGGTGGTTTTCTATTTTTACGGCGGCGCTTGCGAGCGCCCGTCGTCTTTTGTTCTTATGTTAGCGCCTCTTGCGCTTGGGGGCTACTGATTGAGCTCGCCAACGGCGTGCGTGTACTATCTGAAGGTCCGAATCTTGTGGGGAAACTACAGGGCGGATGAGACAAGGAAGCGAACTAGCGAGCGCACACAAAAGACACAGTGGTTGGGCGCCGGCGCCTTCCGCAGAGCTCTCTCGCTTCAACAAGGCGGGCGCTCGGTCAATCCTCCGTCCCTCGGATCGATCTCAATTTCAGACGATCGTGCCCCGGCTTTCGCCTCCCCCTCATTTCTTCCACCCTTGGAACACGAGCAGGAAACCACAGCACAACATGCAACGGCGCGACCGCTCCCTCTCTTCCCCGTCGGCACAAGCGGCGTCCTGCGTGCCCGCCTCGGCGGGAGCGACGGCGACGGCTACGCCGCCCTCGGCCGCCGCCGCACCCGACGCCTACAGGCCTTGCCGCCCGCCGTGAGTGCCGTCGTTATTTGCGGCGGTGGGGTGGTGGTGGTTGGGTGCTGTTTGACAAGGCCGCCATCGATCAGAACGACTGGGGGCTCACAGTACCGCGGAAGCCCTGCCACTCCCCCCCTCGCCGACGCCCCTCCCTCGCTCACCTCGGCCCGCGCCTCGCGCCGCCCTCCGCTTCACAAAAAACACGAGTGACCAAAACAGCGGGCCCATCCGCTGGCGCTGCACGCTGCACAACGTCATCTACGAGGTGCTGCAGTCGCGCGTCGGGTGGATCGAGACCGAGTCCGACGCCGAGTGGGATTTCATCTGGGCCGAGCGCGCGTGGCTTGCCGAGCGCGGCGGATCGCTGCCGAGCGGTGGCGGTGGCGGCGCGGGCGGCGGCGGCGGCAGCCGCCCGTGGCAGCGCATCAACCATTTTCCCAACCACCAGGAGCTGACGCGCAAGGACCTGCTGGCGCGCAACCTCAAGCGGGCGGCGCGCGAGGCGGCGGCGGCCGACGCGTCGGCGTCGGCGGCGGACGTGGCCGCCGCGGGCCCGCACCGGCAGCAGCAGCATGGGCAGCAGCAGCAGCGAGGCGCGGCGGCGGCGGCGCGAGCGCCCCTGCATCGGCGGCCAGCAACGGCGGCGCTCGCCCTCGCCGCCGCCGCCGCCGCCGCCGGCCCCGTCGGCCCCTTTGACTTTCTGCCCCCGACCTTTCTGCTGCCAACCGAGTACCGCATGTTCGCCGACGCCTTCCGGCGCTGCGGCGGCACCTGGATCATGAAGCCCATTGGCCGCTGCCAGGGGCAGGGCATCTCGCTCGTCAGCCGCGCCGCGCAGGTCGAGCGCTGGGCGCCGCGCCAACCGGCGACGGGGGCGCTTGCGGCGGGCGGCGGGGGCGGCTGGGCGGCGGCAGGGGCGGCGGCAGCAGCGCCTGCTCCCGCGGATGACGACGACGACGCCGACAGCGACGCTGCCTCCGCCGCCGGCAGCGACGACGACGACGACGACGACGCCAGCGACGCCGCTGGCCCCCGTGGCCCGCGCCCCCCGTCTGCCGCCGCCGCCGGCGCGCCCCCGCCGAGCGCCCAGCCCGCCGCCGCCACCGCCGACTCGCTGCGCGCGCGGTACGGCACAGCCTACTGCGCCCAGCGCTACGTCGAGTCCCCCTACCTGGTCGCGGGCCGCAAGTTCGACCTGCGCATCTACGCCCTCGTCACCTCGCACCACGCGGGCAGCAGCAGCAGCGGCGGCAGCAGCAGCAGCGGCGCCGGCCCGTTTGCGACGGGGAGCACGGGCCTGCGCGTGTACCTGCACCGCTCGGGGTTTGCGCGCTTTGCGGGCTCGCGGTACTCGATGCGGCGGGGCGACCTGGCGGACGCGCTCGTGCACCTGACCAACGTGGCCGTGCAGAAGCAGCCGAGGCCGTCGCCGCCCGACGGCAGCAGCGGCAGCGGAGGAGGAGGAGGAAGCGCGAGCGCTGGCGGCGGCAGCAGCAGCGGCAGCGGCGGAGGAGGGGGTGGCGACCGAGCCTCCTCCGTCGCGCCTCCTCCTCCTGTCCCGCCCCCGCCCGCGCTCAAGTGGCCCCTCCGCGAGCTGCGCCTGCACGTGGCCCAGCGTCACGGCCGCGCGCAGGCCGACGCCCTGTTCTCCGCGATCCAGGCGCTGGTCGTGCGCGCGCTGCTGGCCGTGCGCGGGCGCGTGCGGCCCGACCGCCGGTGCTTCGAGCTCTACGGCTACGACGTCCTGATCGACGCCGACCTGCGGCCCTGGCTGCTCGAGGTCAACGCGTCGCCCTCCCTGACGGCGTCCGACGCCGAGGACCGCGCGCTCAAGTTCGCCATGCTGCACGACGCGCTCGACGCGGCCGGCGCCGAGCGGGCGGCGGCGACGGCATCGGGTGCTCCGTCTGGTTCGCCTCCCGCGTTGTCGGGCCCGTCTCCCTCGTCCGGCCCGCGGCGGCGCGTAGGCGGGTTTGACCTCGTGTGGGACGGGGGGCCGGTGGGCAGGAGCGGCGCAGCAGGCGCGGGGGACGGCGCGGGGCGGGCGGTGGCGGGCGCGGCGTCGGCGTCGAGGTCGGTGGTCGAGGGGACGCTGGCGCCGTCGCTTCTCGGGTGCTACAACGAGCGGGACGAGGGGATGTGGCGGTGGCGAGGCGGTGGCGAGGCGGAGGAGGGTGAGGGGGAGGAGGAGGAGGATGGATGGGCGTGAGGCGCGCTCTTTCCCGTCGTCGGCGAGGTCGAGCGAGCGAGCGGCGTTTTCTTGGTTCGGGGCGTGGGCGGTGACGCTGACCGGCTCGCCCTCGTGATCACGCACGCGCGCGCGAGGAAGGTCAGGCGCAACGTCGCGTCGGGTGCCTGGTGACACTCGGGCGCATAATAGGGCCGCGCTGGAGGGCTCCCCTTGTGTCGTGTTCGTTCTCGCGCGCATCAGCCTTCCTTTCCCGCAGCCCCTAAAAAGCCGCCTCTTTTGTGTTCCTCACGCAATCACAATCGTTTGCGCGAGGCAGACGACTCCCCCCCTCCCACAGACACACACACACACAATCTCACGCAAAGCACACTCGCAGGCTCACGCAGTGCGCCTCCCCCCTCCCACGCTTTAAGGCTTTAAGGCGTTCCCAAAACACAAACCTCCTCCTCCTCCCCCATTTTCTCTCCCACTACGCGCGCGCAAGAAGAGAGTCCGATCATCAGCTCCTAGCGCCGATCACACACGTCCCGCACCGCGGACAAGCCCCCGAAGAGAGCGACAAGCAAGAAGCGCTCCTTCCTCTCTCTCTCTGTGTCTCTCTCTCTCCCATCTCCCATCCACAACAAACGCGAACCATGGCTGCTCCTCCCGCGTCCGGCTGGGGTGAAGGCGGCGGCGACGGCGGCGGCCCGCCGGGGCGCGGCGCCTACGTGGCCCCGCACCAGCGCGGCGGCCCGCCCCCGCCCGGCATGGGCGGCGGGGGCGGCCCGCCCCCGATGGGCGGCGGCGGCGGCGGCGGCGGCCCCCCGCCCTACGACGGCGGCGGCGGCGGCGGGCGCGGCGACGGCGGCGGCGGCGGCGGCGGCTACGGCGGCCGCGGCGGCGGCGGCTACCAGGGCGGCGGCGGCTACCAGGGCGGCGGCGGCCGCGGCGGCGGCGGCTACCAGGGCGGCGGCGGCGGCTACGGCGGCCGCGGCGGCGGCGGCGGCTGGGGCGGCCGCGGCGGCGGCGGCGGCTACCACGGCGGCGGCGGCGGCGGCGGCTACGGCGGCGGCGGCGGCGGCGGCTACGGCGGCCGCGGCGGCGGCGGCGGCGGCGGCGGCTGGCCCGGCGGCGGCGACTCGGGCGGCGACCCCTTCGCCCTCGACGACAAGCTCAAGGCCGAGTCCGACGCCATCTTCGGCTCCGAGAACACCGGCATCAACTTTGACGCCTACGAGGACATCCCCGTAGAGACCAGCGGCCGCGACGTGCCGCCGCACGTCGACACCTTCGAGGATCTCGACTTGGGTGCGGCCCTGACCAACAACGTGCGCCGGTGCAAGTACACCAAGCCGACGCCCGTGCAGCGCTACGCCATTCCCATCGGCATCCACGGGCGCGACATGATGGCCTGCGCGCAGACGGGGTCGGGCAAGACGGCGGCGTTCTGCTTCCCGATCATCGCGCGGCTGCTCAAGACGGGCTACCAGCCGACGGGGCGGCTGCGCAAGGCGCTGCCCGCGGCGCTGATCCTGGCGCCGACGCGCGAGCTGACGTCGCAGATCCACCTGGAGGCGAGCAAGTTCGCCTACATGACGGGCATCCGCCCGGTGGTGGTGTACGGCGGCGCGCCCGTCGTCAACCAGGTGCGTTTTCGGGAGGGTTTTTTTCCCCGCCTGCCCGGGGGCGCGCCGGCGTTTTCTTGGCGGGGTGGGCGCTTTTTTCCCCCGCGTTATCTCTTCTTTTTTGAGCAGCGCGGCCGGCGGAACAGCCCGCCGCCCTTGCCCTCGCTTGGCCCCCCCCCCCCCCCCCCCCCCCCCCCCCCGGCCTCTGCCGCCTC
>Ga0335398_10003708_pt1 | contig 21995 bp, 16 predicted proteins | sample BON03_FD_205742 | JGI IMG/M metagenome (GOLD analysis project Ga0335398, IMG submission 205742) | Freshwater microbial communities from Lake Bonney liftoff mats and glacier meltwater in Antarctica - BON-03 (spades assembly) (version 2) | ecosystem: Environmental > Aquatic > Freshwater > Ice >... | reverse complement strand
TTTGAAAGTGAAGTTTCCCCCAATGCGGTCTGCCCTCGTAATCGTTCATAATTGCCTCGACAGCCTCGAAGTATGGCCTGTAACTCATACCTTTGTAGATGTGCACGGCAATGTAGGCGCTGTCACGACCGCTCGATGTTGACAGGGGGATGTCGTCTGCCGCGGTGAAGCGCACCTCTACCGGGAAGTTCAGCAGGAAGCCCTTTGCGTCGACCATTTCGACGACGCGCTTTAATGCCGTTGTCAAGTGGTGGCGCGGTATCGCGTACTCCATCTCGTAAAACTTGACGATGCGCTTGCTGGCGAAGATCTTGTAACTCTTATTGACGTATTCGGTGCGACCGCTGCTGGGCAACGCCTTGGCCAGTTTAGGGATCAGCCTCGGCACAACTCGACCGAGGGCGCAGACTAGGCCGAAGGCGTAGTTCTCCATCACAGTTTTATTCCACCAGGTTTTTACTCGGCGAGAAGGGTCTGGTTGACGATCGGTCGCGTTGTTGCGCTTCGTCAGCGCCCACCCGGTGTGCGGCACCCAGAAGAACTCGAAGAAATCGTTGTCGGCGACATACTTGTCGATATTTTCAAGTACATGGTCTAGGCGCATCGGTTCTTCGATCGCATGCAGGTTGAAAGATTGCACGACCTTCAACGTCACTGTGCTGATAATCCCGAGTGCGCCGAGCCCCACCCGCGCGATGTGAAAGATGTCAGGGTTCTTGGTCGGCGAACACTCGATAATTCGCCCATCCGCAGTAACCATCGTCAGGGCCACGATTTGCGCCGCCAGACCTTTCATGCGTCCACCAGTGCCGTGAGTTGAAGTGCTTGTCGCTCCCGCGACCGATTGATAGGCGATATCGCCCAGATTCGGCATCGCATAGCCGAGAGCATCAAGCCGCTCGTTGAGTTCGAGCAACTGGATTCCTGACTCGACGGTCACTTCTAAAGCGTCTCGACTAACCTTGAGCACGCGGTTGTAGTTGTCGAGGCTGACGATGTGGCCGTCGGTGACCGCGATGTCGGTAAAACTGTGCCCGTGTCCAACCACCTTGACGTGTTGCTTCGCCGCGCGGGCGTAGTCAACGATGGCGACGATCTCGGATTCGCTGGTCGGCTTGTGCAACGCCAATCCATTCGCAACTTGATTACCCGCCCAGTTTTTCCATACCGCAGTCATAACCCAAGACTATTCGGCGGCTAGGCTATTCGCCGACGGGAGTCGCCGATACGGTCTCACGAAGTTCGCGAGCCTGCAGCCTGAAGGTCATCAGCAAGGCCACCGCGGCGACAGGTATCGCTATCCAAAAGACCCGTACGATGCCGTCAGTGATCGACGATGTAATCGCTTCACGTATAGCCGGCGCCGATGCCTCGATTGCCTCTGGGGTGCCGATTATCTCGAGCAGGTCTGTTGGGCCGCTCGTGCTACTTGGCAGTTTCGATGCCAATCGGTCGGCGACTACAGAGTTGAATATCGTGCTGTATAGAGCTAGCGCCACCGCTCCTCCGAGGGTTCTAAAGAACGTTACGAGCGCAGTTGTAACGCCAAGGTCGCGGATCTCGACTGCGTTTTGCGATGCGATATTAACGGTCGGCAACACAGCACCCATGCCAAGTCCGATCATAAACATTGACGCCGCCAGTATCCAAAAGGGCGAAGTCGGCGTAAGCGCTAAAGCCGACACCGCGATCCCGCCGACAACAACAGCTGCGCCAACCTTCGGATATGTCACGTACTTGCCCGTGCGCGAGATAGCACGACCCACGACCATCGCCGACAACAAGATTCCGGCGATCATCGGCAGGGTTCGCAAACCCGCGGATGTGGGCGCGATAAATAAGACGTCTTGAAAATATATCGAGAAGTACAAACTAACGCCCAACAAAGTCGTACCTGCAAAAAAGGCGATCACTGAGCAGACCCGCACCACCGGGTCCTTCAGCAGTCTCAGGGGTACCATCGGCTCGTCTACCTGTCCCTCTTGCCGCACGAACAGCACCAAGAACACGACGGTGAACACGAATAATAAGACGACCTCTCTAGAAGTCCAGCCGTTGGTGCGACCCAATTCAAGCGCCGCGAATAGGCCGAATATCGTCAGTGACAGAAAAACCGCACCCTTGATGTCGACCTTGGCCTTGATCGTATGAAAATTGATGTTTAGCACCGAGGTGATGATCATTAACGCCGCGAACCCGATCGGTAGGTTGACGAAAAAAATCCAGCGCCAGGACAGGTGCTCCACCAACCAGCCGCCTAGCAGCGGGCCGGCAACGCCTGACACTGCGTAAACGCTGACGAATAGACCCATGTACTTGCCGCGTTCTCGCGGCGACACGAGTTCGGCGACGATCGCGAAGGTGATTGCCCCGATACCGCCACCGCCGATCCCTTGCAAGGCTCGAAACAGAATCAACTGCTCAATGTTCTGCGCGAGTCCGCACAGCAAAGAGCTAACCAAGAAAATGTTTATCGAGACCAGATAAATACGTCGACGACCGAAAATGTCGCTGAGTTTGCCGAGCAGCGGCGTGGCCATTGCTGTCATCACTATGTACGACGTGCTCACCCAGGCCAACCTGCTGAAGCCGCCCAGCGTGCCAGCAATCGTTGGCATCGCCACAGCGACAATACTGCCGTCGAGGCCGGCCAGAAATAGGCCGACGACCAGGCCGAATACCGCGAGTTTCAGTTGCTGTTTGTTGATTTCCGACGGCTCAATGAAGATCTTCTCGGATCGAACAAACAAACTCACGCGGCAATTGTAGGTGTCGACCTCGTGTCAACTTGCCTCGCAAGGACGACCACTAGAAGTAAGGTGGCGAGAAGTGCAGCGCCATTGCCGAGCATCGAGTAGCCAACCGATTTGCGTATGAAACCGCTCGAAAACCCTGCCAGCCCTCCGAAAAAACTCATCAGCAGGTCGGCCGTCCCCTGCACTTGCACCCGCCGTTCACCCGACACCGAATCAACCAGCAGACTCGAGCCACCGATTAGGCCAAAACTCCAGCCGATCCCGAGCAGCCATAGCGATGGGAATAACAAACTCGCCTTGTCGCCCGCGAGGGCCGACATCAGCGTCGCCATAATCAGCAATACCGCGCCAACCGTGATCGTTGGCAACCGGCCCCTAGCATCACTGAACTTGCCCACGAGCGGGCTGAACGCATACATCCCCGCGATGTGTAGCGAGATCACATAGCCGCTAATCGATTCATGCCCGTGCAACTTTAAGTGCACTGGGGTCATCGTCATGACCGCCACCATCGTCGCCTGCGAAATAACCATCGCCATGAGCGCGAGGCGCGCGTCGGGAGAATCCTTGATAACCCCGATGATTGCGCTCAACCTGGGCCGGGTAACTCCCACGCCCGCTTGGCTGTTGAGACCGCCGCTTGCCTCAAGCGGGTCTGGGCGCAGGCGAAAAGTCGCGTTCAGAAATGACAGCGAAAGAAACAATCCGGCGAAAATCCACGGCCCCGTATATTTGCTCCAGCCGAACCACTGCTGACCGAAATATTGAGCCGGCGTTATTAATATCGGACCGAACACGGCGCCGAAGGTAGATGCAAAAAGAATCTTGCTCATCGCCGCTCCGCGCTCGTTTGGCAAGGCCAAGTCGGTGGCGGCGTAACGCGACAACAAGTTGGCGGCCTGCCCATTACCAAATAGAAACAGGCCACAGAGGAATATCCAGAGCGAACGCTGTTCGACACCGAAGCCGGCAATTAATCCGCCGATGATTGCTAGCGCGTAGCCGACCTGTAGACCTCCGCGACGACCGTGGTGACCCATCACTCGCGAAAGCACTTGGGCCATGAAGGCAGTGCCCATTGTTACCGTCGCGGACGCGATACCAAGCCACGGGGTCTCTTTGCCCAGAATGTCTTGAATTACGAAAGCGCCAACTGTGACTGCTGCGGCCAGCGAAGCAGATCCTGCGATCTGACCAACGACTAGCACCCTCAGGGTCTTGCGCTGTAACGCGGCGCGATCAAGATCGGGCATCGCTACGAAGATAAGAGAACTATTTTTAATGGTGTCGAAGAGGGGACTTGAACCCCTACGCCCTTTCGAGCGCCAGCCCCTCAAGCTGGTGCGTCTGCCAATTTCGCCACTCCGACGTGGTCTTAAAGTTTACCCTTTTAGCGGCCGAACGCCTTAGGCCAAAAACTGCCCGAGCGCAACCGCCGACATAATCCACACGAGTGCGAGCACCGCCGTGATGCGGTTGAGGTTTCTCTCTGCGGCCGCCGAACCCAGCGCCGCCGAACCGCCGCCGCCGAACATGTCGCTGAGACCACCGCCCCGACCGCTGTGCAATAGCACGCCGACGATCATTGCGAACATAGAAACGACGTTGATAATGATTGTGAGAATCTTAAGGATCTGATACACGGCTGAAATTATACTCGCCTATTCAGGGAAATGGCATGCCGACAATTGGCCAGTCGGTCGCTGCACTAGCCGCGGCTCTTCCTGCGCGCACAAATCAGTTGCCTTCCAACACCGTGTACGAAACCTGCATCCAGACGGCGGGTTTACGGGCGACGGCACTTCACCCTCGAGCATGATGCGTTGCCGGGCTCGCTCAACGGAGGGGTTAGGCACCGGAACAGCCGACAATAAAGCCACTGTGTACGGATGAGTTGGATGCTCATAGACGGTCTGTTTGGGACCAATTTCAACGATCTTGCCTAGATACATGACGGCCACCTGATCGGCGATGTGCCGAACCACCGAGAGATCGTGGGCGATGAACACATACGACATCCCGAGCCGCTTCTGCAAATCATCAAAAAGATTGATGACACCGGCCTGAATGCTGACGTCCAGCGCCGACACTGGTTCGTCGAGCACGATCAGCGCCGGATTTAAAGCCAAGGCACGAGCAATCCCTACCCGCTGGCGTTGGCCGCCAGAAAATTCGTGTGGGAATCGCCTGGCATGATCGGGTGCCAAACCCACCAAATTGAGAAGTTCAGTCACCCGTTCCTCGTGATTACCCGGTTCTCTCTGCACAACAAGTGGCTCTGCAATTGACGCACCCACCGTCATTTTCGGATCCAACGAGGCAAACGGATCTTGAAATACGATCTGTATCCGTCGCCGCAATTGTCGCATTTCTTCAAATTTCAGTGCTGCCAGATCTCGGCCTTCGAAAGTCACCGACCCGGATGTGGGCGCACAAAGTTGCATAATCAATCGAGCAACGGTGGTTTTGCCCGAGCCAGACTCACCGACGATTCCGAGCGTCTGACCCTTACTAACGGTGAAGGACACACCTGAAACCGCTTGCACAACCCGCTTGACCTTACGCGCGCCGCGCGATGCACGAATCTCAAAATTCTTAACTAATTGATGGACTTGAAGGATTGGCTCGCTCATCGCACCGGTGCTCCACTAACTACGATTTCTTCGGCCCTGATGCACGCCGTCTGCAGATCTCCGAACGACCGCAACTCTGGCAACTTTGCGTCACATGCTGGTTGCGAAAATTGGCAGCGCGGACTGAACCCGCAGCCAATCGGTGGCCTCAACATATTTGGGGGAAAACCGGTGATTGGCTCGAGTCGTTCAGACCCAACCCTCGGAAGTGAGTTGAGTAATCCTCGAGTGTACGGATGGCTTGGATGATCAAACAACGAATCCACGATTCCGCTTTCTACGTTTCGTCCGGCGTACATCACATTGACGCGACTAGCAACGCGGGCGATGACCCCTAAGTCATGGGTAATGAGCACTACCGCGGTACCAAACTTCTCTTGCACTCGCTGAATTACTTCAAGAATTTGCGCCTGAACGGTGACATCTAGAGCCGTCGTCGGCTCGTCGGCGATGAGCACCTTTGGATTGTTGGCGATCGCCATCGCAATCACCACGCGCTGGCGCATACCTCCAGAAAATTCATGCGGGTACTGTCTGGCTCGATCACCCGGCTGTGGGATCCCAACCAAGTCGAGCAACTCCACCGATTTCGTGGCCGCGTCTCTATTCGAAATTTTTTGGTGGGACTGCAACATCTCGGAGATCTGATCGCCGATTCGGTGCACCGGGTTCAAAGCCGAGAGCGGATCTTGAAAGATCATTGACATCAATCGACCACGAATCGAGCGAAGTCGCCGCGGATTGGCACCAATAAGTTCTTCACCATCAAGGATTACTGAACCGGTCACCTTGGCACGCGGAGGCAATAACCCCATCGCCGCCAAAAACGTGACTGATTTACCGGATCCAGATTCACCGACGACACCGATCAGTTCGCCCGACGAAACATCAAAGTCGACGCCTCTTACCGCGTGTAACTCGCCAAGAGGCGTGTCGAAGGTGACCCGCAGATCACGAATTAGAAGCACCGGGTCTGACATCAGTGGCCCATGTCCAAACGCGGATCAGTGGCGTCTCGCAGCGCATCGCCGATGAAGTTAATGCACAGCGAAATGATCACCAGCGCAGCGCACGGAAATACCACCATCCACCAAAAACCGCTTTGTACCGCGCCTTTTGCCGCCTGGACTAATATGCCGAGCGATGTGGTGCCTGCTCCTGCCTGGGGGCCATAGCCAAAAAACGCGAGCGTTGCTTCACCGATTATGGCACCGACAACTGAAAATGTTAGTGCCACCATGATCGGGCCTATTGAATTCGGCACTAGGTGTCGCAAGATGATGTACCTACGGGATGCGCCCACTGCTCGAGCGGCCTCTATAAATTCGCGCTCTTTCAGAGACAGCACCTGACCGCGGACGATGCGGGCCACCGTCATCCATCCGAAGAACGCCAGCAAAAAGATAATGAACCGAACAGAACTCATGTCACCGACCAGTGGCGTGAGCCAACTCAGGGCACCGAGTGTTTGGCGAACTACCAATAGGGCCACCAGAAATGGAAAAGCGAGAAACAAGTCGGTGACACGCATGACAACGTCGTCAAAGAAACCACCCCTAAACCCTGCCACCGCCCCGACGACACAACCGACTGCCACTGCGATGATTGCACTAAAAAGGCCGATAATAAGGGAGACTCGAATGCCGTAGATGAGTCGGCTGTAGATGTCACGGCCAATGTCGTCGGTGCCGAACCAGGCGATCTTCTGTGGTGGCAAAAACGAATTTGGTGGTTTTCGCACCGATTCGTTCACCCCATAACGCGCCGTCAAGGGAGACAGGATAACAACCAACACGAGTAGTCCAAGCACCACACAACTGGCAACGGCGGCCTTGTGACCGACAAAGCGCCTCAGGGCCATCCGCCGAGGCGAAAGCGTTGGTAGTTCGATCTCACTCAAGACGGATCCTCGGATCTAACCATGCGTACGTCACGTCGGCAATTAGGTTGAACAGCAGAATCGAGGCGACGATAAGCACCATCCACGGCATCATCAGCGGGAAGTCTCCGTCGCCGAAAGCCTTAAGGAAGTACACACCCATGCCTGGATAATCGAACACGTTCTCAGTGATGATGAGCCCGCCAACGATCGCCCCGACGTCCAAAGCGGCAATGGTGACAATCGGAATCAGCGCATTACGAACACCGTGTCGAATAAGTATTCGACGCTCACTAATACCCTTTGAGCGTGCAGTTCGCATGTAGTCAGAGTTGAGCACGTCGAGCAACGACGAGCGCATGTAGCGGCTGTACACGGCGATGATCTGGATAGCCACGACGATAGTGGGCAGGGCCATGTGCTTAATCATTAGCACTGGGTTAAACCCTATGTGACCGGCAGGATACACGCCCGAAGTCGGAAAAAGGGTTTCGCCGAACCAGCGACTCCAATACACGGCGAACAACAACTGCAGCAGAACTGCCGAGATATACGGCGGAATCGAAATCCCGATAAATGCAGCGGTGTTCACCGTGACATCGCGGCGACCGCCCGGGTGCAGGGCGGCAAACATCCCGATGCCCAGGCCAATGGTTACCCCGACTACCGTCGCGGCGACACCAAGACGGAGGCTGTTGGCAAGGGCGTCCTTTAGCGCCGGAAAGACTTCGCGGCTCCCCTTAATGCTCCGGGGCCAGTTGAAGGTGAGGAAATTTTGCAACCAGTTGAAATATCCAAAAACGTAATTCGAGCCGAGGCCGTTTAATTCTTTGTATTCGGCAATTTTCTCTGGTGAGGCGCGTGGATTCGACCGCAGGTAACTATTCACCGGGTTTGTGCCGAGACGTAGTGCGACATAAACGAGAAACGTCACAAGCAACAATGTCGGAAACGCCCACGCGATTCGCCGAACAATGAAGCGCAACATGTAATTCCTTGTCTGACTGTAACGCAGACGGTGCGCGAACCAAGACTCTCGTCTAGCCCGCGCACCGTCTATCGGTACCTAGATTGTTTTAGTTGCTTTAGAGAACCGTGACTACCGGTTCACCGGTGACCAAGTTGGTGATGACATAATCGCCATCGTTCGTTGTGGCCCAGACACCGGGGCTCACTGGGAACGCAGTGGTCCACACCATCCACGAAGAGTTTGCACACTCCGTGATTGGGTTAAGGCACTCTGGCCACTGCTCGGCACCGATGACGATTTGTCCGTCACCGTCAACATCAGTCCACTGGTGGAAGTTGATGAACGCTGTGTAGTTTTTCAACTCGCCCTCAACTGGACCACCGACCTTGTCAGTGCGCCAGAAACCCGACTTCGGGAATTGGAACAGTGGCAACAGCACATGATCTTGTGCCATGAGCCGAAGAACGGCCTTGATGTTGGCAGCACGCACGGCGGTGTCAGTTTCGGCATCGGCTGCATAGAGCAGATCCGAGGCTTCCGTGTTGCACCAACCCTGCGAGTTTTGACCAACATTCTTGTTGCCGGCGAATGGAATCTGATCACAGACGAATCCACCGGTCAGATATGCAGGGTCTGGCGGAGCAGTACTGATGTACATCGCCATGTCGAAGTCCAGAGCCGGGAGTCGTTTCTGGAAGTAACAGGCCGCGTCACAGTTGTCCGCTTTTACGTTGAAACCAGCTGCCTGCAGCAGCGGGATGAGATACGCCTGGGTGCTCTCGCGACGGGTGTTGCCAGTGTTAATGATCCAGCGGATTGCCGGTGCTGACTCGCCAGCCTTGGCCCAAAAGCCATCGCCATCCTTTGCCCAACCATTGTCGGTGAGGAGCGTTTCCGCACCACCAGCGTCGAAGCTACCAGCGAACTCGTCTCCAACGCAGAATGGTCCAGGGACGATCGGACCACACTGCAAGAGTACGCCCGTAGCGCTGATCGGGATATAGATCTGCTCGAAGAGCGCCTCGCGGTCGATCGACATCGAGAATGCAGCACGGAAGATTGGATCGGCGAATGGTCCACACTTCTGGTTGAAGTAGAACGCTTCGTAGTCTCCACCGGCCTGCACTGACGATGTGATGTTGTCTTGCGCAACCGCTTCAGTGATACCGGCATAGTACTGCGGATAAATGAAGTCGACTTCGCCGGCCTTGATCGAGGCAATTTCAGTGTCTTGATCGGCCTTTGGTACCATGACGACCTTTTTTACCACCGCTTTGTCGGTACCCCAGTACTTGTCGTTTGGCACAAAGACGACTTGGTCCTTGCTCCACGACTTCATTTTGTAGGCACGACCCGAATATGGAATGAAATCGGCAAAATCACCAGAGATGTCTGCGGTGTTCTTAACCGCCGACGCTTTGATGAGGCCGCCGAAGAGACCCTTGTATGGTGCATACACCGACTTGAATGTGGCCACGACTTGTTTGTCGCTGCTACCGGCTTCAACCGATGTGATCTGGTCGTAACCAACGGTGGACAATGAGCCCGGAGTATTGAGCGCCGCGTCCCATGTTCCTTTGAAGTCGGCCACGGTGATCGGTGATCCGTCTTCCCACACAGCCTCTGGGGCAATGTCGTACGTGACGGTCATGCCACTACTGGTTGACTCGGGCTTTGCGTAATCGTAAGTAACATTTTCACAGTCGGCCAAGGCGGTTGGATAACTTACTCCCGGCGCTTCTACCGCCGGAGCATCCGTACTTACCGTTTCACTCTCGCCGCTGCCACACGCTGCAGCAACAAATGACAGCGCTACAAGTCCAACCGCGAACTTCATAGCCTTTTTAGTTTTTCTCATTAACGTCCTCCCCCTCGATGTAGGTGGCAATAGAAATTGCCCCCTTTGCGTAGGGGCGGAATGCCCCCACTAATAATCAAATGGTAACAGGATCGCCGAGGCAGTAAATCAACCGGAGATCTTCGGCCCTAACGCAGTCGGTACTGAATAATGCGCGCGAACTCGGCCGGGTCGAGGCTGGCGCCGCCCACCAGCACGCCATCGATATCTGGCTGGGCCATGATTTCGACGATATTTGCGGCCTTGACGCTGCCCCCGTATTGCAACCGAACGTCGTCGGCGGCGGCCCGACCGGAGATGGCGGCAACCTCGGCGCGAATCGCCCCGATCACCGCTTGAGCATCGCCCGGCGTCGCGGTACGTCCGGTACCGATCGCCCAAATCGGCTCGTAGGCGATGACCATCGACTTGACCTGATCAACGCTGCGATTGCTAAGTGCCGAGCGCAATTGTCGTAGCACCTTGGTCATCGTCGCCCCGCTGTCGCGCTCGGACAGTGTCTCGCCGACACACACAATCGGCGTCATGCCGTGCTTCTGCACGGCGACAAGTTTTTGATAGACCATGTCGTCGGTCTCGCCAAAGATTTCGCGTCGCTCGCTGTGACCAACGATCACGTACTTGACATTTAACTTAGCGAGAAACAGCGGCGAAACCTCGCCGGTGAATGCGCCGGTGTCTTCGAAGTGGCAGTGCTGTGCACCGAGCAAAAACTTAAGGTCATCGGCGTCGATCAGAGTCTGCAGGCTGCGCAGGTCAGTGAATGGCGGGTGAATGCTGACATCGCAAGCCTCGAAGTCTTCCCTCGACACTAGGTACGAGAGTTTCTGGATCGACTGGATCGCTTCGTAGTGATTGTGATGCATCTTCCAGTTGCCGCTGATAAGTGGCGTGCGCCTGGATTTATATGACGTGTTATCTGACGTTTTATCTGACATTGGGTGCTCCTCTAAGTGCCGCCAGACCCACAAGGTCCCCGAGCTCGAGAAACTCGAGCGAGGCTCCCCCGCCGGTTGAGACGTAGTCGACTTGATCTTCTAAACCAAACTGCGCCAGCGCCGCGGCCGAGTCTCCTCCACCAACAACAGTGAACGCCTTGGTGTCGGCGACGGCTTGCGCCACCGTGCGCGTGCCCGCCGCAAATCGTTCGTCTTCAAACATCCCCATCGGGCCGTTCCAAAACACCGAACGCGCATCCATAATTAGGTCGGTGAAGGATGCCGCCGACCCCGGGCCGATGTCGAGACCCTTGGCGTGCTCGGGCAGGCGCATTCCGAATGTTGCGTACTGCGAATTCGCATCGAGCCCGACGATGTCCTCTGGCAGATGAATCGGCGTGCTCCCGGCCAACAACTTTTTACAGTTTTCGATCTGGTCGGGCTCGCACAACGAATCGCCCACCGAATAGCCCTTGGCGGCCAAAAATGTGAAGCACATTGCGCCGCCGATCAAGAATGCATCTACAATCTTTGACAGCGCTTCGATAACGCCCAACTTGTCGCTGACCTTAGCGCCACCCAATACGGCAACGAAGGGGCGCTTAGTGTGCTCGCGTAATTCACCCAACACTTCGATCTCGCGCTGCAAGAGCCGCCCACTAGCTGACGGTAGGGTCTTGGGCGGGCCGACGACCGAGGCGTGCGCCCTGTGTGCCGCGCCGAAAGCGTCATTTACGTACATATCAAAACCGGCGACCAATGATCGGACAAAGTCCGGATCATTTTTCTCCTCGCCCAAATTGAAGCGCAGGTTTTCCAATACTTCAACGCCCGGCGCGAGTTCACCGAGTCGTTGGCGAATCGGCGCCATCGAGTATTTGGCGACGGCCGCGCCCTTTGGGCGCCCGAGGTGGCTGGCACAAACGACCGTGGCGCCGCGCTCGAGCAGCCAGTTGATGGTTGGCAGCGCAGCGCGAATCCGAAAGTCGTCGACGATAACTCGGGCGTTGTCTGGCCCAGACATCGGCACGTTGAAATCGGTACGCACGAGCACGCGTTTTCCAGCGACATCGCCGAGATCCTCGAGAGTCGGCACGCGTGTCATCGAAGCTGTTTCAATAGCAGACGGCTAGCGATTTTTGGCTACGTGCAATGCCAGATCGACCAACCGATTCGAGTAGCCCCACTCGTTGTCGTACCATCCGAGAACCTTGACCATCGTGCCGAGACTCATCGTCAATTCGCTATCGAATACGCAGCTGTGCGGGTTGTGCACGATGTCGCTAGACACGATCGGCGCGTCGGTGTACTCGAGGACGCCCTTCAACGAACCATTTGCCGCGCTCTTGAACGCGGCGTTGATCTCATCCTTCGTCGCGGAGCTCTTTAGGTTGACTACAAAGTCCGTGATCGACCCTGTCGGCACGGGCACACGCAACGATGTGCCGTCAAGTTTGCCCTTCATCGCCTCGAGCACGAGGCTGGTGGCCCGCGCGGCGCCAGTTCCAGTCGGCGTGATGTTGATCGCGGCGGCGCGCGCCCGACGCATGTCGCTGTGTGGCCCGTCTACAAGTTGCTGGTCGCCCGTATAGGCGTGCACGGTAGTCATCAAGCCCTGCACGATTCCGAATGCATCGTCGAGCACCTTAACCATCGGCACAAAGCAGTTAGTTGTGCAACTGGCGTTCGAGATGATCTTGTGCTTTTCGGCATCGAAGTCCTGATGGTTGACGCCGTAAACAAACGTAGCGTCCGCTCCGGTGCAGGGAGCCGAGACGATCACGACTGGTGCGCCTGCACTAAGGTGCGCTGAAGCCTTCTCGCGCTCGGTGAAAAACCCGGTCGACTCAATCACGACGTCGACGCCGAGCGACTTCCAGGGCAGATCTTTGGGGTCGCGCATTTGCAACACTTGGATGACTTTGCCGTCGACCGAAATACCATCATCGGTGGCAAAAATCGTGCTCGGCAACTGCCCCATCACCGAGTCGTACTTAAGCAAATGGGCCATCGTCTTAATCGAGCCGAGGTCATTAACGGCGACGATTTCAATGTCCGCGTTTAAGGCCCGACTCGCCCTATAAAAGTTTCTACCGATGCGGCCGAAGCCGTTAATTCCGATTCGTATAGTCATGGCAGATCACTTTAGTCGTTCAACGCCACTCGATCTAAGCCGCCTCGGCTGGCTATCTGGCGATGTCGCGGTGCGTAATTCGTGGTCGGTGACCCTGTGTCTTAAGCCATAGTCCGACGGCCTCGGCGATAGCCACCGATCGGTGTCTGCCACCAGTGCAGCCGAACGCAATCGTCAGGTAACTCTTGCCCTCTTGCACGTAGGCGGGTATCAACATTTCCAGCAGACCGTGCAGATGGCGCAAAAAACCGACTGATAGCGGTTGACTCATAACGAAATCACGAACCGCATCGTCGAGACCAGATTGCGGGCGCAATTCCGTGTTCCAATGCGGATTTGGCAAGAAGCGCACGTCGAAGACCATGTCGACATCGAGGGGCAGCCCGTGTTTAAAACCAAACGAAGTAACCGATACCTGCATCGCGGCGTCGTCGTCAAATCTAGTAAATAGATCACGGATATGCGACTTGAGCTGGTGCACATTCATCTCGCTGGTGTCGATAACCAAATCAGCGGCGCCCTTAACCGGTTCGAGCAATACGCGCTCGTGGTCAATCGCTTCGGAGACGCTGTTGTGCAGGTGCGCGAGCGGATGCTTGCGACGAGTCGCGCCGTAACGCTTAACCAGTTCGGGCGTGGCCGCATCGAGATACAAAATCCGAACGCGATGGCCGCTCTCGCGCAGACGGTGCACCACTTCAACCGCCTCAGTTTGGTGCGCAGCGGTGCCGACCACGAGAGCCAGTTGCGACTGCACGGCGATATTCGTGCCCGCCAGTTCGACGACCTTGTCGATAAGCGCGACGGGCATGTTGTCAACAACGAACCAACCAAGATCCTCGAGATCGTCGGCGGCCTGCGAGCGCCCGGCGCCCGACAACCCGGTGATGAGCAAGATATCTGCCACGTCTTAAGGCTACTTAGCGCCTAGCCCCGTTTGTCGAACTAGCTAAGCGCCGTAACTTGAACGTGGCAACGCTCAAACACTGCGTCGGCCACCGAATCCGGAAGCCAAGATAACGCTCGTAATGCCTCCCTATTAAACGACTTGATTCCAGTAATTCCCCCACATTCCGCAAGCAGTCTTCTTCTACGCTCGACACCAAGGCCTGGAATTCCGTCTAAAACACTCGTGCTCATTCGTTTCCCGCGTAGTTGGCGGTGAAACGAGTTGGCAAACCTGTGCGCTTCATCGCGAATTACTTGCAGCATAAAAATGGCATCGCTACCTCGCGGAATCTCCACCGGGTTCGAAAGTCCCGGAACATAAACGTCTTCAAAGCGCTTCGCCAGTGAAGCAACCGGAATCTTGTCTTCCAGACCGAACTCTTTGAGCACCTCGACGGCCACGCTCAATTGCCCCTTACCTCCGTCTACTAATAGCAACTGCGGCGGGTAAGCGAACTTGCCTGGACTGAACCCGCGGTCACTCACCGGTTGGTCACGCTCATGTACGTACGCAGTCAAGCGCCGAGTAAGAACCTCGCGCATTGCGGCATAGTCATCGTTGCCGTTGACGGTCTTAACCTTGAAGCGGCGATACTCGCGCTTGTTGGGAAGCCCGTCCTCGAGGACAACCATCGAACCTACGTAATCGGTGCCGTGAAGATGGGCCATGTCGTAGCACTCGATTCGTAGCGGCGCCTTTGGCAGACCGAGAAGGGTTTGCAATTGTGTTAGGGCGCGGCTGCGGCTGTTGTGATCCGACGAACGCTTCATCCGATGCCGACTCAGTTCGGTCTGCGCATTCTTGGTCACTGTCTCAAGCAACGTTCGCTTATCGCCTCGCTGCGGAACGCGGATCTGCACAGCCGACTTACGTCGCTGCGACAAGAACTCTTCGTAGATCGCCGGGTCATCCGGAAGGGTCGGCACTAGCACTTCCTTCGGGTATCCGAGCGCAGGCTCTTCGCCGTAAAATTGCTCGAGTATCCGATCGATGAGGCCAGAACTAGTCACGTGCTCAACTCTGTCGACGATGAATCCGTTGCGACCGACGACTCGGCCCTTGCGAATGTGAAATACCTGCACGGAAGCCTCGAGATCATCCTCGGCGACGCCGATCAGGTCGATATCTTCGCTGCGCTCGCCGACCATCTGCTGTTTTTCTAACGCCTTATGCACGGCCGCGATTCGGTCTCGCAGAACAGCCGCTCGCTCGTAGTCGCGAGACTCGGAAGCAATGCCCATCTCGGCCTGCATACGTTGCACCACCTCTTCGCTCTCGCCGCCGAGGAACGCCATAAATTCGCGCACGTGTTTGTCGTAGTCGCTGGCGCTGACCTCGCCGACGCAAGGACCGCTACATTTCTCGATATGAAATAGCAGGCATGGCCTGCCGAGTTTCTCGTGCTGGGCAAACTTCGAATCAGAGCAGGTGCGCAAGGGAAACGTTCGCAAGATCAGATCGAACGTCTCTCGAATCGCCCAGGCATTAACGTACGGTCCGAAATATCTCGTTCCCTTATTTTTGCGGTTGCGTGTAACTAGGGCCCGCGGCCACTGCTCGCCAACAGTGACGGCCAAAAATGGGTAACTCTTGCCATCGCGCAACCGAATGTTGTAGCGCGGCTGATGCTCCTTAACCAGGGTGAACTCGAGTATCAACGCCTCTAGTTCGTTGCGCACAACGATCCACTCGACCGAGTCCGCGTCGGCGACCATGCTCGCCGTTCGTGGGTGCAGCGTCTTGGGGTTTGCGAAATAACTGCCGATACGCGAGCGCAAGTTAGCGGCCTTGCCGACGTAGATAATTCGCCCATGCTCATCCTTGAACTGGTACGAGCCCGGGCTGTTGGGTATTGATGCGGCCGGAACTTTGGAAATCATGTCTTAACGAGTATGTCCTTTAAATACTTACCCGTGTAGCTGGCCTTGACCTTGGCGACAGCCTCCGGGCTACCCTCTGCCACCACCTTGCCGCCCGCATTTCCACCCTCCGGGCCGAGATCAATGACCCAGTCGGCCGTCTTGATCACGTCAAGGTTGTGCTCGATCACAAGCACAGTGTTGCCCTGATCGACGAGTCGTGCCAAAACTGTCAACAATCGTCGCACATCTTCGAAGTGCAAGCCTGTCGTCGGTTCGTCGAGCAAGTAGATCGTGTGGCCGGTGCTGCGCTTAGCTAGTTCGGCGGACAATTTGACGCGTTGCGCCTCGCCGCCCGAGAGTGTCGGCGCCGATTGCCCGAGTCTCACGTACCCGAGGCCGACGTCGACCAATGTTTGCATGTGCCTGGCAATGCGCGGTTGATTTGCGAAGAATTCAACGGCGTCAGATATTGGCATGTTCAACATGTCCGAGATGTTCTTACCCTTGAACTCGATATCGAGCGTGTCGCGGTTATAACGCGCGCCCTTGCAGACTTCGCACGGCACGTAAACGTCTGGCAAGAAATGCATCTCGATCTTGATTGTGCCGTCACCCGAGCAGGCCTCGCAACGACCACCAGCAACGTTGAAGCTAAACCTGCCAGGCATGTAGCCGCGGACTTTCGACTCTGGAGTCGACGCAAATAATTTCCGAATGTCGTCGAACACTCCCGTGTAGGTCGCCGGGTTAGATCGCGGTGTGCGCCCGATAGGCGACTGATCCATGTCGATAACTTTGTCGAGGTGCCCAATGCCGTCGACGGCCGTGTGACGTCCCGGCGCGTCCTTCGATTTGTAAATTTTTTGCATCAACGCCGGCAGTAAAATATCGCGCACAAGTGTGCTCTTGCCGCTGCCCGAAACGCCTGTGACGGCGACGAAGCAGCCGAGCGGAACTTTAACTGTGATGTTCTGCAAGTTGTGTTCGCGCGCGCCGCGGATTGTCAGCCATTCTTTGTTTGGCTCACGACGCATCTTTGGCACCGCAATCGAGCGCTTGCCCGAGAGGTACTGCCCCGTCACCGACGCGGCTACTTTTAAGATGCCCTTCACTGGCCCGCTGTAAACGATCTCGCCGCCATGCTCGCCCGCTCCGGGACCGATGTCGATAATCCAGTCGCTGGCCATGATCGTGTCTTCGTCGTGTTCGACCACGAGTACCGAGTTACCGAGGTCGCGCAAGCGCTTCAGAGTCTCAATCAGGCGATGATTGTCGCGCTGGTGCAGGCCGATGCTCGGTTCGTCCAAAACATAGAGCGTGCCGACGAGGCCCGAGCCGATCTGGCTGGCAAGCCGTATTCGCTGTGCCTCGCCGCCGGCCAGCGTCGCCGCCGCCCGCGACAGTGTTAGATAGTCAAGCCCAACGTCGAGAAGGAAGCCGAGTCGGGCGTTGATCTCCTTGGTGATGCGCTCGGCGATGATCTTGTCGCGCTCGCTTAGTTCTAGCCCGGCCAGAAACTTGGCGCTATCGGCGATCGATAACGCGCAGACCTCGCTGATGTGCAGATCGTTGACGGTCACGGCGAGGTTTGCGGGTTTTAGTCGCGCGCCCTTGCAGGAGGGGCAAGGCACCTCGCGCATGTAACTCTCGAACTGCTCGCGCTGCGTGTCACTCTCGGATGACTCGTGGCGACGTTTGATCCACGGGATGACGCCCTCGTACGACGTGCTGTACTCGCGCACGCGCCCGTAACGATTGCGATATTTGACCATCACGTTGTCGGTAACGCCGGTCATTACAAGTTGCCGATGCTTAGCCGACATCTTCGACCACTTCTTATCGAGGTCGAGCCCGAACTCTCCGGCGACGGCTTCGAGCATGCGCGTGAAATATTGCGTGTGCGCCGAACGCCATGGAGCAATCGCGCCTTCGTTGATTGACATCTCTGGATCTGGGATCACCAGTTCGGGGTCAACCTCGAACTTGGTGCCTAGCCCGAGGCAGTTCTCGCAAGCCCCGAACGGCGAGTTGAACGAGAAATTTCGCGGCGCAAGCTCTTCGTAACTGGCGCCGCACTTCGGGCACGCCAAGTGCTGGCTGAATGTCAGAGTTTCTTTTTCTCCAGCCATCAATTCGACCTGGGCAACGCCCTCCGCAAGTCGCAATGCGGTCTCGAGACTGTCTGTCAGTCGACGCTCGATCCCATCGCGACGAACCAGGCGATCGACGACGATCTCGATCGAGTGATTCTCGTAGCGGGCCAGCGGCGCGGCCTGCTTCAAAAATTCATTAATGTCAATAATCTCGCCATCGATGCGGGCCCGAGCGAAGCCCTGCGACGCGAGGTCTGACAACAGAGTTGCGTATTCGCCCTTGCGTCCACGCACGATAGGCGCCAATACCTGAAATCTCGTGTCTTCGGGCAGTGCCAGAATGCGATCGACAATTTGTTGCGGGGTCTGGCGCTGCAACCGCGTGCCGTCCTTCGCGCAATGTTGAATCCCGATGCGCGCATACAACAATCGCAAATAGTCGTAGACCTCGGTAATCGTGCCGACGGTGCTGCGCGGGTTGCGCGACGCAGACTTCTGATCGATCGAGATCGCTGGCGATAGACCTTCGATGACATCGACGTCGGGCTTATCCATCTGGCCCAAGAACTGGCGCGCGTAAGCGCTGAGGCTCTCGACGTAACGGCGCTGCCCCTCGGCGTAAATAGTGTCGAAGGCGAGGCTGCTCTTGCCCGAACCAGACAGCCCCGTGAGCACGACGAGTTTGTCGCGGGGTATGTCGACGCTGACATTTTTGAGGTTGTGCTCGCGCGCGCCGCGCACAACTATCTGGTTGTGGTTCGAAGACATCGAAAGCAGGCTACCGATCGCTCAACCCGCGTCGCGTAACTCGCGCCGTAACTCTTTAACCTCGTCTCTGAGACGGGCGGCATACTCGAAACGCATCTCGGAGGCCGCCAGGGTCATCTCTTCTTCGAGTGTCTGGATCAGCCGCAACAGTTCCTGTTCTGGCAGTGAGCGCAACTCGCGCACGACCTTGTCACGTTCGCGACTCTTGCGACTTCCCTTGCCCGGAAGCGGCGCACCCTCGTCGGGGCGGAGCAGCGAAAGAATGTCACCGACGGCCTTGCGAATGGTTTGCGGGTTGATGCCGTTAGCCAGGTTGTAGGCGACCTGACGCTCGCGGCGACGCTGCGTCTCGCCGATGGCCGACTCCATCGCCGCAGTCATCTTGTCCGCGTACATGATTACCTGACCGTCGACATTGCGGGCGGCGCGCCCAATCATCTGGATCAGCGAGGTCCGACTGCGCAAGAAACCTTCCTTGTCTGCGTCCAAGATCGCCACGAGCGACACCTCTGGTAGGTCGAGGCCCTCGCGCAACAGGTTGATCCCTACGAGCACATCGAATTCGCCGAGCCTAAGCGCGCGCAAGATCTCGATGCGCTGGATCGTGTCGATGTTCGAGTGCAGGTAACGCACTCGTAGGCCCTGCTCGATCAGGTATTCGCTGAGATCCTCGGCCATCTTCTTGGTCAAGGTCGTTACCAAAGTTCGATCGCCGCGAGCGACGACAATGTTGATGTTGGCGATCAGGTCGTCGATTTGGCCCTTGGTCGGCTTGATGATCACTTCCGGATCGACCAAGCCCGTCGGCCGCACGATCTGCTCGACCACTTGCTGGCTGACCTCGATCTCGTACTTCGACGGTGTCGCCGAGAGAAACACGCACTGATTGATTCGCTGCATCGTCTCTTCGAACTGCAGCGGGCGATTATCCGACGCGGATGGCAACCTGAATCCGTGTTCGACAAGAATTGCCTTGCGGCTGCGGTCACCCGCGAACTGACCGTGCAGTTGCGGCACAGAAACGTGGCTCTCGTCCATTACCATCAAAAAATCGTCGGGAAAGTAATCGAGCAAAGTGAACGGTGGCTGCCCGGGCACGCGCCCGTCGATGTGCATCGAATAATTCTCGATGCCGTTGCAGTAGCCGACTTCGGCGATCATCTCGAGGTCGTGTTGGGTACGCATCCGTAGCCGCTGGGCCTCCAGCAACTTGCCCGTAGTCTCGAAAAACTTGAGGCGCTCTTGCAATTCTTTCTCAATCGCTAGGGTCGCCACCCGCATGCGTTCAGCGCCAGCCACGTAGTGGGTCGCCGGAAACACGAGTGCCTCACTAAGTTCGCGCAAAGTCTCGCCGGTGACCGGATCGACCACCGTGATTCGATCGACGGTGTCGCCGAACATCTCGAAGCGCAGCACCGTCTCGTCGTAGGCAGGATGCACCTCGATAGTGTCGCCGCGCACACGAAAGTTGCCGCGCCCGAGGGCAATATCGTTGCGGTCGTACTGCAGGTCCACAAGTTTGCGCAAGATACTGCGCTGGTCGTAATCGACCCCAGTGTGCAACTCGAGAAGGTGCCCGCGATACTCCTCGGGATTGCCCATGCCGTAAATACAACTCACCGACGCCACGACGATCACGTCGCGACGCGTCAACAGCGCCGCGGTCGCAGAGTGTCTAAGCCGATCGATCTCTTCATTGACGGCCGAGTCTTTTTCGATGAAAGTGTCACTCGAGGCGATGTACGCCTCTGGCTGGTAATAGTCGTAGTAGCTGACGAAGTACTCGACACGATTATTGGGGAAGAACTCCTTCATCTCTTGCGCCAATTGCGCCGCGAGGCTCTTATTGGGCGCCAGGATCAACGTCGGTCGTTGCACCTGTTCGATGGTCCAGGCGATTGTCGCCGACTTGCCTGAGCCGGTAATACCCAGCAGAGTTTGAAATCGATCGCCGCGCTCGATGCCAGCTGCCAGGCGCTCGATCGCCTGAGGCTGATCGCCGGCTGGCTTGTAGTCGGCGACGACCTCGAAGCGATGCACGCTCGTGGTCTCCACTACGGGACTAAATTTCCGGCACCTGGTTGAGCCGGCGGTAGGTTCTGCATCCACTCCCAAGCGTGATCAACCTCTAGTTGCAGGTTTTGCTGATCGCCAGAGTTATCGATGATCCTGTCTGCGATAGCAAGGCGTTGCTCGCGAGACGATTGCCTCGCCATGCGGGCGTCAATGTCATCTCTTTTCATCTGGCGAAAGTTGATGAGTCTCTCGCGCGCGACCTCGGGGTCGATGTCGACCACGACGATGCCGCACAAACCCGTGCGCGGGTTCTCTGCCAGCAACGGCATGTCGAGAACTACGACGCGATCGCCGCTCATCTCGGCATCGATGCGGCGGCGAATCTCGATTGCCAATGCTGGGTGCACTATTGCATTGAGCGCCGCCAACTCCTGTGGTTGCGGAAACACAATCGCCGCTAACGCGGCACGGTTGAGTTGACAGTCAGCGTCGATCACGTCGTCGCCGAACCGCGCGACAATCGCTTCAAGCACCGGCGTACCAGGCTGCTGCAATTCGCGGGCGATTACGTCGCCGTCGATTATCAGTGCGCCCTTGGCGGCGAGCAACCTCGAAACTGTCGACTTGCCCGAACCGATGCCGCCGGTGAGTCCGACCAGAATCATTTCAGGCCAATGCCCGCAGACTTACGACTGCGGAGCGTCTTGGTTTGGCTCTTCGGCGACAGGTACTTCGGCGACAGGTACTTCGACCGGTATTTCGATTGGAGTTGCAGCTGCTGCACCGTCGAAGAATTCGGACCACGCCGCCTCGCGCGTAGTATCGTCGCCGCCAACCCAGTTGCCCTGATCGTCGACCTGGAACTGATCGCGATACTCTTCGGCCAGTTCGCCACCCTCGGCGGCTTGCTTGATCGAAAGGCTGATGCGGCGACGGGCCAAGTCAAGATCGATGATCTTGACCCACAACTCTTCGCCCGGTGTAACAACTTGCTCGGGCGCCTCGACGTGATGTGTCGACATTTCGGAAATGTGCACGAGGCCTTCGATGCCGTCTCCGACCTGAACGAAACCACCGAATGGCACGAGCTTGGTGACACGACCGTAGACGAGCTGGCCAACCTGATGACTGCCGGCAAA
>Ga0335398_10003704_pt1 | contig 22014 bp, 24 predicted proteins | sample BON03_FD_205742 | JGI IMG/M metagenome (GOLD analysis project Ga0335398, IMG submission 205742) | Freshwater microbial communities from Lake Bonney liftoff mats and glacier meltwater in Antarctica - BON-03 (spades assembly) (version 2) | ecosystem: Environmental > Aquatic > Freshwater > Ice >... | reverse complement strand
ATAGCTCTGTTCGGCAAAGTCCCGCTCGAAGATCGGTTCCAGGACAATGTGCAATGCTTTCTGCACAATGCGATCTCTCACGGTGGGTAGTCCCAACGGTCGCTTTTGATTCGCTCCGCTCTCCCCTCCAGCCTTGCTTGTTACCGCTTGTAACGCAGCTTCCAAGGTCTTGGGTAACCAGACTTTGTCCGCCAGCGTATGCCATTTTCGCTTGTCGTTCCCCCTTTCGAGGGCCTCTAGCATCCGTGCGCTCCACACAAGGAGGGATTCATGCGAAAGGCTCAGTGTACCCCACTTCACGTCACACCAACTTCCAACCATCCTGCCCCCAAACATCCCAAAGCCTCCCCTTCGCGCTCTTGCTGGCGGCACGTGGGTCTGGTGTCTTTCGTCCCCTCCCTTTTCGGAAGAATACGACACTTCTTGGGCTTCGCCTTTACTCCAATGGCTCGCCTGACTTTCAGACTGAATCGGGTTCATCATTGTTTTGATTGCGGGCTGGTTGTTCGCTTCCGGTTGCTCCCCACCCCATCTCTCGATGACGCAGTTTCCTTCCACTATCGAGAGTCAGCTCCTCTCGTATCAGGACTTTCACCCGATTGTTGATGTGCGCCCATGGGCGCACGGAGTTCACGCTTTAGCGTGTTCCGGACAGCCTAAAGGCTGGACTCCAACATCGACTCATGGCGATTCCTCGGGATCAGGAGGTCTGAAAGAAGGTTCTTTTTCATAATCCTAGGTCAATTTATCACTCACTCCTTACCGCCGATGAAAGCTAATTTTCCACGCATCGCGGCAGTCTGCAGCGAGTTCCCTATTGCTTCTCATGCAGACGTCATTGTTTCGCGATGGCTTGAGCCTTTTCCGACCGACTACCGCTACGGTTTTGCACCCTGATCCCAGTCCCGCTCGTGAGAGCGTCTTGAGCGAGAGCGGATAGTTTTTCCTTCTCAACCTTTTCATCGTTGAAAGCCTGGCCGTTTCTGCGAATCCGTTGCAGTGCGTGAGGAACTTTCTGGAGGCTGGCTATCCCTTGCCTACTTCAATCTCCGCCACTTTCCCCAACCGCCGCAAGTGCCGCGGCTCGGTGCTATAAACCGTCTCAACGTAAGTGCTGACCAAATCCCAGGCCACCTCGGGTCCGACGGTGCGCCCCCCCATACAAAGAATATTCATGTGGTCGTCTTCGACGCCTTGTTTGGCGGAGAAGTGGTCATGGATGAGGGCGGCGCGGATGCCGTGGACTTTATTGGCGCAGACGGAAGCGCCCACCCCGCTGCCGCAGATAGCGATGCCGCGTTCGACTTCGCCCGCGCTGACGGCTTTGGCGAGGGGGAAGACGTAGTCCGGGTAATCGTCGCCGGAGTTGAGGCTATGAGCCCCGAAATCGACGACCTCATGGCCGGCAGATTTGAGGCGGCCGACGAGTTCTTCCTTGAGGCCGAAGCCTCCGTGGTCTGTGGCGATACCGATTTTCATTTTAAAGACAGAGTTTCACGCGGAGGCGCGGAGACGCGGAGGGGGAGGAGGTGGAAGACTGAAGATAGGGTCTCACGCAAAGGGTGGGAAGGATGGGACGGAGGAGATTGTAGAAGACAGCAGTCATAAAATCAGTGGAGAGGTTTTGGATTTTGTTTTTCCCTGTTCTTTCCTTTTTAACCTTCCCATCCTTTGCGTGAGGTAATTCTTTTGGCTTTCTCTGCGTCTCCGCGCCTCCGCGTGAGCCCTGCCTTTATCCCTTCATTTTGCGGTAGCGCTTGATGAGGGCGTTGGTCGAGCTGTCGTGTTTGAGTTTGGGCGGGGTTTTGCTTTCCAACTCGGGGATGATGGCTTGGGCCAAGGCCTTGCCGAGTTCGACGCCCCATTGGTCGAAGCTGTTGATTTGCCAGATGGCACCCTGGGTGAAGACGCTGTGTTCGTAGAGGGCAATGAGGGAGCCGAGGACCTCGGGGGTGAGCTTGTCGGCCATGATCGTGTTGGACGGGCGGTTGCCTTCGAAAACCCGATGGGGGACGAGCTTGGCGGGGGTGCCTTCGGCTTTGACCTGCGCGGCGGTTTTCCCGAAGGCGAGGGCCTCGGTTTGGGCGAGGACGTTGGCGATGAGGATGTCGTGATGGCGACCGAGGGGGACCAGGGCCTTGGCAAAGGCAATGAAGTCGCAGGGGATGAGACGGGTCCCTTGGTGGATGAGTTGGTAGAAGGAATGCTGGCCATTGGTGCCGGGTTCGCCCCAGTAGATCGGGCCGGTTTCGGTGTCCACGCGTTTGCCATCGAGGGTGATGTGCTTTCCATTGCTCTCCATCGTGAGCTGCTGGAGGTAGGCCGGAAAGCGTTTGAGGTATTGCTCGTAGGGCAGGACGGCCACGGTCTGGGCATTGAAGAAGTCGGTGTACCACACGGTGATCAGGCCCATGAGGACGGGGAGGTTTTTCTCCAAGGGCGCGGTCCGGAAATGTTTGTCCATGGCGTGGAAGCCGGAAAGCATCTTGCCGAAATTCTCCGGTCCCACCGCCAGCATGGTGGAGAGTCCAATCGCGGAATCCATCGAGTAGCGTCCGCCGACCCAATCCCAAAACCCGAACATGTTTTTGGTGTCGATGCCGAAGGCGGAAACTTTTTCGGCGTTGGTGGAGACGGCCACGAAATGTTTGGCCACTGCTTTTTCATTGCCGCCAAGACCATTGAGGAGCCAGTCGCGGGCGCTGCCGGCATTGGTCATGGTCTCGAGAGTGGTGAAGGTCTTCGACGAAACGATGAAGAGGGTTTCGGCCGGATCGAGGTCCTGAGTGGCTTCGGCAAAATCCATCCCGTCCACATTGGAGACAAAGCGGAAGGTCATGTCGCGCTTGCTGTAATGCTTGAGCGCCTCGTAGGCCATGACGGGGCCGAGGTCCGAGCCGCCGATGCCGATATTGATGACGTTCTTGATCTTTTTGCCGGTGTGACCTTTCCATTTTCCGCTCCGCACCCGGTCGGCGAATTTGCCCGTTTTCTCGAGGACTTCGTGGACGGCAGGCACGACATTTTCGCCATCGACCATGATCTTGGCGTTCTTGGGTGCTCGGAGGGCGGTGTGGAGAACCGCGCGATTCTCGGTGATATTGATCTTCTCCCCGGTGAACATGGCTTCGATGCGCTCTTTGAGTCCGGATTCCCTGGCCAGGCGAAGGAGGAGATTGAGGGTTTCGTCGGTGACGCGGTTTTTCGAGTAGTCGAGGAAGAGTCCAGCCGCGCTGGCGTTGAGGCGGGTGCCGCGTTTGGCGTCCTTGGCAAAGAGGTTACGCAGGGTGACGTCTTTGACTTTTTTGTGATGGGCGGTGAGGGCTTTCCAGGCGGGAAGTTGGGCGAGAGGTTTCATAGGAGAGTGGTGGGTGGGGAGTGAAGGGTTGCGGGTTACGAGTTTTGGGTGAAGAGGTCTTGCTTACAATGCCGGGAGGAATTTTAAAAGTTATTCTGGTGGGGGAAGGAACGCGGGGGGCGCGAAGAGGAAAGAGAAGGTGAGAAGATGATGTGCGAAACCCATTCAGGGTTTAGAATTGAAAAATCATAGACCCCGGGTAGTCCCGCAGTCGCGGGACAACCCGGGGCTGGTGGACGATGCCCCGTTGGGGCATGAGCGCGGTTTCAAGCGGCGCGTTTTTGTAAAGCTATGGAGGCCTTGGCGAGGTCATGGTCCATTTGAAGTCCGAGAAAAAACGCTGGTGAAACATCAAGGGCTCGGCCCATGAGGATGGAAGTTTCTGCCGTGATGGAGCGTTTTCCACGGACGATCTCAGACACACGCATGGGCCCACACCCCATCCGGCGAGCGAGTTCACGAAGAGAGATCGCGAGGGGGACGAGGAACTCTTCACGCAAAATGTCACCTGGCGTATTGGCTGCGGGACCGAGGGGAATCTCTGGGCTCTTTTTCATGGTGTTAATGATAATCGGCGATTTCTACTTCCGACGGGCCTTCATGGGTCCAGCGGAAGCAGATGCGCCATTGTTGGTTGATGCGGATTGAGTATTGCCCGGCACGATCTCCGCGCAGAGCCTCCAACCGGTTTCCCGGCGGTACTCGGAGATCCTTCAAATCCGCCGCCCGGTTCAGCATTTGCAATTTTGAGAGCGCGGATTTCGCGATGGCCGCGTGTCTCCGATTGCTCCCCTTCATCCAAAGCTCAGCCGTGTGCTTGCAGCGGAAATCAAGAATCACAAATTGAACTGTATCGAGGTTCGATACATCGTCAAGCCTTCCTTGTCTGCGGGACAACCTGAGGCTGGTGGACGATGCCCCTCGAGGGAATTTGGGAGGAGCGCATACGGCTCGCCGGACGGCTTGGGACCTGCAACGCAGACTGCGAAGCGGTCGCGGCTAGGCTTTCAACCGCCCCGCCCGACTCTAACCAACAATCAAGACGGCGAGGACGGATTGGGGTTCGTTTAAAACTACGCAGCCGGAGGTGAGTTTTCCTTTCCGTCCGAGGACAGACGGATTAGCGGATTCGAGGGATTGGATTTTTTCTGTGGGGTGGTCGGCGCGGATGAGTTCGAAGCGTACGCGGCGCCCCGGAGTAACTCTCCGCATCAATTCCCAGGTGAGGCGGCCCATGGTGAAACGAGGGTTCATTTCCACCACCGTTCGGAGGCGGAGTTGGCCGTCCGGGCTGCGGAAAACGAAGGTGTCGATGCCGATCGGGCCCCGGTAGTTGGCGGCTTGGAGAAGAGGTTGGAGCTTCGCGGGGATTTCATTTTCATAGACCGCGAGGGCCCCTCCGATGAGGAATCGGGTGACCTCAGGATCGACGCCTCGGCAGAATTTCGGTTGGGCGACGCAGGCTTGGAATTGTCCACGGCGGTCGGTGATGAGCTGCACATAGGCGAGGCGGTCCAGGGTGGTGCCATCGAAATCATAGTGGACGGAGAACTCAAAGACTTTGGGCAACCAGGGCTCGACGACGACGGCACCTTGTTGGGCCAGGACCCGATCGAGCCAAGGTTGGAGGGCAATCGGCGGAGCGGTAGGGAATTTGCGGTTTTTTTGACCGGCGGCTCCAAAGGGGGATTTGGCCACGGCCTCCGGGAAGCCATCGGCCTGAAGGGCGCGGGCGGCGGCTTGGACATCGTCCGGGGTGCGGCAAATCGCGCGTTCGAGTCCAAAGGCCTCGACTTGTCGGTCCTTGGCGAAGAGGTCGCGGATGGCGGGGTTCCACCGGGCGGCGACGCCTTCGGGATCGAGGGACTGGAGGAGGGCGGCGCTCTGCGGGCCCCAGGCCCAAGGGCGGAGGTGATTGAGTTTGCGGGTGCGTTGGAGGCTGTCCGGGGCGATGCGGCCGGTGGCGTCGAGGGCCTCGAATTCGGGAACTTCAAAACCCAGGTGGTGGAGTTTTTCTCGATGGGTCTGGGTGGGCGGCTGGCGCATGAGGACGACGTCGTCGCGGTGACAAAGGAAAGCGGGGAGAATTTCCAGATCTTGCGCCAGGGTGCGGACCTCTTCCCGGGGATGAAATCCTTTGCCGTCGAGTCCGTGGGCCATGGCGGCTTCGGCGTCGGGGGTGAACCAAAAAATATTGGGTGTGCGCCCTTTCGAGCGGCTGAAGATTTCCATCTCGCGGATGAAGGGTTCGGCCAGTCCGGCCTGGCGGCGTCCCTCGGAATTGAAGGGGACATGGCCCCGGCCGCGGGCGGGGGAGAGGGGGAAATGGAGTTGGTGACGGTAGGCGTCCCAGTCGGAGTCGTTTTTCGATTTCCAGCGCCGGAACCACTTGAGGCCATAGCCGACGTGGCCGATTTCATCGCGGTAGATTTGGGTGAGAATTTTTGAGGTTTTCTCATCACCCGCTTCGCGCAGGACGGTGGCATAGTGGCGGGCATAGTCGAGGTTGGCCTGCTCGAAAGTGAGGCTGAGGCGGGTGACATAGTCGAGGGGCGTTTCCATTGGCGCGATCGAGTCCCAAAAAAACCGATTGAGGGGAAAGTCGCCAAAGGTGACCCCGCATTCCGCCATCCGGCGGAGATACCATTTGGTGTGTTCTTGTTCTTCTTCGAGGGTGTGGACGATGCCGCGGCGAAACTCGGTCGGCGCGTCGGGGAACTTGAGGAGAACGAGCGCCATCAATTCGGTGGCGAGGAGTTCGTGGTTGGCGAAAAAGTGGAGGAGGAGTCCGCGGTGTTCCTCGTTGATGAGGTGGGTCTCGGCGGGGAATTTTGCGCGAACCCCATCGGTGCGGAGGCGCAAACCAACAGGCCGTCCGGGCGCTCCCGGAGTGCCCAGAGCTGGTCCGGGGGTGGTGTCGGTGAGGTCCCGCCCGGGGGTCAGTTTTTCGTCCAGCGAGGTGGCAAAAAGAACGCGTTGGGCGAATTCGCGGGTTTCCATTTTTCCTCAATCCAATGAAAAGCTGTCTTCGATGAGGTTGAGGATTTCCTTCCGGCCCTCCCGGGTGACGGAGGAACTAACGAGGTATTCGGGGGTGCCTTCGCAGACGGTGGCGAGGCTTTCCAGAAAGGTCGCGATATTGCGTTCGAGCGCCTTGGGTTTGAGTTTATCGGTTTTGGTGAAAATGAGGACAAAGGGGACGCCGCGCTCGGCGGTCCATTGGAGGAATTCGAGATCAATCGCCTGGGGGCTGAGCCGGGAATCGATGAGGACAAAGACGCCGCGCAGATTTGGGCGATGTTCGAGATAACCGGCGATGGCTTTGCTGAATTCGCGGCGATCGCGTTGCGAGACCTTGGCGTAGCCGTAGCCGGGAAGATCGACGAGGTTCCAGTTTCCATTGATGAGGAAAAAGTTGATCAACTTTGTCTTCCCGGGGGTGGCAGAAACTTTGGCGAGGCCTTTTTGGTTGGTGAGGAGATTGATGAGGGAAGATTTTCCCACATTGGAGCGTCCGATGAAGGCGACCTCGGGGCGATCAGTTTCCGGGCACGATTTGAGGTCGGGCGCGCTGATTTCAAAAACTGCGGAGTGGATATTCACAAGGCGAGAGAGGAGCCGATGGCGGGAAGATGGAGGGTGATTCCTTCGTCCGCGAAGGTCTGGCGGGCGGCGGCCTGATCGATAGTGATCCACGGGAAGGTGTCGTAGTGAACGCCGACCACGGTGTCGCAGTGGAGGAGTTTGGCCGCGCGGACGGCGTCCGAGGCTCCCATGGTGAAATTATCGCCGATGGGGAGAACGGCAAAATCGAGGTCGAACTCTTCCGCAATCAAAGTCATGTCGAGGGTGAGGGCGGTGTCGCCGGCGAAGTAGAAACACCCTTCGTCATTGCTGACGACAAACCCGCCGGGGTTGCCGCCATTGCTGCCATCGGGAAGTTGGCTGGAATGGAGGGCCGGCACGTATTTGACCCGCCCGAAATCAAAAGTCCAGGCGCCGCCGAGATTCATGGGGTGAGTTTTTTTCAGACCCTCTTTGGTCAACCAGGTGATGATTTCAAAATTCGAGATGACGGTGGCGCCGGTGCGTTGGGCGAGGGCGACGGCATCGGCGATGTGGTCATCATGCCCGTGGCTGATGAGAATGGCGTCGGCGCGGATCTGGTCAAAGTCCACCCCCGCCGCCAGCGGGTTGGGGGTGATGTAGGGATCGAAAACGAGGGTCTTTTTTGTGGATTCGAAATTGACGGCGAAACAGGAATGACCGTAGGAGGTGAATTTCATGAGATGGAAAAATGAGAATTGGGAACGAGTGGGAAAAAAATACCGATTCCCCGATTTTGACAAAAATCGCCCCGGATGGAGAGCTGTTTTTGTGGGCCACAAACCGACATTGACAGAATTCTGTCAATATGGGAATCATTTTACATGCAAACGATCAATTATACCGATGCGAGAAACCAGCTTGCCGGGTTAATGGAGACCGCGAGCCGGGATCGCGAACCCATCACCATCACCCGCAATGGGGCGGGCAAGGTCGTTTTGCTCGCCATTGAGGAATATGAAGCCATGGAAACAACTCTTCATCTTCATTCGACGCGTGCGAATGCCGCGCAGATCCAGCAAAGCCTGACGGACTATGAAGCGGGGCGGATTCAGGCGGGAGATTTATGCGACTGACTTGGTTGCCGAATGGCTGGAAGGACTATCTCTACTGGCAGGAGCACGATAAAAAAATACTTCAGCGAGTCAATGATCTCATCAAAGAAGCCCAGAGGAATCCATTTTTGGGGATTGGGAAACCCGAACCGCTGAAAAATAACCTCAAGGGTTGGTGGTCTCGGCGAATCACGCAGGAACATCGCCTCGTTTATAAAGTGGAGGCCGAGAGCCTTCTCATCATGCAGTGCAGATTCCACTACGATTGATCGGATCGAGAGGGGACCAGAAGGTCGCCTTCACGCCCATTCGCCATCCGCGAGCGCGTCGGCGATGGTGGGGTAAGTATTGAAAACGGTGAGCAGCCCAGCGACTTCGAACAACTGTCGGACCTGCGGGCTCAAACCGGTCAGCCCGAAGCGTCCACCCACGCGGGAGACTTCCTGGGCCGGAACGATGATGGCGCGAATCCCCATGCTGGCGACAAAGGAGGTCTTCGAAAAATCAATCACCAGGGAGCGAACGCCTTCGTTGATCCGGCGAACCGTGTATTCCTGAAAAGCGCCGGCGCCGGTATGGTCGATGCGGCCTTCGACGGCCACGACGAGAATGGAGCCTTCTTGGTGTTCGGTGATTTCCATGGGGCCCAAATAATCAGGACAGCTCGGCGACGGCAAGGATGCGCTCAGAGGTTTTTTGTCACCGTGACGATATTTTTGCCTTCGCTCCATTCGTGGCTGCAGGAATCGAGCATGTTGCGGACGAAATGAATGCCCAATCCGCCGATCTCCCGTTCCGCGGCGGGGAGGGTGGTGTCGGGAGGAGGCTGATCGAAGGGATTGAAGCGGTGGCCGTCGTCGCAAATCCGGATGGCGAAGTGGTCTGGATGTTTGGCTAGATGGATGGTGATCTCGTGTTCGTTGGCATCGTCGTAGCCGTACTTAATGATGTTGGTGACCAATTCCTCAATCGCGAGATTGGCGGCGAAAACGATGTCCGGCCCACTGCCATTGGCTTCCAGGAATTCCGTCGTGGAATCAGCCACGGCAGACAATTCGCTGAAGTCGTTGCGCAGACGCAAGGTGGTTTCGGCAGCCATGCCTGCAGGTTGGCTGGGGAAAGGATTCAGATCAATCTGATTGTCGGGATGAAGGCGAGGAGAGGAAGGATCTCACGCGGAGACACGGGGATGGGGAGATGGGACGGCAACGGATCGGGCGCAGTTCGAACGGTCGGCCGTCTCTTCTTTAACCTTATTCTGCTCTGCGCCTCTGCGTGAGATGGTTTTCATCAAAACTCTCATTTCCGAGGCAAGATGTCGTGACCGTCGGGGTGGCCTGTGTCATAAGGATGTCATGAGTTTGGCGCGGAAAAAATTCTCTCGGGTGGTTACGGAATTGAAACGGCGACTGGGCGCGAAGGCCGTTGTGACCGATCCGGACCGTCTGGCAGAATTGGGGAGCGACAAATGGTTTGCCCACCATCCGCCGGACGTGGGTGTTTTTCCCCAAACCGCGGAGGACGTTTCTGCGGTGATGAAAGTCGCGGCCAAGTACCAGGTCCCCGTGACGACGCGGGGTGCCGGTTGGGGCCAGGTCGGGAGCTGTGTCCCGATGCAGGGCGGGATTGTGCTCGCGACCAGCGCGATGAATCGGATCCTCGAGATCCATCAAACCGACTTTGTCGCCGTGGTCCAGCCCGGCGTGATCACCGGGGTTCTCCAGGAGGCGGCGCGGAAAAAGAACCTCTTTTACCCGCCTGATCCGGCCAGCCTGAAAGACTGCAGTCTGGGCGGGAACATCGCCACCAATGCCGGCGGCCCCCGCTGCCTGAAATATGGCGTGACTCGCCCCTACGTGCTGGGGCTTGAAGTCGTTCTGGCCAATGGGGATATCGTTCGTTGTGGCGGTCGGACCCATAAAAACAAGACGGGTTTCGATTTGGTCGGGCTCTTCACCGGCTCGGAGGGAATGTTGGGGGTCGTCACTGAGGCAACCTTGCGCCTTCTCCCTTTGCCGCCTGCGCGGGCAGTGGTCTCGGCCGGGTTTCGCACCATGGCGGCAGCGACCCGGGCCATTCGGGCCGTGTTTGCGGAGGGATTTCTTCCGGCCGCTTTGGAAGTGGCGGACCGGTTCACCCTCGAAGCCGCCCGGGATTTTAAACCCGGAGCTAAATTTCCTCCCGGCCACGCCCACATCTTAATTGAAATCGATGGCCAGGCGGCCAGCGTGCGGAGTGAGGTGCGGGCGTTGACCAAATTGCTGAGGGATCAAAAGGCGACCGCGGTGGAGGCCGCCACGACTGAAGCGGCTTGCGAAAAACTCTGGGATTTGCGGCGGGCATTTTCCGCCTCGCTCAAAGCCACCGGCTTGCGGAAGCTCAATGAAGACATCGTGGTGCCGCGGGGCAAACTCGTCGCCTTGATGGATTTCACCCGCAAGCTGCAACAACGCTGCGGGTTTCCCATCGCTTGTTTTGGACATGCCGGGGATGGAAATATCCACGTCAATATCATGGTCGGTGACTATGAAGATCCGGCGATTCGGAAGCGGGCGGATGCGGCCCTGAATGAACTTTTTGCCCAAGTGGTGGCCTGGGATGGCGCCATCACCGGGGAACATGGGATTGGCTTGGCCAAGATGCCGTGGTGGGAACTGGCCCTGTCGCCGGCGAATCGGGCTCTGCATGCCACCATTAAGCAGGCCTTGGATCCGCAGAACGCTCTCAATCCAGGTAAGTTTTTGTCTTAAAAAAGTGTCACCAAAGACGTGTCATCCTGAGCAAACGCGAAGGAACTCTCATTCGGCGATCCCGGCAGCGGCGTGAAAGGGAGCGATGCTTCGGCGAGCTCAGCATGACAAATAAGAGAAATTATTTTTAAAAGCATCGTCCTCCCGATGAAAACAGGAAGCTGAATTCCTTCGATCAAATCACCGACGCGCCCCTTCGTGGTTTCCCCATCGAGACGATCCGCGGACGGTGTCTCCATCCACCCAGCTGCTGCCGATGAGAGTGGCGCGGGGAAATTCTGGAATCCCGCGTTCATTGTTTTGGATCATGCCGACGAGCATTTCGATGGCCGTGGCGCCGACGACGTCATTGTGTTGATTCATTCCCGCCCAGTCCGGGGAGTTCGCGCGCCATTCGAGTTGGACCAGCCCGATGTCGTTCGGCACTGCCCAGCCATCTTGTTCCAGCCAATGGCGGATGGTGTTGTAGAGGGTCAGGATGACATCAGGCTTCTCCCGGCGCAGCCACTTTCGGAAGACGGTCGAACCTGTCCCGGGCGAGGCGGCGGGATAAAGGGCCTTCGTTCTCCGGGCGCGGGGGAGGTCGAGTTGAGCGGACTGGACACCAGCGCTAAAGCGGCCGTCCACCAAGCGATCGATGTCGGGATCGAGGACGAGGGCCGGGCGGGTGTATCCCAGTTCGAGGCATTTCCGAAATGTCGCCAAAGCGAGGAGATAGTGATCCGTGCTCGCAAAGGAGAGGGCGGGGTTCTGGGTGCGGACTCCGGTGACCACGGTGGGAAATTCCTCCCACAGTGATGCAAAACAATCAGGCAGGCGATTGTCGCGCATGAGGCCAATTAAGACGAGTCCCTGAATGCCCCGGGCTCGGAGAACTTGGGTCAGGCGAGGAGCGGTGAGCGTTGGGTCGTGCAACCAAAATTCGTCGAGCACATACCCGAGGTCATCGGCCCGTCGCCGACACCCTTCGACATAGGTCGGGATGGTGGGATGCGCGTGGACGGCGGCGGGGTCCCGGTGCGCATTGACCAAGGCGAGGGTGGAATGGAAACGCGGCGTTCGGGCTCGTCGCAATTCGGTCATAAGATGGGCGACGACGGCATTTTTGCGGTAGCCGAATTTTTTGGCCAGAGCGGCGATCCGTTTGCGCGTGGCGGGGGGAATTTGCCGGTCGTTGCGCAGGGCGAGGGAAATCGTGTTTTTGGAAACGCCCGCCGCCCGGGCCAAATCCGACATCGAACACGTTTTCGCTTTCATTTTTACATTACTGTCAAGTAAGTCGGGACTTTTCCAGTTCCATTTCCGCGACCAGAGTCGGACTCATGCGATCGAGTCTCGGTGTTGATTTTGGAACGAATTCGGTCCGGGCCCTCATCGTGGACGTTTCCGACGGCCGGGAATTGGGGGTTTGTGTGGTCGATTACCCAAGCGGAACCCAGGGGGTTTTGCTCGATGCGAGGGATCATCATCTTGCCCGCCAGAATCCCGCCGATTATTTATTTGGTTTGGAGCGATCGATTCAGGGAGCCCTTGCGGCCGCCGCCGACCAGTCGGGGTTTTCTGCCGAGACCCTGGTGGGGATTGGAGTGGACACGACGGGATCGAGTCCCATTCCCGTCAATGTCCGGAATCAGGCCTTGGCCTTGGACCCCCGGTGGGAAAATGATCTCAATGCCCAATGTTGGTTGTGGAAAGATCACACCAGTCATGAGGAGGCGGCCGCGATTACGAAAATGGCCGAGGCCCATCGTCCTCAGTATATCGCCAAATGCGGGAACACCTATTCGTCGGAGTGGTTTTGGGCCAAGATTTGGCATTGTCTCAAAGTCGCTCCGGAGACGTTTGCGGCCGCCTCCAGTTGGGTCGAATTGGCTGACTGGGTGCCGTCTGTGCTGGCGGGAGTTACTGATCCAACGCGCATCCGGCGCGGGGTCTGCATGGCGGGCCATAAGGCCATGTACAGCGACGAATGGGGCGGATTACCGGATAAGGAATTTCTCATGCTTTTGGATCCGCAATTGGCGGCTCTGCGCGACCGACTCTACGACGTGGCCTTTGATGCCTCCGAGGCGGCGGGGGAACTTTCGCCCCAGTGGGCGGAGTGTTTGGGGCTCCCGGCTGGCATTCCCATTGCTATCGGGGAGATGGATGTTCATTACGGCGCCATTGGCAGCGGGGTGGTGGAAGGGACGTTAGTGAAAGTCATTGGGACTTCGACCTGCGATTGTTGTGTCGTTTCTGCCGATAAAATTGTTCCCGACATTCCCGGAATTTGCGGCATCGTCAAAGGCGCCATCCTGCCAGGATACTATGGGATCGAGGCGGGGCAGTCCGCGGTGGGAGATATTTTTAAATGGTGGGTCGAAGGGGTTTGTCAGGGCGACGCCAGTTTGCATGCGGATTTCACCCGGGAGGCGACTGCGCTCCGGCCGGGACAAAGCGGTCTTCTGGCCTTGGACTGGAATAATGGCAACCGGACCATTTTGGTTGACCCCATGTTGACCGGTCTTTTGCTGGGTCAGACGCTTTACACCAGCCGGGCAGAAATTTATCGCGCCCTCATCGAGGCGACGGCTTTTGGGGCTCGCACCATCATTGAGCGCATCCGGGAATATGGCGTTCCTGTGGACTCGGTGGTTTGCTCGGGAGGGATTGCCGAAAAAAATCCCCTCGCCATGCAAATCTACGCCGACATCACGGGCTGCGAGATCCGCATCGCCGGGTCGAGTCAGGCCTGCGCGCTGGGTGCGGCAGTCTCGGCGGCGGTTCTCGCCGGGGCGCATGCGGATTTTCCCATGGCTCAGAAAGCGATGACCTCGCTTAAGGACATTATCTACCAGCCGACGCCTGAACATACCGCGATTTACGATCAGCTTCATCGTCTCTACCGGGAGGTGCATGATGCCTTTGGCGGCGTCAACCGGGCCGCCGATCTCTCCCGGGTCATGAAGGAATTAATCGCTTTGAAATCCACACCCAAAAGCTTATGAAAAACCTCGCGGCCTCCGAAATCTGGTTCATCACCGGAGCCCAACATCTCTATGGTCCCGGCCCGCTCAAGCAAGTCGCAGCCAATTCCCGTCAGATCGTGGGAGCCCTCAATGAAAACTTGCCGCTGAAGCTTGTTTTCAAGCCAATTCTGACCACGGCCGAAGAGATTCGCAACTTGTGTCTGGAGGCTAATGCGAATCCCAAATGCGCCGGGCTGGTGCTTTGGATGCATACCTTTTCTCCCGCCAAGATGTGGATCGGAGGATTGGGGCTCCTGAAAAAGCCCTTTTTGCATCTCCACACCCAAAGCCATCGCGATTTGCCCTGGGGCGAGATCGATATGGATTTCATGAACCTCAATCAGGCCGCTCATGGCGACCGCGAAGCAGGATTTCTCCACACCCGGATGCGTCTCAACCGCAAGGTGGTGGTGGGGCATTGGTCCGATCCGGAGGTGCAGGATCGCATCGGCGCGTGGATGCGAACCGCCCGGGCCTGGCACGACTGGCAGGGAGCGAAGTTTGCCCGCTTCGGCGACAATATGCGCAATGTCGCCGTGACCGAGGGGAACAAAGTTTCTGCCGAGGCGAAATTTGGATTTTCGGTCAATGGCTATGGGATTGGAGATTTGGTCGAGCATGTCGATGCGGTCACGGAAGCTGCCGTCAACAAACTCTGTGCCGAATATGAATCCGTATACCAAGTGGCCAAGCCGCTCCGCAAAGCTGGCGACCGCCATGAGGCCCTGCGCGATGGGGCCCGGATCGAACTGGGACTGCGTTCCTTTCTCAAAGAAGGCGGGTTCAAAGGATTTACCACCACTTTCGAGGACCTGCGGGGGTTGACGCAATTGCCGGGCTTGGCCGTGCAGCGGTTGATGGCCGACGGTTATGGCTTCGGGGCCGAGGGGGATTGGAAGACCTGTGCCCTCCTCCGCGCGATGAAAGTCATCGCCGCCGACCTCCCAGGAGGCACGTCCTTCATGGAGGATTACACCTATCACTTGGACCCGAAGGGGCCCTTGGTCTTGGGATCGCATATGTTGGAAATTTGTCCCTCCATCGCTGCGGGGACACCTGCACTCGAAATTCACCCTCTGGGAATCGGAGGCAAAGACGATCCGGTTCGGCTCGTCTTTAATGCGCCCGCTGGTCCCGCCATCAATGCGTCGCTCGTCGATTTGGGCAATCGCTTCCGGCTTTTGGTCAACGAAGTTCAAGTCGTCCGCCCGCCCAAGCCGCTGCCGAAACTCCCGGTGGCCCGCGCCGTCTGGGAATGTCAGCCGGACTTCAAAACCGCCTGCGCCGCCTGGATCTATGCGGGAGGAGCCCATCACACCGGGTTTAGTTATCCGGTGACCACCGAACAGATGGAAAACCTGGCCGAGTTGGCGGGAATCGAATTGGTGGTCATTGATCGGGAGACCCGATTGCGTTCGTTCAAACAGGAACTGCGCCAGAGCGACTTTTGTTACCACCTGGGTTCGGGGCCGTCCGGCTTATGAATTTTCAAGCCCTTCGGGAAGAATGTTGCCTCGCCAATCGCAGTTTGCCTGCGACCGGCCTGGTCGATCTCACCTTTGGAAACGTCAGCGTCCTTGACCGGGAGCGCGGCGTCTTTGCGATCAAGCCGAGTGGCGTCGGGTATGATGCCCTTCGTCCCGAAGATATGGTTTTGGTGGCGCTCGAAGATGGGAAGTCGGTGGAAGGCGACCTGCGTCCCTCCTCGGACACCCCAACCCATCGGCATTTGTTTCAAACCCTCCCGGGTCTGCGGGCCATCGTCCACACCCACTCGCGTCATGCCGTTTCCTTTGCTCAGGCGGGCCTAGCGATTCCCTGTTTCGGGACGACCCATGCCGACTATTTCCACGGGCCGATTCCGGTCACCCGAGCGATGACTCCCGAGGAAATTCAGGGCGAATACGAATGGAATACGGGTGGCGTCATTGCGGAATGTTTGCAGGGGCGGGACCCCTTGCGCCACCGCGCCGTGTTGGTGCGGGGCCACGGGCCCTTTGCCTGGGGGACGTCCGGACCCGAAGCGGTCGAGGTCGCCCACGCCTTGGAAATTGTTTCCGAGATGGCCTTGAAGACCCTGCAACTCAACCCGGAATGCGAGGCCCTGCCTCCGGCCCTCCTCGACAAGCACTTCTTCCGTAAGCACGGCCCGACCGCCTATTACGGGCAGCCGAAAGCTGAGTAGGGGAGCCCTACCTCCTTGTTGTACCCGGACACGGTGAGGTCGGCGGGCATTGAAAGCATAGCCGATCTAAGGAATGCAGGAAAACAGGAATGGCCATCCGGTTTCCCGCCTTCTTGCTTTCCTTAGAGATCCTTGTCTCTTCAGCCACGCCCCCGTATGGCCCACAATTTATGCGGGCTAGCCATCTGAGCGACCGCTCGACGGTTCCGCGCACCGGAGTCAGCGTCCTCGGCTACAGTTGCGACTATTTCGCCTCGAAAATAGCCTCAACTTCGACCGCGACGCCGGTCGGAAGAGAAGCAAAACCCACGGCGGAACGTGCGTGGTAGCCGTCGCCTTCCTTGCCGAAGATCTCGTGGAAAAGGTCCGAGGCGCCATTGATGACGAGGTGTTGTTCGATGAAATCCGGGGTGCCATTGACGCATCCGAGCAACTTGACCACTCGGACGGAATCGAGCGAACCCGCGACTTGGCGGAGGCTTTGGAGGAGCTTGATCGCCACTTCACGCGCGGCGGCGTAGCCCTGCTCGACGCTGACATCGGCTCCGAGTTTTCCCTTGAGTGTGCTGACGTGTCCGGAGAGGAAAAACAGGTTGCCACTCCGATAGCACATCTTGAGGTAGGGCTTTTCGGCGGGAGCGGGTTGAAAGACGATTTCGAGATTCTTGGCTTGGGATTCAGCGGACATGGTCGAGCAGGGTGCCAGCGAAGAGAATGACCATCAATGATTTTCGTAGAGGAAATTCCAATCGACGGGGGCGGTGACTTGAAGACGGTTTTCCCCGAATAAAATGACGGCATCCTTTTGGCGTTCAATCCGGCGGACCGTTTCGAAACCCTTGGGGACGGCGGCCACCGCCATGATGAGATTCACGGTGGTGGGGCGTTTTGGGTTCAATTTCAGCGCGGTGGGGATGCCCCGAGCGGTAAGGGAATTGCTCGCCGCGGACTCTGCCAAACCATCGTGGAAATGGCTGGTGACTTCCTCCAAGGCTAGCACGCGGCGGTGACGACCATTCCACGGAGGGTAGTGGCGTCCGCCATGGGAGTGCCACATTACGGTGGAAGCAAGCACACGGGGATCTTTGAGGGCAAACCAGACATAACCGGCCTGAGAGAAAACGGCGGAGGACCAGGCAAAATCTAATCCGGGCTTGGCGCTGACCATGACGAGGTCTTCATAGCCCTCGCGGGCGGGATAGCTCGTGAGGTCGGCCTGTCCCCCTTCCGCCAGGGGCACCCGTTTCAAGGACCGAAAAATCGCCCCGGCCTTGAGGCAGGAATACCCGCCTTCCACCGGATCTTCAAAGCGGCCCGGATAGACCTGGCCTCCCACGATAGGGCTGGTGCTGATGCGCCCGCATTCCCTGGTGGGGAATTCCAGCATGGCATGATGGCCAAGATTCATTGGACCCGTGGCTCCGCTAATCGTATGACGGCAATAAACGGCGGGTTGACCAGTTCGTACTTCGATCCATTTATCCACTCGGGCCTTGCGGATGGTGGTCTCCATTCGCAGGTGGAGGGTGCTGGCGTTGGCGACCTTCGCAGCTTCGACAAATTGCCAAGGTTCGTTGGCCGTCTGCCCGTGGGCCGGATGCTGTTCTTTCCGCCAGGGGCTCGCATTGCCCCCAAACGGCATGCAAAAAAAATCGCCGCGAAGAACCTTGAGAATCGGGGGGAGGGCCCCCGTCTTCTCCTGCGCCCAGGGCGCGACATGAAAGGGGCGGACGGTCCGGCGTCCAAGACGGAAGGCGACCGGCCCGAGATGTCCCCCAGTCTGGGTCACGGCGGCTTCGACAGTTTTGTTGCCCAGCAACCAAGACGACTGGCCGAGAATATTCTTTGGGTTCATCGACGGAATTAAGCGGTTCTGAGGCGGCTTCGTAAATGGAAAATTTTGGAAAATGGGGGGAGAATTTTCTCCCTGCAAATGAGCTGGGAGTCCCCCAAAAACCGATGAAGGTATGAATCGCCGCGGAGAACACCAGCGGAAGGGCGCTCGTGTAACCCAAGTTTTTTATGTCAGGCTTGGAAGGGGCGTTGTATCACGTGATGGACCGTGGCAACCGACTGGAAGCGATTTTTTGTGATGATCGAGACCGCGAAGTTTTCCTGAAGACGCTTGGGGAGGCCAGCGAGCGTTGCGGAGTTGGGAAAGTGAAGTGTTTTCCGAGAACTTGGCGAAAGCCTCCGCGAGCGGCGAAACGGGAGATTTGCCAAAAAGCAAAGGGCCAAAAACTTTGAAGAATGGAGTTCGGAGATGCATTTGTTTATGCGCATCATGACGCACTATTGACAGCAAGGATAAACTGCCATAAAACGTGTGAAAAAGATGCCCCTGACCCAACCGGAAATCCGAAGACTCGAAACCCGCTATCGCACTCTGGCGGCTCAGATCGCCGGCCTGGAATCGATCAGCCAGGGAAGTGTCATGCCTCATCCTCCGAGGGCTTGGAGATGGACAAGAAAAGTGGACGGGAAAACCGTCAGTCGCGGATTGACGCCCGCAAGAGCGGAAAAAATGAAACAGGCTATCGCCAACCATCGAGCCCTCGACCAGATCATCGACGAGATGCGGGAGATCACCCAAAAACTCATCATGCTTTCCCCTGAAACCATTCCGTCCCGGACCCTCAAAAACCCTCCCAAACTCCGCTTAAGTTAGCGCCATTCCCCACGAGGGGGCTTGATCTGCCCTCGGTGGTTGGGACCTCCAAACATTCCTCCGTCAGAATGGTGTCCGGGGGGAGACGGCAGTTGTGACAGGTTTCGAGAAATGGACTTCCGTATGCCTAATGTGAGTCATTCAACTCCCAAGCGATAAGGGTGCGAAGAATTTGCCAAGAGAGACGTATGATCTTTTAGACCAAGGCCGCTTAGGCCGAGTCGGCGCGAGGTTGACAACAAGGCGTGTAGCTTTCGGGCCGCCAATTTGGGGGGCAGACCTTGAGAGCGGATATTTGATACACAGTTGCGTTCGGCGTCGTTCTTTCCCGGCATTGGGGCATGGGTGAAATAGGCTCCGAGACTGTCCGGGCAACCCAGGCCGGGCCTTTCACCGAGAAGGATCAAGCTGAGGGCGGCCGACAGAAGGCCTCCGATCTCATCTTGGCTGGCCACCCGCGCGTGGCGGACAACGAACAGTGGTGCCAGACGCCAGCCATCCTCTTCAAGTAGAGGGAAAAGCTCGTTGAGCAGAGGTTCGCTTTGTTCCATCGCTGCCAAGCTGGAAAGACCATCAGACACGATGATGACGAGGTCAGGATCAGGGAGCCGGGGCAAAGCCGATAGAGCTTGGCGCGAATCTTCTGACAACCTGCGTCCAAAGTCAGGCCTCCGTAAATAGACGGCGCGATCAGGGGCGGCACTCTCCAGCACTATGGTCTCATGTCCGGACTTTCGAAAGCGGGCGGCCAGTTCTTCAGGATCAAACGGGGCTAGGACGGCATCTCTCGCTCTGGCATGAGCGAGCTGGAAGTCCAGCCGCGCTTTTGTCGGCTGGCTGCCTCCTGCTCGGCCTAGGGCGATTCGGGCCGAAGTGAAGCTCCGCAGGTATTCCCAGGAATCAGGCGTTTTCATGATTTGAGGGAAATGGGGTCGGGTGAAAAACCACCAGGGGCCAGCAAGGCGTGTTCTCTCCCAATGGATTCTAAGCGGTTTTCCGGTGAAAAAATCTTCATTCGATGAAGCCATTCCTCGAATTCGGGGGCAGGCTTCAAACCCAGTGTCTGCCGGACATAGTGGCTGTCGTGAAAGGAACTGGATTGGTAGTTCAGCATGATGTCGTCCGCACCGGGCACGCCCATAATGAAGTTGCAGCCCGCCACTCCAAGCAAAGTGAGCAGGACGTCCATGTCGTCTTGATCGGCCTCGGCGTGGTTGGTATAGCAAATGTCACATCCCATCGGCAGGCCGAGCAATTTGCCACAGAAATGGTCTTCGAGGCCCGCTCTGATGATCTGCTTGCCGTCGTAGAGGTACTCGGGACCAATGAACCCGACCACAGTGTTCACCAGCAGTGGCGAAAACTCCCGGGCAACGGCGTAGGCCCTTGCCTCAAGGGTTTGCTGGTCGCAACCATGGTGTGCGCCGGCGGAGAGGCAGGAGCCCTGACCGGTTTCGAAATACATCACATTGTCTCCAAGGGTCGAACGCTTGAGGCTCAATGCCATCTCCCGCGCCTCCCGCAACATTTCCAAATGAATGCCAAAACTTTTGTTTGCCGCCTCGGTCCCGGCGATGGACTGAAAGACCAGATCCAAGGGTTCCCCCCGTTCCATGCATTGCATGGATGTTGTCACGTGGGTTAACACACAGCTCTGGGTTGGAATGTTGTATTCGGAGATTATTCTGTCCATCAAACGGATCAGCGTGGCGCAGGTCGAGGGGCTGTCCGTGGCCGGGTTGATGCCGATAACCGCGTCGCCGCAGCCATAAAGGAGGCCATCGAGAATCGAGGCCGCGATTCCTTTGGGATCATCGGTCGGATGGTTGGGCTGAAGGCGAACGCTCATCCGCCCGGAGAGGCCGATGGTGTTGCGGAACTTTGTCACCACCCGGATTTTCTGCGCCACCAGGATTAAATCCTGATTGCCCATAATTTTGCTGACTGCCGCCGCCATTTCCGGCGTCAGGCCCGGGGCCACTCTTTTCAAGCTCTCAGAATCCGTCGCATAATCGAGAAGCCAGTCTCGGAACTCCCCCACCGTGAGTGAGCGGATGGGAGCAAAGGCCGTTGCATCTTGGCGATCCAGAATGAGTCGCGTGACTTCATCTTCTTCGTAGGGAATCACCGGCTCCTCAAGAAAGGTCTGCAGCGGCAGCTCCGCGAGTTTCATTTGCGCCGCGATCCGTTCCTCGGCGCTGTTTGCCGCCACTCCGGCAAGTTGATCTCCTGAGCGCAGAGGCGATGCTTTTGCTAAAAGCATTTTTAGATCGGCAAAAGAATGGGATCGTTTTCCAAGCTGGAAGTGAAATGCCATGCACGCCGAAGTGTGCATTTTTGATGTCAAAGGCCAAGCTTTGAAGTGAGCCATTCGGGCCATTCGGGTCAGGCATGGTTTCTTGACATGATGAGAGCTTGCTCCCCGCTCCAACCGGGCCCCAAATCCCACGCCTCAGCGAATCCAATTCTCAATTCAGAGATTGTGGGAGATTTCGGGGCCGCCCGGATGTGATCAAAAAACACCGCTCGCCAGCCTCCTCCGTTTCGTCGATCATGAGACCATGCCACACCGCGCGCCCAAGAAGGTCAAAAAGCCCAAAACCGGGGAGGTTGCTGGTTCCCGTGAGGCGCAGCTTGCTGAACAACGCCGCCGCGAGCTTGCCTCGCGCTCCATCCTTTCCCGCCTTCAAAACCGCTCGTCGGAACGCAAATAGTTCCCCCTGGCAGAGCGCAGCGTTCGCAATCCCTGCCGATGGCCTTTGTTCAAAATACTAAAGAGGACATGCGCATCGTTTTCGCTTCCCTCGGCTCGCTCGGGGATCTGCACCCCTTGTTGACTTTGGCCTCAGCGGCGAGGGCCCGCGGACATACCGCGGTCATCGCCGCGTCGGCGTCCTATCGCGAATACGTGGAAACCTTGGGGTTTTTGTTTTGCCGCATCCGGCCAGACCTCGAGCCCAAGCCGGCTTCGGTCGAACACCTGTCCCATGCCCGGCGAGGGCCCGAGAGACTCTTGCGCGAAGAGGTGTTTCCAAAAGTGCGGGAAACTTATGCTGACCTGACTGCGGCAACCCATGGAGCGGATATTTTGGTGGTGGGAGAGCTTCTCTACGTGGCACCTTTGGTGGCCGCCAAGCTCGGCATTCCTTGGGCCAACGTCATCCTTTCCCCGTCATCTTTTCTCTCTGCATGCGACCCTTGTGTTCTCGCCCCGGCGCCCGCCCTCCACGTGCTCCGGCATTTCGGGCGCTGGCCGCATCGTGCCATTTTTGCCTTGGGCCGCATGCTGACTGCGCGCTGGGGAGCACCTCTGACCCAGCTTCGTCGCGAACTGAGACTGCCGGATTCCGGCAGTGCCGTCTTTGACGGAAAGCATTCGCC
>Ga0335398_10003701_pt1 | contig 22041 bp, 18 predicted proteins | sample BON03_FD_205742 | JGI IMG/M metagenome (GOLD analysis project Ga0335398, IMG submission 205742) | Freshwater microbial communities from Lake Bonney liftoff mats and glacier meltwater in Antarctica - BON-03 (spades assembly) (version 2) | ecosystem: Environmental > Aquatic > Freshwater > Ice >... | reverse complement strand
TCCGTTGTTTTACTTTTCCCTCTACCCTGGAAGCCTGCACGAGCTGGTACTGGTAAAAAGTTTTACCCTTTGCGGTATTCTTCTTTTTTACTTCTCGGATGAACATCGGCCAAATATACTAAAGTTGTCTGAATAATACAAACACCATACATCACTACAAATGGGATTTTATTCCAAAACCCTCATTTTTAGCGAAATCTGACACTTTTTTTTACTCAAAACACTGAAAAATATTTTTTGGAGAGCTTTTTTTAGCAAGTTGGGTTAACAAAAAATATGCATTATTGGATTATTATAGAATCAGAGATAAACACATTTAATTTACAGAAGGAATAGCAGTTCCAAATTTATGGAACTGCCATTAACTTATGAAACTACGTTTGTTATTGTAAAAGTAACCTAACCAATTAAAATATTTAGGTTTTACTCCTACCAAATAACCATTTAAACCCATAATAGCTTAAAAAGAACCAAAATATTGCAGCACCTATAGAGGTGTAAAAACCGATTTCTAATGGATTAAAAGATCCGAAAGAACCAAAGGCCATAAATAAAATAGCCATCCAAAAACTGCCAATTATAAATCGTTTTTTTATTTTTTCTATTTTAAAGTTATTATTCATTTTTTAGCCCAAATTTTACTTTTATAAGGTGCAAGCAATTCATTTTTTATAAACGAAAACAGGATAATAAAAGACCTGATACAATACTATATGACGCACCGGAAATAAAACCTCCAGCTCCACCAACCATTCCAGCACTAACACATCCAGTAACAGTCCCTAATAATGGGAAAGCAACAGTTCCGGCAGTGGCACCTGCGTAACACCCTGCAACCGCACCACCAGCAAAACCAACAACAGCATCACCCCAAACATTTCTCATATTAATGGAACATCCATATACTTGATTTTCATCTCTTTCACCTCTATTGATTTTATCTCTAACTTTTCCGATCCCATCATTGATAATAAAGTCTGAAACCGCTCTAGTTCCAGTGGAAAGTGAAAGTAGCGAAATCTTTTCCTCGTAATTTAGTGAAGATTCTAAAATCTCATTTTGAAAAGAATTAGCAATTTTTTTTGCAGAATAAGGATCGTCTGTTTGAAGCAATTGTTCAACAAACTTATTGGACATTGAAATTTGTTTTGTATTAAAAATGCCAGCATCATTTAACCTTAGCTGTTCTGTTCTGGCATCAGATTTGTTTTTTGAAATCAACAAATTTTTCATTCTAATGGAATAATTGTTGATTTGATCTTCACTAAAATAAAAGATTTCTTCATTTAACTCGTTCAAGATATCCATAAACAATTTTTCCTCAAAATTGGAATTAACAGATAGTGAAGTTGGAAACTTCATATCCAACCTCTCAACTACCAGATCTAATCCAGAAAAATAGAAATTTTCCAATTGTTGAATTTCCTGAGCATAATCTCCGTCAAGAGAATACTCCTTAGGTGGAATTGATTCGATTTCATTGCAGGAAATAAGGAATACCAAGAAGGTTAAGAAATAATAAATCGCTAAATTTTTCATTGTAAAAAGACATTAATTTAAACTTTTAATCTAAAAAAAACACAAATTTCCGCCATAGTCGGAACCGAGACTAGAATGATGATTTAAATCTTTCAACGTACTTATTATTGTTAACAACCATAATAAAATTAAAATAAATATATTTAAAACGCAAAAAAATTAATAAAAAATAATATGGTGTTCATTGTAAAATTCAAACTTTAATGCTATTCTAGTACCAATCTACATGCCGAAAATGGCTAATAGGGTGCAGTATTTGGAAGACATTGGAAACTCCATTCCTGCAGTAACTCCTGCAATTTTACCAACCCATACCCACACCAAAGCTCCAAGCGGTTGTATCTATTAGGTTAATGGCATTTTATGCCAATTCAGCTTGTGCTGAAGCACCGCTACGAACTGCTAAATAACCAAATTTCTTCCCAAACCTCACGGTCCTTAGAAGCTGCTTTTTCTACACTACCCAAAGCGAAACTGCTACAGATGGCAAGCAAAGACAAGACTTTTTATTTTGGATTTAATGATTGTTTTGTTTAGTGAAATGATTCAAATAAAGAAGGAAATGGAATTCGAAAACTTTGTGTTGAAATAGAGATAAAGAGATACCAAGCCAAATGCGGTAACTGCATGTAAGAATCCGATCAAAAATGCCAAAACGTTATCCTGATGAAGGTAGAAAACGATTTGTTGGGGTAGGACAAATGACAATATTCCGAGAATGTATCCCCATGTAAAGGATTTGGTCTTTTGTGGTACCACTGCTCTCCCACAAAGCGGACATTCAAAGACATGGTCCTTTTTTACTTTTAGGATCACCCGAAATGGAATCTTTTTTTCACAATGGGGGCAGGTCAACGATTCTTTTTTCTCCATAATTCTCAAATAGTACCGAATTAAAAAGACTAAGACACGTGTGTATTGCTATAAAATATAATTGTTTAGACTTTCTAAACTAAAGTATAGAAAATGCACCTATTTTCAAAACAATTATTTAATATTTAGCAACAAAAGTATCGACTGTCTAAATTAGCGTATAAAAAAACGATACTTTCATGACAGATTTGGGCTTGTATTTGGCCAAAAGGACTGTAAACAAAGCAGAAGTTTCCAGGCGCACAGGCATAAGCAAATCCCGCCTAACCCAATTGACTTCCAACGACTCCGCCAAACTCCGTGCAGACGAACTTTACCTGATAACCCTGGCAATTAATGCAGATTCCGGGGAAGTGTTTAAGGAGTTGTTTGCGGGGGTGGGGTTGAAGGGGAAATGAAGGCAATTGATTCACGGAATTTGTTAGCCTCAGAAAAAATTTAATAATGTGAATCATCGATTGGACTACCGAAATAGAGATTAAATTCCTTTAGCCCTGTTTTTTGATTTTTTAAAAAAATTACTACACAGGCATAAACACTTTAACCAAATGGGCTTTGAAAATAAATGAAGATCCTAGAATCAGAGAAGAAGCTTGAAAATTGTTTAACTTGGTTTCTAACCTGGGAGTATATCCCATTTTTAGTGGATTACTATTTAAAAAATTTCAATTCCACTTATCCTTGTAAAACAATGATTTGTCAATAAATTTGGAAATAATTAAGCAATAGGTTAATTTTGTCATCCCGAAAAGCTATATTAATACGAAATTCATCAAATGGTAAAAAAGCTATTTATGTGGATGCGGTAAACGCAGACCAAATTCTAGCTTTTATTGCCAGTAGTCCTGCATTAACTAAAAAATTTAAGTTGATCACACAGCTTATCTTAGAAGAAAACAGACCAACGAGAGACCTATACGACAAAGAAAATTTTGAAAAAGGGTGCGAACACATCACTGCAATGAAACCTGCAAAGGGAAAAAACAACCCGAGGATTTACTGCCAACAGTTTAGCCGTTTTGACAAGCAGCTGTTTGTGATTGTTATGGGAGAACTTTTGGAAAAGAAAAGTTCTCAAGGATTAAGCAAAAAAGAAAAACAAATCATCAGAAGAGTAGCTTCATATGAATATGAATTCGAAGACTAAAAACATCCAATCTGCATTTCAGGATTTACTTGGTCCTAATTCCAAGGAAGAAGAGTTGGTCTTGAAAGAACAGGTATTAGCCATGAAGTTCTTAGGAGAAATTGACGAAATGATGGAGGAAAAGGGGATGAAGAAAAAAGAGCTTGCTGAAAAGGTGGGTACTTCTGCTTCATACATCACGCAGTTGTTCAGGGGAAATAGAATTCCAAATCATCAAATAATTATTAAAATGGCTGATGCTTTGAATATAGATTTTGTAGTGACTACTATGGAGAAGTATGATCAGATGCTTCATATTTCCAAGTTGGACAGGGATGGCATGTATTATTACAAACCCTTCAATTTTGCAGCCCAAAGCGATGAAACTTACGAGATACCTACAGCCCGAGAAATTGAAAGAGCGGAAATATTAGTAGCCTAACCATGTTTGAAATTAAAAAATCGCCACTTCGGTTGATAGCGTTTTTCCTTTTGGAAAATCAATTCTCTGTAAAAAGCAAAGGTATTTCCAGTTCAAAAGATGTGGAACAATTTTTTGACTCCTATCCTATATCTATTGATTTTGCACATCAAGATACTGATGGTGATGAATTCCATGTATTTGTCATGGTCAAGGTTAATAATGGAAAAAAAATACCTGGATATTCTTTGGTGTGCAATGGAATGGGAATATTTGAGTTGCCGTCCAATATAATTGAGAAGGATTCTGCAGTTTACAAGAACCTTAAACTGTATTCAACTGTAAACATGGTTATTAATCATATTCGCAACATAATCAGTTTACAGACAGCCTTTGCTCCCCATGGCAGGTATAATCTTCCCCCAATTGATATCGGTGACCTGTTTGCACAGAAAGCCGAAAAGCAAAAACTTCGAAAGAAAAAAGGATAAAAACTCCCATTTAATGTCTAGATTTTTAACTGACCCATTCCCATCTAAAATAAGATCAAGATAAATCAAGAAGCCAACTTCTGAATACCACAGATGGCAACCAGGATAACCAGGCTTTTCATTTTTGTTTTCATGTGTTTATATTTTGTTTTTAAAAGGCCACATGGAATCTCGCATGTTTGATAATCATCCCTCTTTGTGTCGCTCGCGTCATGCTCGATTTCATCATTTTTTTGTTTTAGTAATAGGATTAATTAACGATATATCTATGACAGAATTAGGCTTGTATTTAGCCAACAAACAAGGCAGAGGTTTTCAATATAAGGGCATATTGAAAAAACCTATAAATTTTATGTTCATTGTCTTTCAACTTCTATCAATACTTCCTGCTCAAGGCATTTTTTATACTTATGAAAAAGGTCCACCAATTCCTCCATCTCACTGCCCAGGTTGAAATGTCGTTGGAATTTGTACTGCCTATTGTAAAGCTTTTTGTTACCGTGCTGGCTGATAAGAGACGCTATATTGGGGGGTATAAAAAAGGATGCCCTTTCACCCAGATAGTTATGGTATTCGTCCCTGAAAATCCTGATGCCCTCAAAATCAAAATCACCGAAATGAAGATATTGGTTGGGATTCTTCTGAAGCCATGAAATTAAATCCCTGGATTGGGGATACCGGCTTACAAATAGGGTAGGGCTTGATCCAAACAAATTTGCCTGATTCTTTATGAGCCGGAAGTTTTCGGAATTCTCCACCCCAATGATTAGCGTATCGGTTGGAAGCTTGAATGTTTCAAAGTCATTCACCAAAACAAAGGTGCCAGGTTGGGGATGCAGTACAAATTTTTGTCCCTTGATTTCCGCATTAATTGGAGTAATACAATTGACTAAAAAGCCCTTAAATGTACGAATAGAGGAGGATTTTGAATCTGTTGATGCAAGAATGTTTTCGGAACGGGAACTCCTATTTTCTAGATTATCAATATACCTTTGTATATCATTGATCCCAAAATTATTGCTTAGATAATTTATTAAGTTTTCTGGGTTGCCTGTAAATATCCATTGTCTACTCCTTCCCTGCAACTTGCGCTGTAGCATCCCCTCTCTTATCATTTGCTCAATGATAGGGCCTTTTAATTGACTAAAAGGAAGCATATCTCCAGATAGGAGGAGTTGAATTTTTTTGGCTACTCCGAGGGATATCTTGTCCATTAATATTCATTCATGGTGTTATTGGAGATAATTCGCTTAATTCTGGACTGTCTGTTAGTATCTTTATGGATTTTATAGATATGACGGTAATTCAGTGGAGTGCTTTCCGTAGGGGAACCGTTGATAAGGAGAATGTTTCTGTCATTGGCAAAATTTAAAATCCCTTTGACATTGTTGGGATGAAGTTTTCCAATTTCATCCATCATGCAGTGGAGCTTGAAGTCCTTAAATTTTCTGGAAGCACCTTCTTTAAAAACATTGAGCAGCATGATATTGATCATGGCCTTTACGAGCACATCGGTTCCCTCTGATCCCACACTGGAGAGTTTCTCCACCCAGCCGGTGTCGTTTCCGTTTTCCTCTATCCTGAATGACAATTCAAATGAATCGGAAAGTTTGATGGTTTTGTCTTTGGTAGTTGTGGTTTCCTTTACCAAGTGTTTCAAAAGTCCAACGGCTTTTTCATTCGTCCTATCATGGTCATCTCCAGAAAAAAGGTTGGCCGCACCAAGGTTTAAGGCATGCTCATCATTGAATTCTTTGATTTTCTTTAGGATCATTACAGAGGTGTTCTTACTGTCTGTAATGTCCAGTTCTATATTGCTGACTGCGGAGACAAAGTTCTTTTGCCTGAAGTCTGAATTGATTTTATTGATGATTTTTTTGATCTCCCCGGTTTTGGAAATTAAAAGAGTTGTCTCCTTACCCACCGTATTGATGATGGAAGCAAAGCGTTCATTGCTTCTTTTTTCATACTGATCTATTTTGCCTTCGTCAATAAAATCATTGAGCTCTTCAGCCCATTTCAAGTATTCTTCTGTCCCTAAGATCTTAGAGGGGAATTTGAATATATTTCCTTCGGAAAAATAGGAGAGAAACTTATCAATGTTGGTTTTTAATTCATCCTCCTTATCTTTTTTGCCATAATAGTTTTGTGTGAGTTCATCTAGGATTTGAATGCCTGTGCCGCTGTTTTTTATAGGATCAGCATGCGCTAAGGTGTTGGCAACAGATGTGTAAATAGATGATTTTATAAAAGCATCATATTTTGCCTCGTCATCAAGAATATTTTGGATATCCTTTTTCGCTTTTTGTATGTTATTTATTATTATGTTTTCTTGCTCCCCGAATTTTTGCAATACCAAAACCAATTCGGCTTGAAGCTGCGCAAGCTTATCCTCTTCTATTTTCTTTTGATTTTTAAATTCTTTTTCTCTGTCAAACAATTCTCGTTTATCCTTCTCATATTCAATGACAAATTTTTGATTTTCATCAATGTATTGAAGTTCCGCTTTGACTATAAAGATAGCCTCTTCAATTTTGCTGAGCCGATCAGTATCCGCACCTTTGGCATGCAGTTCGTCATTGCGTTCAGAAGTCAAGCTGGCAATCTGTAACTCATTTTCTTTACGAGTATCGGTGATCTGCTGATCTAATACCACGAGTCTGATTTTGTTTTGGTCCTTCAGCTCATGAATTCTTCGGGTTTTTTCCCTTTGCTTTGATTCTTTGTTTCTTTTCAGTTTTACTTTGAAGGCATCCAATTCTCCAACCGCCTCCTGTTTTAAGGTTACCGTCTCATCGATCTCAGCCTGTGTGGTATCTATTGCTATTTTCTTTTCCTCAGCTGCTTTGTTTTCAAGATCCTTAATTTCTAAGCCTGTTTCTTCCTTCCTTCTTTCCATCTGATCACGATGGTACTCACTTTGCCTAAGTTTTTCCTTTAGCGCTTTGATTTTGGGAAGGTTCCCGCGTTGGACTTTTTCCAACTCGTTTTCTAATTTTTCTGTTAGTTCATGTAGTGCCTTTTCCGGCTGCTTGAGAGATGCTTCCAACTTTTCCAGTTCAAATTGGTAATCCTCTATGCTTTTTGTGGAGGTGTCGATTTCGCTTAAGTTAATATTTACTCCGAAAATTGAATTAGAATTCTCCACCAGGTTAGGGGATAAGTCTGCCTTAAAGAGCAAGTCCTCCTGAATCACTTTTCCAATACTATCATGCCAATTGGGCTTGTTTTCGTTTAGCCAGCCGTAAAATGAATCACTGCTATTGTTGATTTTTCCCTTAACTACAGCAATTGATCTATGTATCGTACCAAGCTCAAGTAGAAACTTTTCCCGACTGCTTTCTATTCCCCTTTCAGCATCCGCTTTTTCATATTCCCACTTTTTCTCTATGTTGTTTATCTGTTGCTTATAATTTTCTATATTATTGGTTTCCTTTCTGAAATCAATAACGGAATCTTCGCTGCGTTTTTGCAGCTGTTTGATATCTGCCTCATAAAACACCTTATGTTTTAAGCTTAGCATAGCTTTTTCCAACTGATGCAGCGCATCTGTTTTTTGACCTACCGCCTCTTGTTTGGTGTTAATTTCAATTTCGTGATCCTTTTCAACCTCATCCAAAATCTTTTCATACTCCGCATTGAGGGATGAAATGGCCATCAGCTCTTCTTTTTCTACATTTACTTTTTGGATTTGTTTTTGGTTTATATAAGTGTTGAGCCCATTTTTTCTTTCCTGTATCAGGGCATCATATCTGGCCTTGATATCACTAAAGTTGTTGGTCAAAATGGCTTGTTGCTTTGCCAACGATTCGAGCTCCACTTTTTTTTCATTATTGGCTGATACCTTTTTGATGATCTGATCTATTTGAATACTTCTGTAGTAGTCTTTTCGCTTGACGATGTCTTTTAGTTTTCCATTCAAAAGGCTGATGCTGTCTTTGGTTTTGTCTTTGCGGGTAAGAAACAAGTTGTTTTCTCTAGATTTGTTTTGTTGCACCTGCTGCAATTCATTCTCGAAACTTCTTTTCTGGTTATATAGCTCAGGTTTCTCATTTTCCATCACCCCCAGTCTCCATTTCAACCTAGCGATGAACGTGAATTGCTCTCTTCTCAAATGCCGGATAGCGGATAACATTTGCATGGCGCTTTTTGCCTGCTTGTTTACGGAGGGTAACCTAAATCGTCTAATATCAGCAAGTTCTGTTTCAAAATCTTTGAGGTGGTGACTGTACTTGTCCAAATCAATTTCAATCTCATCATCTTCCATGGATGAAATGATGGTCTGCTTGATTTCCGTGGCATCCAGTTTCGTATTTAAGAATACATTCTGAATGGTTCTATATATATTGTTATACTGTTTGGTTTCCAGCAGGGCATATTTATTAAATTCACTCCGGCCGGTATAGTTTCCATATAGAATATTCCGGTAATCATCGAAGCTATTGACCATTGGAGAAACATTTATTCTGCCCGCATCCAGTTTTTGCCTGATCGCATCCCAGTTACTATAGACCTCACCAGATTCATTGATAAAGTAAGTGGGGTCGTAAATGCTATCGATAAACCGATAGCAAACCCTATTCTGTGACTTATAAGCCAGAATACAATAAGGCCCGGTTTCTCTGGCCACCTCATAAATCAGGTAGGAATTACCATAGCCCAGATACCAATCTACAAAGCTCTTAGCGGTGGGGCCCTTAGGTATGCCTAATTTGCGAGAATCTGCATTGTAAAAATAAAGGATGGCCCGTAGGATGGTGCTTTTTCCAACTCCCTGCGTACCGATAAAATGGATGTTTCCATCTAATTTGATTTCAGAATATGGGATGGAGGCACTATTGATAAAAATTATTTTATTCAGGAATCTCATTTTGGATTTCTTCTGACAGGTTAATGTTGAGGATTAATTTTTCCAAGTAACTGAAGGATGCCAAAACTTTATAGGAGTCGGAGATTTCATTTTCCAGCTCCATATAGCCATCTTTGCGCAGCAGCTCTACCAGCTTCTTAATTCCCTCCAACTCATTATCTGTATTGGTGTATTTCTTTAAAGCCCGCAGTTTACTTTTCAGTGTGGCATTTACTTTTAAATGTACCGCTATGGCCTGGGGTTCAAAACGATGTCCTGAACCAAAGGAAGCCTCATGACTTTTGAAGAAATCCACCAGGTCTATCCAACGAAAAGCCTGCTCGAGCTTTCTGGCTACATCCACCTTTTGTTCCGGACGGGTAAAGTGATAGTATTCATCACCCTGGGTGAGGATATAATTTATTTCAAGAAAATAGCTTTCCAGTTCATCGAAGTTCTCGTCAATATAAGTGTACAATCTTTGGATCTGGGGCATTGAGCTGTTTGAACAAATAAAGGTTCCTCTGATAAGGTGTTCAAAAACTTCTTTCTTTAAGTGATTTGTAGACATTCCATCATTATTTTGGGTAGATGATTGCGAATTCTGTGTCCCTATGGGATATATATTGTTCTTTAATATCCATATCCTGCTCGTACAAAGATATAAGCTGGCAATAACAATACACCATTTCTTCAAAATCGACCGCTTTTGGATATTTATACTGTAGTACAAAGTCCAAAAGATGGTTGCCAGAGGCAGAGAAATTATTCTTCATTTCCTCCATATTTATAAAAACATCCTTTTCTTCGGTATCATTAAAAAAGGAGGAGTTGATAGCTTCCGCCATGGGGATTTTGGGCTTCACCTTGTTGCTTTGCCTTTTATTCAAATCCCTGATCAAGCCATAGATTTCTTCTTCCTGCAATATCTCCAAAGACAGCTTCACCGGAAAACTCGGTCTGTTTTCAAATAACACCGGATTCATTTCCCCCAATTGAAACAGGATATCGGATTTGCTCTCCAGTTCAAACTGGTCTTTCAAATATTTAACTTGACGGATTTTTTCGCTGATTTTACTTTGAAGCTTGACCTGGTTCAAAAAGTCAATGATCTGTCTTTCTGTTTCGATCAAGCTATGTCTGGCATCTTGCAGCTGCAGGCGGAGTTCAGTGGTAATTCTGTTAAGTTCATCCTCCTTTGCCACTGCAAAAAAGGTAAGTTCTTCTTCATCGATTAATTGCTCTGTCACTAGGATCAGCCTTTTGATATCGAGCCGGCGAAGATCATAATTCTCCAGCTTCTTGATTTTGATCTTATAATTGGGTTCCGTTTTGAAGGTGTTGTCTATATTTCTGTTCAGGTCAACAATATTTCTGAGGCAAATAAAGCCCATTTTCCTTAAGGAAGTTTTGATGCTTTTCAGGTATTTGTATTTTCCGTTTTCACTGTTTTCGATTAAGTAATAATCAATATTTTCTTTTAGCAGGGTGAAGTGTTCATTGATATAGGAGATATTAATTTCCTCATTCACATCGAGGATCTGTTCAAAGAATGCAAACAGCTGATCCTCAATTTCTAAGTAACGCCCATTCCTTATGATAATGCCTTTTTCTATCAGAGAGGTGACCTTGGATTCCTCTATCAGCTCTATTGCCTGATCGTAGCGATAATCAAATGATTTCCGTTTACCGAACATTTCACCCAGCAGTTCTTTTCCGAGTACTAGTGCGTTGAGCAGTTCTTTTATGGATTGGAATGCGTACATTTTTGATTAATAATTTACATTCAAGTAATTGGCAATTTAATATACTGGAAATTTCTTTAAATGCTTGATCAATTTATCACACAATTTGGTATGATTTTCTAAATTAGGCAAGAATATAGGGGGATTCGAATCCGTAATCTTAGGAAATTTTCAATTTTTCAGTGAGACTTAGGATACGGCTTTAATAAATCTCTTCATGGATAATGGATTCAAATGAGGTAAGAGCGCATTTATTAGGAACTCTAAAATATATGAAGGATGAATATCCTGACTTCTTGCTTGTGGCTTACCCGATTTATCCCAATTACCCTTGCTATTTTATCTTCTAGTAGTTTATTTGGGGTGTCACCCCATTCCTTTATTACCCAGATATCTATCAATTGAATAAAAAGGAGATCGGTAGGGATTAGCTCTTTGGTATCCCCATGTTCACTATTTTTTTTCTCGATCCTAGATTTTTCTCAAAATCTTATTTCAACTTTTTCATCCTTTATTTTTACATAAGTTTTAGCCCCTTCAATTAATAGTTGATGATTTCTACTTTTTATGGCATTAACGAAGGCGTCGATTATTGCCGTTGTCTAAATAATCCTTTGGAGAAGCTTTACCCAGATAGTCTGTCGGGAAAAACCTGTAGTAGTAGGCATCCAAAGGTTGCTTACCGCTTTCATCTGCGTGGGTTTTCCAATAGTCAATAAATTGATCGGCAAGTTCAGAAAGGTTTACCGCACCTTCCTGTTGATTGATTACTTTTTGGAGAGATGACCTGAAAGTAAACCGATAATTCCTAGCTTCCACAAAACTGGCCTGATGAGCAGCATCCTGCACAGCGTTGGTAAAAGCCAAGACCTTTCTTTGCTTTTCATTTTGCGCATCCAAATCAGTCGATAAGGTCTGACTGACAGCAATGGAGCTCAAGGTAGGAATACGGGTACCAATGATGGCCACTGTATTTCTGGTATTGCATTCTGGGCAATAATGCGCTGCTCTTCCGTTATTACCCAGCTTTTTGAATGCAGATATATCCACCCGGCCTTCCTGGTAGCTGGTGTGGAATTCTAAATTCTCTGAACTGACATAATTTCTGAAATGGTCCGTGGGTTCATAACCAACTTCAACCACATCTTTGTTAGAGAACTTCGAAGTTTCATTGAAAAAATAAATGTGTTTGTGATTATCAAAGAATTTTCCATAAACATCGTTCACATCTTTTTCGAAGCGTTCTTTGTTGTCATGTTTGACACCAAGCCAGCCGGAAGCCCCACATTCCCTGCAAAACCAAGGAGGTAAAGCAAGGGTGTTTTCTTCGGGGCTTACATGGTCTTTCCATGTGAATCTTGGCTTGTTTTCAACAGACCTCAATACACCATTTAATTCCCTGATCCAGATATGGGTCTGTGCAAAAAGGAAGGGCGATTCTTTACCACTTCCGGCATCCAACTCTTTGGCTTCTGTGATAATGGTAAATAAGGATTGTATCAAGGCTTCTTTGGGACTGAACTTGTGGGTTTCACTCCACTGAGGGTAGTTATCTCTAAAATTATTGCTTTTGCTGGAGAGCATGTTGCTCAATTGATTCATCGTAAAAATCCCTTCACGTTCGTTTAGGACTTCTACCAGGTCCCGGACTATCCTCAACCCCCTTAATTGAACAGATAGGTTTTCCTTATTCAACCCCCAAATCTGTAACTGCTTTTTGATAAAATCCCCAAAAGCTTCATCAGCTGCAGGTGAACTCTCTTTGAGTGCTTTGATACTTGGCATTAGATCTCGAAGGTCATCCCTTGCTTCAAAAAAGTCCTCTATTTTTTGTCTGTTCTCTGAAATCACACAATCACTGCCTATCGCTTCTCCAAAAACTTTGGAAGCATATTCTGCCAATAATTGAGGTGCGTTCAGACCTGAACCGATGGTAGCGGAAGTACCTACCGGGCAAAGGTGGTTTTTTGGGATATTGATTTGCAGTTTCAGTCTTCTGATCAGGTTGGCGACATCGGTTCCCTGTGCTCCATCATAAGTATGGAGTTCATCCAAGATCAAGAACTGAAGCAAAGAAGGATCTTGAAGATTACCCGACCAAAGGTCATGATAGTTGGCCTTCATCAGGGCATAGTCCAGCATCTTGAAATTGGTCAAGAGAATATCAGGGGGAGAACCAAGAATGGTTTCACGGTTCTCGATGATATTTTTAGGTTCCATTGCAGTGGGAAAGTTTTTATTGTCTTTGCCTTCACCGATAAAAAGTCCTGCTGTGACTTTCCTTTTCAACCTGTCATCACTGTAAATCGCCTCAGCCAGACGCTCTGCCTGATCTGTGGCCAAGGCGTTCATGGGATAGAGGATGATTACCTTGATACCATACCGATGCTGCTGTTGATAGCAATAGTCCAACACTGGGGATAAAAAGGACTCTGTCTTACCAGAACCCGTACCCGTGGTAATCAAAGTTGGTTCAGGCTTTTTATCCAAGGTACTTAATCTGTGCCAGGATTTTACTTGATGGTCGTAAGGAGGCCAATCGGGTTTAATAGTCATAGGAATATTGGAAATCTCCTCAGGATTGGCCTTAACAAAAGGTAATCGGAGGGATATATACGGCCCCTTAAACATTCCCTCTGTAGAATGGGTAATAAAGTCATAGAATACCTGATGCACTTTCTTATCCTGAAAAGTAAAGGTAGCCTTGAGATAGGCTAAAATGGATTCCTTGATTTCTATGGCTTGTTTTAGGCTGAGCATATGTTTTGAGCTGCGAGCTGTTGGCTACAAGCTACAAGTTTCAAGATGGGCCTAGAAGCTCGCAGCTCAAAGCTTTAAAATTTTATGATTTAATTTCCCAATCCAGTTGATTGATTTTTTCTTTAAGTTCTTTCAATTTTGATAACATTTGGTCAAAAGGAAGCGAGTCCCCATAGATCATCTGTTCCTGCATGATTTTGTAGTCTTCTTCCCAAGATTTTAAGATGCTATCCGGAGGTATAGGATTCAAATATTTTGGTGCATGTTTGGTATAATCCAAGCCATTGATTCGTGTTAAAACCCTCCTGTGCTCCACAATATCTACATATAAGTCTTGGTCTAAAATCGCTTGATCAGCATAAGCTGTTTCCAAAATCCTTTCAATATCATACAAATGGCGACTCAGCCTATGACTTCTGATCTTTTGCTTTGGTTTTTGGAATTCCTCGTGAAGCAGGAACAGTTTTTCTAAAAAGGTCTTTTCCACATTGACACAGGGTATTGCTTTGGCGCTGTCGGTAAACGGCTTGCCCGGAAAGTATTCCGCTACCAAGGATTGTATGGGCATAGGGGTAGAGGGTTCAAACAATGACCTACTCCCTATCTCAATCAAAATCCTTGGCTGAATATATGTAACAGGTTGTTTGATAACCGAGGGGTAGTACATTTCTATTACTTGTGGATCTTTATCAGATTGACTGCTTTCAGGAAAGTAAAAGGTTACCATTTCCAATCCAGATTCCTTCAAGGTTTGTTGTAAGCGGGGATAAAACACCTCCCTGATAAATTGATGGGAAACCCTCCTCAGCTTATCCACCTGATTTTTCCCCATTCTCCCCTCAAAGCCCAATTATCTTCTATCCAAGGCCAGATCAATATCTTCAGAAAGCCGCTGGATCAAGCCCCAGCCCTTACTTAGCGAGGTACCTCCCTTAAAAGCCAAAGCGTCGGCCATATCCAGCTCAAAAACCTGATGAAGGATTTGTGTCACCCACCAGTCTTTTTCAATGGCAATAGGCTTCAATTTGGACTTGACTTCAATTTCCTTGAAGATGTTAACCTTACTTGAATCCAGGATTTTCAACCATTCCTGCATATCAGACCTCCTCTTTTTTTGAAATTGCCTGTCGCATGATTATCCTGATCCATTCAGGAGCAAGCCGCATATCATGTACTAATCGATGCTGTTCCTCTTTTTTCAATATAGCAATGATTTTTGCTTTTTCGGCTGCACTGATTTGATCTTTTCCTAATGCCTTCAAAGCCTGTATGGCCAAACCGCTGATTTCTCCTATGGCATTTAGGTTTTTTGGAATGGTCTTTTTAAATACAATAGATTTGTTTCCAACTTTTATTTTCCTTGGCGCACCATCAGTCAGATAAACAATATTGACTGGCACTTGTGGAGACATACCTAAGGCATTCAAAGCAAAATCTCCTGTTGGAACAATCCTGGCCTTATCTCTTTTGGCAATGGCATGGGCGATTTCCTCTGTAGTAACAGAAACCTCTCCGATGTAGGGATCTTGTTTGGGCCGGGTATAAATCCCCCTTGCCACCCTTTTGAGTTCTTCTTTTTCCGTCAACCGGTCCAAAGATTTCTGAACTGTATTGGCACTACCGATCGCTATAAAATCCTCAATGAAAAATAGCGCACCCCCCTTCGCTTTTTTTATTTTTGTAAGTATCTTATTTTCAGTAGTTAAAACCATTACTAATAAAAATTTATGTCGTTAAATTAGTAAATATTTACGACATTAAAAGCATTCTTTGGAAATAACACGAATGCATTTATTTTCTTTGAAGTAAAAAGACCCCTTGTAACAAATAAATAGAATATTTGTTACAAGAAAACTGTTGTCAAAATGGTACGTGTTCATGATATCCTTTCATAATCGCCCGCTTCTCGTGAAATTCATTGAAATCAACCGTGTGACCACAATTTTCACATTCAAGCTCGTTAATCCTTTCCTTACCAAACTTAATCGGTTCTGCTATCATTTGATATTCATTACCTTCCACCAAATTCGGGACATTAAAACCTACACGTTTGTATTTAAGTAACTTCTCATAAAAAGACTGAACATCTCCATCTTTTGCTTTTAGTCTAAACCACCACTTTTCAAATTTATTCTCACCATGTTTTACTATTAAGGTGGAAGAATTTTTATGTTCAATGAACCATTTAAGAAATCTATTATACTCCTCAGGTTGTGGTTGATAGGTAGTCATAGCATGTCCGCATTTATTACAGCTTATTATCCCTTGATTACGATGGCCAGTGGGATGACATTTATATTCAGACCGATTGAATTTAGAAGCAATATATTTTCTCCCTTCTATTTTTTCGGTGCTGCAGCATGCATGGCAGTCATTACATACATACCAACCACATGTTTCCTGATCATACCCTTCTGGTTTACATCTCACCGCATCCCGGCTGTCAATAGTCCCATCGCATCGTCCGTTCAAACAGTGAGTCAGGTAAACTTCTTTGCCTATTTGCTCACAACCTTCATTCACACAATTAAAATGATTAACTCCATGAACAGCATAATTGCTCTGACCAACAGGATAAAGAATATGCTCACAAACCCTGCATTTAAGGTGTTCCAAAAATCGGTTTGTTTTATTTATTAAACTGAGATAGACCTCTAAATCAGAATCTTTATATTCAACCTTTAATACACTCAAAAAATCCTGAATCGAATAGTTTCTCCAATTGGTTGGATGCTTAAAATTTCTACTTGGCTCAAAACACTTTTGGTTGGCGCACCACCAATATTCCAACCCAGAATATTCATCCAAAACAGGCTTGCCAGTTTCCTTTTCCGTAGCCTGCCGTCCATCACAAACTATATGATGAGGAGGTGTTTTTTCTTTATCTCTTTCAATTGGAAACTTGGCAACCATCTTTCCGTCAACTTCATTATAATACCGTTTACCTAAGGATGCCCTCCCTTCACATTCATCAAAAAACCCCTGAATTTGAAGAATGTCTTTGGGATCCTTGATCTGATTTAGAATAATTTCAAAAAGCCTATTCTTCAAATCATAATTATTTCTTATCTGTACTTGAAGATGCAGATCTCGAATGCAATTGAGTAAAATACTAATGCTGTAATCTAAAGACGATCCGTCCACCCCTTCAGCAATTTTAGCTGTGGTATAATCCATCACATTCAAAGCAGTGAAATCTTTTACGGAAATTTCAACTTTTTCAATATGAATGTGATTCAACACTTTCTTAAGAAACTCCTGCTGAGCAATAGTTGGTAATGTGATGATATATGGTTTATACGAATGAAAATCTAAAATATCATGAAACTCAAGGAGCCACAATTGGATACGAACCGGGATGGTACTTAACTGATATACCCGGTCAATTATTTCTTTAGGGAGATTATCGCCTTCGTTTATAATAGACCTTTTCCCACTATCCAATATACGCAGTGCATGGTCGGTGGAGATAGTTTCCCAATGACCAAAAACCAAACCTTCAATAACTTTAGTTGCTTCGTTTGGTCTGGCTTTAGATAGAAGCTGGTCCACTAAAATCATATCCAGCCGATCTATTTCTTGCAGGATGGATTCTATGGGTATTTCGTTGTCGAAATTTTGAATCCAAAGCTGAATTCTTTCCATCCCATTAAAAACATGTATCACGGATCTTAAAAGCTCTATCTGGTATACCGAAGACAACAGGGTTTTAACTTGTGAATAAAATGAAAGTATAAGTTTAAATTCCCGTTTCTCTGCTGAAACGAGGCTTATAACGGATTCATGAAATAGCAATGCTAGCTCTTTCCTTTGTTTTTCACCCGTATTTTTCAAAATTTCCTCAGTCAATTTGATGTTTGTTGGGTTCCATATTTTGGCAATTGCAGTAGTGGAACACTCCTTAATGACCTTATCCTTCCAAAGCCTGAATTCTGTTTCGGGAGAAAATTTAAATCCAATACTTTCATAAATCCGTTCCAAATCATCATCTAAGATGTTATTGGCATTTTCCAAGACTATTTTAATATTTGAATAGGATTTATTTTGGTCCCCTTCTAGGAATTCTTCCAACTGTAGGATCGTCAGGCCGACTAAATCACTACGTTCAGCAATTTTTATAATTTCCGTTAATTTCTGGATGTCCAATAATACTTTAATTTCAAGGAAATGTGAAATCGGAAAAACCTGGGTATGGTTCTTTTGCCACAAGTAATAATGATATTCAGATGATATTTTAGATGAAAAAATATCGAATATTTTTGAATCAAAATCCGGAAAAAGAGACAATCCTACATCAAAAATCCTTGCGATTCTGTATTTGGATAATTCATTTTCCTGACTTAAAAATTTCTCAACAGCATTTTTAAAATAGTCGAAATGAGTCTGTAGAATTTCATCATTTCGTTTAGAAATAAGAGATTCTTTGGCTTGGATGTAGAGGCCCTTTACGAATTGAGCGAAATTCTCCTGCAAATGAGGGTCCAAAAAGGAATTAAAATACAACTTGATCAAGGCTTCTATATCTGTTTTTTGATCAACTAATGAAACTTCTGTTGCCTCCCATTTTTCATCATGCTTTTTGGAAGGTACTGCAATAAAACTAACTATCGTGTTTTCAGTTAAATTTTCCTCCAAAACCCCGGAACCAAGAGAACTTTTATGAAAAAACAAGGAATCGTATTTTGGATTTTCTATAAATCCATATTTCCCATCATTTGCTTTATCATGATACCATTTAATAACACCAAACTCCTTCATGGTTCTAAATATTTGATTTAATATTTATTTACTGTCATCCGACTAAAATTTAATATAGCCCAAAAGCGGCATTGATTTTAAATTTAAGGGGGATTTTTCTGATTTAAAGAAACACCCCCCCCGCCTTAGTTCAAACAATTCCAATTGTACTTTTTGAAGATCACGATCCTGTTGGGATAGTCTGCCCGATTTCAGGAGTTTTATTAGCGATATGTACGAACACATGTTTATGGCAGCCATATTTACGATGGTCACAAACTGCTCCGATTCTTTACATTGTCTTTGAATTACAGAAAACAACAAGTTGGCGATCAATGCGGTCCATACCTGTGTTTTGATTCCCTCTAAGCTGTCCGAGTAAAAATACTCAAGTTCAAAGTTCTATTTCAGCTGCTTAAAAAGCACCTCAATGTTCCACCTGTATTTGTAAAGTAGAATTATGGTGCTGTTTTTGTGTTCAAACATATTGGATACAAACTCAAGGACTTGGCCACTTACAGGGTCTTTATAAATGATCAACCGTGCTCTCAAAGGGATTAAGTAGGATTATCTGATCAGAAACCACACCTCCATCAGCATACTCACTAATATGGTTTGACTCTCCTTCCAGAACTTGATAGTCGGCATTGTCATTGAGGCGGGTAACAAAGTAAGTGCCATTTTCTGACCATTCATTCCACTTTTGATACTTTACATACCCTTTATCGAACACATAAATCGCTCCTTTTTCACCTTCAAGCTGTCCGAGAAAAGTTTTATCATTGCATGCAGCCTCTGAGATATGCACAAGGTCGGGGACAAAACCGCCTAAGGGCATTTTTGCATGGATTTTTAAGCCCCCCTTCTTTTTTCCTGTCAGAGGATTGCGACCCACACCTTTGAAAACATCTACAAAAAGTGAGATTGTGGACGAATCGAAAATCATGACCTTGCCACTATCTACTTCGCCGTCTAGAAAAGTGCTCTCGACAGGGCATAATTCCTCTCTATAATGGCATAAAAGACGCTGGTAAATTGATGCAAAAACCTCACTACTCCTGTTGATGTTCGCATCACTTAGTGTGCTGACTGCGGGAAGATTATCTATGCCAAGGTAGGTCAATCTGTCTTCAAGGAAAAGAAGATTCTTGCAAAGGCTATTGAGAGAGTAACATTTTGTAACAACTCCATAGAGCATGAACACCAATTGCTTCCATGTAGTCATGGTTTTATAATACCGGTCACTCTGGTGATCTGATACACTAGTATCAACTATTTGACGCGGAAGAAAAGAAAGTAGCTGGCAAATTACGGGTTGACCGGTAAGATTTGTATTTTTGGGCATGATGTTTTTGGTGTGGTAACTTCAAACATCGTGAATTTTAGCGAGGTGTAAAAACCTCGCTATTGTATTTTTTCAAGAGTCTTAAAAAACACCCAGTGTTTTTGTCGGATGACAGTAACTTTTTTTGAGGTATCAAACAGGATGCCTGGGAATAGTTCAGTTATAAAAATTAGCAGATGCTGATTTCTAGGGGTGAATAAATACATACAAAATAGCCCCACAAATAGCCCCCTTTTTTTAAAGAAAACCTAGCCAGCTATTTTATAATTAATTATGGTTTTATTCAGCAGCGGAGGAGAGGACGGAGCATTTTAGTGAGGGGCCGGATTGCAGGGATGGCCCCGACGACTCGAAATAAAAATAGTCTGGCAAATTATCTAGTTGATTTTTGTGCAGCGGAGGAGAGGACCGAGCGTTAAAAAATGCTTCAGTGAAGCATTTTAGCGAGGGGCCGGATTGCAGGGTGGCTCCCGACTCCTCTAAATAAGAAAAGCCAGGTATAAAACCTGGCTTTTCGATGCAGAGGAGGAGGGATTCGAACCCCCGGTACCTCGCGGTACAACGGTTTTCAAGACCGCCGCATTCGACCACTCTGCCACTCCTCTAGTTGGGTCTGTTGCTTTTATTAAACTTGCTAAATCAATGGGTTTTTGCAAGTCTTTAATTCTATAATTGTTGATCCCATCTCTTTTGATGTGAATCGGAAGGCAAAGGTAGTCCTAATTCTAATGAATGCAAATCCAAAAGGGTGAAAATTTTTGCACAAAGTGCTAATTTTTTGAAAGTGAAGGAGTTGTTTTTTTATGATGCTTTTTGTCCAACGCTTTTTGTAGGCTTACATTGATTTCATAGCCTATCAAAACGATAATTGAAGTGATCCATAGCCATAACATTAATGCCAACATCGTGCCTATGGAACCATACAATTTATTGTAACTGGCAAAATTGGTCAGGTAGTAGGAGAAAAGGAAAAAGCCTAACGTGATTAGAAAGCCTGATACCACAGATCCAGTAGAGAAAAATTTCCATTTTTTACTTACCGCAGGAGCAAATCTAAAGATATAGGCATTGGTAATGGTAAAGAGCATCAGCAAAACAAAAAACCTGAAAAAAGCCAGGAGGTAGTAACTGATGTTGTTGGAGATAAACTCAAACTCTGAAATTTTATAAAGCAATTCGCTTCCCAAAATCATGATAAGTACGGCTCCGCAGACACTAAGGATCAAGACCAAGACAATGCTCACCGAAATCAAGCGCGTTTGAAAAAAGCCTCTGTTCTCTCTTGTTCGATAGACCGCATTAAAGGCATTCATCATAGAGATCACACCATTGGTGGAGAGGTACAAGGCAAAGAAGAAGCCTAGAGAAAGCATGCCCTGCCTTGGTTTACTTATGATATCCATTATGGTAGGAGCAGCTTCGTTGTAAATGCTTTCGGGTAAAATGTCACTTACAAAAATAAGTATGTTCGCAGTAGTAACATCATGTAAAAAAAATTGAATAAAGGGAATCATGTTCAGTAGAAAAAGCAACATGGGAAATAGCGCAACGGTAAAACTGAATGCCATAGCACTTGCCCTTTCAAAGACATCATCCTTTTGTAGGTGATGCAGGAAAATTTTCCCTACATCATATAAATTTTGATCAGGATTGCCAAAATGAAAAGGCTTAAGAAGGAGCGCCTTATTGCTTAACCTCTCTAAAAGAATGTTGATTCTTGCTTTCACTCTTTTGTTTGGAAATAGGGTTGCAATAGCTCCATAAACCTTGCAGGAGGCCGGCAGGGTCTGTGAGTGGCCGTTTTTAGAAAGGTAAGTAAAGTCTCCCCTTTGTGAATCAATACTTGGCTTTCATTAAATATTTCATAATGAAAGCGTATGCGCACACCCGGCATTTCCTTTATGCTGGTTTTTATGGTCAAATGTTCATCGTACCTGCCGGGTAAAAGAAACTTGCTGTGGTTTTCTAATACAGGCATCATTACGCCGCTTTCTTCCATTTCACGGTAGGAATAGCCAACACTACGAAGTGCTTCAACCCTTCCTACTTCGTAATAGGCAGCATAGTTTCCATAATAAACATAACCCATTTGGTCAGTTTCCGCATACCTTACCCTGATTTGATGTTCTTTCGTAAACATTTATTTGAAAATTTT